>WNFP01002886.1_pt1 | contig 13748 bp, 14 predicted proteins | sample 5400201 | NCBI WGS metagenome assembly WNFP01 (sample SAMN13153355, study PRJNA577476) | soil metagenome | isolation source: 115 cm saprolite under Madrone tree | place: USA:California | collected 2016-06-14
CAACGCCGACCGAAACCGCCTCTTGACCGAGCGAGACCGCGTATGTTCCCAGGCGGCCGGTGCGTTGCAGCGACACCGCCTTGAGATCGAATGCACGCGTGAGCACCATGCCGCGATAAAGCACGAGCAGCGTCGGGATGTCGGAGGCAAAGTCGGGGAGCGGCCGCAGCACCGTGCCGTCCGGCGCAAGATAGCTGCGCCGGCGCACTTCGAAGCGTGCAATGACGGGAAGCCCTTCGTCGGCCATCACTCTTTATTCCTATGCGGACGTCGCCTGGGGCGGCGGAGAGGGCTTTCCCCACGCTGGAAGGGATTTGCGAGCAAGCTTAGGGACTTCGCGCCTGCACACAAGCGCCTCGGCTGCTCGCAGGCGCGGCGCTTTGTGCCCATGGCTCAGGCGCTCAATCCCATCTGGAGACCGCGAAAAGTAAACTTCGCCACTATCCACAATGGCTTGCGCCGTCATCCAACTGTCATCGAACCATCATAGAACGATGACATGGGGCACGTAGGGATGCCGGCGGTCGCGGAATCGACCGGGGAACTCGACGTTTCCGTCGGTTCTTCCGAGCGTATCGCTGAACTAACTACCAGCAAAAGAATCGAAGGACGGGACAGCACACGGGCCGCGGGTGAAACCCGAGGCCGCTCGAAGCTTTACGTCTGCAACGAACAGGAGAGAGCCTTGAAACTTTTCCACACCCTCACGGCAGCCGCTCTCATCGCCGCGGCGGCGAGCGGGCCCGCGCTTGCCATCGATATCTCGGGCGCCGGCGCGACGTTCCCCTATCCGATCTACGCCAAATGGGCTGACGCCTACAAAAAGGAGACTGACAACGGGCTGAACTATCAGTCGATCGGCTCAGGCGGCGGCATCAAGCAGATCAAAGCGAAGACCGTCACATTCGGCGCCTCTGATGCGCCGCTGCCCGGTAAGGAACTGGACGAGAGCGGGCTTATTCAGTTCCCGATGGTGATGGGCGGAATCGTGCCGGTGGTCAACATCGACGGCATCAAGTCTGGCGATCTTGTGATCGATGGCCCGACGCTTGCCAAGATATTCATGGGCGAGATCAAGACCTGGAACGATCCGGCGATCGCCAAGCTCAACCCGTCAGCCAAGCTGCCGTCGCAGCCGATCGCGGTCGTGCATCGCTCGGACGGCTCGGGTACGACATACAACTTTGCCTACTACCTGGCCGAAGTCAGTCCGGACTGGAAATCGAAGGTCGGCTTCAACACGTCGGTCGAGTGGCCGGTTGGGATCGGCGCCAAAGGCAACGAAGGTGTTGCCAACAACGTCGCGCAGACGAAAGGCTCGATCGGCTACGTCGAGTATGCCTATGCCAAGCAGAACAAGCTGACCCACACGAAGATGGTCAACAAGGCCGGCAAGCCCGTTGAACCCACCTCCGCGGCTTTCCAGGCCGCTGCGGCCAATGCCAACTGGGAGTCAGTGCCGGGTTACGGCGTCATCCTCGCCAATCAGCCGGGCGCGGAATCCTGGCCGATGACCGCGGCGACGTGGATCTTGATGTACAAGAAGCCGCAGGATCCGGTGGCCGCCGCCGAGGCGCTCAGGTTCTTCGCCTGGGCCTACGACAAGGGGGCCAAGATGGCCGAGGAACTCGATTACATTCCGATGCCGAAGAACGTCGCCGACAGCGTCAAGAAGACTTGGGCGAGCGAGGTGAAGGACGCGTCAGGCAAGCCGCTCTACGCAATGGCCCGTTGAACTGGACGATTTAGGGAAGGGCCGTCTCGCGAGGCCCTTCCCTCTAGTTCTATCCCGAAAGGGACTTGTGCGGCGGCCAAGAGGTCGTGTTTGATTTTGGCTCTCCCCCGACATCCACTGGAGGGCCGGGATGCAGCCCATCAGGAGGCGATCCGTGGTCGACGTTGCGCTGCAGGGCGATGTAGTCGAGGCTTACGGCGTCGCCGCGCGGGCCAAGGCGCTTAATCGGCTTCGTGTCATCGACATCGTCTTCCGCGTTCTCACCCGCGCGGCAGCGCTCGGGGTGCTGGTTATCCTCGGCGGCGTGATGTTGTCGCTCGTGGACGGCGCGCTGCCGGCGCTTCGCACTTTCGGCCTCAATTTCGTCGTCGAGGAGCGCTGGAACCCGGTTACGGAGAAATTCGGCGCGCTGGCGCCGATCTACGGCACCCTCGTCACGTCCTTCATTGCGATGCTGATCGCGGTGCCAATCGGGCTGCTGATTGCCGTGTTTCTCACCGAGCTGTGTCCCATGTGGTTGCGGCGGCCCATTGGGATCGCCATTGAGCTGCTGGCCGGCATTCCGAGCATCATCTACGGCATCTGGGGCCTGTTCGTATTCGCGCCGTTCCTGCAGGAGACCTTGCAACCGTTCCTCATTGCCACCTTCGGAAATATCCCCGTGTTGTCGACGCTGTTTGCCGGTCCGCCCTATGGGATCGGCATGCTGACGGCGGGCCTGATCCTTGCGATCATGGTGCTCCCCTTCGTTACCTCGATCTCGCGCGATGTTTTCGATGCCGTGCCGCCCGTGCTGAAGGAAGCGGCCTACGGCATCGGCTGCACCACTTGGGAGGTCGTGCGCTACGTCGTGCTGCCTTATACCAGGGTCGGAGTCATCGGCGGCGTGATGCTGGGGCTCGGCCGGGCGCTCGGTGAGACGATGGCGGTGACGTTCGTCATCGGTAACGCCCACAGAGTATCGGCCTCGCTGCTTGCGCCCGGCACAACCATTTCGGCGACGATCGCCAACGAATTCACCGAAGCGGTCGGTGACCTCTATACGTCGTCGCTGATCGCGTTGGGTCTCATCCTTTTCGTCATCACCTTCATCGTGCTTGCGATAGCCCGGTACATGCTGATGCGCATCGAGCGCCGGATCGGATGAAAATCATGGCCCAGCTTTACGCCGCGCGCCGCCGCCGCAATCGGATCATGATGGGCCTCTCGCTTGCCGCCACCCTGATGGGGCTGGGCTGGTTGGTCGCGATCCTCGCCGTGCTGCTGTGGGAAGGCCTCTCCGGCCTCTCGCTCGCCGTCTTTACCGAGATGACGCCGCCGCCCGGCGCCGCCGGCGGACTGCTCAATCCCATCGTCGGCAGCCTCTTTCTGACGATCCTGGCGGTTCTCATCGGCACCCCTGTCGGAATCCTAGCCGGCACCTACATGGCCGAATATGGGCGGCACGACCGGGTGACATCCGTCGTGCGATTCATCAACGATATCCTGCTCAGCGCGCCCTCGATCGTGGTCGGCCTGTTCATCTACGAGGTGATGGTCGCGCCGATGGGGCATTTCTCCGGGCTCGCGGGCGCAGTCGCGCTCGCGGTCATCGTCATACCGGTGGTGGTGCGCACCACCGAAGACATGCTGATCCTCGTGCCGAATCAGTTGCGCGAGGCTGCCGCTGCGCTTGGAACGCCGCGCGCGTTCGTGATCACCACCGTGTGCTACCGCGCCGCGAAGGCCGGCATGATCACCGGCGTGTTGCTCGCGACCGCCCGCATCAGCGGTGAAACCGCGCCACTCTTGTTCACCGCGCTCAACAATCAGTTCTGGAGCACGAACCTCAACGCGCCAATGGCGAGCCTGCCGACCGTCATCTTCCAGTTTGCGCTCTCGCCTTACAAGGACTGGCAGGCGCTGGCCTGGACGGGCGCGCTGATTATCACCTTCACCGTGCTCGCGCTTTCGATCGTCGCACGCGCACTTGCCGCATCGAGAGAATCGTCATGAATGTTGCCTCGGTTGCCGTTCCCACCGTCGCCCACGCACCGGTCAGCACGAGCGGCTTGGCCGAGAAGATTTCCATCCGCAACCTCGACTTCTATTACGGTGCCAGCAAAGCGCTCAAAGGCATCAGCTTGCCGCTTTATCAGAACAAGGTCACTGCCTTCGTCGGCCCGTCCGGATGCGGCAAGTCCACGCTGCTGCGCGTTCTCAACCGGATGTACGACCTCTATCCCAATCAGCGGGCGGAGGGCGACGTCCTATTCGATGGCGAGGATATTCTCTCGCCCAAGCAGGATCTCAATCTGTTGCGCGCGCGCATCGGCATGGTGTTCCAGAAGCCGACGCCGTTTCCGATGTCGATTTACGAGAACATCGCCTTCGGCGTCAGGCTCTACGAAAGGCTGCCGCGCTCGGAGCTCGATGGTCGGGTCGAGACCTCGCTCCGCCGTGCCGCCCTCTGGGAGGAAGTCAAGGACAAGCTCGGCGCCAATGGGCTGAGCCTCTCCGGCGGCCAGCAGCAGCGGCTGTGCATCGCGCGCACCGTGGCGGTTGAGCCCGAGGTCATACTATTGGACGAGCCGTGCTCGGCGCTCGACCCGATCTCGACTGCCAAAATCGAGGAGTTGATCGATGAGCTCAAAGAGGATTACACGATCGTAATCGTCACCCACAATATGCAGCAGGCGGCGCGCGTCTCCGACTTCACCGCCTTCATGTATCTCGGGGAGCTGATCGAGTTCGACACCACGAGCAAGATGTTCACCGCACCTAGCGACCGGCGCACGCAGGACTACATCACGGGCCGCTTCGGTTAAATCGCACGGTTCGCCAGCCAGGACGACGTAGATGGTAATATCCGATCACACCACGAAGGCCTTCGACATCGATTTGCAAGAGCTCACCCGCCTGGTGGCGGAGATGGGTGGTCTTGCGGAGAAGCTGGTTGCGGATGCGGTCGATGCGCTCGCAGAGCGTGATGCCGATCGCGCGCAGCGGACCGTGGCGGCCGATCCCGAAATCGATGCGTTGCAGGCTGAAATCGAGGAAAAAGCCGTGCTGACGATCGCGCGCCGCCAACCCATGGCGGTCGACTTGCGGGAAATCGTCGGGGCGTTGCGGGTCTCCAATGATCTCGAGCGCATCGGCGACCTGGCTAAGAACATCGGCAAGCGGGTCATGGCTCTTGATGGCGAGTTTCATCCGCCCAAGCTGATCCGCGGCGTGGAGCACATGGGATCCATGGTTCTCGCCCAACTCAAAGAGGTGCTCGACAGCTACGCCCGCCATGATCTCAAGAAAGCGCTCGCGGTGTGGAATGGCGACGAAGAGATCGACGACATCTGCACTTCGCTGTTCCGCGAGCTGTTGACGTATATGATGGAGGATCCGCGTCATATTACCTTCTGCATCCATCTGATGTTCTGCGCCAAGAACATCGAGCGCATGGGCGATCACGCCACCAATATCGCCGAGAGCGTCTATTACATGGTCGAAGGCCACGCGATCGCCGACCAGCGCCGTAAGGGCGACGACACGACTGCCTTCGCGCCTCTGGCAGCGGAGAAATGAGAAGGATCGCGGACGAATGAAAGCCAACATCCTGATCGTTGAGGACGAGGAGGCGCTGTCGCTGCTGCTGCGGTACAATCTCGAGGCGGAAGGTTACGCGGTCGACACGGTCGCCCGAGGGGATGAGGCCGATTTGCTGCTCAAGGAGCACTCGCCCGATCTCGTCATCCTCGACTGGATGTTGCCGGGCCTCTCCGGCATCGAGCTGTGCCGTCGATTGCGCGCCCGCGGGGAAACCAAGCGATTGCCGATCATCATGCTCACCGCCCGCGGCGAGGAGAGCGAGCGGGTGCGCGGGCTCGCGACCGGGGCCGACGACTACATCGTCAAGCCGTTCTCGGTTCCTGAACTGAGCGCGCGCGTGCGTGCGCTGTTGCGGCGCGCATTGCCCGAGCGCGTCGCCGACGTGCTGTCGTTCGGCGACCTCGAGGTGGATCGCGAGAAAAGACGCGTCTCGCGCGGCGGCCGAGCGATCGATCTTGGGCCGACCGAATATCGGCTGCTCGAATTCCTGATGGAGCGGCCCGGCCGCGTCTTCTCACGCGAACAGCTGCTCAACGGTGTTTGGGGCAGCCAGATCTACATCGATGAGCGCACGGTGGACGTCCATGTCGGCCGCCTGCGCAAGGCGCTCAACCGCGGCCACAATACCGATCCGATCCGCACCGTGCGCGGTGCCGGTTATGCGCTCGATGATCGCTTCGGCAAGACGGGTTGATCGATCAGGCTCGGAACTGCCGTCGATCCCGGCGCATATGCGGCGGCTGGTAGGCCACGCGCGAGTGATAGGCGCAATAGGGCAGGCCGGTGATGGTCTGCCCGCCGCAAAAGAAGAAGTCGGGCTGCCCGGGATCCCCAATCGGCCAGCGGCAGGTTTCCTCCGTGAGCTCGAGCAGGCTACGGCGCTGGCCGAGCGGGATAACGTTGTCGATGAACTCCGGCTCCGGCTCGATATCGGGCTCATAGGCGTGGGCGAGCGCGGTATTGCCCCGGATCGAAGGCCGCGTGACCCGCAGCATGTGCGCATGAGCGCGCGGCTTGCGCGCACGCGGAGCGCCCGAGGATGGCGATTTGACACGGCCGGACAGCCCGAGGCGGTGCACCTTGCCGATCACCGCATTGCGGGTCACGCCGCCAAGCGCCGCGGCGATTTGACTAGCCGATAGCCCCTCGGCCCACAGCTTCTTGAGCGTTTCGACGCGCTCGTCGGTCCAGGTCATGTCAAATCCCTCTCCAGCCGCGGCGGCGGAGACAGAATCCCACTGCGGGTCTGGGCAACGATCAGTTGGCCCGACGCATACCCGCGCTACCGATTGACGCTAGTGACTGTCCGCCGCACGAAATGTCGTATTCGACGAGGGAAAAGCTACAATATGGCGGGAGTCAGGCGCAAGAGTCCCGTCAGCCTGCGTCCACATGTTCTGTTCGCGTCGGTCAATGCGTCCACACTTATCTGCACGGATGTGTATTGCGGCTAACTTTTGCGGCTGCCGGCGCGGCCTTTGCCTCATGTTGACAGGCGAGCATGCAGCAATAAAATACCTTACCGTGCCGCCCGGAGAGGCGGCACATTTCGTTTCCGCGGATTGTCGGCTCGTCGATGAGTAGCACCCAAGGATCGCATTTGCTGCCGACCTACGCGCGCGTCGATCTTGCTTTCGAACGCGGCGAAGGCGCTTGGCTCGTCGCGACCAACGGGGATCGTTACCTCGATTTCACCTCGGGGGTTGCCGTCAACGCGCTCGGCCATGCGCATCCGCACCTCGTCGAAGCGATCACGAAACAGGCCCACAAGGTCTGGCATGTCTCCAATCTCTACCGCATCCCCGAGAGCGAGCGGCTCGCCGAACGCCTGTGCGCGGCGAGCTTCGCGGACGTGGTGTTTTTCTCCAATTCCGGCGCCGAAGCCATGGAATGCGCGATCAAAATGGCGCGCAAATATCAGTCGGCGAGCGGTCGGGGCGAACGCTACCGGATGGTCACGTTCGAGGGCGCCTTCCACGGCCGCACCCTCGCCACTCTCGCCGCCGGCGGTCAGCAGAAATATCTCGACGGGTTCGGCCCGGTGGTCCAGGGCTTCGACCAGGTGGCGTTCGGCGATCTCGAAGCGGCCAAGCGGGCGGTCGGGCCCGAAACCGCCGCGATTCTGATCGAGCCGATCATGGGCGAGGGCGGCGTGCGCGTTGTGCCGAGCGAATTCTTGCGCGCGCTGCGGCGGCTGTGCGACGAGCATGGGTTGCTGCTGGTGTTCGACGAGGTGCAGACCGGCGTCGGCCGTACCGGCGAGTTCTTCGCCTACCAGCGCTGTGGCGTCACCCCGGATATCATGGCGCTTGCCAAGGCTTTGGGCGGTGGCTTTCCCTTGGGCGCCTGCCTCGCCACCGCTGAGGCGGCCAAGGGCATGACGACAGGCACGCACGGCTCGACCTTCGGCGGCAACCAGCTTGCGATGGTGGCTGCCGGCGCCGTGCTCGACGTGGTGCTCGCGGAAGGCTTTCTCGAGCGCGTGCGCCGGGTCTCGCTTGTGCTCAAGCAAAAGCTCGCCGAGATCGCGGACCGCTATCCCACGGTGGTGGCCGAACTGCGCGGGGAAGGACTCCTCGTCGGCCTGCGCGCTGTGGTGCCGAGTGCTGAGCTCGTCGACGAGCTGCGGGCAGAGAAGATGATCACGGCCGCGGCTGGCGACAATGTGGTGCGGCTGCTGCCGCCGCTCATCGTAAGCGAGGAGGAGGTGGCCGAAGCAGTCAGGCGGCTCGAGCGGGCCTGTGCCCGCATCGCCAAAGCCCAGGCCACACCACAAAAGCGAGGAGCGGCGAGATGAAGGGCCGCGACTTCCTCGATCTCATCGACATCCCCACGCAAGAGCTACGCGGGATGCTCGAGGCGAGCCGCGCCATGAAGGCGCGCCGCGACCGCGGCGCGCGGCCGCTCGAGGGGCGGACGCTTGCCATGATCTTCGACAAGCCGTCGACACGCACGCGCGTCTCCTTCGACGTCGCCATGCGCCAGCTCGGGGGCGCGGCCATCCTGCTGACCGGCCAGGAGATGCAACTCGGGCGAGGCGAGACCATCGCCGACACGGCGCGGGTTCTGTCGCGCTATGTCGACATCATCATGATACGCACGCTCGATCACGACATGCTGACCGAGCTCGCGCGGCATGCCACCGTGCCGGTAATCAACGGTCTCACGCGTCGCTCGCATCCATGCCAGGTGCTCGCCGACGTCATGACCTTCGAAGAGCACAGCGGGCCCATTCGCGGCAAGACCGTGGCTTGGACCGGCGACGCCAACAACGTTCTGACCTCCTGGATGCATGCCGCCGAGCGTTTCCATTTTCGCCTACAGGTGGCAACCCCGCCCGAGCTCGCTCCGAAAAAATGGCTGATCGACTGGGCCAAGACCTCAGGCGCGCCGATCCACATCGGCAGCGAGCCCGAGGAGGCGGTGAGGGGCTCCGATTGCGTGGTAACGGATACCTGGGTTTCCATGGGCGACAAGGACGGCCAACGCCGCCACAACCTGCTCAAGCGCTATCAGGTCAACGCCCGGCTGATGGCGCTGGCCAATCCGGGCGCGGTTTTCATGCATTGCCTGCCGGCCCATCGCGGCGAGGAGGTCACGGACGAAGTGATCGACGGGCCGCAGTCGATTGTGTTCGACGAGGCCGAGAACCGCCTGCATGCGCAAAAGGGCATTTTGGCCTGGTGCTTGAACGCCCGGTAGGGTTGGCCTGCGCGTGGAACGCGCGCTAGATGCTGCCATGCAGCGGCAGCCGATTCCGCTGAAATTCGAGCCGGGGCATGAACTCCTCGAGCCTCGACACTACATATCGAACCATCATGTCCGATCCCCGCATGGAAATTCCAGCACGCGCGCCTGCGGCTACCTCCCCCGACGATACGATCTTGCCCTTCAAGGTCGAGGCGCTGGACCTGCGCGGAAGGGTCGTGCGCTTTGGCCCCGCGATTGACACGATCCTGTCGCGTCACAGTTATCCCGCGCCGGTGGCGAAGCTTTTGGGCGAGGGCATCGTGCTGACCGTGCTGCTCGGCTCGACGCTGAAATTCGAGGGCCGCTTCATCCTTCAGACCCAGAGCGACGGGCCGGTGCGGATGCTGGTCATCGACTACACCACGCCCGGCAAGGTACGCGGCTGCGCCCGCTTCGATCCTACGCGCGTCGCGGCCGCCATTGCGGCGGGCGCGGCCGATCCGGGGGCGCTGCTCGGCCGCGGGCATCTGGCCATGACCATCGACCAAGGACCGGACACCGCCCGTTATCAGGGCATCGTCGCGCTCGAGGGCAAGGGGCTCGAACACGCGGCGCACGAGTATTTCCTGCGCTCGGAGCAGATCCCCACGCGGGTGCGCTTGGCCGTCGCCGAGGAGCTGCGGGCGGGCGCAGACGGCGCTCGGCACCACTGGCGCGCGGGTGGACTGCTGTTGCAGTTCCTCCCCCAGTCGCCGGAGCGCGCCCGGCGGGGAGACCTCGATCCGGGTGACGTGCCGGAAGGCATCGAGCTGCCGACGCCGCCCGAGGACGACGCCTGGGTCGAAGGGCGCGCGCGGGTGGCGAGCGTCGACGATGTCGAACTGCTCGATCCTGATACCTCGGCCGAACGGCTGCTCTACCGGCTGTTCAATGAGCGGGGCGTGCGCGTTTTCCGCAGCCGCGATTTAGAGGCCCAGTGCTCGTGTTCGCGCGAACGGGTCGAACGAATGCTGCGCAGCTTTCCCCAGGACGACCGCGACCACATGGTCGAGAACGGCAAGATCACGGTCACCTGCGAGTTCTGCAACTCGACCTATGTGTTCGAGCCCATGGATGTGGCCGGGCCGGCGTCCTAGCGCATGTTCGTTTGCAGTGGAGCGCGAGCGCCGAACTCGAGCTTCCTCACGGGAGAGGGAGCGCACCGAATCCATGGCGAGGTGGTTAAACACAACGAACCCGGTCTAATTGATCGTGCGCTCCCGCTGTGGGGCATCGAGCGAGAAGGCAGGAATGTCGATGTCGAACTTTTCGCCCGCCGCCGTCACCATTCCGTAGGTTCCCGTCATGAAACCGGAAGGCGTAGGCAGCGGGACGCCGCTGGTATATTCGAAATTCTCGCCCGGCTTGAGCACCGGCTCCTCCCCGACCACGCCCGCGCCGCGCACCTCCTGCAGGCGACCTTGCGCGTCGGTAATGCGCCAATGACGTGTCTTGAGCTGGACGGTCTCGCGCCCGAGATTGGTGAGCGTAATGGTATAGGCCCAAAAGAAATAGCCGTTCTCGGGCGAGGAGCGCTCGGGCAGAAAACGGGGCGTGGCGGTGACCTCGATCTGGCGGGTCACGGCACGATACGCTGCTTTAGGGGCATCCATCGGAGAGCCTCTACCTGCTCCGGGCACTTTGTGGCGTGTGCGACCGTAATGAACAGCCTAAGCGCCCGGCCTGCAACCGTCGCGACGGGGCGACTCCCAAGCCGGGCGAAGGCCCACTAGATCTAAATGCATCCGTCACCGCTCGAAAAATCGCCCGCAATGCCGGCCCCCGTGGTCACCACGGGACGCGATCTGCGGCTCGACCTGTTTCGCGGTATCGCGCTCTGGCTGATTTTCCTCGACCATATCCCTTCGAACGTGGTCGCTTGGGGCACGATCCGCAATTACGGCTTCAGCGACGCCACTGAAATCTTCGTCTTCGTCTCCGGGTACACCGCCGCTTTCGTCTACGGCAAGGAGATGGGCGAACGCGGTTTCATGATCGCGGGCGCGCATATCCTGCGGCGGGTCTGGCAAATCTACGTCGCCCACGTATTCCTGTTCGCGATCTATCTCGCCGAAATTTCCTATGTTGCCACCAGTTTCGAGAATCCGCTCTATGCCGAAGAGATGAATATTCTCGACTTTCTCAAACAGCCGGAGGTGACGATCGTCCAGGCGCTGCTGCTCAAGTTCAAGCCGGCCAACATGGACATATTGCCGCTCTACATCGTGCTGCTGCTCCTGTTTCCGCCGATCCTGTGGCTGCTGCAGCTTAGAGCTTCGCTTGCGCTCGGTGCCTCGGTGCTGCTCTACGTGCTGACCTGGGAATTCAACTGGAACCTGCCGAGCTATCCCAGCGGACATTGGTATTTCAATCCATTCGCCTGGCAATTGCTGTTCGTGTTCGGCGCCTGGTGCGCGCTCGGCGGTGCGCAGCGACTCGCAAGCGTGCTGCAGTCCTCAGTCACGTTATCGATCGCGGTGATGTACCTGCTGTTCGCATTCATCATCACGCTGACATGGTACCTGCCGGGCATGAGCCAGTACGTTCCGCATTGGCTGGAAGAGGTGATCTACCCGATCGACAAGGTAAATCTCGACGTGCTGCGCTTCGCGCACTTTCTCGCGCTGGCGGTGGTGACGGTGAGATTCGTGCCGCGCGACTGGCCGGGGCTCAAATCGCGCTGGGCTTGGCCGGCGATCGTCTGCGGGCAGCACTCGCTCGAAATCTTCTGCCTGGGCGTATTCCTGTCCTTTGCCGCGCATTTTGCGATGGTGGAGATCTCAGGCGCCATCTGGATGCAGCTGCTGCTCAGCGCGGTGGGCATACTCGCCATGATTGCAGTTGCCGGCCTGCTAACCTGGTATAAGAGGGCAGAAGGACGTAGTCCGGGGTCACGCCCGAGGAAAACGCCGGACGCGGACCTCGCGGGAGGCGAGGCATGAAACGGGTCATTGCAGCAACTTTTGCCGTCTTCGCTGCGGCCCTATGGATTATGACCGGCGGGGCGCTGGCTACCGAGGCTCAGCCCTGCGACATCCCCGGCTATTTGTTGTCCGGAACCAATGAATTAAAGCACGTGGCCGAGGCCGCCCAGAAGGAGAAGCGGCTCACCATCGCCGTGGTCGGAACCGGCTCCTCCATTCTCGCCGGTCCCGACGGGCCAAGTTCAGCCTATCCGGCGCGGCTAGAGGCGGCACTCAAGCAGAAGCTTCCTTCGGTCGCCGTCAAGGTCGTTACCCTCGCCAGAACGCGCATGACCGCCGAGGACCTGGCCAAGGGCATGGAAAAAGTGCTCGTCGACGAGAAGCCCGATTTGGTGATATGGCAAACGGGAACCCTCGATGCGATCCGTAGAATCGACCCCGATGAGTTCAGGGCGGGGCTCGAGGAAGGGGTCGAGACACTGCACAAAGGCGGCGCGGACGTCATCCTGATGAATATGCAGTACAGTCCCCGGACCGATATCATGGTTCCGCTCGGTCCGTACGCCGACGACATGCGCGTGGTGGCGCAGCAGCACGAGATTCCGCTGTTCGACCGCCTCGCCATTATGCGACATTGGTCCGATACCGGCGCTTTCGATCTTTACGCTGCCGGGAAGGACAATGTGCTCGCCCAGCGCGTGCATGACTGTATCGGCCGAGGCATTGCCTCCATGATCATGGACGCGGCGCATTTGCGTTCCGTCGACACCAAGCCGGCTCAATAACAGGCGTCAAAGCAAAAACCTCCAGAGGACGAACGCACAGCATGCATTCTGAGAAATTTTTGCGTCGTGGGGCCCTGCTCGGGGCTGTTGCGACAGCGGCTGTAATTGCGCTGCTTCCGGCGCGGGCGCAGACGCCAGTGCCGGTCGCTGCTCCCGCCGCGCTGCCATCCGCCGGCGCGATCGCGCGGCCGGCCGCATGCGCGCCGACGCTCGAGCAAGTGCGCTTTGATCGCCCGTTGCCCCGGCTCGGGAGGCTCCTCGCCAGCGGCAAGCCGATCAAAATCGTGGCGCTCGGTTCCTCGTCCACCTACGGCGCCGGCGCAAGTACCTCGTCCGCCTCCTATCCGAGCCGGCTGGCTGAGGATCTTGCCCGCCGATTCCCGGGACACGACATCACGGTGTTGAACCGTGGGGTCAATGGCGACGAAATCCCGGGTATGCTCGCGCGCCTCGACATCGCCGTCATTGCCGAGAAACCCGATCTGGTGCTGTGGCAGGCTGGCACGAATTCGGTGCTGCGGGACAAAGCAGTGCCGCCGCACGCCTCGCTTCTGCACGAAGGGCTGGCCCGCCTGAAGGCGACCGGCGCCGACGTCGTCTTGATTGATCCGCAATATGCACCGCGTGTCCTCGCCAAGCCGAATGTCGGTGGTATGGTGTCGCTCATGGCTGCGACCGCGAAGGCGGAGCATGTCCCGCTCTTTCATCGCTTCGATCTGATGCGGCACTGGTACGAGGCCGATCACCTGTCGTTCGAGACGTTCGTGTCGGCGGACGGGCTGCACATGAACGACTGGAGTTACGCGTGCCTCGCCAAGGCGCTCGGAATGGCCATCGCCGAGGCCGCGACCCGGCCTACCGCGACCGCGATCGGGACGCAGGCGGTGCGGTAATCACGCCGAGGCGGTTCCGACCGCGTGCACGGGCCGTTGAGGACGCGCTTCTGCCCGCGCATGAGAAGTCGGAGAACAACGACCTTACGCCGCCTTG
>WNFP01002887.1_pt1 | contig 13745 bp, 9 predicted proteins | sample 5400201 | NCBI WGS metagenome assembly WNFP01 (sample SAMN13153355, study PRJNA577476) | soil metagenome | isolation source: 115 cm saprolite under Madrone tree | place: USA:California | collected 2016-06-14
AAGGCGGCTATCTTACAAGCCGAGGGTGACCTGCCGCGTGCTGCTGCGCTCCTCGCTCCGCTGCGTCCGACTGCCGACCACACAAGTGCGTTGGAAACACAAGTTTACCAGGCGATCCTGGAGCGTCGCCCTGCACAAATCATTTCTCGGCTAAAGGAAATACTAGCCAAGCCTGATCCAGCGTTGGGTTATCACAATGGCGCACTACGGTTTTGGTTAGGTTGGGCTCAAGATGTCGCCGGCGATCATGCCGCCGCCCAGGAAAGCTGGCGCGAAGCGCGCAGCGAACTGGAATCTTTCCTCAAGGAGCAGCCGGACAATTCTACTCTCATTGGAGATCTCGCGTTGACCAATATGGGCCTTGGCGACAAAGCGGCGGCGTTGGCTCTGTCGGAACGGGGGATAGCCATGCTGCCGATTGAGAAAGACGCGGCGAGCGGTACCGGTCCGATTGAGATCCTCGCTCGGGTTGCGGCGCAGATGGGAGAGCCCGACCGCGCCATTGCCGCTTTACAGCAACTACTCTCGATGCCGGGCGAGGGCGCGCTGGACAAATACATGCCGCTCACTCCTGCGCTGCTCCGACTCGATCCGATGTTCGACCCGCTCAAAAAGGACCCGCGCTTCCAAAAACTCCTGGCTTCGCCCGGGCCGAAGTGATCCCGACACGAGAGTTATGCAGGATGGGGTCACGCTGGGCTCGAATCGTTCGTCCGCGCGCTGAGTACGAGAAACGGTTGCCAGCGCGGCTGCCTTACACGGCATCTTGTGGCAGAGCCAAAGCTGAACGTATCTTCATTCTCCCGGCGGTGGCGTCGGCGTTGGCGGCGGAGGTGGGACGGGTGGTTGTATTGGTATCATGGACAGGGGTGTGACTGATTCTGAATTTAATGTCAATCCACTTTTTTAATGTTTGCTTTTCTCCGAGCTTGCGCCGAGACATTGTCGTCCCGTCGCAAGCAATAAGGTGCGGGCGATGGCAATAGATTCGCACGGCCAGGACTAAGGATGAAATGCTGCCAACATAGAAAATCTACATGACGGTGGCCGTCACCCTGACTATGTGAGCTATCCGCGAAAAATGGGACAAAACACCGTGAGCGTGCTGCTGGCGTGAAAGGATGCAAGGTTGAAGTTAAACCGTCACTCGGTCGTGGGCGCGGCGTGTTTGCAATTCAACCGATTAGCTGCGATGAGCTGATCGAATCGTGTCCTGTCATACCGCTTGAACCGCAACATAGGGCTGCGCTTGAAGCGACGCCGTTGTACCAGTGCATATACGGCTGGTCTGATGATTGTGGTGTAGTTGCAATCGCACTCGGCTACGGTTCGCTGTACAATCATTCCGACCAGCCGAATGCTTCATATCACAGGAATCGTAGTCGAAACGCAATTGACTTTATAGCGACAAAATTCATTGCTGCCGGTGAAGAAATAACGATCAGCTACCTGAATTCATTCGACAGCCCAAAGAAACTTTGGTTCACGGCAGTCTGAAAACCTCGTGTCTGATTCGAGATTTCGATTTCATTCAACGTAGCCCATTACGATCATTACAACCGCGCTTCGCAATAAACTACGGAAACACTTCGAACATATCTCACGATTCGAAATCGTTTTCTCCAGGTTCAAGCTCGGTTCCAGCGAGACAGACATCTCGCCCTCGAACATTTCGACCGGGTTTCTTCGAAATTAGGAGGTTTTAAACGCATAAGAGACTACGATCGCAGTCGCCTTAAAACGAAAACCTGGTAAGCCATTTCATCATTCAGGGCGATTGGCTGCCTAATGTCATAGCGGAAATCGTAGACGTCGCACAGTTCCAATGACGAAACCGAATCGAGCAGCCTCCGAAATTGCCTTGCGGTATACGTGCGGAATTGAAATTCGTACCACAAGCTTAGTTCCTTCGACCCCCGACGCACCAGCATGCACACCCGAAGATTCTCGGTCCGGCTGCGGAGATGGATGCGTAGCGCGCGCAGCGTTATCGTCACTTTTGTTTCTCGTCGCTGCTCCGTCCAGTGCCAAACGTTCTCTTCTTTGCCGTCCAGTGGCAGCAGGTGCAGGCCGAGGATATAGATGCCGCCGGGACGAAGGCTGTCGGCGATACATTTCAAGTGCCCCCGCGCCGCTTGCTCTGTCAACAAGTGACGAAACGTGTTGACAGTGCAGTAGGCCGCATCGACCGGTCGAGCGAGGCGAAAATTGGACATCTCAGCCTGGAATGTCTCAGCATGGAGCAGCCGCCGTGCAAGCCGCCGTCGAAGGTAGCGCAACGCCGGTTCGCTGAGATCGAATCCGATCATTTGGTAACCTCGAGCGGCTAATCCGGTGATTAGTCGGCCAGTGCCGCAGGCCGGCTCAACGAGACGGCGGGCGACAAAGGGACAATATTTTCGGCATGCGGCATCGATGAAGTCCGCCTCCAGCTGAGTGTAGGCTTGGAAAGCAATGTCGTAATACTGTGGATAATCATAGCAGTTTGCTACGAGGATGCGCGTTTTTGCCATTGTTCTTGAAAGAGTTCAAACCTGCATAGCTTTTGCCGCATTCACCGTAAACCAGACCAACAGAGAGTATCGTTTTCCAGAAAGAACCTTTCGGACTGCATGCACAAATTTATGATTACTAGGAAACGCAACCAATAAACCGGGCTTCGGGATGATAACTACATCACGATCCGGAAAAACCAATTCACCTCCCGTGAAGTTGTCATTCAGATAAACAAGTCCTGTGTAATCTCGTTGGGGGGTGTGATTCGGGACCCACCGCCCATGTTCTCTTCGCTCGTTGTCAGCATGCGCAATATGCGAATCCCCGGACAATAGACACGCGACGAAGAACGATTCGACAAATAATTCCGGGCTACGAAGATCGACCTCGATCTTTTTTTTGCATCGCAGGCTTACACCATACACCCGGCTAGCTGACTCGCTGTCCACTTCTCGAACCGTGTAATAATGCAGAAGGGGTCGACGATTATAATCTCTACTGTCTGATAGCTCGGAATAGCGATCGTAAAGATCAATTAGGAACGCGCATTCCTTTGTGCTAAGCGTATGCCCTGAAACGAGGAGCCTACTTATAGGCTTTTTTCGCGCCATAGATATTATGATTGATGTCCCGTCTTTGTTTCTCGCAAGGCGTTCCCCTGTCGCAGCTTTAGCAGAAAGAAGCGATCGTTGTAAAGCAAAGCCGCTAGGCCGCGGCTGCGCTTTCAGCTCACGCGAAAGCGAGCGTCGCGGATAATTTTGCCGCCGAAGCGCTGTTTCAGTTTTCGCAGGATTTCAGTCTTGCAAACCTTTTCGAGCTTGTAATGCACGGCGATTAGAGGATACCCACATACGCGGAACTAGGACGGTAAGGACGCAGCGCAGAGGGGGAAGCAAAAAGACTCAGTTCGGCGAATAGTGCGAACGGATGCCCAATCGTATCGGAAATCGTAGGTGTTGTACACTTCCAGCAATGAAACCGAAGCGAGCAGCCGTCGAAATTGCCTTGCGGTGTACGTGCGCAACTGAAATCCGTGCCGCAGGCGAAGTTCCTTCGGTGCGCGGCGCACCACCAGGCAGACCCCGACTCTTATACTGTTGCGCGAAATGATGTGTCAATATTCGCCGGTGATGGAACTCAACTGATGGCACGTCTGGCACGTCGTTATCGAATCGTTGTATCCGCAGAGAACAGTCCCTACCTGGCATGGCAGGCCAAACTGTTCTATTTCTCCTGTGTCAGCCGCCTGAATCGTTCACCAATAGTCATTGTTCATGATTGCGGCTCAAAGTGGCGTCGTGACTTTCAGGAGATCGCTGACGCCGGCGCGATTGTCAGACGCGCCCCGAGCTATCGCATAACATCGAATGGCGACGACTACCCTCCCAGGAACACCGCAGGCACATTGCTGCACGCAGCGGAGTTGTGCTCAGCGAAGGACGAATTCATCGTGCTCTGTGATCCCGACATGATCTTCGTGGGCCAACTCGATTTTTCTGAGAGTCTTTCCGGTGAGTACTATGGATATGTGAAGTATGACCGGAAACCGGTACGAGGAGCCGCAAAGGAAATCGGAATCAGACTGGAGATGCTCGATCGACAGAAGGAAGAGTTGTGTTGCGGAGTTCCTTACGTCATTCCGGTGGCTGCTGCCAAACCGTTGGCCGACGCGTGGCTGCAAGCGATTGACGCGTTCTCGCCGCGGCACTGGGAAGATCAGATGCACGCGTTCGGTCTGGCGGTTGTGAAGCTGGGTTTAAGGGTAACGTTGACCCACATCATGAATCACAACTATTGGCCCGATGCGATGGTGGATCGCGACGTTATACATTACGCCTATGGCGATAAAACGTGGAACAAGCGAAGCTATTTCACCACACGTCAGGCCCGAAAAGTCTGGTCACCAGCAGCAGCGGCGCAGCAAGGCACTATCCTCGCCGAACTCCTTTCTCAGATAAGAGAGGCGAGAGACTTCTATTCCAGGTTTCATTAATCACCGAAGTTCTCGCCTCGCCGAACTACTTCCTTTTCTTTTTTCAAGGTGGCTTGATTGGTGCCTTCGGTGGCTTGATCGGCTCTCTCGTCGGTATAACCTCGTTGGGGGTGTGATTCGGGACCCAACGCCCATGTTCTCTTCGCTCATGTCAGCCATGCGCGATATGTGAATCCCCGGCCAACAAACACGCGACGAAGAATGATTCGACAAAAAGTTGCGGGGTACTAAGATCGACCTCGATCTTTGCTTTGCATCGCAGGGTTACACCATACAGCCAGCTAGCTGACTCGCTATCTACCTCTCGAAGCGTGTAATAATGGAGAAGGGGCCGGCGGCTATAATCTCTCCTAGTTGATAGGTCGGAATAGCGATCATAAAGATCAATTATGAACGTACATTCCTTTAAGGTAAGTGTATTCTCCGAAACGAGTATTCTACTGATAGGCTTTTTTTTGGCGCCACAGATTTATCATGACCGATGTGCGCGCAATCCAGCAACCTCAAATATCCTGAGACAGCGAGTAATACTCAAAATGCTAGGATGTAACAGACCTCAGAAAGGCTGAAAACGTGCTTGTTCCAACTACAAAGATTACAAAGCATTGGTAGACGCAAAGCGTTTTCCATGGAGGCGAGCGCTTGCCAACCCGCACGGACCCCAAGAGGCGTCACGGAGCCGACGCTCCCGGGTTTAACCTTTCTCTCCTTCTTAATCACGGATATGTTGTCAAAGTGAGTAACGAACGCGCAGGCGATGTGATAGGCGCGACTTCGCATGAGTTTGCGAGCGGACAAAAGGTCTTTGGCCGCTACACACTGGTCAAGGCCCTCGGGCGAGGCGGAATGGGAATTGTCTGGCTAGCACGCGATGAAGAACTGGAGCGCGATGTCGCGTTGAAATTTCTTCCTGACCTGATGATTCACGATCGTTCGGCGTTTGATCAGCTCAGACGCGAAACTAAGCGCTGTCTCGAACTGACGCATCCACACGTCGTCCGGATTCATGACTTTGTGCATGACGAACGTTCCGGCGGCATCTCGATGGAGTACATCGACGGCGAAACGCTATCGAACTTGCGAGCTGAGAAAGAGCAAAGGCTCTTCGAGCCGGATGAGATCGCTACCTGGATAAGTCAGCTTTGCGATGCACTCGATTATGCGCATACGCGCGCGAACGTCATCCATTGCGACTTGAAACCAGCAAACCTGATGGTGAATCAACGCGGCGACCTAAAAGTAACGGACTTTGGTATAGCCCGCAGTCTGACGGATTCGGTAAGCCGGTTAACGCTGGAGCAAGGTCGAAGCGGCACGCTCATTTATATGAGCCCGCAACAGCTAAACGGCGAACGCTGTACGCATTTGGATGACATCTATTCGTTAGGCGCGAGCATCTACGAATTGCTTACGAGCAAGCCGCCGTTCTATTCGGGCAACATCGATCGGCAGATTTGCGAGCGAGTCGCTCCTTCGATGACCGAGCGGCGCAAAGAATTGGACATCGAGCCGGCGTTCGTTCCGCCGGTTTGGGAAGATGCGGTGGCAGCGTGCCTGGCAAAAGATCCCTCGCGACGTCCGCAATCGGCAGTTGAGGTTGCACAACGGCTCCCGCTTCCATCAGGGCAGGCGAGAATAAGCGCGACCCCTGCCAAGGCTGCAAAGAGGAAACCGCTGTTAATCGGTAGCATACTGGCGGCTTCCGCGCTCGTGTTCGCTGGCGTGTATTTTGGAGCTTCTAACCGGCACGCGGCATCGCTGTCACATGCACTGGCGATTCCGGAAAAATCGATCGCCGTTTTGCCCTTTGAAAACCGCAGCGAAGACAAGGCGAATGCCTACTTTGCCGATGGAATTCAGGACGAGATTCTGACACGCCTGTCGAAGATCGCCGATCTGAAGGTGATCTCGCGTACGTCCACGCAGCAGTACAAAAGCGCGCCTGAAAACCTGTCCGAGATTGCCCGGCAACTTGGCGTGGCTCACATTTTGGAAGGCAGTGTGCAAAAAAGCGGCGACGCTGTGCGCGTAAATGTGCAGCTAATCAAAGCGGCCAATGATTCGCACCTTTGGGCCGATACCTTTGATCGAAAACTGACCGACATCTTTTCGGTCGAGACCGAAGTGGCCAAGGCTATAGCTGATCAACTGCAAGCAAAACTCACCGGGCAGGAAGAGCAAGTCATCAATGCCAAACCGACAGACAATCCTGAGGCATATGATGCTTATCTACGGGGTTTGGCTTACAGTCTCAAGGCCGCAATCACTTCCGCCGCCACCCTTGGCGCGCAGAAATATCTGAGAGAAGCGGTGCGGTTGGACCCGAAGTTCGCCCTCGCTTGGGCGCGGCTCTCATATGTCGATGCGGTAGGCTATCTCTCACTCAAGCTTCAGCCAACAGTCGCCCTTCGTGAAGAGGCGCAGCAGGCAGCTGACACCGCTCTCACTCTTCAGCCGAACCTTGGCGAGGCGGTATTGGCGAAGGGATATTACCATTACGCTTGTCTCAAAGATTACGGAACCGCTGTGGATTACTTTGAGCAAGCGCGTCGCGTTCTGCCGAATAGTAGCCGGATTTCTGAATTGCTCGCCTATGTGGCACGCAGGCGGGGTCAGTGGGATCGGAGCGAGTCGTATTTCAATGAAGCCGAGCGGCTCGACCCGCGCAATGCTAACCTTCTCACGCAGCACGCGCTTTCGGATGTCGAACGTCGTCGTTTCCCGGAAGCCCTTCGAAGGCTTGATAAAGTCCTCGATATTGCCCCGGACGACATTGATACGATCGCGCTAAAGGCGGCTATTGCACAAGCCCAAGGCGATCTGCCGCGTGCTGCTGCGCTTCTAGCTCCGCTCCGCCCGACCGCTGACCTCACACAGGCGTTGGAAACACAAGTTTACCAAGCCATTCTGGAGCGCCGCCCCGCACCAATCATTCCCCGGTTAAAGGAAATATTGGCCAAGCCCAATCCGGCGTTGGGTTTCTACAATGGCGAACTACGCTTTTGGTTAGGCTGGGCCCAGGAAGTCGCCGGGGACCGTAGCGCTGCCCAGGAAAGTTGGAGAAAGGCTCGTAGCGAACTGGAACCTTTCCTCAAAGAACAGCCGGAGAACTATTCCCTCATTGGAGATCTCGCGCTGACCAATATGGGCCTTGGTGATAAGGCCGCCGCTTTGGCTCTGTCGGACCGGGCCATGGCCGCGATTACAATAGAAAAAGACGCGATAGACGGCCCGGTGCCGATTGAATTCGTCGCACGAGTCGCGGCGCGCATGGGAGAGCCCACTCGCGCCATCGCCGCTTTACAGAAACTACTTTCGATACCATACGATGGAGCGCTGGCTTCAGGCGTGCCGCTTACGCCCGCTCTGCTCCGGCTCGATCCAATGTTCGATGGGCTCCGGGGCAACCCGCGCTTCGAAAAACTCATAGGTTTGCCCAAAGACAAATCGGCCAACAAATAATGGCTACGAAGGCGAGCAATCTTCCAGCTGCGGGGCATAGTCACACTGCGGCGAACCGACATCGCGCCTGCTTCCAACCGGCAGCTTGTTCTTGAGGAGCGCTCACGCAGAAAGAGTCTAGGAAGAAGTGATAGTGGACGCAAAGTCTCCCAAATGACGAGGCACCCGCGCATGCGAACTTGAACAAGGGTTGTAAGAGTAGCCCTTCTAGGTTTTGACTTCCGTCCTACCTTAATGATGTATAATTGCTCAAAGTGAGTAACCAGCGCGCAGGCGATGTCATAGGCGCAACGTCGCGTGAGTTCGCCAGCAGACAAAAAGTCTTTGGCCGTTACATGCTGGTCAAGGTCCTCGGACGAGGTGGGATGGGGATTGTCTGGCTTGCGCGCGACGAGGAATTGGAACGCGATGTCGCGCTGAAATTTCTTCCCGACTTGATGATTCGCGATCATGCGTTGTTTGATCAGCTCAGACGCGAGGCAAAGCGCTGTCTCGAACTGACTCATCCGCACATCGTCCGCATTCACGACTTCATACACGACGAACGCTCCGGCTGCATTTCGATGGAGTATATCGATGGCGAAACGCTATCGAACCTTCGAGCTGAAAAAGACCAAAGAGTCTTTGAGCCGGACGAGATCGCTACTTGGATAAGCCAGCTTTGCGATGCGCTCGATTATGCGCACAATCGCGCGAACGTCATCCATTGTGACCTGAAGCCCGCGAACCTGATGGTGAATCAACGCGGCGATCTAAAGGTCTCGGACTTTGGTATAGCCCGCAGTCTCGGCGATTCAGTCAGCCGGCTGACTGTGGAGGAAGGCCGAAGTGGCACGCTCATTTATATGAGTCCGCAACAGCTAAATGGCGCGCGCTGTACTCAGTTGGACGACATCTACTCGTTAGGCGCGAGCATCTACGAATTGCTCACAAGCAAACCGCCGTTTTATTCGGGCAATATCGATCGGCAGATTTGCGAGCGGGTTGCTCCTTCGATGACGGAGCGGCGCAAAGAATTGGACATCGAGCCGGCGTCCGTTGCAGCGGTTTGGGACGACACGGTCGCAGCGTGTTTGGCAAAAGACCCGTCGCAGCGTCCGCAATCCGCAGCAGAGGTTGCGCAACGGCTACAGCTTGCCTCAGGGCAGACAAGAATAAGCAGGCCTCGTGGTAAGAGCTCAAACAGGAAAGCGCTGCTTGTCGGTGGCATCGCAGCACTCTGCGTTCTCTCGCTTGCTGGCTTTTACTTCGGAACGTTTAAGCGGCATGCCAAACCAGTTCCACAGGCGGCTGCAATTCCGGAAAAATCGATCGCTGTTTTACCCTTTGAAAACCGGAGCGAAGACAAAGCGAACGCCTACTTTGCTGATGGTATCCAGGACGAGATTCTGACGCGCTTATCGAAGATCGCTGACCTGAAGGTCATCTCGCGCACATCCACGCAGCATTACAAAAGCGCGCCGGAAAACCTTCCTGAGATCGCCAGGCAACTCGGAGTCGCTCACATTTTGGAAGGCAGCGTGCAAAAGAGCGGGGACGCAGTGCGCGTGAACGTGCAGCTGATCAAAGCAGCCAGTGATTCCCATCTTTGGGCCGACACATTTGATCGCAAACTGACCGACATCTTTTCGGTCGAGAGCGAGGTGGCAAAAGCCATCGCCGATCAGTTGCGAGCGAAACTCACAGGTCAGGAAAAGCAAGTTATCGCAGCAAGACCAACAGACAACGTCGAGGCTTACGATGCCTACCTTCGTGGCCTGGCTTATTATCTGAGAGCGCAAACCACACCGGCCAACTCTCTTGGCGCGCAGAAACATTTCAGAGAGGCTGTGCGGTTGGACCCGCAGTTTGCGCTTGCTTGGGCGCTGCTGTCAATGGTAGAGGCCCGGGGCTACATCGCACAGAATCTTCAACCAACGATCGCCCTACGTGAAGAGGCAAGGCAGGCGGCCGAGACCGCCTTTACTCTTCAGGCTAATCTCGGAGAGGCTGTGCTGGCCAAAGGATTTTACCACTATGCTTGTCTAAAGGATTATGACAGTGCGATCCGTTATTTTGAGCAAGCACGTCAGTTCCTGCCAAATAACAGCCGGATTCCTGAAGCGCTGGCGAAGGTCACGCGCAGGCAAGGCAAGTGGGACAAGAGCGAGGAATACTTCAACGAAGCCGAGCGGCTCGATCCGCGCGACGCTTACCTACTTGGTGAGCATGCATATTCCTATATTTCTCTTCGCCGTTTTCCCGAAGCGCTGCGGAAGCTTGAGCAGGTGCTCGATATTACACCAGAGGACGTGGATGCTTTCGCGCTAAAAGCAAGCATTGCACAAGCGGAGGGCGACCTGACACGAGCATCCGCACTGGTCGGTCCGCTACAGCTGAACGCTGCCGACACCCAAGCCTTAGAGGCACAAGTTTACCAAACGATTTTGGAGCGTCGGCCCGCGGAAATCATCCCTCGGCTGAAGGAAATACTTGGCACGCCCGATCCAACCCTAGGCTTCCTTAACGGCGAGCTGCGCTTTTGGTTGGGCTGGGCGCAAGAGGTTGCTGGCGATCACGCTGGCGCCCAAGCGACTTGGCGGCAGGCGCGCAACGAACTGGAACCTTTTCTCAAAGAACAGCCGGACAACTACAGTCTTCTTGGTGATCTAGCGCTGACCATGATGGGTCTCGGTGACAAGGCAAGGGCGTTAGCTCTGTCGGAGCGCGCGATGGCCGCGAATCCAATTGAGAAGGATGCGATGCGAGGCCCGGTCTCACTCGAGATCCTTGCGCGTGTGGCAGCACGTATGGGAGAACCCGACCGCGCCATCGCCGCTTTACAGAAGTTACTCGTCATACCGTATGCAGGTCCATTGGCTAACAACGCCCCGGTTACGCTGGCGCTGCTCCGGCTGGATCCAATGTTTGATCCGTTGCGGGATGATCCACGATTCCAAAAACTCCTCGCTTCGTCCGCGCTGAAATAATCCGGCCCCGATTTCGGGTTCGCCAACGCCAGACTTGTGCAGAGTCACGGCCGAAACCCGGTCTCAGATTGCTCCGCCAGGCTCTGTCACCACTCCCGGATCGTTTCGCGATCCGATGCTACACGCCGCTTTGACTCAGCGTCGGCGGCGGCGCGGCTTCGGCTTGCTAGGCTTCGGACCCGCCTTCCGTGGTTTAGGCCGTGCTTTTCTGCCGACGCCCGGACCCGGGTAAAGTGGTTCTTGTTCAGAAGCATTTTTCATAGTCACACGAGAAGTTTGATTTGATGCGTTTGTAATGTCACGCCTTTTTTACTGTTCGCCTCAGTCGGCGCTTCTCGAACGGGGCACCAAGACATTCCCGCCTGTCGAACATCAATTTAGGATAATTACGACTGCTCTTTGCAATAAAGTGCAGAAACAACTGAATGTATCCGCCGATGCGAAATCGTTCTCTCCAATGTTCAACCTCTGTTCCAGCGTAAACACATCCGTCGCCCTCGAACATTTCAACTTTGGTTTTCTTCAATTTAGGAGCTTTCAGATGCACAACCGACGGTCCAGCCCCTTCTGGAATCTGGACTGATATAGTTACCGAAACTTCGCAAGCAGCACGATCTATGTGTCGGGCCAGCGCTTCCCCTTTCGCATATTGCCGCGTATAGGAGAAAGTCGGCACCACATCGAATCCAACCAGTCGACTGACCTCCGGTTGGACCCATTGCAAGACCGCGTCTAACCCCGCGTCGCCACCGAGAGACAATGATGACGGACAGGCGCGGTCCTTCCAAAATCTGTTGTTGGCCATAAGAATGGCATAATACACTTTCAAATACTCCAAAATGGGCGTCGGCAGTAGGTTTTTGACTAACAGATAGCGCCTTTTGCGGAACCGTCTGGCGGTTCGAACGTAATAAGTGTGAGGATGATTGCTCATGCGAGCTCGTTCAACCCATGCGAGCTATGATAGCAGTCGTCGCCTTAACACGAATACACCGTAAGTGATTTTATCATTTAGAACGAGTGGCTGGTCGATGTCGCACCGGAAATCGTAAACATCGCACAGTTCCAGCGACGGAACCGAAGCGAGCAGTCGCCGAAATTGCCGTGGTGTGTACGTGCGCAACTGAAATTCGCTCCGCAGGCGAAGTTCTTTCCATCCGCGGCGCGCCACAAGCGAGACCTGACGGTGCTCGATCCGGCGCCGCAAATCCTTGCGTAGCACTCGCTGCGTTACGGTCACCTTCGTCTTTCCTCGCTTTCGCGTCCAGCGCTCTGACTCGCGTCTGTCGGCGGGCAACGGCAATAGATCCATACCGAGCACATAAATGCCGCCCGGACGAAGACTTCTGGCGATACATTCTAGATGCGCGCATGCCGCCTGCTCGATCAGCAAGTGTCGAAACGTATTAATAAGGCAGTAGGCCACATCAGCCGATCGACCGACCCGGAAATCGGACATCTCGGCCGCGAACGTGTCAGCATAAAGGCGCCGCCGCGTGAGCCGCCGTCGAAGATAGCTCAGCGCTGGCTGGCTTACATCGAAGCCGGTTACTTGGTACCCTCGGACAGCCAACTCGGTGATCAGTCGGCCACTACCGCAGGCTGGCTCCAGGAACCGACGGACCTCGAATCCGCAATATTTGCGACCTGCAGCCTCCATGAAGTCGGCCTCGGGCGAGGTGCGTGCCTGGAAGGCGATGTCGTAGTATTCCGGATAATCATACCAATTTGCTTGCGGGATTCGGCTTTGTCCCATTTGCTGACGGCGATCAACGCCCTGCCCGGCTTCGTGCCACAGATTCTTCAAATCAGCCCACGCGGAATCGGATGTCGCGAATGGTCTTTCCGCCAAAGCGTTGTTTCAATTTTCGCAGGATTTCAGACTTTGAAATCTGCTCGAGCTCGTAATGCAAAGCTGGTTGGAGCACGCGAACGTAGAGAATGCCTTCGCGCAATGCTACTGGAGCCGAGTGGGCGGCGATGAAGTCGCCGACGATCTTTGACCAGGCATCGATTACTTCTGTTTCGTGCAGACGCTCGCGAAGTCCCAAGCGCTGCATCAGTTTTGGAACTACCTGTGCCGGCGACTGCCACCGGTCGGCTTGCATTTTTCTCTCAGGCAAACCGCGCCATTCGGCGATGACGGCGGCACGAAGAGAGGGATTCATCAATAACTATCTAGCCACAGACGCCGTGCTGAGCAACGCCGAAGCATAGACACAGATTAAACACAGATTTCGAAAGAATAATCGGAGAGGCCTTGTGCAAAGCAGCTGTCTTTTTTTGATTCGGCGGTTGGCACAACCGCCGCTACAGTTTTCCGTCGCCTAATACTTTCGCCTCATGTGGCTCGGAAGAATATTCAGCTCCGTGCGGTACTTGGCCACGGTGCGCCGGGCGATCGGAATGCCGCGTTCGGCGAGAATTTCGACGATCTCGTGATCGCTCAACGGCGCGCCGCCACTCTCGTGTTTCACGAGGCCGAGAATTGCTTCTTTCACGCTGATGTTGCTCAGCGATTCACCGGTCGCGGTTTGATAACCCGACGTGAAAAAGTACTTCATCTCGAAAATCCCCTGCGGCGTAGCCATGTATTTGCCGGAGACAGCGCGGCTCACCGTGGTCTCGTGCACGCCCACGGTATCGGCAACTTCTCCCATGGTCATCGGCTTCAGATGTGACGGGCCATGGTCCAGGAAATCGCGCTGCCGCAAAACGATCTGCTGCGCGATGTTGAAAATTGTTTGCTGGCGTTGATGGATCGAGCGGATAAGGAATTTCCCGCTCCGGATTTTGTCGCGAATGTAATCTTTGACTTCGCCGCC
>WNFP01003475.1_pt1 | contig 13742 bp, 14 predicted proteins | sample 5400201 | NCBI WGS metagenome assembly WNFP01 (sample SAMN13153355, study PRJNA577476) | soil metagenome | isolation source: 115 cm saprolite under Madrone tree | place: USA:California | collected 2016-06-14
CATGTCTATTGGTGAGCGCGTGCGCAGGTTGCGGGAGGAAAAGAAACTTTCCCAAGGCGACATTGAGCACCGCACGGGCATGCTTCGCGCTTACATCTCGCGCGTCGAACATGGCCACGTATCGCCAAGCATCGAAACTCTGGAAAAGTTTGCCCGCGCTCTGGAAATTCCCCTGTACCGGCTCTTCTATGACGGTAGGAAGCCGCCGAAGATGCCGAAGCCGCTCAAGGGAGAATCATCCGACGAGAACGAATGGGGCAGCTCCGGCAATGACGCAAAATATCTGAGCATGCTTCGCCGTCTGCTGGCTAAGATCGACGGGAAAAACCGTATGATTATTTTGCATTTGGCGCGGAAATTAGTAAGTCGTGGGTACAAACCAAAAGGTTAGTGCTCTCGTTCTCTACGGATGCGTTAGGAAAAATATCATCAGCAGTGTTGTTGCAGTTGCAGTGAGAATGACAAGACCCCATCCGACTCGCCGTCCTACGGGGCCTCGACGCGACGGTTGTGCCCAAGCCCAGATCACAAAGGTCGGGCCAATAATCCCCAGCAGAGCCTTGAGTATTGTCAGCACGATATTTTCACTAGCTGGCTCGGCCCCGGGAGCTTAACACAGAGCGTTTCGGCGTCGGCAGCATTCCCTTCGCAAGTTAGTTCCGCTGCCGCTGCATCCATATGCGAATGTTCGATTCCCGGTCAAGGTACGCGATGACGGCCTCGTCGGATGGAAATGCGCGTTGGTTTGCCACACCAGGCTGCGGATGGCGTCAATGTTTTTTCAACTCGACGAATACATGCTCACGGTGGCGCAGATTCTAGAACCGCTCGATAGGAACCAACTCAATCGAGACAGCATTCCCGCTCTCGCCGAGGCGCAGAAAAAATGACTGCCTAGCCATCCAGACCCGAATCCCCAACTTCGTAGCGATAAGTTTTAGACCAAGGTCACTCCAGATCAATGGCACAAGAATTCGGCCAGCTTCCACATGCGCAGAATGATGTTTGTCACAGGAAAGAATGCGTGAGCAAGCAAAAAGCTGAGCAGGAAGGCCGTCGAATAGAAAGATTTCGGATGTGCGTCCATCCATCGGAGAGCATGCGTGGAAAGATAGCCTCGGACTCGTTGCCGTGTAAAGCAGTAACCTGCGGCGATGCCTAGCAGAGCGCCAGCGAGGACATCCGACGGATAGTGGACACCTACAAAAAGCCTCGGAAGACAAATGAAGAAAACTGTATCAACCAGGGCTATGAGGCCCAGTCGGAAAGAAATCGTGAAAAGGCAAAACGTCAAGAGTGAAAACAATGCCGCATGGTCGCTGGGAAACGAACTCCAAAGGCCCCAAGATTCCCCGGCTATTGGAAAGTGTAGACCGAACTCCGGGTTGCTCAGTGGCCTAGCCCTGAATGGAAGCTCCATCACCATCAAACGGACGATTCCGAGACACAAAACACTACCAAGGAAACTTGAAACGATCTTTTCGCGGGCTTCCCGAAGGCGAACGCTATCCTTTCCGTCAAACCAAGCCCACCACAGGAAAGCGACAAAGAGTCCGAGCTTCAGACTGTCTTCGTAGATCGCCACAACCAACTTGGTGAAGAGCGCTGAGGAAGTGGTCAGATGATTCAAGTAGGCGAGTATCTTGAAGTCGAAATAGTTCACGGAATCAATAAAAGAGCGCAATTTTATGAAGTCTCTATCGGACCCGCTAACGAGTTCCGCTAACGAGGAGCATCCCCAGAGGCAAACTTCGGCGACCGCTCAATCGCCTACAGCTTGCGGCCCAGGCTGCACAAGCCTGATGTGACCCTGCTTTGCCGACTCACATAACTTCGCACCGCACCGGCTCCGCTCGCCTCTCGTCAACAATGATTTCGACGAGCGGTCCGCGTGCGGGTCTGAAGTCACCGCGCAATCTGACGCCCTCCTGCGATCTATCGACAATGAGACAGGGGAGCGTTGTTTGCTTTTCTCCGGTATTGATGACGAGCTTGGCGGGCTGCTTCATGGCGATCCGCTTGGACCTCCGGCCTCCAGGGATAGGAGAGCTTCGCACAGACCCCCCGGGCTCTTTCGAAGTCAGGGCATAGGGTTAGAGGGCTAGGGTTTTGAGATTGTAGCGAAGTTGAATTCTGTAAAGCCATAGTACTAAATAAAGAGGACGCGCAGAGCACCATTCCCCGTCAACGCGGCACAGCGCCATAGTCTATGAATAAAGCCTTTCTATTGACTACGTAGCATTCGAACGGTACGGTTCAGGTTGCCGGCATGTAGGTTGCTCAACGACGGAAACGAATGCGCAGGATTTTTGGAGATCGAAGGGAGACGTACCCGCCGCTGACCCCGCTGACTTGAAGGCATACCGCTTTGACACGCGATGTCCAAACCGCAACAGGGGGCCAAGGAAGCATCCTGCTGGCAATGAAGAAAGCCAACCAAGTCATGCGAGATGCACTGGCGGACGAAACAGACGAGTACCCGGCTGCGGCGGCGATGGCGGTATTGGGGAAGGCTGCTACCGATTCAATGGCCCACAACTCGGACGGCCCATACGATACCGAGCATCCTCAGCTACCCTCCCTGCAACTCGACATTCAGAACTTAAAGTCCATGGCACACCAAGACAGGCCACGACCGAACGTGAGCGGCTCAAACAGTACGTCGAGAGGCAGGAGAAACGGGTTGAGTTGATGACGCCGCATTGCCATCTTGAGATTGCGCTGAAGTAGCGGTGGAGGCCCAAATAAAAAACGCGGCTGATTAGAAGATGCACAGGGAGTAGGGAGGCGTGCTTCAGCCGCCTCCCCGTTATTTCCGATTAGGCCCCTATGGGAGGATGGATAATCGGCGTCTAATTGTCTGATTCAAGAAACGACGAAAGGTTTCAAGGTTTTTGAAGCAGAGGCGCTAAATGAGGATTTGAAAAGTCTGATGCTTTTTGTCTGACGCGGATTGCGGCGCACGCACATGCAGAGGAATGGACAGAAGATTTTCGGGGAAGGATGAGGGAAGGATGAGCACTTTAGCTAGACGGAGCCAGCCAGACGCGAGGCGTACATTCGGGCGATGGGGCTGTTCTTTCTACTTGCGCCGTCGAAACCGAATCCCGAGGTTGATGGCATGTACAACTTGGGTGAGATCGGGCACGGCGCGGGCAAAAACTGGAGGAGGGCAACGCCATATTCGTTAGCTGAAAAAATTCCAAAGGACCCTGATTTTGTACCGGGAACTTGACCGCTCGTCTTGATGACTTTGCCGCTCGCATCTGTCACCTGCACAATAGTCTGGCCCGCGCCGGGCGGAAGCGGGTGCACTCCGGGATTGTGGAAGACAATTTGGCTGCCGGATTTATATGATGTGATATTCACGCCTAACATGATGATTCCTCCAAAAGAAATGTGAAATTGGCGTGGCCGAAAAAATGAGCGGGCACGATTGAGACTGTTTACAGCGGGCGAACGTCCTTCGCTCGACGCAATCGCGTGGTACGTTGCTCGCGGACCTTGTTAATGTCCAGGGCCAGCTCCGTTCCCAAGTCGGCCTTGGACGCGGCGAATTCTTTGATTTTGGTATCCAGTGGCGTGACTTTGCTGACGTGGCTGTGATCTTTTTCGGAACGCCCTTCCTGCAAAAGCGATGCTCCCTCTGCGACCCGGTTGCCCTCATCTCTGGCCAAATCCTTGACGGCGTTCTTAATCCTCTTCGTCTTCATATTGATCCTCATGTTTGAATTCGAATCCTCGGAGTGCTGTTAGTTCTGTTTCCGAAAAACATTCGGTGCAAAACCACAAACAGTGGCGAGCGCATTTCTCTCTGCGCATTGTGAACAAGGGCCTGCGGCAATCCACACACACCGTAAGACCCTGCCTTGCCCGGTCGATATGGAGCCAATGGCAGCGAGCCTTCTCAGCTATCTTTGCGTCTGTCATGCGTTACCTCGTGATGTGTACGTGCTCGGTGTGCGCTCTGGAAAACATTTCGCGGCGAACGAGTGCCCAGACACAAAGCGACGCTTCGGACTTCGCCGCATTCCGCAACCACAAAACATTGGCCCTTGTTAACTTTGCGATTCCTGCGCTTGAATTTCGGTCTGGCCTTAGGGAGCCAGGGGACGGTGCTCACGATTGGGACGGTGTTAGTAACTGTGCCGGGGTCGATGCTGATAGTTGGGAGTTTCCTTTACTTGGTCCCATTTTCCTCCGTTAAAAATCGGCGGCGGGCAAAACCGCTCGGGTAAATAAAAGTTGTTTGGATGTGGCCAGGATGCGGGCGGCGGATGGAACCGGAGAGGTTCCCGTTAGGACACGATCACATGCCCGGAATTTGCCGCGACGATAGAATTACGGAATGCATTTCATTGTCCTGCCTTGCATTTGACCGTCCGGGAGGAACTTCTGGATGAATAGAGACCTTCTCGTGCTGAAGGCGTTCTCGGCTATTAGTCCTGCGCTCGTGTTGTGGGTTCTTGGGGACGTTTATCTGGCTGGCCAGATTAAAGGTCAACTCCTGAAATTCTTTTTTGGTTTAGTATTCTTTTTCTCCCCTTACCTGCTGTGTATATTTCTGCCAGCAAAGTATATGGGGATTGCAATTGGTGCAGCCTTGCCTCCTGCAATATTCGCCGCACTGGTTCTACTAGTCGTTGAGTTGTTCTGCGTCGTGTCACATTCAACAACGCCTTCTTCCTGCGTATCGGTCTTCCTGCTACTGTTGATTCAAATGGGTGTAGTCGTCTCTTCGATCTGGGCTTGGATAAAACTTAAAATCGACCTTCGGTTCGTCGCATTGGGTGGAGTCTATTCCCTGGTCTATCTTCCATTTGCAATCCATCTTTTGAGATGACGGCGGCCCGGTTTACGAGATGAGCCGCGTGCCGGGAGGTGGATGCAACCGCAGAGGTTCCCGAAATCGCTTGTGCGTCACAGCCGTGAGCGTCAAACTGAGAACGACGACCCCTATTAAGGGTTCCCCATTGTTCTACCTAATTTCAAGCATCGAAAGGCCGAGCAATGAGACGCCGGATTAGAACGTCTTCTCGACACTATCGTGAAGGCTCTTGTTGATGGGTGGGCCGTCGTACACCTGTACAAGCAACTGTTTCAGCGTTAAACGAATATATGCGGTTTTATGGCTTGTCCTTTAGAATCCACACTTACAAGAAAACCGGCGGGTGCTTAGGCCTCGCGCTCTCTCTGTTCGTACTCGACGCCGCAGACCAGGAGCCGTAAAATCATCCATGCCACGAAGCGTAACTCCCATTCCTGCAGAAACTTGGGGCTGCCATGAGCGAAACTAGACCTCCTTTCGCAACCGTCGAAGAAGCCGTCGAAGAGATCCGCCAAGGCCGCATGATCGTCCTGGTCGACGACGAAGACCGCGAAAATGAAGGCGACCTAACCATGGCCGCCGAAAAAATCACACCCGAAGCCATCAACTTCATGGCCAAGTTCGGTCGCGGCCTGATCTGCCTGGCGCTTACCGAGCAGCGCTGCGAGGAGCTCCATCTCCCCCTAATGTCTCCCATCAACACCAGCGTCCACGGCACCGCCTTCACCGAAGCGATTGACGCTCGCGTCGGCGTCACTACCGGCATCAGCGCGTCCGACCGCGCCATCACCATCCTCACGGCAATTGACGAAAAAACCCGCCCGCAGGATCTTGCCCGCCCCGGCCACGTCTTCCCGCTTCGGGCCCGCAATGGAGGTGTTCTGGTCCGCGCCGGCCAGACTGAGGCCAGCGTCGACTTGTCTCGCATCGCCGGCCTCAATGCGTCCGGGGTGATTTGCGAAGTCATGAACGAAGACGGCACCATGTCCCGCGTTCCGCAGCTCCATGAATTCTGCAAGCAGCACAATCTAAAGATGTTGACCGTCGCCGACCTCATTCGCTACCGCATGCAGCACGAGCGCTACGTCCGCCGCGTCGCCGAAGCGGTCCTGCCGACGCGATACGGCGACTTTCGCATGATTGCTTACGCCAGCGACGTCGACCACGATCAGCACATCGCACTCGTCCGCGGCAACCTCGAAGGCGAAACCCCCGCCCTGGTGCGTGTGCACTCCCACTGTCTGACCGGCGACGTCTTCGGCTCCACGGCTTGCGATTGCAGCGAACTAGTCTCCCGCTCGCTAGCAGCCATCGCCAAAGAAGATCGCGGCGTCTTCCTCTATCTCCATCACACCGGCCGCGGCTTCAGCGTGGAAACCGCCGAGGAACCCGGCGCCCTGCCCCAAATCCATTTTCACAAGCGCGGCCAACTCGACCGCGAGCCTGCCCGCCAACGCATGGTGCAGCACGAAAGCGGCATCGGTGCCCAAATCCTCATCGACCTCGGCCTAAAAGACATCCGCGTCCTAACCAATCATCCAAAAAAGGTAGTAGCCCTCGAAGGCTACGGCATTCGCATCGCCGACCAAGTCCCCCTGCGCATCGAGGCGCCGCCGCACCCGACTCACCATTGACGCTGTGTATTGTTAAATAATTATAAAGAACTAGGCGGCTTAGCCCAGCTTCTTGCCTTGGGCGTCAAAGACTTCGAGTTCGCCGAACAGCGTGGCTTGCGACTCGATTTGCGCGCGGTCGCCGACAACTACGATTTGCATGTTCGCGGAATCGAAGTACTTGCGCGCCGTTTCAAGCAAATCACTCGGCGCGAGCGCCCGAACCCTTGCGCGATACGTTTCAAGATAGTCGTCCGGCAAGTCGTTCAAGGCAACAACAGCGATTTGCCCGAGCAGACCGTTTTGCGTCGCGAGCCCCATGGAAAATACTCCGCTCAAATAATTCTGCGCATCGGCCAGCTCAGCTTCCGGAACTGGCACGGAACGCAGCTTGTCCATTTCGTAAAAGATTTCCGTGAGCGACGCGGCAACCACATCGTTGCGAACCGCCGCCGAAACCGAAAAATATCCGTGCTGCCGCAACGCGTTGACGCCGCTCCGCGGACTGTACGTATAACCCTTGTCCTCGCGGATGTTCATGACCAGCCGCGAATTGAACGCTCCGCCGTACAAACTATTCGTCAGGCCGAGCTTCACCCAGTCGGGATGCTTGCGCGTGATCGCGTGGCACCCCGCGAGAATTTGCGTCTGAACAGCGCCAGGCTGATGTACGAGATACACGCGCCGCCCTCGCGGATTTGCCGGAGCAGCGAACGATTTTGTCTCCGGCTTTTTTCCATGCCACGCGCCGAAAGCCTTTTCGGCGGTCTTTAGCATCGCGTCCGGCTGAAAATCGCCGACAAGCAAAAGCAAACCGTTCGCTGGCGTGTAAAAGTCGCGGTAAACCGCAAGCAAATCGTCGCGCTTGTACGCCGCAACCTGCTCTTCGCTCGGCGAAACTTGAGAGTAAGGATGAGCGCCGAACAAAACTTTACGCAGCCGCTCGCCTGCAAGGAATCCTGGTTCGGTGCGCTCCAGTTTGACCTCTTCGAGTTTTTGGCGCCGTTCGCGCTCAAACTCGGCTTCTGGAAACGCGGCCTCGCGTGCCAGCTCATCGACCAAGCCAAGGAGCGGCTCGGCAAACTCGGAAAGCCCAGCAAACGAAATCGAACTCGTGTCCGAGCCTGCGCTCGTCGCGAGATCCGCGCCAATGCGCCGGAGATCTTCTTCGATCTGCCTGCTGGCGCGCTTCGTCGTTCCCGTTCGCGCCACCGTCGCCGTCATCTCCGCAAGCCCCGGGCCGCGTTCGATGGTCGCGACATTGCCAGATCGAAAATATAGGTCGCCATGAAATTTCGGAATCGTATGGGATTCCACAAGAATCACTTCGAGCCCATTCGAGAGCCGCGCACGCATCCGGTTCGGCCATGTAACTTGCCGTTCAGCGGAGAGTGCCGGCACGGCATCGTTTACTTCTACCGCGCGGGTCGCCATTACGCTGCCTCCTCTTTATCCACGGACGTGGGCGCGCCGATACTTACGGGAGTGCGAAACACGATTGCGCGCGTTTCCTTATGCAGGTATTTTTTCGCCGCCGCATGAATATCTTCTCGTTTCACGGAGAGAAAACCATCGAGTACGGTGTTCACCAACTGCGGCTCGCCATCGAACAGCGTAAAGCACGCGAGCAGATGCATCAAACCATAACGCGGCATGCCTCCATGCCCGCCCTCGAGGAGCGAGAAATAATCCGATTGCCATTTCACTTTCAATTGCGCGAGTTCGTCCTCGCTAATGCCCTTCTCCTGAATTTCGCGGACCACTTCATCGAATGCAGCCAGCGCTTGCTCGCTCGTATATTCGGGCTTGTGCAAAATGCGCGTCACCATTTGCGTGGGGCCGTTGTAGCCGAAAATATCGTCGATTCCTCCATCGAGTTCCACGGCCACTTGTTTTTCCAGTACGAGCTCGCGATAAAGTTTCCCCGCGCGCCCGCCATGCAGCGCTTGATCCAGCAGCGCCATCGCGCACCAATCGGTAGTCCGCCGCTTCGGAACAACGTATCCGATGGCCATCGCGGGCAACGTTCCAAATTTTTCTTCGACATGGCCACGGCGCTCTTCGCTCTGCTCGGGTTCCGTCGGATCGGCAAACGGCGGCGCCGCTCCAGCCGGGATGTCAGTGAACAATTTCTCTGCCAGCGAAAATCCTTCTTCCGGCTTCACGTCGCCGAGCATCAACAACACCGCGTTGTTCGGCACATAGTAGGTCTTGAAAAAAGCTTGGACGTCGGCGAGGTCCGCGGCATCGAGGTCGTTAAAGTCACCGTAGAAATTGTGCGAATTCGCCCAGTTGCGAAAGGCCACCGGCGGCAAGTCCAGCCAGGGAAATCCCCCGTACGGTTGGTTCAAGACATTCACGCGCACTTCTTCTTTCACCACGTCACGCTGGTTCCGCAAATTTTCGTCGTCGACTCTCAGCGCACGCATGCGGTCCGCTTCGAGCCACAGCACTCTTTCGAGCGCGTTCGACGGCACGGCCTCGTAGTAATTCGTCACATCGTAGTGCGTGGAACCGTTGAGCACTCCGCCGCTCGAATTGATGAGCTTGATGTGCTGCATTTTCGGAGCGTTGGCCGAGCCTTGAAACATCATGTGCTCGAAAAGATGCGCAAAGCCGCTCCGCCCGCGCGGCTCGAGGCGAAACCCAATCTTGTAATACACGCCCACCGTCACCACCGGCGCGGTCGTGTCCGGCGCGATGACCACTTTCAATCCATTGGCCAGCGTCGTGCTCTCAATCGCAATCTTCAGTCGCTTCACGCTTATCCCCCTGTCGCTTTCACTTTTGTCTTCTTATTCACAACAATTTTCTCCAGGTCCGCCAGCATCGCGGCGGAATCCTGCGCCAAAACCTGTGCGGCGAGGCGATTCACTGCCTCGTATGTCTCCGCGAACTCCGCCGGCAAATCCTTCATCGCCTCGATGTGCGCCGCCACCACTTCATAATCTCGCCGGGATAGCGGTCCGGTCCACGCGGCGCGCGGCCCCAGCCGCTCAAAGTTTTCCAGCACCTGGCGCGTCAGAGGCAGAAGGGCTTGCATCGCTTCGCGGCGCTTCATGCCCGCCGACGTCATCAGCCTCGTGGCCGCTTCCATCAACGCGAGTACATGCCCGGCGGCGAGAGCGCCAGCCGCGTGATAAAGCGGCTTCTTCGAACCCTCAATACGCGCGGGAACGGCACCGAGAGTGCGCGCGATCTGCCGGGCCATGCGCACCGCGTAAGCATCGCCCTCAATCGCAAAAACTTTTCCATCGAGAGGAGGGACTCCCACTCCACTGAACGTTTGCAACGGATGCATCGACCCGACGGCTGCCCCGCACTTTTTCACCGGAGCGAGAACGGCGGAGCTCAACGCTCCGCTCGTGTGCAGGACAATTTTACCGCGCAGTTCTTCCGCCCCGATGCGCGCTAACTCCTCGGCCACTTCCGCGACGCTGTGGTCCGGGGTGGTGACCAGGATGACCTGCGCCGCGAGCACTTGCCGCGTCAAGAAAGCATGCGCGTGGCCGGCGCCGATGGAGCGCACGGCTTTGCGCGCCGTGGTCTCACTGCGTGTCACTACGGCGCCGATCTTCCATCCCAATTCTCGCAAGCGCCGTCCCAGCGCACGGCCAACGCGTCCTGCCCCGATGATCGAAAAGCTGCCTGGCATTACATGTTAGGATAACCTGAGCGCGGCGCTCGATACCAATCTTGATGCACACTTTTGCTCTTATTGTTTTTTCTTTGATTGCTGCTTTCTGGGTGTTCTACGGGCTCCGCGCCGCGTACGGCGCAACGAAACTCCTCTGGCTTGCGGATTTCGTGCCTGCTCAAGATGCATCATGCCCAAGTATTTCGCTCCTTTTCGCGGCGCGGGATGAAGAAGAAAAACTTCCCGCGGCTCTGGCAACTCTCGCTGCGCTGGACTATCCGCATCTGGAAATAATTGGCGTTGACGACCGCTCGCAAGACAATACGGGCCACTTACTCGATGAATTCGTAGGCGAGCATTCGCGTTTTCGAGCTGCGCACGTTGCGGAACTTCCGAGCGGCTGGCTTGGCAAGCCGCATGCGCTGCAAATTGCATACGAAGCTTCCACTGGCGAGTGGCTTCTTTTTACCGATGCTGACGTGCGATTCAAGGCCGATGTTCTTCGGCGGGCAGTCACGCTGGCGGAGGAGCACAACCTCGATCACCTCACACTGATTGGCGATGTTGAAATGCATGGCTTCTGGGAGAAAGTGCTGATCACTTTCTTTGGACTGGCATTTCATCTCGCGACAGACGCCTATCGCGTGAGCAATCCAAATTCACGCGCGTACGTGGGCGTGGGTGCATTCCAGTTGCTGCGGCGCAGCGCTTACGAAGCGATCGGCACGCACCGGCGTTTGGCCATGGAGGTGGTGGAGGATATGAAGCTGGGAAAACTTGTGAAGCGGTCCGGCTTCCACTCTTGCGTCGCCATTGCGCAAGAATTTGTGACGTTGCGCTGGCATGCGGGAGCGAGAAATGTGATCCGCGGGGTGACGAAGAATTTTTTTGCAGCTTTCGGTTACAACCTTACTTTTGCAGCGGCTGCCCTTGCGGGAATGATCCTACTCAACGTGGTTCCCTTCTATGCGGTTCTCGCCGGGCACGGATGGATTCGCATTTTTTCGGCGATTGCCGTGATTGTAGCCCTTGGAATGCATGGCAGCGTGGACGTGGTGAACAGGGTTTCACCGCTGTATGCCCTGACGCATCCGATTGGGGCTGTTCTGTTTTGCTACATGATCGCGCGCTCCGTAGTGGTGACACTCTGGCAGGGCGGAGTGACGTGGCGCGGCACGTTTTATCCGTTGAAGGAATTGAAGCGCGGCGTTGTTTAGTGCCCCGGTTCAGTGGAGCCGTTCGAACCGTTTCTAGCGTCACTAGACAGCTGGTTCGGCAGTGGGGGCGGGTTCGATTGTGAATAAGCCGGCCATGTCTCTTTGTTTTAGGGAGCGGATGCGATCGCGTAATTGCGCGGCGCGCTCGAATTCGAACTTTTTTGCGGCTTCGCGCATTTGTGTCTCGAGTTGTTGCAGCATCTCAACGAGTTGCTTTTCGTTCTTGATTTTGGAGGTGGCGGCGTCGAGCTCGGTATCGTCCGCGGGGACGGTTACATAGTCAGCTTCGACGATGCGCGCGAGATCCATGTCCACGGACTTGATGATGGACATGGGCGTGATGTTGTTTTCCTTGTTGTACTCAAGTTGTTTTGTGCGGCGGCGGTTTGTTTCGTCAATCGCTTGATTCATAGAGCCTGTGCGGCGGTCGGCATACAAGATCGCGCGGCCTTCGATGTGACGGGCGCAGCGGCCCATGGTTTGAATGAGTGACGTGGAGCTTCGCAAATAGCCTTCTTTGTCGGCATCGAGAATGGCCACCATCGAAACTTCCGGCAAGTCCAATCCTTCGCGCAACAAGTTGATGCCGATTAGCACGTCGAACTCGCCGCGGCGCAAGTCGCGCAGTATTTTGATGCGGTCGAGCGTCTCCACTTCGGAGTGGAGATAGCGGCAGCGCACGCCGACCTCCGTGAAATATTCGGACAGGTCCTCGGCCATGCGCTTCGTCAGCGTGGTTACCAGGACGCGCTCGTTTTTCTCCGCACGTATGCGAATTTCTTCGAGCAGATCGTCTACCTGACCTTTCACGGGACGAATCTCTACTTGGGGATCGACGAGTCCGGTGGGGCGGATGACTTGTTCGATCACGACTCCACCAGACTTCGTAAGTTCATACGGGCCAGGCGTCGCCGAAACATAAACCACTTGATTCATGCGGTGCTCGAACTCCTCAAAGGTGAGCGGCCGGTTGTCAAGCGCCGAGGGCATGCGGAATCCATAGTCAACGAGAGTTTGTTTGCGCGCTCGGTCGCCATTGAACATGCCGCGCACCTGGCCCACGGTTTGGTGCGATTCATCGATGAACATCAGGAAATCCTGCGGGACGTAGTCGAGTAGCGTCGGCGGAGCTTCGCCAGGCAGACGCCCGCTGAGGTGCCGCGAATAGTTTTCGACACCGTGGCAGTAGCCGATGGTGCGCATCATTTCGATATCAAACATGGTGCGTTGCACAACGCGCTGCGCTTCGACAAATTTCCCCTGTTTCTCCAGTTCTTTTTTCCACCACCAAAGTTCTTCCTGAATCGTGACGATGGCGCGGTCTCTCTGCTCCTGCGGCATGACGTAATGCCTCCCCGGACACGGAAAGTGCCGCGGCGCAAATCCTCGGAGCGTTCATATTGGATATCGACAAGCCTGTGGAGAAGCGCTTCACGCGAGGTACGCTGACCTTTTTCGAGCGTGACGAGCATGCCGTAATAGGCTTCCGGCGAACCGATGCCGTAGATGCACGAGACGGAAGCGACGATGATAACGTCGCGGCGCTCGAAGAGAGAACGCGTGGCGCTCATACGCAGCTTGTCCAGTTCGTCGTTGATGGTGGCTTCTTTGTCGATGTAGATGTCGGCGGAGGGAACGTACGCTTCGGGTTGATAGAAATCGTAGTAGCTGACGAAATATTCGACGGCGTTTTCGGGGAAAAACGATTTGAACTCGTGATAGAGCTGCGCAGCGAGCGTTTTATTGTGCGCAAGAACGAGAGCGGGCCGGTTGCAGGCTTCAATCAGCTTGGCGACGGTGAAAGTTTTTCCGGAGCCCGTGACGCCGAGGAGCACCTGATGCTTCTCCCCACCCTCAACGCCGCGAGTAAGCTGCTCGATGGCCGCGGGTTGGTCACCGCGTGGCTGATAGTTGCTGCGCAGCTTGAAGTTCATGGAAGGGGTCTCCCAGCACGAATCTCGGGCACTGCCGAAACCTTGATTATACTCCACGATGCAAATCGGCGCGGGTTCGACCAGAGAAGGCCGCGTGTCAGGGATGGTCGGCGGGGGTGTCGGCGAGCAACATCACTTGCGCATGGCTCTCTGCGTCAATCGTGTAATGAACGCGGTTCGAACCATCTGTTTTCGCGACGATGACGTTCATCGATTGATTCGCGTCTTCCGTTGCGCGCACGACGAGTCCCGTTTTTAGCGAGATGTAGGCGATGGTCTCGTTTCGGCCTTTTGCGTTCCCCATGGTGCGGAGATCGTGCAGCTTGTAGTCCTCAGGAGTGGCGTCCTTTTGAGATGACTTCTGTTTCATTATGGCGGTTGTCAGAATCACCGCGCATTTTTCCTGAGCTGGCGCGCCGGCGGCAGGGTCACCTTGGGGCGTGATTTTCTTGGCGCCGCAGGGCGCGTCGTTCACATACTCCGATTCCTTTTCCCAGGAGAGGCCTGTCAGAA
>WNFP01002889.1_pt1 | contig 13738 bp, 9 predicted proteins | sample 5400201 | NCBI WGS metagenome assembly WNFP01 (sample SAMN13153355, study PRJNA577476) | soil metagenome | isolation source: 115 cm saprolite under Madrone tree | place: USA:California | collected 2016-06-14
CTCGGCGCGGCGGGCGTTGAGCAGCAGGGCAAGCTCCTTCATGTCGCGGAAGTGGCGGGCGAGCGAGGCGTAGCGCTCGGCCATTTCCGCGTCGCCCTCGATAACCTTGTTCACGTTGGTGTAGGTCATGCGCTCGGCGGAGCGGATGACGCCGGGAGCCATGCGCGAGGATTTCATGTGGCCGGCGGCGTCGAATTCCATGAGCGCGCTCATAACCAGGCGGTCTTCGCGGGGTTTTAACGAGCACATGCCATTCGAAAGGGCTTCGGGGAGCATGGGAACGGCACGGTCGGGAAAATAGACGGAGGTGCCGCGAAGGCGGGCTTCCTGGTCGAGGGCGGTGGTTGTTCGAACGTAGTGCGCCACGTCGGCGATGTGGACTTGCAGGAGCCAGCCGCCATCGGAGCGGCGCTCGACGTACACGGCGTCGTCAAAGTCGCGCGCGGTTTCGCCGTCAATGGTGACGATAGGGAGACGCCGGAAGTCTTCGCGGCCGGCAAGTTCGGCTTCGTTCACGGGCTTAGCGCGGTGTTCGGCTTCTTCAAGAACTTCAGCGGAGAAAAAATGCGGGAGGTGATGCTTGCGGATGATGATCTCGGTGTCCACGCCGAGATCGCCGGGACGCCCGACAATTTCGATGACCTTTCCGGTGGGCGAAGCGCCGGCGCGCGGATACCGGAGCAGCTCGACGTTGACCACGGCCCCGTCAAGCTCATCCAGACGAGGGATGCGCCGCAAGCGGGTGCTGGTTTCGTCGGAGCCGCTGAAGCCCAGCTTCTTCCACAGACCGGGGGTCAGTTCCTGGCCGCGCGGGATTTCGATTTCATGCTGGATTCGAACGTCGTAAGGCAGGACCACATTGCGCTGCGGGCCGTAACGAAATAAACCGACGACGGTGGGATGCGCGCGGCCGAGGATTCGAATGATGCGGCCCTCGGCGCGCTGCGCTCCGGCGACCCCGCCCATGCGCTGGATTCTTGCCAGGACGTGGTCGCCGTGCATGGCGTCTTCGACGGCGTCGCGCGGGATGAAGACGTCACCGTCGAGTTGTGGCATCGGAGAGTCCGGCACGACAAAACCATAACCGTCGTGATGGAGCACCAGACGTCCTTTTACCTCGCCCTGACTCGCGAGGGCATCGCGCTGGAGTTGCTGCGGCTGGTTGCGACGAGGCTGCGGGCTGGATGTTTCCCCATCCGACTTGCGGCCCGGGAGGCGATAGCGGCCGCCTGGCAATTCGTCGATGGCACGGCGTTTCTTGAGCTTCGAGAGCATCTTGAATAACGGGCGAGTATCGGTTTTCTTCAGGTGCAAGCCGTGGGCGATCTCGCTGGCGGACGCAGGCGCGCTTCTAATTTGCAGAAAACGCAATATGTTATCGGGGATGAGATGTGAAGGGCTTGGCATGGGTATCGCGTCAGAGCGCAGGTGTTATTTTTTCCACCGTGATTCTAGTCACTTTTTTCGGTTCCTCAGGAACTTTTTTCAGGATTCCGGGATTATATAGACAGGCCAACACACGACCGGCCATTCGCCCTCCGTCAGAATGGCCGGGTTCCCCGAGAGGGGAAAATAAAGGAGGCGGGAAGACCTGGCCCGCCTCCTCTTTTTGTTTTCGTACTATCCCTTGACACAAACCACTTGGCGCAAAGTATGGACAATCTCCACCAGATCGCTCTGCGCGGCCATGACGGCCTCGATGGACTTGTATGCGGCGGGGGTTTCGTCGATGACCTCGGCATCTTTACGGCATTCGACGCCTTCGGTCATGCGCTTGTGGTCCTCCACGGAGAAGCGCCGCTTGGCTTCCGTGCGAGACATCGCGCGGCCCGCCCCGTGACTGCAGCTCATGAAACTCTCCATGTTGCCTTTGCCGCGCACGATGTAGGAGCGCGCTCCCATGCTGCCGGGAATAATTCCCATGTCACCTTCGCGAGCGCGGACTGCGCCCTTGCGCGTCACCAAAATATTCTGGCCGTAGTGCCGTTCGCGCGCCACGTAGTTGTGGTGGCAGTTGATGGCTTTCAACTCGGCGGCGAACGGCCGTACCTCGCCGGAATCGCGCACCGCGCCCACGATCTGCTCCATCATCAGGTGGCGGTTCCAGCGCGCGAAGTCCTGCGCCCATTCGACGGCTTCGACGTAATCCTCGAAGTGCTCGGTGCCCTCGGAGAGATACGCCAGGTCCTTGTCCGGCAGGTTGATGAAAAACTTCTGCATGTCCTTGCGCGCCACCTCGATGAAATAGCTCCCCATGCGGTTGCCGACGCCGCGTGAGCCGCTGTGCAGCATGAACCACACGTTTTCCGCTTCATCCAGGCACACTTCGATGAAATGGTTGCCGGTGCCCAGGGTGCCGAGGTGATTCGAATGATTGCCGCGATCCAGCTTCGGATGTTTTTCCAGAATCGCGTCATAACGCGGCTTGAGCGTCTGCCATATTTCGTTGTTGCGCGCAGGAATTTCCCGCCACGCCCCTGCGTCGCCGCGCCCCCCGTGATTTGTACGCCCGTGCGGAACCGCCTTTTCGATCGCGCTGCGCATCCCCTTCAAGTTGTCCGGAAGATCGTGCGCGTTCAGGTCCGTCTGCACCGCCATCATGCCGCAGCCGATGTCCACGCCCACGGCAGCCGGGATGATCGCGCCCTTCGTCGGAATCACGCTGCCGACGGTTGCCCCGATGCCCCAGTGAACGTCCGGCATGGCCGCCACCCACTTAAAGATAAACGGCAACTGCGCGACGTTCAGGAGCTGCGTGCGCGCTTGGTCTTCGAGCTGCACTCCCTTGGTCCAGGCCTTGATCGGCACGCCGTTCTCAGTCGTCAGTACGTTGTAGTTCCTCTGGTCAGTCATGAAAGCGTTCTGCCAATTCTATCGCGCGACGGTACTCAGGAACGGGTAGTGGCTCGCCGCGCCCATGAAGAACAGCATCGGGAACGACAGCCAAAACGACGTGCGCGCAGTGAGATAGTTCCAGCGCATCAGACGCTCAGCTTCCGGCGGCATCGCCACGCCCTGCTCTGCGCTGGTGCGCGCCCACGCGATAAGCCGCTTCTGTACGCGCCAGATGACTCCCCAGGTATTTAGCAGCATCACCAACCCGAGCCCGCCGCCCACGCTGATGGCCAGGTGCGCGTTCGAAACGTTGGCCCCGCCATTCAAAGTCAGCACGAGCCACGACCCTGCGATCACCACAACGGAAACTCCAATCACGCGCACCCAGGGACTATTGAGAATCCCCTTTGCCGGAAGCTGCAGCGCGTAAATAAACACGTATGCGACGAGCCACACGAGAAACCACCAGCCAAACCACTTGCCAATCAGCGAACGGTCGCCCGCAAGTTTCGCGTCTGCGGACAGATGGATCGTGAAGTAGCGGATGCCCACGATCACCGTTACCAGCGCCGACGAGCGGAACCAGCCCATGGCGCCGGGCAGCAGCTCTGGATAGATTTTGATGCGCAGCTGGGGATCGCATTTTTTCATCGCCGGCGTCAGCACCAGGTTGAAGAAGTAAAGCAAGCCTATCCAGATGATCCCGAAGACCAGATGCAGCCAGCGGAGCGCCATCATTTCGTTGGCGTGCGGCGTATCGAGGAACGAGAAGTGCGGCAGCCACTGGGGAAAAGAAATCACGAGCAGAAAGAAATTCATGGGGACACCTCGGACATCTTGCGCGTCAACTTGCGCAACTACCGTAGCGGATTGCGGACCAGCCCGTCAAATGCGCGAATCAGGCGTGTTGACAACGCACGGCCACTGGATTCCCACGATTGGTGCCTAGTTGAAACCTCAAAGGTGCTGCAGGTATTCGGACACGCATCTGTCTCTCACGACGCCGTCGTCTCGTTCCTAGAAAAGCCAAGTCTTGAACGCACGGATAAAGTCATCATCCCTGTGCTGGACCTTTTCGCAAAACGATTCTCTGGCCTGAGCAATCGCCGGCCGGCCTATCCCCATCTGCTCTCCCCTTGCTTACCGAGAGAAGTATCTTGTATACTCACCTCGGAAACCGATATGAGCAAACCGAACGACCTCGTCCAAGGCACCCTTGACCTGCTCCTCCTGAAAATCCTCGCGCTGGAGCCTTTGCACGGGTGGGCCATCAGTCTCCGCCTGAAATCCATCTCCGGAGACGTGCTGCAGGTCAGCGAAGGATCTCTTTACCCGGCCTTGCACAAATTGGAGCAGGAAGGCTGGATCACGGCCGAGTGGAAGCAGACGGAGAATAATCGGCGGGCGAAGTTTTATTCGCTCACCCGCCTGGGCAGAAAGCAACTCGAATCGGAGGCGGCGAACTGGCAGCGGCTGTCCTCGGCCATCTCGCACGTTATCCAGATCTCGGAGGCTTAGCAAAAGCCATGCGAATGGAGCACTGGTGGTTTACGGCGCGGTTACGGATGAGGTCCATTCTGCTTGGCCGCCGCGTGGAGCGGGAACTTGATGAGGAGCTGCAGTTCCACCTGGAGCACAAAATCGAGGAAGGCATCGCCGATGGGCTTTCCCCAAAAGAGGCGCGCTACGCGGCGATGCGCGCGATGGACGGACTGGAACAACGGAAAGAGGAGATGAGAGACATGCGACGCATTCATTGGTTGACGGATTTCCTCGACGACGCGCGCTTCGCGATCCGGAGCCTGAGTCGCACGTCCGGACTTACCGCGTTCGTGGTGATCACGCTGGCGCTGGGCATGGGGATGACCGCGGGGACACTCAGTATGGTCGATGCGCTGATTTTTAAGCCTTACCCCGTGCCGCATCCGAGCGGCATAGTGACCCTGGTGAGCACTACACACGATAGTAGCTTCGACGATTTCTCCTATCGCGAATACCTGGACATCCGCGGCAAAACGAAGAGCTACGACGGCGTGATCGCCAACGCTGATATGGAGGCCGTCGGTTTCAGCGCCGAACCCGCAGCCACGCCGCGAATCAAGGGCGGGATGATGGTTTCCGGTAACTACTTCCACGTGCTTGGAGTGGAGCCGCGGCTGGGGCGCGGCTTTCGGGAGGACGAAGATCAGGTGCCCGGTCGCGATGCTGTGGTGGTGCTCGGGCCGGACTTCTGGAAGCGCGAATTCGCGAGCGACCCCTCCGTCCTCGGCAGCACGATTCGCTTGAACGGCACGGAGTTCACCGTGATTGGCGTCGCACCGGAAACCTTCCCGGGGCTGCTAATATTCGGGCATCCCGACTTCTACATGCCGCTGGCGATGGCGCGCGTGTTTTCGACCAACCGCCAGAAGAATTTTTTCGAGGACCGCGACGATCGCGAGTTGAATGTCAAGGCCCGTTTGAAGCCGGGCACGACACTCGAGCAGGCGCAGAATGAACTCGCCGTGCTCGCGAAGAATTTCGAAAGCGAGTATCCAAAGCTCAATCGCAGCCGCGGCGCGGCGGTACACACGCAGTTCGAAATGCGGACTCGAGCCGACGACATTAACTGGAGATTCGGCGTGATCTTTGTGATCCTTGCGCTGGCGGTCCTGCTGGTCGCTTGCACCAACGTGGCGGGACTTCTTTTGAGCCGTGCCCGCTCGCGAACCCGCGAAATCGCCGTACGGTTGGCCATTGGCGCCGGGCGTTTCCGGCTGATCCGCATGCTGTTGACGGAAAGCCTGATTCTGGCGTCCTTGGGTGGAGTGGCCGGGATCGCCATCGGGTACGGCATCGTGCAGTGGTTTCAGAGTTTTCAAAATGTAATATTTATGACCGACTTGCCGTTCTCAATCCCGTTCCGGATGGACACGCGCGTGCTCCTGGCAAGCCTCGCGCTGTCCGCGTTGAGCGCGCTCCTTTGTGGCCTGGCGCCGGCGCTGCAGAGCACGCGCGCGGACCTGGTGAACGGACTCAAGTCGGCGGACGTGGACGTTCCCGGACGCAAACGCCTGTGGGGCCGGAATGTGCTGGTGGTGGCGCAGGTTTCCACGTCCCTGATGCTGCTGACGGCGTCTTTCCTGATGGTCCGGGGTTTTCAGCATACCTTGCTGGAGAATACCGGTTTCGCGAAAGACCATTTGCTTATGGCCAGCTTCGATCCGCGCCTGATGCAGTACAGCGCAGCTCAGACGCAGCAGTTCTATAAGCTGCTGGCCGAACGTGTACGGCAAGCGCCCGGGGTTCAGAGCGAGGCTCTCACCCAGAACGTTCCGCTCGGAACCGACGACTTTGACGGCATCGCCTTCGTGCCGGAAGGTTTCCAGATGCCGCGCGACCGCGAGAACTTCAACTCCACGATGGACACGGTTGATGAAGGTTACTTTGAGACCATGGCGATTCCGATTTTGCGCGGCCGCGGCTTCCTGGCCTCCGATACCGCGAATGCCCCGCGTGTGGCGGTCGTGAATGAGCAGTTAGCGAAACACTATTGGCCGGGAGAGGATGTGGTGGGCAAACACATCCGACTTGATAGCCCCGCAGGCGCGCCGGTGGAGATTGTAGGCGTCGCGCAGACCATCAAGTATCAAAACACATTCGAGCCGATGGATTTCCTGTATATGCCGTTGGCCCAGCATCCCATTGCGCGAATGACCTTGATGTTGCGGTCGAGCGGCGATCCGCTACAATTAATTCAGTCCGTGAAGGACGTTGTCCGTACTCTCGATCCGAACCTGCCGATGTTGCACACCATGTCTTACGAGGATTTCTACCTGAACCAGGCCGTCAAAGGGCCACGAATTGCCATAAAGCTGGTGGGTAGCATGGGCGTGGTGGGCCTCCTGCTGGCCATCGCCGGTTTGTATGGACTAGTGGCGTACAACGTTAGCCGCAGAACCCGCGAGATCGGCATACGCATTGCTCTTGGCGCGGCAAGCTCGGACGTGCTGCGCCTGGTGATGGGCAAGGGTCTCGTGCTGGTCGGCATGGGAACGGTGCTCGGGCTGGCGATGGGTTTCGCCGTCGAGCAGCTCATGAATTCCATGCTGTTCAATGCCGGCGGCGTAGACATTGTGGCTTATATTATCGTCGTGCCGTCGCTGTTTCTGGTGACCATGCTGGCGGCCTACGTGCCCGCGCGAAGAGCATCCCGGATTGCGCCGACACAGGCGCTGCGATACGAGTAGTGCAGCTAGTTGTGAACGCCAGATCCGTCACGCACGCTTGCCGAAAGCACACCGGCGACTGGCCAATTCAGCCAAGGGCCTGATTTAACTCTGGTCTCAGGTCACCGCGTTGACGATCATTTCATGATTGACGTGCCGTTTGCCCGCGCCATCAACCCCATCTTCAAGACCAACTGGGAAGGAACCGGCGTCGAACCGGACGTCAAGGAAATCCCGCGTCTTCGTGCTGTTCCAGTCCACCGTGCCAGTCATTACTCCGCTTCCATCTCTGTGAACTCTGTGCCCGGCTTGCCCCGACCGGGTCGGGGTGTTGAAATCCCCGTTGTTTTCATGGGCTGGCAGAAAGGAGCCGCAGGCCACCGGCATTTAACAGCGCAAGCAGCGTCAACACGCCCAACAGGGAAATGACGCTGCCCAAGGTTCGATCCGGACGGCGCACAAACTTTGCCGTGATGCGCTGCGTCCCGGGAGCGAGTGGAAGGATCATCTGCCCGCTTAATTCTGCGTGCCGCGGCGTCACTGCCTTGCCGTTCACCTCCACGCGCCACGCCGGATAGTTGAGCAGCCGCAGCACCACTCGCAGCGGCTCGTTCGAAGTCACCCGCAAGTCTTTTTCTTCCGCGGTCCATCGCGCAATACGAATCTCCGCTTTCGGCGCGCTTGCTTCAGAACCATCGGCTGGCAGAATCTGCACCCGCGGCGCTTTTTCGGGCAAGTTGTAATGATCGTCACCCGCCGGATCGTATTCGTCCGTACCTTCAAAACCCTGGTCGTTCGCAATCGCTTCTTGCAAGACCGGGATGTCTTCGGAATCCCACCACGCACTCCGAACGAGAAAGGCAGCCGTTCCGCCAATAACCACAATAACGGCCGCGCCCCGGAGCCATACCCTGCGGCGGCGCGCCACCCCGGCCCCCAGGAAATAGGCATAGGGCACCGCCAGGATGGCCATCCATCTCCAGGGAAACTGCATGAAGCGCAGCTTGGGAAGGTGCTCCCAAAAAACCGCACTGGAGCGAATCATAAGAATCGTCGCCGCCGCGGATAGCAGCAGCAGCACGCGCCACAGTTTTCTTGTCTCACTGCTTTCCTGTGCCTCGGCCGTCTTTCGGTGCGCCGCAATTCCCGCGATCCCCGTCATCACCATGAGCAGGATCGCCACGCTCGAAGCGATCCAATTGAACACGTTATGTTCTGGATCGTTGACCATCGTGTAGAGAAAGTTGTCCGAGGGTTGCAAGCCTGACGAAAGCGCCTGCGCAATATTCACCCAGCGTTGCTCGTAAGCCGCGGGCAAAAGATAAAAACTCGTCAATCCAAAACCCAATGCCAATCCGCCCGCGCCGCGCCACAACGGCCGCAAAGATTTTTCCCCCACGGCCGCCCCCGCAAAAATAATCGCTACGCTGTAGCTCGCCATCACCCCAGCCGGCGCATTGGAAATCCATACCGCCGAGAACGCTACCGCGAAGAGCGCCAGCGCGCGCGGCAGGGAACCCCGGCGATTCCTCTGCAGTTCGCATAGTTGCAACGCCGTCAGCACCACCACCGGCATCAGTGCGCACGCCAGCAATTCCGCAAAGTCACTGCGCATGTAAACGATCAGCAGCGCATACGGATTTGCCGCATAGCACGCCGCGCCAAAGAGCGCCGCGCCCACTGGCAGAAATCGCCGTGCCAGCGCAAACGAACAAAGTCCCGCCATCGTCTGCGCGATCACGATGAAAATTCCCGGCACGGCATTCCAGGGAAATACAAAGCCCAGCGCCGCCCCCAGCATCCACGACAGCGGCGGATAAAAAATAAATCGCGGCTCGCCAAACCCGTAATTCGCCCACTCCGTCCATCGCGGGAAAAAAATCCCTTCTTTCCACTGCCCCGCAGCGTCCAGCCACGAGGCCGCGTGAAATCCGAAATCATGCCCCGAGGCGTTCCCCAGCCAACAAAATGGCGCGATCACCAGCAACGACGTCGCCAGGGAAACGCCCAGCGCGAGCAGCCACGCGCGAAATCCCGCGGTTACGTCGATTTTGTTTGAGTGTTCGGCGGAAGATGTCATGCAGTGTTCATGCCATTGTAACTGCGCTCGAAACAAGCCGTCATTTCTCGTTCCGTCCTGTGCGGCCACGCGGCAGTTGAGCGATAATACACGCGCTCATGAGCACCGCAAACATCGCACCCGCTCCCAGTCCGATTATCGAAGCGCGCAAGCTGGAGAAATCCTATCCGCAGCCCGACGGCAGCCGCATCCAGGTTATCGCTCCCACCGATCTCGCCATCTATCCGGGCCAGATCCTGGCGCTCCTGGGCCCTTCCGGTTCTGGCAAGTCCACATTGCTTCGCATGTTGACCGGTCTATCTCCGGCCAGCGCCGGCTCCGTCTACTGGCACGGCCATCCGGTCGGTGACGAATCGCCCAACGTTTCCATCGTCTTTCAAAGTTTCGCGCTATTCCCCTGGCTCACCGTTCTTGAAAACGTCGAAGCCCCGCTCGAGGCCCGCGGCATGCCTCCCATCGAACGCCGCAAACGCTCCCTGCGCATCATTGACGCCGTCGGCCTTGACGGTTTTGAAACCGCCTACCCCAAGGAACTTTCCGGTGGAATGAAACAGCGTGTCGGAGTCGCCCGGGCTCTCGTCGTCGAGCCCGAAGTGCTCTTCATGGACGAGCCGTTCTCCGCGCTTGACGTTCTCACCGCGGAAACCCTCCGCGGCGAGCTTCTCGAGCTTTGGCTTGGCCACAAAATCCCCACGCGCGCGATTTTCATCGTTACTCACAATATCGAAGAAGCCGTCGTCCTCGCAGACCGTATCATCGTTCTCGGACGCAATCCCGCGCACATCCACGCGGACTTCAAAGTTGACATTCCGCATCCGCGCGACCGCAAAGGCGCCCACTTCCTCGAGTTGGTCGATTCGATCTACCGCATCCTTACGCAGCCGGCTCACAAGGACGATACCGCTCCGTCTCGCACCTTTGGTCCCGGAACGCCCGCGCGGGCGAAGACCATCATGCTGCCACATACCCGCCCCGGCGGCATGGCCGGCCTCCTGGAAATTCTCGCCGACCACGGTGGCCGCGTTGATCTGCATCGTCTTGCCGACGAATTGAGTCTCGAGGTTGATGCACTCCTTCCGACTGTCGATACTGCTGTTCTCCTCGGAATGCTTCGCGTCGAAGAAGGCGAAGCCGTCATCACGCCGGAGGGCCAGGCGTTTGCTCAAGCGGATATTCAGGCCCGCAAAGCAATCTTTCGCAAAGCCGCTCTCGCGAATGTTCCGCTGCTCCGCCAGATGGAACAAGCGCTCAAGGCCAAATCCAACCGCACTCTCTCCGAAGAATTTTTCCGCGACCTGCTCGACGAGCACTTTGGTGAGGAAGAATCCCGCCGCCAGCTCGAAACCGCCATTCAGTGGGGCCGCTACGCCGAAATCTTCGATTACGACGCCGCCACCGGCAAACTAACGCTCACCGAGGCCTGACGCTCCCGTGCCGGATCTCACTCTCTCGACCGCCCAGGCCACGCCGCTCCCGCCGACGGTGACGCGGCCCGCCGGCTCGCGCTGGAGCTGGGCATTCCTCATCGACATCGCCGTTTTTCTATTTGTCTGCGCCGCGATTTTTGGTGTCTATGCCATCGGCCGCTCCTGGCTCGGTCCCGTCCATCCCCACGTCGAGATTTCGCAGAATCCTCACGACCTGCCACTCTATGCCCTTTACTCGCTCGTTCGAATCAGCGCGGCTTATGCGCTCAGCCTGATTTTTGCTCTCGCCTATGGCTATATCGCCGCCAGCTCGCGGCGCGCCGAAATCATCATGGTTCCGCTGCTGGATATTCTCCAGTCCATCCCCGTGCTCAGTTTCCTGCCGGGAGTCATGCTTGCCATGGTCGCGATCTTTCCGCACAGCCAACTCGGCGTCGAGCTCGGCTCCATTCTGCTCATCTTTACAGGCCAAGTCTGGAACATCGCCTTTAGTTTTTACTCTTCGCTGAAGACTGTTCCACGCGAACTCCAGGAAGCCGCGGTCATCTATCGTTTCAGCCGCTGGCAGCGCTTCGCCGAGCTCGACCTTCCCTTTTCCACCATCGGCCTGGTCTGGAATTCCATGATGTCCGTCGCCGGCGGCTGGTTTTTTCTTATGGCATGCGAGATGTTCGTTCTCGGCAATCGCGACTTTCGCCTCCCCGGCCTCGGCTCTTTTCTTCAAACGGCGGCGAGCCATGGCAACACGCGCGCGATTCTCTGGGGCGTCGCCGCGATGATCGCCGTCATCGTTCTCCTCGATCAGCTCGTTTGGCGGCCCATCATCGTTTGGGCGGACAAGTTCAAGTTCGAGCAGGTTGAAAGTTCCGGCGTCGCGCAATCCACTTTGCTCAATCTCATCGGTCGCGCTTCCATCGTCCTCCGCTTGTATCGCCTCATCCTTCAGCCCGTCTTCCACTGGCTCACTCTCACCTTCACTCTTGGCGCCCGCCGCGCCGCGGAAACTTTTTCCGCTCCGAAACAGAACCTCCTGCGCCGTTGGATTGGCTATCTGCTCGCCGCAGGTGTTTTAGTCGGTTTGGGTTTTACCATTTTCCACGCGGCCCGCGAATTGTCCGGTCTTCATCGCGAGGACTATGACGAGCTTCTGGAAAGTGCCGCGCTGACTTTTCTGCGTGTCAACACCGCGCTGATCCTCGGCGCGCTCTGGACCGTTCCCGTCGGCGTCGCCATCGGTTCAAATCCTCGCTTGGCGCGCGTCGCGCAGCCGCTCGTGCAGATGGCCGCCTCGATTCCCGCCACGGCGCTCTTTCCGATTATTCTTCTTTTCCTCCTTCGCCTCCGCGGCGGCCTCGAGATCGCCGCCATGCTCCTGATGCTCCTCGGCACGCAGTGGTACATCCTCTTCAACGTCATCGCCGGCGCCACGGCCATTCCCACGGACCTCAAGGAAGCCGCGCAAATCTACCGCTTCCGCTCCTGGGATCGCTGGCGCCACCTGATCCTGCCCGGCATTTTCCCGTATCTCGTCACCGGCATGGTGACGGCATCCGGCGGGGCCTGGAACGCCAGCATCGTCGCGGAATATTTTCATTTCCAGGGCCGAATTGTTTCGACCGCCGGCCTCGGAAGCACCATCAGCAGCGCCAGCGACTCCGGCCGCTTCGACGTGCTGCTGGCTTCGACGCTCATCATGTCCACCGTCGTCGTGCTCATCAACCGCCTGCTGTGGCGGCGTCTCTATCGCCTCGCCTCCTCCCGCTTTAAACTGGAGACGTAGTACAATCAAGCGAGCAAGAATCTTTCAGAATTTCCAAACTCAAATGCCTGAATCCAAATTCACCTCCGGCGCTTCCGCGTGGAGCGACCAGGACTTTCTTCGCGCTTTCGAGGATCTATCGTTTCCCGCCGATCTCTTTCACCACCGGGAACACATTCACGTCGCCTGGCTCTACCTGAAATCTACCGACGCTTCACGCGCCGCAGAACGCATGTCGGAGGGTATTCGCCGGTTCGCGAATCACCATGGCGCAACGCAAAAATACCAACACACGCTAACATTGGCTTGGATGCGCCTGGTGGCTGCCGCCTTGGTGGAAACACCGGAGGGATACGCGTTCGAACAGTTCCTTACCGCCCATCCGCAACTGAAGGACGCGAACCTTCTCGCCAAATATTATTCGCAAGAACTCCTGCAGACGGCCGCTGCCCGCGAAGCCTGGGTCGAACCCGACCTCCAGCCGCTCCCGGAGCTAAGGATTTACCGCTGCTGCTGATTTTTTCTCGTCCGCTTTCGGCTCCGTCGTCTTCGGTTCCTGCGGTTTCTCGCCCCAGATATACTGCGCGAACCATTTTTCGTTTTCTTCCATCACCGCGCGTTGCTGTTTCGGCTTGGTAATGCCGTGCCCGAATCCTTTGTACACAACCATCTTTACCGGCACACCGCGGTCCTCCAGCGCCTGGCGCAGTTCGTAGGCGTTGGGGATCGGCACGCGGCGGTCATTCTCGCCGTGTTGGATCAGCGTCGGCGTCTTGGCCTTCGCGATGTAGCTGATCGGTGAAGTCTTCTTGTAAATTTCCGGATCGTCCCACGGCGTGGCATGCAGATATTGTGCCGTGAACGGCGTGATGTCCGTATTTGCGTAGTACGTCATCCAATCGGAAATTCCCGCGCCGACGGAGACCGCCTTGAAGCGGTCGCTCGACGCCGTGATGAACGCCGAAATGTACCCGCCCTGGCTCCAGCCCATCGATCCCATGCGCTCCTTGTCCACCCAGCCCTTGGCGATCAGCGCATCTACTCCGGAGATGACATCGGCATAGTCGCCGACGCCAAGATTGCGCACGTTCAGCGCGCGGAACTTTTCGCCGTAGCCCGCCGAACCGCGGTAATTTGGCCGCAGCACCAGCGCCCCCTTGGCCACAAACCGCTCGATGGGATAGTAACGGTCCGCGCTGACGATCGGCTGATCCACTCCCGTCGGTCCCCCATGAATCACCACCAGCAGGGGATATTTTTTCTTCATACTGAAATCGGATGGAGTGTAAAGCACTCCTTCAATCATGGTGCCGTCCGCCGATTTCCACGAAATCACTTCGCGGTGCGCCAGGGCGAATCCTTTGAGCTGATCGCTCATCGCCGTCAGCTTCTTGCCCTGCCACGGCGCGATGCTGGACGTGAACACCTC
>WNFP01014151.1_pt1 | contig 13735 bp, 9 predicted proteins | sample 5400201 | NCBI WGS metagenome assembly WNFP01 (sample SAMN13153355, study PRJNA577476) | soil metagenome | isolation source: 115 cm saprolite under Madrone tree | place: USA:California | collected 2016-06-14
AGGTCCGCGGCCACACGGTCGTCAGCGGCTGGTACGAGTGGGGCGGCGTCCGCTTCGTGCCGTCCTGGGGGGGCAGCATGTTCGAGGCGCTGATGCCGGCGCTCGTCGTCGACGAGCAGCGTTTCGCACCCCGCAGCCTCGGCGCCAACGACGTTGCGCACGCGGTCGTGCAGCGCCGCTTCGCGACTGAGGAGCTCGGGTATCCGGTCTGGGGCATGTCGCCGAGCGCGATCCCCGCGACCGACGGCTACGGCGAGTACGGGGTGCCGGTCCTCGGCACGCGCGGGTATCGTCCCGGTGCGGTCACGCCGCACGCGTCGGCGTTGGCGCTGCTCGTCGAGCCGGACGCGGCGGTCGCGAACTTGCGCGCGCTCGCCGCGCGCTTTCCCGTCTACGGCGAGTACGGTTTCTACGACGCCGTCGATCCGCGCACCGGCGCGGTCGCGCGCGCGTACCTCGCGCTCGACCAGGCGCTCTTCTTTCTCGCCGTCGCCGACCATCTGAAGCCGCACTGCGTGCAGAATCTCTTCGCCGCCGACCCGATCCTCCAGCGCGCGCTGCCGGTGATCGGCGACGAGCGCTTCTTCGACGCGCCCGGTGATTGATGGCGCGCGTCGAGCTCGAGCACGTCGACAAGACATATCCGAACGGCGCGCGCGCCGTCATCGACTGCTCGCTCCGCGTCGAGGACGGCGAGCTGCTGGTGCTGGTCGGCCCCTCGGGGTGCGGCAAGTCGACGGTGTTGCGCCTCGTCGCCGGCCTCGAGGATCTCACGGCGGGGACATTGCGCATCGGCGACGCCGTCGTGAACACGTTGCCGCCGCAGGCGCGGAACGTCGCGATGGTCTTCCAGGACTACGCGCTCTACCCGCAGATGACGGTGCGCCGGAACCTCGAGTTCCCGCTGCGCATGCGCGGCGTCGCGCGTGCTGATCTCGCGGCGCAAGTCGAGCGCGTCGCCGCGCTCCTCGATCTCGGGCCGCTCCTCGACCGCTTGCCGCGCCAGCTCTCCGGCGGGCAGCGCCAGCGCGTCGCGATGGGACGCGCGCTCGTCCGCGAGCCGGCGGTGTCGCTCCTCGACGAGCCGCTCTCGAATTTGGATGCGAAGCTGCGCGTCCAGGTGCGCGCCGAGATCGGCGAGATCCAGCAGCGCACGAAGACGACGATGATGTACGTCACCCACGACCAGGTCGAGGCGATGACGCTCGGCCATCGCGTTGCCGTGATGGACAAAGGACGGTTGCAGCAAGTCGCGACCCCGCGCGACATCTACGACGCGCCCGCGAATGCGTTCGTCGCCGGATTCATGGGGAACCCGCCGATGAATCTCTTCGCCACGCGCGTCCGCGTCGACGAGAAAGGTGCGACATTGATGCTCGGCGCGCAGACGATCGCAATTCCACGCGCGCGGGCAGCGGCGCTGCCCGCTGACGCGCGCGAGCGGCCGCTCACCGCCGGCATCAGAGCCGAACACCTGCGCCTCGTCGACACGGGCGGCGCGACGTCGCCGGACGCGGCGAGCTTCGCGGCGGTCGTCGAGCACACCGAGTGGCTCGGTCACGAGACGCTTGCCTACGTGCGCATCGCAGACGGCGTTCCGCCGCCGCACGCGGTTGCCGTGCCCGCGTCGCCCGATCCGTCGGCGGCGATTCAGTTCGTGGCGCGGCTTCCCGGGATGCAGGCGCTCACCGCAGGCGCCCCGATCACGCTCGCTGTCGACCCTTCGCACTTGCACTTCTTCGCGGAGGACGGGCGGGCGATCGGCGCGTGAGATGCTCGAGCAGTTGCACCCGTTCGGCGGCACTCAATGACCATATGTGGACACTGCACGTCCACTCGATGAGCGACACGTATCCTGGCAGTCGCTGTGGCGGTGGGGAATAGTTCAACGGTTCCGGTACGTTGCCCCAGCGGGGCAGGATGGCATGCGGCGTGCGGATGGTGACGGCATGTCGCCGTCGAGGGGAGCCGATATGGGTGAGACCACGTTGCTGCGCTCGCGCCGCTTCGCGCCGTTCTTCTGGACGCAGTTTCAGGGGGCGCTGAACGACAACGTCTTCAAGAACGCGCTCGTCATCCTGTTCGCGTTCGGCGCCGCCGCCTCGACGCTGTCGACGGACACGCTGGTGAATATCGCTGGCGGCGTCTTCATCCTGCCGTTCTTCCTCTTCTCCGCGACGGCCGGACAGCTCGCCGACAAGTACGAGAAGTCGCGCCTGGTCCGTCTCGTGAAGGTGATCGAGATCGGCGTCATGTGCATCGCCGCGCTCGGGTTCGCGCGCCGCAGCGTCTGGCTGCTCATGCTGGCGCTGTTTCTCATGGGCGTGCACTCGACGCTCTTTGGACCGGTGAAGTACAGCATTCTGCCGCAGCACCTGCACGAGGAAGAGCTCGTCGGCGGCAATGCGATGATCGAGGGCGCGACGTTCATCGCGATCCTCGTCGGCACGCTCGTCGGCGGTGTCCTAGTGAGCATTCCCGGCTGGGGCCCGACGCTCGTCGCCGTGGTGACGATCACGATCGCGGTGAGCGGCTACCTCACGAGCCGCGGGGTGCCGCTCGCGCCGTCGCAAGCGCCCACGCTGCGCATCGGGTGGAACCCGGTCACCGAGACGCTGCGCACGATCCGCTTCGCGCGCGAGAATCGCACCGTCTTCCTCTCGATCCTCGGCATCTCCTGGTTCTGGTTCTACGGCGCGCTCTTCCTCGCGCAGTTTCCCGGCCTCGGCCACGAGCTGCTCGGCGGCGACGAGCACGTGGTGACGGTGCTGCTCGCGATCTTCTCGGTCGGCATCGGCCTCGGCTGCTTCCTCTGCGAGCGCCTCTCGGACGGCAAGATCGAGCTCGGGCTCGTGCCGTTCGGCTCGATCGGACTGTCGCTCTTCGCGCTCGATCTCTTTTTCGCGGCGCACGCCGCCGCCGCCCAGCCGGGGACCGCGATCGGCGTCGGCGAGCTCGTCCGCGGCTTGCGCTACTGGCGCATCGCGGCCGATCTCTCGCTGATAGGCGTCTTCGGCGGCTTCTTCGTTGTGCCGCTGCTCGCGCTCGTGCAGCAGCGCAGCGCCCCCTCGCACCGCTCGCGCATCATCGCGGGCAACAACATCATCAATGCCCTGTTCATGGTCGTCGCGGCGGGTGTCGGCGTCCTTCTGCGTGCGCGCGGGCTCACCATCCCGCAGCTCTTTCTCTTCACGGCGATCGTGAACGCGTGCGTCGCCGTCTACATTTACAGCCTGGTTCCCGAATTCTTGATGCGATTTCTGGTCTTCCTTCTGGTGCACACCGTCTATCGCGTCGGACGTCGCGGTACCGACCATCTCCCCGACGAGGGCGCCGCCGTGCTGGTCTGCAACCACGTGAGCTACGTCGACGCGTTGGTGATCGCGGCGGTGTGCCGCCGTCCGATCCGTTTCGTCATGGATCACCACATCTTTCGCATCCCGGTGCTGAACTTCGTCTTTCGGACGTCGCACGCGATCCCGATCGCGTCTGCGAAGGAGGACGCGTCGATGAAGGCACGGGCATTCGACGAGGTCGCGAAGGCGCTCGGCGAGGGCGAGCTCGTCTGCATCTTTCCCGAGGGCCGCCTCACGGGCGACGGTGAGCTGAGTCCGTTTCGTCCGGGCGTCGAGCAGATCGTGCGGAGGACTCCGGTGCCGATCGTGCCGATGGCGTTGCGCGGCCTCTGGGGCAGCTTCTTCAGCCGCAAGGACGGCGCCGCGATGCGACGGCCGTTTCGCCGCGTGTGGTCGCGGATCGAGCTCGTGTGCGGGCCGGCGGTACCGCCCGAGGGGGTCACCGCCGCGACCCTCGAGGAGACGGTCCTCGCGCTGCGCGGAGACGCGCGGTGACCGTGTTGCTGCTGCTCCTGGTCGTGCTCGCGTTTTACGTGATCGGCGAGCTCACGGCGCTGCAGAAGCGCGTGGCGCGCCTCGAGGAGCGCATCGCGATGCTGCGCGGTGGGACCCCGGTGCCGGAGGCCGACGCTTCCGCGGCGCGGGCGGCGGAGGAGACGCAGGCGCCGACCGACGCAGCGCCCAGGGCCGCGTCTCCGATGCCGCTCTCGGCGGAGACGAGACCGGCCGCCGCGCCGTCTGCGATCTCGCCGGTGGTGCCATCGCCGTCGCCCATCACACCGTCGCCCGCCGCGTCGTCGCCCGCCGCGTCGTCGCCCGTCACGTCGTCGCCCGTCACGCCGCCGCCCGCCGCGCCGCGGCCGGCCGCGGTGCCGATCACCGCGCCGCGCGCGCCGACCGCGCGATCGCCGATGCCCCGCGCCGCGGAGCCGGCGCTCTCCCTCGAGGAGCGGATCGGGTCGGTCTGGCTGCGCAACGTCGGTCTCGTCCTGCTCGCGATCGGCGTCGCGTACTTCGTCAACGTCGTCCACCGCCACCTCTCGCCTGCGGGCAAAATCGCCGACGCGTACGCGTTCGCGCTCGGCGTCTTCGCGGTCGGCGCGTCACAGCGCCGTCGGCTCGAGCGCTTCGCGCGCTCGCTGATGATCGCCGGGCTCACCCTCGCGTACTTCGTGTCGTTCGCCGCGTACTTCGTCGCGGCGACCCGTTGTGTGTCGCTACCGGTCGCGCTGGTGTGGATGATCGCGGATCTCGTGCCGGTGTTCGTGCTCGCCGACCGGTGGCGCTCGCAGCCGGCGGCGGGTCTGGCGCTCGTGCTCGGGCACGTGTCGGCGTTCGTCGCGAGCGATCGCGGCGACGCGTGGTCGCTGGTCGCGATCACGCTGCTCGCGCTCCTCGCGGTTGCCCTCCACCTTCGCCACGCGTGGCCGCCGCTCTCGCTGTTCGCGCTCGGCGGCTCGTATGCGTCGCACCTCGTGTGGTTCGTCTTCGGGCGCGCTGGTGCGGGCACCGCGCTCACGATCGCCGAGTTGCGGGTGAATATCGGGTTCCTCACGTCGTACTACGCGATCTTCGCCGCCGCCGAACTCGCGTGGTGGCAGCGAGCGGCGTGGCGCGCCGAGCACCGCGACCGCGACGGCCTCGTCGCGCGTGCGCTCGGGCCGGCGAACGTCGTGCTCTACGTCGCGGTCGTCTCGCTGCTCTACACCGAGACGCCGTCGGCGACCGGCATCCATTGGTTCTTCTTCGCGCTCGCCGCCGTCCAGGCGATCCTCGCCCGCGTCCACCGGCGGCTCGGCAATCCCGACGCGGATTTCTACACCGCGCTCGCGGTCGTGTTCGCGACGATCGGCGCCTGCGGGCGCGTCGACGCGATCGCGCTCAGCGAGGTGCTTGCGGTCGAGGCGCTCATCCTTCTCGTCGCCGCACATCGGACGCGTCTGTGGGTTTTCCACCTGCTCGCGCAAGCAGCGCTCGCGGCGAACTTCGCGCACTATTGGCTGTTCCGCCCCTCGACGGCGTCGTTCCCGACGTTTCTCGGCGGGCTCCTCATCGTCGCCGTGTACCTGACGGAGGCGTGGCTCGAGGAGCGATGGTACGCCGACGGCGCCGCGGAGTGGCGCGGCGGCGATACGCCGGGACCGCTGTTGCGGCCGCTCGTCCGCGTCTTCGAGACGCTGTACGCCCCGCTCGCGCCGCGTCTCGGCGCGCTGCATGCGGTCGCCGGCGCGGTGATGCTCGTCCGCGAGGCCGCCCAGTACCTGAGTCCGGGCGCGGCGCTGCGATTGGTCACGCTGGCGCTGCTCATCCTTCCCCTCATCGCGCGAGTGTCGCGCAGCCGCGTCCTGCTGATGGCGCAGGTCGTGGTGCAGGCAGCAGTCGCGCTCGCGAGTACGAGCGACGTCTGGAGCGCGTGGGGTGCGGCCGGGGCAGGGTGGGTCGCGATTCTCGGGCTCATCGTCACGGAGCCGCGTGCGGGGTGTCCCGACGTCGGCATCGTGCGGATGCTGCTCGCCGTTGCGACTATCGCGCTCTTCACGCTCGCACAGAGCGTGTACTCCGCGGACGTCGCGCTCCACGTCGCGTGGATGACGACGGTCGGGCTCGTCTGCGCGACGTACGACCGCATCGCCGGGTGGCGCGCGGCCGACGATCCCGCGGTCGCGCGGCTGCGCCGCGATGCGCGTATCGTCACGCTCGTCGCAGCCGGCCCGCTCGTGTGGGAGATCGTCGGCCGCGCGACTGGCGGCATGTCGATGCCGAGCCTCTACTGGCTGCGTGTGTGGGGCGTCGCGTTCGTCGCCGCCGGTCTCGTCCGTCGTGACGGCGTGCTCCTCACCGCCGCGGTCGCGGCGATGGCGGGGTCTCTGCTGTGCGTGCTCGAGCCGATCGTCGGCGGCTCGCCGGGTGTCGGCCCGGCGCTGCGCTGGTGGTTGCCCGCGCTCGACTGGGGGATCGCGTTCGCGATCCTCTGGATGGCGCCGCGGCGGCTCGCGACTGCGACCGTCACGACCGCCGGACGCGCGGCGCAAGGGATCGTCACGATCGGGCTCGTCGGCGCGGCGATCGTCGCCCTCGAAGCGCCGCCGACGACGATCGCGGGACTGGCGCCATGGATCGTCGCGTTCGCGGCCGGCTTTGCCGCCGAAGAGCGTGCGGGGCGCGTGCGCGGCAGTGCCGCACCAGACGTCGTCGCGCTCGCGTTCTCGCTTGCGCTCGTGCTCTGGGCCGACGTAGCGGCGGCCGTCGCGGCGCCAATGCCGCAGGGATTGTGGCTGCAGGTTGCCGGTGTCGTCCTCTGCGCGGCCGCGGCGCTGCGGCGGCACGTCGGCCTGTACGTCGCGGGCGGAACGCTCGTGCTCGCGACGTATGCGGTGGTCTTGGATCCCCTCGGCGTCCGCGCGGGCGGGCGCGATCCGGCGGCGTTCCTGATCGTCGCGTTGACCCTCGGCCTCGCGCTCGCGCAGGACGCGCGATTCGCCCGCGCCAGGCTGCCCGAAGCCGCGCGACCGCTCGCGGTCGTCGGCGCGCTCATGCCGTACGTGCTCGCGCTCGTGCTGTGGGCGACGGAGATCGGCCGGTGGGTGGACGCCGCGTGGGCCGACCCGGCGCGCGGCGCGCTGGCGCTCACGCTGGTGCTCGCGGCGACGCGCGTCCGCGGCGTCGTCGGCGCGGGGGCGGCGCTCGGCGTCATGCTGTTGATCGAGATGCACGCGGTGCTCACGTGGTCGCGGCTCGACTCGCTAGCGGACGCCCGCGACGTGCTCCTCCCGGCGCTCGCGCTCATGCTCCAGGTGATCGCGTTCGAGCGCCACGTGCGGGCGCGCGGACGGGACGTCGGCATCGACGCCGTCGCGGAGCGCGCCGCGCGCGCCGCGCTCGTCGCGCTCGGTGTCGCCGCGGCGCTCGTCGCAATCGATCGCTCACGGCTCTTCGGCCCGGACCAGACCTGGGTGACGGTCGGATGGTCGCTGCTCGCCGGCGTCGTCATGGCGCTCGGCTTCGCGTTCCGCGCCGCCGAGTACCGGCGCGTCGCGTTGGCGGCGCTCGCGCTCTGCTTGCTGCGGGCGATCGTCATCGACACGCAGCGGCTCGGCGATCTCGCGAAGCCGATCACCTTCGTCCTGCTCGCCATCTGCTCGTTGACGGCCGCATGGCTCTACGCGCGGTATGCGCCCCGCATTAAAGAATGGCTGTGACGGGTGGCCGTGCCGCGGCCCGATTCCCGCTGACTGGCTTGACGATTCCTGCCCATCTATGTGCAGGGATTGTACATGCCCTTGATGAATGGAGCGGAGCGAGCGTTCGCGGGCAGCATCGCCAGACTCAGCTATGAGAATCCTTTTCTCCCGGGACGCATCGCGCTCGAGCGCGCAGCGCTCGGCGACGAGTTCGTCGCGAGCGCGCCCGTCTGGACCGTCCGCGCCGACCGCGAAGTGCAGAACCCGAACGTCGCGCGTCTGCACGCACGTGTCGAAACATTAGCCGCGACGCTTCGCGAACGGATGGTCGCGGGCAGTGCCGCATCCGATGCCGACCGACTGTTGTATGAGGACGTCGTTCTCTATTTGCTTTACAGCCGTTACGAGGACGACTGGTTTGCGCTCATCACGAGTGCCGCGGGCGACCGCGGCAACTGCTGGGAGCGCTTCCGGCGCGACGTCGAGCATTGGCTGCACGTTCCGGGTGTGCGGCCGCCGGAGCTCCAGGAGACGGCGCACCTGTTCGCGTCATTGTTCCAGGTTCGTCGCGCGTTCCATCACATTTTCTGGCACGTAGTCGGCGGCTCGATGCCGATGGCTCGCCTGCGGGCGGCGGTGTGGGAGTCGATCTTCACCCACGACATGCGCCGCTATCGGCGCGCCTTGTGGAACCGGATGGCCGACGTGACGACGCTCGTCGTCGGCCCGTCGGGCACCGGCAAAGAGATCGTGGCGCGCGCGATCGCCTGGTCGCGCTACATCCCCTTCGATTCGAAGCGCGGCAAATTTACGGCCCACTTCGCCGACCTGCTCCACCCGCTGAACCTCTCGGCGCTGGCGCCCACCTTGGTCGAATCCGAGCTCTTCGGGCATCGGCGGGGAGCGTTCACGGGCGCGCTCCAGGATTTGCAGAGCCGGACGTTCGAGCGTCTCGGCGACACCGCCCCGCGGCAGTTCCGCGGCAAGATCATCGCGGCGACGAACCGTGATCTCGCCGCCGAGATCCAGGCCGGCCGTTTTCGGGCGGATTTCTACTATCGCTTGTGCGCCGACATCGTCGCCACACCCCCGCTCGCCGAGCAGCTCCGCGATGCGCCGGACGAGCTCACGAACCTCGTCCTCTTCCTCGCGCACCGCATGGTGGGCGAGGCGGAGGCGGACGTCCTGGCTCGAGAGGTCGAAAGCTGGATCCGGACGCATCTCGGCCGCGACTATCCGTGGCCCGGCAACGTGCGCGAGCTCGAGCAGTGCATGCGCAACGTCATGATCCGCGGCGAGTACCATCCGCAAGAGCTGCGTCCTGCGGCTGGCGCGCGCGCCACGCTCGCTCGCGACACGATCGCGGGCGCGCTCACCGCGGATCAACTCCTCGGCCGCTATTGCACACTCGTCTACGCAGAGACCGGCAGCTATCTCGAGACCGCGCGCCGCCTCGGCCTCGACCGACGGACCGTGAAGAGCAAGGTCGATCTGGAACAAGTCGAGGCATATCGACTCTGAGGGAGGCGGAACGATAGGCGTGTCGACTCCGAGCGAGGCAGGACGGAGAGACATGTCGACTCTGTGCGGATCGGACGAGCGACCGACGCGGCGTGCTTCACGCGCCGTCGAGCTCGGCGTGAAGCGCGCGCAGGTGGCGATAGCGTCGCGACAGAAGGATGCGAAACGGAGCAGCCGCGGCCGATCCGTCCTTGCGGCGAAACCAGAGACCGATCGCGAGCGCCGGCGCGCAGAGCCCCGGCACCTGGTGGTGCACGGCGTGGTTCCCGATCCCGAACGAAAACGGGAAACGATAGGTGTGTGCCGCTCGTCCAATTGCGACGTCGAAGTGCTCGGTCCAAAAGCGGACGGTCGTCACCGCGTTGAGGCCGATGAGCACGCGCAGCCAGTAGCCGAACGGCGGCCGGAACAGCACGACCACGACCAGCGCCGTCGTCCATGCGACGGCGATGCGGCGACGGTCGGGCCGGTGCCGCCCGGAGGCTAGCCGGTCGAAGCCGTTCACGAGCGGAATGAGCTCGTAGCACGCGTAGAGGAGACGCGAACGGCGGTAGAGCCGCTCACGGAAGCGCGACCAGTTCGTGTCGCCCGGCTGATTGGTGCGTCGATGGTGGAGTAGGTGGATCGCCGCGAAGGTCTCGGCGACGAACGGCACCAGCAGGGCGCCGCTCGCGATCGCACCGAGCCAGTCGTCGGCAGGGCGCCCGAAGAGATTACCGTGCGCTGCCTCGTGCGCAACCAGGATGAACAGGCCGTGAACCACGAGCGCCGCGACGAACGGCGCTGCCGGATTGCGGAGGCGAGGGCCGACTCCCCAGACCAACACGAGCCCGGAGGCGAACACGAGTATGACGCCGGTGACGACGAGCGGCCAGACGTGCGCGAGTTCCGACGCGATACGCCGCTCGAGGAGCACCTCGCCGGGCAGCGGCTCGGAGAGGTCGCGGAGCGTCCACACGCGCTCGGCGTCGACGCCGGGGAGCAGCCGCGCGAGAATCGCAAATCGCCAGCGAGGCGCCGTCATTGCGCCGCTCGCCGCAGGACGAGCGCATGAGTGAGCGAGCGGACGTTCGCGCGCCAGCACGGTAAGACGAGCGTGATCGCGATCTCCTCCGCCTCCGCGCAGACGAATGCTGCGGTCGCGATCCGAAACGGCCACCCCGGACCGCCGGCGAACGCGGCCAGCGTGCTTCCGCCGAGCAGATACGCGGCCGCCTTCGCGCCGCGCGTGTGATAGCTCGTCAGGCGACCGAAGCGGACGAGCCCGAGGGCGACCGGGACGAAAGCGCTGGCGACGGCGACGGCGAACCACGTCGCCTCGGCGCGGACGAACTCGGGACGCAGCAGCACGCCGCAGACCGGCAACGCGAGATAGAGAAGCAGGTCGCCCCAGCTGTCCAGCCGGGCGCCGAGCAGCGAGGTCTGGCCCAGCCAGCGCGCGATCTTGCCGTCGGCGATGTCGGTGAGCAGCGCGAGCGCCAGGCACGCGGTGAACGCGTGCGCCGCGCCGTGCGACGCCAGCACGAGCAGCAGCGGCGCGAGGCCGATACGGAGGACGCTCAACCCATTCGCGATCGTCATGGTTCACCCCACGCGGTGTTTGAGGCCGAGCGCGACCATGACGAGCGCCAGCGCGGGATGCACGCAGAGTGTCATCCCGGCGAGGAGCACGACGATCGCGAACGGCGGTACCCAGACGACGGACATCAGCGCGAGCACGCCGACGAGGCTGTCGACCTGATCGAAGAGCCAGAAGAGCGCGGCGAGCCCGCCGGGTGCGGCCGCACCCGGGGCGACGTCGAGGCGTCGCTTCACGAAGCTGTTGGGGAGCTCGCCGACGACGTAACCGCCGCCGAGCAGCGCACCCCAGAGCAGTGGCGAGACGCGATCGAAGTCGACGAGCGACAGCCGCCGGCCCCAGTCGGTGTGGCGGGAGAGCACCGCCTCGACGAGGACGAAACCGATCGTCGCTCCGACCATCGTTGCCAGCCCGCGCAGCGTCTTGTTGTCTCCGAACAGGCGACGGCCGTGCAGCGTCATGCCGCAATCGAGCGGCGCGCCCGCGAGCCTGCCGAGCCACCCGCGGTGGATCGCCACGATCTGAACGACGCCGGCGCCGATCACCGGAGCCGCGAGCCAGAGCGTTTGCGCGAAGAGGTCCACGGTCAGTGCAGCACGCGCAGCGCACGCGGACGCATGCGGACGACGAAGCGGCGGCCGGCGCCGATAAAATCGCCGTCGCCGAAGAAGGTCGTGTCAGCGCTGCTCTCGATATGCGCGGAGGTGGCAGCGCGGACCATGAATACGCCCGCCGGAATCGGTCGACCGCATTTGAGGCACGCCAGCGCCGCGAGCAGACGCGTTCGCGCCACGGCGCCGACGATGCAGAGCTCGAAGATTCCATCCACGTTCGATGATCCGGTCGGCAGCACCAGCCCCGCGGCGAGCGCGGCTTGGTTCGCGATGAAGAGCCCGTGCGCCATGACGTCGATGCGCTCCTCGGCGCCCGTTGGGGTGCGCACGGTGATGCGCAGGCGTTGCGGGGCGTGCCGCGCACGGAGGATCGTTGCCGCCGCGACGGCGGAGTAGATGCTGGTGCCGAAACGTCCGACGACGGCCCGCATCCCGCCGCGAGCGCGCAGGTCGTCGACGGCAAGCGCGCAGGCGGCGGGAAGGCCGAGACCGCCGACGGTACAGAACGCTCGGCCGTTCACCTCGACGAGATCGATCCGCCGCTCGGTGCCGATCGTCATCCTGCGCAGCGCTCTCTCCATGTCGAGTGGAATCCCGAGCTCGCGTGCGAGGTCGTTGGCGGTGCCGAGCGGGAGGATTCCGAGCGGGACGTCGATGCCGGCGAGCGCGTTGACGACGGTATTGATGGTGCCGTCGCCGCCGGCCGTGACGATGGCTGCGGCGCCGTCGCGCACGAGGCGACGCGCCATCCACGCCGCTTCCTCTCGGCTGCGCGGAAAGTGCAGGGTCGGTGATCGCTTCCAGTCGCGAAGCGCGTCGCACACCCTTGCCCAGGACACACCCGCCGCGACACGGGCCCGCCCGTTCACGATCACCGCCCACGTCGCGGGCTCCGGCAGGGGCCGATCGACTACTCTGGCTGCATTCGTCGATACCATGCCCAGCTCTCAACGCAGGAGCCGTGCCGGAGCATGGATTCCCTCAGATTCAAGTAGATCAGTACCTTAGCTGATCGGATCAGGAAAAGACTAGATCAGCGGATGCACAGGTGCAGGCAATGCAAGTACAGGATCTCGACGTTTTCGTGGCCGGTGCACTCGTCTCAACAATGCCGTGGGAAGGGTCTGCAGACGAGCTCCCTGGAAACATCGTGAGAGGCGCAGCTCCCGACGAGGAGTCGATGCGAAATTCAAGTCGGCGCGATGGTTCGGAAAACGATGGCTGAGGCACCGGAATCGACTTGACCGCCATCGACTTAGGAGCTACTTTGAAATAGCTATGAGGACCATGACCGCGAAAGAGCTGAAGAACCGCACAGGTGACGCCTTGCGCGCCGTGGGGCAGGGTGAGCAGGTGTTGATCACGCGCCGGGGTAAGCCATTTGCGCTCGTCGTTCCCGCCACGTCTGCGCCACGAGACGTCGAAGACGACGCGCTGCTCGAGCAACTTCGAACGAATGCCGAACGACGGCCGCTGCCGTTCTCATCATACGAGGAGTTCAGAGCATGGAGCCGCGGTTCATCTTCATCGACTCCGGGCCGTTCGTCATCGACCTCGCGTTCCCGCAAGACCCGCGCGCGGGGTTGACGCGCCGTTTTTTGAAGCGTGTGCATGCGTCTGGGAAGGGCGTGACGGCAGTCGTCGCGGTGCTCGAGGTAGTCGGCGCGGTTTCGTTTCATTCCTCCGTCGAGCAGACGACGCGGCTCGCGCGTCGCTTTGGCGAGCTCTACGGCGTGCGAGTGTGGCCCGAGACGCGTCGCGTATCGTTCGAGGCGGAGGACGTGACGGCGCGGCTCGCGAAGAGAATGAAGCTCGGCGACGCGCTGATGCTCACGGCCGCGGAGACCTGCCGGCCGAACGTGTCGACGTTCGTCACTTGGAACCCGGGCGACTTTCGCGGCCGCACGCCGCTCGCCGTCGTCACGCCACAACAGTTCCTCCGTGGCTGAGTCGGTAGGAAGTTTAGCCGCGGAACTTGACGGAAATCCGCTCGGACGGTTCCCTCTCCGCCGCCATTCGCTGAATACGGATCCTCGCTGAGGAAGGCGCGCCACGCGCGCGCGGCTCAGCTTACTCGGCGGTCTGGTCGGTTGCGTATGAATCGGGGTCGCTTGCCAACTTCCGCAGCATGACGATCGGCACGTTCGGGTTTACGGCGAGGCCGGTGCGATTCCGAGGCTCCGTGTGGAGCTGCTCCAGAACAGCGGTGGGCGTTTGTGGATTCGGTGCCGTCGCGCACGAGGCGACGCGCCATCCACGCCGCTTCCTCTCGGCTGCGCGGGAAGTGCAGGGTCGCCGATCGCTTGCAGTCGCGAAGCGCGTCGGACACGCTCGACCAGGACGCATCCGCCGCGACACGGGCCCGCCGGTTGACGATCACCGCCCACGTCGCCGGCTCCGGAAGGGGCCGATCGAGCACCCGCGTTGCATTCGTCGATTCCATGCCCGGCGCTCAGCGCAGGAGCCGTGCCCGGGCATGGAGCC
>WNFP01002890.1_pt1 | contig 13734 bp, 16 predicted proteins | sample 5400201 | NCBI WGS metagenome assembly WNFP01 (sample SAMN13153355, study PRJNA577476) | soil metagenome | isolation source: 115 cm saprolite under Madrone tree | place: USA:California | collected 2016-06-14
GCCCTCGGAAACCAGCGCCTTCACGGTCGCCTTGCCCACGCCCGAGCTCGCCCCGGTCACGATCGCCGTCTTTCCTCGAAGAGCTGTCATCGCCATCGACTCCTTCGAAGAGAGGACGATCGATAAGGGCAGAAAGATGCGGGGCCTCGACAGCGGCTCGAATTCGCTCACGCAACCCGAAGATGTGGGTGTCGAAAGACGCCACCGTCGAACGACGAGTGGGTAGGGGATAGCCCCTGCTGCCGCCTGGACCTTACATCGACAGAGGGCCGTGATCCGGCGGAGGTTTCAGAGAGAGCGGGCGACCGGGGTCGAACCGGCGACGTCCAGCTTGGGAAGCTTTCTTGACCCTTGCGGGGCAAGGGTTTTTCGGCAGCGGTAGCAGAAACGGGATAACGCAATACGCCGATGTCGGCGTCGCTTTTGGCAATTTCACGGTCGCCTCCCGCAGCGCCACGGGACGGGACGCATCGGGCGCGGGTGCTCGTTACGCGGGCGCGCGCGCTGGCCGCGCTCGAGCGGCACGGAGATGCCGAGGGTGCGGCTAACGCCGGGCTCGCGGTTGCCGGTCGCGGGCGCTATCCGCCCGCCCAGTGGCGCGCGCTCGCGCTGAAGGCCGACTTCGCCCGACCGACGGGCCGCCCGGGCGACGCCGACGCGTACGCTGCGCCGACGAGCGGCGTCGTGCGCGCGGTCGCCGATCCTCTTCCGGGGGCGCTCCGCCGGACGCTCCTCGCGTCCGCGGACGTTCCCGCCTGACGCCGGCCTAGACGTCCCAGCTCGGGCGCGCACGCATGCGCGACATCCAGGCGCGGACGTTCGGAAACGGTTCGAGGTCGATGCCGAAGCCCGGGGCGAGCTCGAGCCAGGGCGCGCACGCGCAGTCGGCGATCGAGAAGGCGCCGACGACGTAGTCCTTCCCCTCGAGCTGTCGGTCGAGAACGTGCAGGACCTCCGGCATGCGCTGCCGCCCGCGCTCGAGTATCTGCTGGTCCCGCTTCTCGGGCGTTCTGCGGAACATCTGAAAACCCATCGGCCCTAGGTAGCCGTGGATGCTCGTCTCGCCGAAGGTGAGCCACTGATACACGTGGCCACGCTCGGCCAGGGCTCGGGGCATCAGTCGCGCCTCCGGAAACTTGTCCGCGAGGTACAGCAGGATCGCCCCCGACTCCCAGACCACGACGCCGTCGTCGTCCAGCGTGGGCACCCGGCCGAGGGGGTGGATCGCCTTGTAGCTGGCGGTCTTCTGCTCGCCGGCGAGCAGATTCACCTCGCGCCGCTCGAACGGCGCACCCGTCTCCGCCAGCCCGAGGCGGGCGCGCTTGGCGTTCGGGCTCATCGCCATCTCGTACAGGACCATCCCCATGCTCGGACCTCCTTTCCGGGGGAGCGTGCCACCTTTTCTCCGGCCTCGCGATCGGAAGAGGGTACGACTCCCTTGACCCGCTCGGCGCGCGGGCTATGGGCTATGGCTGGCGCTCGATCTCGCCCGAGGCGACGCCGGCACGAGGAGCTGATCGCGCGCCTCCACGAGATCGGCGCCGGCATGTGGGCGCTGCACAAGGGCCGTCGCACCGTCGGGGAGGAGCTGAGCTGGGTCGGCCCATGCGGTGCTCGTAACCCAATCGGCGTCCCGGAGACCGGGATCGATCGCGCCACGGTCGCGAACGCCGAAGAGCACACCACGCTGCTGACGCGCCTCATGGACGCCATCGCCTCGACGCCGTCGTCACAGAGGAGCGACGGGCGGCGTGGTAGACGCGCTTAGGACGGGATCGGGGCAGATCCCCCCTTTAAAGGCCGAGACCTCAACTTTCCAGAGAGCGTCGCCTGCGGTCCCGCAGCGGCGCGACCTAACGATCTCTGACAGTCGAGTACAGCCGTCGAGGCAGATGCGAGGTGTTTCGAGAACCTACGTCAAGTCCGCCCAGAAACTGTAGCCCTAGCGTGGGCTACTCGGCTCCCGTTCAGCCGTTCGAGAGTGTGAACGTTCTGCGACGGTCCGCCGGCAGCGCTGGGTTAGTCCGGAATCCATACGCCCTGTGGTGGTTATGGTTACGCGTTCATTCGTGTGTGTGCCGGTTATGCTGACGCTGGCTCAGCCTGCGCCGCGAAGATCGAGAAGCACCTTTCCGCCACGCTGGGCGTGGACAATCGCGTCGCGCAGCGAGGCCAGCGGATAGGTCGCCGCGATCGGCGCACGGATCGCGCCGGACGCAACGAGCGGTGCGGCTTCACGCAACGCTGCGGGAATCTTCGGCTCGATGTCCGGATGGTTCATGAAGAAGCCCGTCACCATGATGCGCTTCACGATCAGATCGAACGGGCCGATCACCACTGGTCCTCCGCCCATATAGGCATAGACAACGAACGTGCCCTGCGCGCTGAGCGCGCTGGCGATGGTGGCGCTGCTCTTACCCGCGACGCCGTCGATGGCGAGCGGCACGCGGTCGTTTCCGACCGCTGTCCTGATCTTGTCGAGCGCGCTGTCGTCGTCCACGACAACGAGATCGCCGCCGGCGGCCTGCAATTCGGGAATGAGCTCTGCCCGGCGCACGAGATTGATCGTCTTGAGGCCACGCGCCTTGGCGATGGCGACCACTGATCGGCCGACGCCCGAATTGGCCGCGTTCTGCACGACCCAGTCGCCGGGCTTCAGATCGGGCGCCTGGTCGAGCAGCAAGGACGCCGTCGGCGGATTGATGCCGAGCATCGCCAGTTGTTTTGGGTCCGCGTCGGGGAGGCTGAACAGACCCGCCGCAGGCACGACCAGCCGTTCGCGCCAACTGAAGGCGTAGAGCGGGATCAGCACCCGGTCGCCGACCTTGAGATGCGTCACGCCGCTGCCGACCGCGAGCACGCGGCCAACGCCCTCATTGCCGACCACGCTGGGCAGCGACGGCCGGACCGGAAACACGCCCTGGATCACATAGAGATCGTTCATGTTGATCGGCGCGTATTCGACACCAATCAGCACCTCGCCTGCCGCCGGGCCCGAAGGTTCCGGAATGTCGGCGAGTTCGAGCACGTCGGTCGGTTCGCCAAAGGCCTTGATCAGTGCTGCACGCATGGATGAGAGTCTCCTGCTGACTTAGAGGCTGCCGAACGCGACGAGATCGCGACCGGCCAGCGGCCCGCCCGCCTGTTGCAGACGGCCGCCGGTTGCGAGGCCGCCAAGGTCGATCGCGACGAAGCCGAAGCTTTCGATCAGGCTCTTGATGGTTTGCTTGGGCTCCGGGTGATCGCCCGAGACGAAGATGATGCGGCGGCCGCCATTCTTGACGGGCCCTTCATTGAAGCGCGCGGTGACGATCGAGTTGAACGCCTTCACCACGCGCGCGCCGGGCGCGAGCGCGGCGACCACTTCGCTCGCGCCCTTGTCGCCGAGGTCGGCCAGCACGAGCCTGGGGCTGTACTGGATGAACGGATTTGTCGCGTCGATCAGCACCCGGCCGTTCCACGCCGGCGGGCCGCGGAGCGCATCCTCGACATTCGGCCACGGCACGGCGAGCAGCACATAATCGAGGCGCGCGGCGTCCTCGACCGAAGCCGCAGACGCGCCGCGTCCGAGTTCGGCCACCGTGCTGGCCAGCGAGTCCGGACCACGCCGGCTGCTCAACACCACCTCATGGCCAGCCGCCAGCGCCTCGCGCGCGAACGCGAGCGCCACCGTACCGGCGCCGATTGTTCCGAATTTCATGCTTAGCCTCTCAGTCTCTCGAGAAATCGATCAGAATGACGCCGGCGCGGCCGGCCCGGCCGACATGCGCCACCGCGTCGGCGATCCGGGAGGGCGGATAGCGCTCGGCAATCTCGAACAGCGTCGGCGACTCGCTCGCCAGGCGCAATGCGAGCGCGATGTCGGCTTTGCGTTGCTCCGGCGGCTGCAACATCCAACTGCCGAGCACGACGCCTTTGAGCGTCAGCGAACGTGGCGGAAACAGACGGATGTCGCTCATCTCGCCGCCGAGCGAGCCGAAATTGATGACGGTTCCGGTCCGCTCTGCCAGCAATTCCGCGAGGTCACCTAACAAACGCCCGCCGACGCTGTCGATCGCGACGTGGACCTTGGCGCCTTCGGCGGCGGCCCTGACGCGGTCCTTCCAGCCGGCCGTCTCCGTCGCGAACACCGGCGAGCCGGGCAGGACGCCCGCAAGCTTCGCGGCGCCCGCCTCGCTCCGCACCAGCCGGATCACCTTCACCCCGCGCTCTGTCAGCATCGCGCCGATCAGCCGCCCGACAGCGGAGCCCGCCGCGGTGAGCAGCGTGACGACGTTGGTGAGCGCGTCAGGAGGAAGCGAGTCGTGCGCCGTGCGGATCACAGTCAGCGCGGTGACCGCGTTGATCATGAGCTGCGCGCCGACATCGTCGGGAATCGATTCCGGCAACGGCACCACCGCGCCGCCCGGAACAACCACCTCATCGCTCCAGGCGCCGGCCGCCGGGAAGAAAGCGACCCTCAAGCCCCGCATCAGCCCGAGCGCAGGATCGACCCTGGGGCCGACTTCGCTGATGATTCCGGCGCCTTCAAATCCGGGCACCCGCCCCTCAGGCGCGATGGCCGGCGGCAGTCCAAACGCCGGCGAGCCCGTGATGCCGTGAAGGTCGCCCGGATGGATCGGTGCGCAGGACAAGCGGATGCGGACCTGACCCGATCCGAGCCGCGCGGACGGACCGTCTTCGATCCGAAGCACCTGAGCCGGTTCGCCGCGTTGATGATGAACGATTCGTCTCATGGAACTCTCCAAGGGCTTGGGACGTGCATCGGCGGGATTGTCACGTTGAGATCATCCCGGTGGGCCAAGGTTGCGGCCCATCCGGTCGGCGAGGATCACGATCGGAGTCACGAAAGGTGATGGTCGCGGCGCGAGCGTCGATCGTGCACATGCGGGACCGCCTTTATCGGTGATATGCAAAAGGGAGATCCGCCCGATCTCCTCCCGAGCACGCCTACCACGCCGCCCGTCGCTCCGTAATGGACAATGCGCGACCGGAGGCCGGCGAGGTCTACGCGGCCATGGACATGCCTTGGGCTAAGCTCGTGGGCCAGATCGCACACGCCTATGGGAAGTAACAGTCCGTGGAGCGAGCAAGTGCTCACCGCCATCCGTCGCGGTGCGTTGCGACGGTTTAGGCGCGCGCGGATCGTGCTTGGATGGCGTTCGCAGCAGCACGGATTACGTCGATCACAAGGCTCGGGTTCGAGAGCATCGGGACGTGGCTGCTGGCGACCTCGGTCGTGGTGGCGCCCATCCGCTTAGCAACGAACCGTTCCATGTCTGGGTGGACGGTGCGGTCATTCTTGGCAACGATGTACCAGCTTGGCTTCGATCTCCAGGCAGTTCCTCCGACTTTCGCGTTGAACAGGTCCGGAGCCGGCACGCACTGCGTCGCCCAAACGAGCTTCTTTTCCTGCTCGGACAAATCGCCTGCGAAACAGTCGATGCCTTCAGGAAGGAGCCAGATACGTCCGTCCGCGACTTCGATGTAGGAGAAGACGTCCGTTTTGGGGAAGTTAGACTGCTGTGTCTGAGATGTCTCGTCGGCGTCCGGAGCAAGCGCGGCGATATAGACCAGCCCGGCAACGCGGTCGTCCGTTCCGGCGCCGGTGATGACGCTCCCGCCGTAAGAGTGCCCGACAAGGATGGCAGGGCTGCTGACCCGCGCCAGCGTGCTTCTTACGGTGGCGACGTCGTCCGCGGTTGTGTTGAGGCCATACTGGGCGGCTATCACCTGGTGACCTTCTGCCTGAAGTGCGGGGATCACCTTGCTAAAGCACGAGCCGTCCGCCCAGAGCCCGTGACAAAACACGATGCTTGGCTTGGTCTTCATGGGCATGGTTCGCTCCTTTCCTCCGTATCACACCGCTGGCGTCTCACTGGGGAATGCGTCCCCGAACATCGGTAGGCCGCTCCGCGATTGCTCGCGGGAGGCTTCGTCTTGGATGACGTCCCAATGCTCGACCATGACACCGCCATCGATCCGCAGAATGTCCGCCGCCATCCAGTTGACGGGAGCTCCGAATCCCGAGAATCGCCCGTGGACGATGACGATATCCCCCTCGGCTACGATCATCCCCGCCTGGTATTTCAGCGTCGCCGGGAGGCTCTCGATGAGGTCGAATAGGCCGTCCCGCCCCGGGGCGATGTGCGCGCTGTGTTGAACATAGTCGGGCGACCAGAACCCTTCGGCCGCCGTAAAGTCCCGCTTGTTGAAGAGGATCTCGAAGGCCTCGAGGACCAACGCTTTGTTCTTTGCTTCTCTCGATTGGTTCATGCGTTCAGCTCCTGTCTCGAGGACCGGGCCGTTCCGTGCGGTACCACGCCAGACGGGGACCACGGCTCGGCCAGAGCCAATTCCGAGGCGCTCATGTTGCGGGGCGCTCCTCGATCGCGTCGACACGATCAGGGTAGAAGGCGAGATGGTCCTTGATCTCGGCGACCGCGGCGTAAGGCGCCTCATAGGTCCAGACGGCATTCACCGATCGCTCCCCGCCGAGTGGGATGCTGTAGTAGTTGCATTCTCCCTTGTAGGGGCAATAGGTCTGGTGCGTGGTCCGCTGCAGCCGCGCCATGTCCACGTCCTTGCGTGGGATGTAGTACACGGGCGGATAGGCTGCTTCCTTCAGGATCAGGGCGGCGCGCGTGTCGGCAATCGTCCGGCCGGCCGCGATGACCGTGACGCGCCCGCGGGCAGGGGTCACGGTGATGGGATGGTCGGGACCGGGGATCTTCACTGGTCTGCTCATGGCCTTGCTCCGGTCTGGTCAGGGGAGAACCACATCGATACTGGGCTCATTGCGCATATCGCCTTGGTGGAGCCCGCTTAGAGCTTGGAACCGCCATCGACATGCAGCGAGTCGCCGGTGATCCAGCGCGCATCCTCGGAGGCCAGGAACGCCACCACCGGCGCGATGTCGTCCGGCTGCGCCAGGCGCTTGAGGGCCTGCATGCCGAGCGCAGTCTCGCGCCCGGCCTCGGTCTTGGTGAAACTCGACATGTCGGTCTCCACCACGCCCGGGGCAACGGCGTTGACCCGGATGCCGCGGGAGCCCAGCGCGGCGGCGAAGTGCTTCACCAGGGTGTCGATGGCGCCCTTGGTCGCGGCATAAGCCGGCAAGGTGCCGGCCGAAGCGCGGGCGACGAGCGAGGACGTGAAGATGATCGTGCTGCCCTTGCTCAGCACCGGCAGCAACTGCTGCACCAGGAAGTACGGCGCGCGGACGTTGACGGCGAACAGCCTGTCGAAGTCCTCGAGCGTGGTGTCCTCGATGCTGGCCGCCTTGGAGATGCCGGCGTTGGCGACCAGGATGTCGAGGCGGTCGCCGACGATGGCGCGGACCTGCCTGGCCAGGGCGTGCGGACCTTCGGGCTTGCGCAGGTCGGCACCGACCTTTTCGGCCTTGCCGCCGGCCTCGCGGATCACGGCAACGACGGCGTCCGCCTCCTTCTCGCTGCTGCCGTAATGCACCAGCACCCGGGCGCCGGCTGCGACGAGCGCCAGCGCGCTCGCGCGGCCGATGCCGCGCGAGGCGCCGGTGACCAGGGCCGTTTTTCCGGAAAGACTGGCCATGGTCATGGTCCTCAGGCGTTGGTGCCGCCGTCGACGGTCAGGCTGGCGCCGGTGATGTAGCTCGCGTCCGGGCCGGCGACGAAGGCCACCAGCGCGGCGACGTCTTCGACATGGCCGTACCGCTTCAGCGCCGTGTTGGCGATCTGCGGCGTCGCCCAGTCGCCATCGGCGGGGTTCAGGTCGGTGTCGATCGGGCCGGGCTGGACGTTGTTCACAGTGATGCCGCGGGGGCCGACCTCGCGGGACAGGCCTTGCGTGAACATCTTCACCGCGCCCTTGGTCGCGGAGTAAGCCGCCAGGCCCGGCGTCATCATCCGCTCGCCCACGCAGGAGCCGATGCTGACGATGCGGCCGCCGTCCCGCAGGTGCTTGAGCGCGGCCTGCGTGGCGATGAACACGCCGCGCACATTGAGGTCGATCATCCGATCCAACTCTTCCAGGGTGGCCTCTTCGAAGGGCTTGGGGATGGCGGTGCCCGCATTGTTCACCAGGATGTCGAGCCGGCCGAAGGTCTTGACGGTCTTTTCCACCGCGGCGCTGACGGCCTTGGCGTCGGTCGCATCCGCCTGGATCGCGATTGCCTTGCCGCCGGCGCCCTCGATGTCTTTCACCACCCGGGCGGCGGCATCGGCGCCCTTGGTATAGGTGATCGCCACGCTGGCGCCGTCGGCGGCCAGCCGCTTGGCGATGGCCGCGCCGATGCCACGGGAAGCGCCGGTGACGAGAGCTGTCTTGTTGGTCAGGTTTGCCATGGGATGTGTCCTTTCAAGGTGATGGATGAGGGAAGCTCAGTTCACGACCCTCATCACGTGCCCAGCGTACCTTGACTGCAGGCCGGACGATAGGATCGAAGTGTCCGGATATTGTGCTCGATCGTCCACCGAGCTAACGTACCCCGCGTCTGGACGTTCTTACGGACATACTGACGCGCGTCCGCCTGAGCGGGACTCTCCTCTTCCACTACGAGCTGAGCCTGCCCTGGAGTCTGGCTTTGCCCGCGCTGCCAGACGCGGTGTTCCACTACCTGAGCCGGGGGTCGGCCACGCTCGCTTTCGAGGGCGGGAAGGAGGTCCGCATGGATGAGGGCGATTTCGTCCTCATCGCTCGCGGCGACCCTCATGTTCTTGGGTCAGATCACAAGACGAAACCGTTCCCGCTTCACGATCTCCATCGACCACCCGCCCACGTCGATATCGTTCGTTACGGGGGTGGGGGACAACCGTTCTCGACGATGATTTGCGGCTACTTCAGTCTGTCGCGACCTTCCCGAAGCAGCGTGTTCGATTTGCTTCCACCCATGCTTCGGCTGAAGCCGATGGCAGGACGCGATTGGCTCGAGGCGCTTCTGAAGCGCATGGTGACCGAGTGTGAGCTCGGACTACCCGGCCAAATGGCGGCGCTCTCGAGAATGACCGAAATGCTCTTCGTCGAGGTTCTCCGGAGTTGGACCAGATCTCTGCGTCCTGGCGAAGGCGGATGGCTGGGCGCACTCAGAGACCCGCACATCGGAAAGGCCCTTCAGTTGATCCATGAACGACCCGATCAGCCTTGGACTCTCCGCGAGCTCGGGCGGCACGTGGGCCTGGGCCGCTCGGCGTTCGCAGGCCGCTTTACCACCCTCGTTGGCCAACCCATGAACCGTTATCTGATCGCGCACCGGATGGAGGAGGCCGCCTCTCTGATCGAATCCAGCGACGATGGAATAGCCGAGATCGCCGCTCGCGTTGGCTACGAAACGACCTCGGCGTTCTCGAAGCTCTTCCGTCGATATCATGGCACGTCGCCTGGCCGTTTCAGAACCGCACGCAGAACGACGAGCCATTCGCAATAGTGGAAACCTGTCGCGGGTCGGCGAGCACTTGGCGCCAGCCTAGTGTGGCTCGAGCGCCTTCTAGCCCGGCCTGCGGTCCGCGACACGTCCCGCCGCCGATCCATCGTGACGAGAGTGCGGCTGCAACCGTCCGCCGACGCGGATGCGAGGCGATTCCAGAACTTTCGTGAAGACCGACCACAAACTGTAGCTCTGGCGTGGGCTCCCGGGCGCCCGTTCAGCCGTTCACGAGAGTGTGGGTATGAAACGCCCGTGGAGTTCGGGCACGGTTGAGAGTCCTTCCAGATCACCACGCCGCGTTCAGGGGAGTGAGGGCGACATGAAAGGGTGGCAACTCGATCGACTGGGGGGTCGCTTGCGGTTCAACGACTTGCCACTGCCGGAGGTACGGCCGGGCAGCGTGCTCGTTCGCGTCGAAGCGTCGGTGTTGATGACGTACATGAAGCCTTACGTCGAAGGGAAGCTTCCAATCTACAACGCGCCCAAGTCGGACTTCACGCCGGGAGGGAACGGCGTCGGCGTCGTGACGGCCGTGGGCAAGGACGTCTGGCACGTCGAGCGGGGCCAGCGCGTCGTCATCTCCTCCCACGTCATGGCGGGCGAGAACGTGGAGGACCCCGGGCAGTTCCTCTTGGGCGTGACCGCGATCGGGTCCTTCGCGGAGGCGATGCAGGCCGATTGGCCGAACGGGACGCTCGCCGAGTACGCCCTCGTTCCAAAGAGCACCGTCACAATCGTCGAAGGGCTGGACCACCTATCGGCAACGGAGCTCGCTGCGACGATGCGGTTCATCGTGCCATTCGGGTCGCGGCGAACTTCACCCCCCGCTACAGGACAGCTGCGGAGAAGGTCGCCCCGTTCCGCGGCCTGTTTCGCGGGCGCCCGGGACTCGCAGCTCACTCGATCGAACGCGCATTAGTAAGGTTCCGCTGATGCAAACCAAACTCCAATCGCGACCCGACTTGTTTCTACTCCTCTCCTTGCTGCTGGCCATCCTGTTGACTCCGGTGTTGGACCGCGATGGTTGGCGCCGACTGGTGCTCGCGGGAGTAACCTTCATACCAGTCGTCTTATCCACCGTCCGGTTGTCGCAGATGAAATTGTGGGTGTGGCCGTCGGTCTTGTTGATGCTGATCAATATGGCCTTTGTAGTCGCAGGTAACACTTTCAGCAGCCGAGCATTAACCGGGATTCGATGGGGATCTCTGGCGGCGTTCTTCGCGCTCACTGCCGCGGGCCTTTTCTCATATTTAAGGAGTTCGCGCATTGTCACGCAGGCTCACCTCTATACGGCCGTCAACATTTACCTGCTGCTGGGGCTGTTATGGACGTCGCTATACTTGGCGATGGATGCGTTCTATCCGGGTTCAATCCAGATCGGCAGCCACCCGGCCGAGCGTGACACAGATCTGCTGTATTTCAGCCTGATAACGCTCTCGACAATCGGGTACGGCGATGTGGTGCCGCTTGGCGGAGAAGCCCGCATACTGGCGGCGCTGGAGGGGGTCACCGGCGTTCTCTATATCGCGATTACGGTAGCGCTCTTAGTCAGCAGGTTCAGGACAGAGCCTTCAGATTCGCCTGACCTAACGAACTGACTGGCGACGATAGCCGTTATCATAAGTGATCCTGGTCGGAGTAGCCGGAGCAACCCGTGCTAGCACCTCTTCCATCGGGAGGCGCAAAATGCGACTTGCGGGGAGGTAGTAGATTGGGGCGTAGACCATGTCGATCAGAATCTGTCTTCGATGAGACAGCTCGAATTTGAGTGATCTTCAGACGCCGAAGAGCGCCGGAATGCTGATCGAGGAGCTCAACTCGCGCTTCGCGAGCGTGGGTGGGGTGCAATTCGCGGCCGGCTCGGGCGGATTCGTTCACGCCGCCGTGTCGACGCCGTTCGCAGAGGGGCACGTCTACCTGCACGGCGCTCACGTGACGCACTACCAGCCGGCCGGCGCGACGCCCGTGCTGTTCACGAGCCCGCACAGCCAATTCGCGCCCGGCAAGGCAATTCGCGGCGGGGTGCCGGTGATCTTCCCTTGGTTCGGACCTCGCGCTGGGCATCTTGCCGCTCCCGAGCACGGCTTCGCGCGGGTCGCCGAGTGGTCGGTCGAGTCGGTCGACCGCGCGCTCGACGGCGCCGTGATCCTCGTACTGCGGCTCGACCCGACCGAGATCACGCGAACGCTCTGGCCGTACGACTTCAGCGTGTGGCACCGCGTGCGCATCGGGCCGCGTCTCGAGTTGGAGCTCGAGGTCGAGAACCGCTCCCACGAGCCATTCGGGTTCGAGGAAGCGTTGCACACGTATCTCCGGGTGGGAGACGTGCGGGAGGCGACGGTCTCCGGCCTCGCGGGGACGACCTACATCGACAAGACCGACGCCATGAAGCGGAAGGTTCAAGCGGACGAGCCGCTCCGTCTGAGCGGCGCCACCGATCGCGTCTTCCTCGGCACGCGCGGCCCGTGCGTGGTCGACGATCCCGTACTGGACCGGCGGCTCGTGATCGAGAAGCGCGGCTCGGCAACGACTGTGGTGTGGAATCCGTGGCACGAGAAGGCGGCGGCGATGGCCGACCTTGGAGGGGAGGTGTGGCCTTGGATGCTTTGCGTGGAGACGGCGAACGCCGCCGATGATGCCGTACGCCTCGCGCCGGGCCAGCGCCACCGTATGACGGCGGTGGTAGGGGCAGAGTCGCGCCGCGTTCCCTCTGCGCCTGGGTGATCGTCCTTCTTTCTGCTGTTCATACTACGACGTGAGCACCAATTACGTCGGCGACGCCGAGAAGCGGGACCACGTCGACGGCGATGCGGGCGAACATGAGCGCCCGCGGATCTTTCAGCAGGTCGATCGCCCCTCGGGCAGCCGTTCGACCCCTGCGCGGGCCGTCTCTCAGACCTTCAACAGCGGCGGCAGCTCGTTCACAAGGTGATCCCGGAGAAGCACGACGCGCTTCGGTAGAAACCGCGCGGTCGGATACACGAGCTGGAGCGGTACGCCCACGGTCGCGTACTCCGGGAGCACGCGCTGGAGGTCGTCCTTCTCGCGCCCCTGGCACGCGAAGATCGGGAGCAGCGTGAGCCCCTGCCCTGCCGCGGCCGCCTCGCGGATGAACTCGTTGTCGTCCGCGGCGACCGCGCCCCGGACCTCGACCTTCTGCCGCCCCGCCGGACCGACGAGCTCCCAGACCGCCCGACCCGACACGCTGCGGAAGAGCACGCAGTCGTGGTCAGCGACGTCGGCGACCGAGCGCGGCCGGCCCCGTCGCTTGAGGTACCGCGGCGCCGCGAAGATGCCCGCGCGGACGAGCCCGAGCGCTCTCGCGACCAGCCGGTTGTCCGCGAGCTTTCCGATCCGGAGCGCCAGATCGAAGCCCTCGTGCACGAGATCGACGATCCGTTGCGTGAGCGAAACCTCGATCTGCACCTCCGGATACCGTGTCGCGAAGCGCACGAGACTTGGTGCGAGGAGCCAGTGTCCGAGGTCCGCGGGAGCGGTGATCCGCACCCGCCCGCGCGGCGCATCCTGAAGCTCGGACACGGCGGCCGCGGCCTCGTCCATGCCGGAGAGCGCGCGCGACACCGATTCGTAGTAGACGCGGCCTGCCTCCGTTAGCTGGAGCCGGCGCGTGGTCCGCTGGATCAGCCGGACCGCAAGCTCGCGCTCGAGCGCCGCGACCGCGCGGCTGACCGAGGACGTCGGCAGCCCGGAGAGGCGCGCCGCGCCGGTGAAGCTGCCCGCCTCGGCTACGCGGACGAAGAGGCGCACGCGGTTCAGGTCGATTGTGGACATGCCAGCAACAGTCTTTTCGTCTCTACGTGTCTAGTGCTCATCGAGCAACAGCCGTACGGTGCGGGCTGTGAGAGAGGATGTTCGAACCGAGCTGGATGCCGCGGCCCTCGACCAGCTCTTCCGCGCGGCGCGCACCCACTCGGCGTGGCTCGACGGGCAGGTGACGGACGACCAGCTGCGACGGATCTACGATCTCATGAAGTGGGGCCCGACGAGCGCCAACTCGAGCCCGGCACGCATCGTCTTCCTCCGCAGCCGCGCGGCGAAGGAGCGGCTCGCTCCGGCGCTGGCGCCGCAGAACGTCGACAAGACGCTGCAGGCGCCCGTGACCGCGATCGTCGCCCACGACCTCCGGTTCTACGACGAGCTCCCGCGGCTCTTCCCGCACGTCGACGCCCGGTCGTGGTTCGTGGGGAACGAGCCGCTGGTCGAGGCGACGGCGTTCCGGAACGGCTCGCTGCAGGGCGCCTATCTCATCCTCGCCGCTCGCGCGATTGGCCTCGACGCCGGCCCCATGTCCGGGTTCGACAACGAGAAGG
>WNFP01002891.1_pt1 | contig 13732 bp, 9 predicted proteins | sample 5400201 | NCBI WGS metagenome assembly WNFP01 (sample SAMN13153355, study PRJNA577476) | soil metagenome | isolation source: 115 cm saprolite under Madrone tree | place: USA:California | collected 2016-06-14
GCCATGCGCTGCAAATGCTTGCGTATCCCGGTAGGCAGGAACGGGCGCATGGCATAGTAGGTTTTGCGACCAACCGTTTTGGTAAGAGACCTACGAACAACAGGCATAGCGCCTTCGTAGCGCTCGAATCTGAGATTTTCTACGACCTCATCAAGGTCGAAGGGCAGTACACAGGTGTTCCTTTCAACGCGAATAGCGGAGAGGACATCTTCCAGAGGACCAGATGAATCACGGCTGGTATGAGCATCGGAAAGTCTGCCATAGCAGGTTAAGTCAGGCCCGACGCGAAAAAATCCCGAATCAGGCATGGGCTGTCCGCGAAGACGAAAATCCACATAGTTTGCGGGACAACGAAAATACTCCAGAAATTGGTTGTTCATTTAAGTAGATCTTGCGACTAGCCGATGTGGCGGTAAAGCAGCTTTCCGGTAGCGGCGAAGAGGGTGTCCGGCATGATCGAGAAAACGCCCTTGGCAACGCGCGAACGCCAGCCCGAATGCAAATGGAGGGGTTGCCGATCAGGAAGCCGATAGTAGTCGAGAGGCCTGCTGACGGCGCCCCAATTTTCCTTGAAAGCGATTAGGCCGCGATTGTGTGCCTCGGATCTTCCCAGATCAAATTTCAGCAGGCCATCCTTTTTGGCATCCTGTATTGCTCTCCAAAACAGGAGAGAGTTTCCGCCGAGGTTGTTGAATCGCGAGTCCGAGCATCCGTATTTATAAACGAGTACGTCCTTGTATTGCATGGTGATTATGCTGGCGATGGCCTGACCGTTTTTTGAAGCGATGCGGATGAGAATGCGGTCACCAAGGCAAGCAATCACATTGCGGAACCACGCTAGAGGTTGAGGCGGCAAACCGTGACGCCGGCGTGTCAGTAGCAAGAGGTCATAAAATTTGTTGAGAAGTGAGTCGGAGCGGCCCTCTTCGTAGGTGAGGTTCTCGCGCTGAGCGCGCTGAATTTTCCTCTGTATACAGCTCTTATGGAAATTGCGGAAGAGAGTGTAAAGATCAGGGCTAAGATCCAAGACCTGCAGAGAATACGATTCGCTCCTGGTCAGATCGGGAGTGTATGCGGCAGCATCCCGGCGTAATGGACGGAGTTCAATATATTTCCATCGCGTGAGACGGCGCGACGCCCTGAGAGAATTCATCAATTCGCTCATCTCCTGTGGGCTGGCGAGGGGCTCGCAATGGTCGGAAAATGGAAGAGAGACGAGGCGACTGCCACTGACCCAGCTGCGAATGCGGCAAAATACAACACCGTTCGAGAGCTTGTTTGCCGGAGGCGTAGTCGTGTAAACCACAGGTTCATAGCCGTAGGTGCGGCTCAGAGCGTCAAGCCAGGGAGTGCCATGAAACACCGAGCCATGGTGATGATGGTCGACAAAATCCTGCCAACGTGGATCTTGCAATGGATTGAGTTTGAAAACGCTCACAGTTTTATCCATCAGAAAGTGTCTTCGGAGCCGTCTTAGGTCTTTGACTCACTCGCAAAGTCGTCAGGCCGCTGTGCTAGCAGCGGAATAGCAGCGGGGGTCTGACGAAGCCTGGGGTTGGGCCCTGTCTAGAAATTGGCGATGCCAAAGTTCGAGGACGGTGAGGTCAAAAATCTCCTTGGAATAACCTCCGGAGGCAATGTCCTCAGAGAGCATTCGTTCTACCGCATTTCTCTGAAAATATCCGCGTGCGGTAGTCTTGGTGTCGAGGAGAAGATCTCGAACCCACTCCCTGAGATCCTGACGAAGCCATCTTTCATAAGGCACGGGGAAGCCAATCTTTTTCCGATGGAGAATTTCACGAGGGACGAGGCCGCTAAGGGTTTTCTTGGCGATGTATTTGGTAGTGAAACCGCGAACTTTGTAATTCTGCGGCAGCGAGGCAGCGAATTCCAAGATTTTGTGATCGAGCAAAGGCATGCGGAGCTCGACGGAATTGGCCATGGCCATTTTGTCCGCCTTGATGAGGAGATCGTCCGGAAGCCAAGTCTTGGTGTCGGTGTAGAGCATTTTGCCTAACTGCCCGGCGTGTTGCGCGTTGCGGAGGTGCCTGGTGGCAACGTGAGAGGAGAATTTCTTGTCAACACGTTGGGCGAAATCGCTCGAATAGAATTGGCGCCACTGACGATTGAAGAAGCGCGCGGGATGCGACGTTCGGCCGTAATACGAGTCTTCGAGGCGAGAGCCAAGGAATTGCGCAGATTTCGCCGACGAACCAAGCCCAGCGAAATGCGTGAGAACGGGAAAAACAGAAGTGAATAGCTGGCGTATTGGCATTGGCGAGCGTTTCAGGCGCTCCATCCATAAGAGGTGACAGTAGCTGGAATAGCCGGCAAAGGCTTCATCGCCGCCTTCTCCGGAAATCAGAACTTTTACAAAGTCCTTGGCGAGCTTCGATACATAATAAAGCGCCACGGCGGGTGGTTCGCAGACGGGTTCTTCCATATGCCAAATATAGTTGGGCAGAAATTCCGCGAATTGAGTGGCGTTAATGGTGGTCTCATGATGCTCGGAACCGTAGTGCTGGGCCGCCATACGCGCATAGGGCCGCTCATCGGCCACTTGAGCATCGGAAAAACCGATCGTATAACTGCTGAGCGGGAATGAAGCCTTGCCCTTGGCTAGTCCGATCATCGCGGTAGAATCAACCCCACCGCTCAAAAGAAAACCGACAGGAACATCGCTGATCATGTGCAGCGAAACCGATTCTTCCAGGAGATGTAAGAGTCGGGATTTGGCTTGGCGAATGGTTGACGGCGAAGGCTCGAACTGCAGATCCCAATATTGCCGCTTGTAAGATTTGCCGGCGCGGAAGGTGAGCGAATGCCCGGGCGCGAGTTTGTAGATATTCTTGAAAAGGGTTTCTTCGCCGGGAAGATAGTCGAAGGTAAGAAACCTGTCGATCATCGAAACGCGAACTTCTGTTTTCATCTCCGGATCGGCAAGAATTGCTTTGATCTCCGAAGCAAACACGACGGCGTTCCGCGATTGCGAGTAATACAACGGCTTAATTCCGACGCGATCGCGTGCGAGAAATAGTGATTCGCTGCGATCGTCCCAAATGGCGAAAGCAAACATTCCGCGCAGCTTTTCAACGCAGGCCTCGCCGAGTTGTTCATAGAGGTGAACAACAGTTTCGGTATCGGTTTGGGTTTTGAAAATGTGTCCGTGACCGATCAGGTATCGGCGGAGCTCCTGGTAATTGTAGATTTCGCCGTCAAAAATGATGTGAACGCTGCCGTCCTCATTGGATAAGGGCTGGTGGCCGCCGCCGACGTCAATTATGGTGAGCCGGCGGAAGCCGAGGCCGATTGGTCCAGAGATGAAATAGCCGTCATCATCTGGGCCACGGTGGGCAATAGCGTCGGCCATGCTCTTGATGAGAGCGGGCGAAACCTTCTCGGCCGGGTCAAATATTAGTTTTCCACAGACACCAGACACTAAAATAACCCCTACGAAGAAACGGGAAGCGGCAATGGTCAAATCGACTTAATGAATTCTGCTCGGCCTGAGTATTTGGAGCCCTGCAGTAATGGAGAATTACGGTCGAACGAAACAGTAAATGAACTGGTTCCCGAACCACCGATTATGATTGCGCATCGCATCGCCAAACATGAAGCGGGTCATTCGGTAAATACCGGCCGCAGAAAAAAGACGGCCAACTCCGGGTAACGGCAAGGAATACCGGAATGACGAGGTTAACTTCAACCCTTCATTCTCCGCCATGCTGAGTATTGCTTTTGCGGAGAGCAAATTCGGTTTGTACTGGGGCGGCTTAAAATACCAGGCAATTGCGTTGGATAGCCGGTTGATGCGGCCCATCAAATGGAATGCGTCCGTGCACTCCAGGATCAGTGTTCCACCCGGCTTAAGTATGGAGACAATCTTAGCTACAACTTCGGATGGAGAGGGAACGTGTGCGAGGACTCCGACGCAAATTACCAGGTCGAAAGTGCCTTCTTCAAATGGAGCTTCCATGAAATTCTGATTCACAACTTTTACATGCGGCAACAAATCGGTGGGTACGCGAGAGCGGGCACGCTCCAACATTTGGGTAGATATATCGAGCAGAGTGAGGTGGCACTTGGAAGACAGAAGGGGCGTCGAGATAGAACCATCACCGCAGCCAATATCGAGAATATCGTTGTAGCTTCTCCCCTCAACGACCCTGCTGACGGTTTCCGTTCGGAGACGAATATCCAACTGTCTTCTATCCAGGTAATTCTCGCGATGATCGAACAGGTTGCGCACCCGCTCGATCCTGTCGGCTTGGGGCCGCTCGATACAGTTTTCATTTGCTATCACGGAATTCCTTCCATTTTCCAGATCCGCCACGGCTCTAATCAAGCCTAGCGGCATTTCTATTTCGATTCGAGTAGATTGTTCGAGCAGAGCACGGTCACAATTGGCGATCGCCCTTATCGCCAAATAGTTTCACGTCCCCATAGGCGGCCAAGTTGTTGACGACGAAGGAAGCCAATTGTCTGGACGTCATTGACCTGTGGAATTTGCTTGAGGTACCCGCTTAGAAAGCCGTAGAGCAGGCCAGCTGAGCCGATGAAGTAAGGCCTGCGAGGTAAACGCAGGAAGCATTTGACAAGCATGAAAAGTGGGTGGTAACCACAAACATAATTTGCGCGGCCATTCTTCACCATGCCGGCCCATATCCCTTCAGCAGTTCCGGTATAGCGATGATGCTGAAGATGGAGACTGGGGAAGCTTCTTGTGCCCCAACCCAGCATGTTGGCTTTGACCTCGTCCATAGTGTCCCATCCCGGAGCCGGCCAAAACCCGCCGATCGCCTCCCAGCAGCCGCGGCGATAGATTTTTGTCGCTCCGCGAACATGGAACTCAGGATTAGACTCAATGCGTTTAAGGCCGTTCTCGATGTAGCAAATGACGCCACCACCGATGCCAAGGTGCGGGTCACGCTGAAAATTATTGAGACACTTCTCGAAATAACCTGGCTCGAAGGTAAGATCGCCGTCCATCTTGACGATAAACTGCCAGTTATGGGTGGTCAAAGCGTGGTAACCGTCGTTGAACGCCTCGACAACGCCACCTCCAGCCTTGCGAAATCCTCGATTATCGCGATGTACCGCGCGAATCCAAGGATGTTGCGAGGCGTATTCGTCGATGATAGCCGCCGTATTGTCGGTGGAACCATCGTTAACGATGATCCACTCGACGGGACGAACTGTCTGGGCGAGCATGCTTTCGATGGTGAAGCGAAGATAAGCTCCTTCATCGCGGACAGGAGAAATTACAACATAGTTTTTAGAGAATTGGGTCATGGGCGGAGTCTCTGATTGGATTTGAGGATCAGGTTTGAGAATGTAAATACGGAACAGCTACAGCTTCACGAGAAACGAGTTCTTAGTTGCGAGCGATCCGTGACGAGGACGTCTTTGGAGCGAAGCCTCGCAAAAGAAGAAGAGTAAGCCGGTTTGGGATGGCGCAGGGGAGGTCGAGCAAAATGCTTCACAGGTACCTTGACGATGTAAGGCGCCGTCGCTGTTACAATTATAACCAACAAGGCAAACCACGAGACGCGAGTCTGGTCAAAATAACTGATTCCGAAAAACCCAACCAAGTGAGAAAAGAGGGTGGCGCCTAGGATCCAGAAATACCATTCTTTAGTGCGATCCCCTTCCACTGATTGCCGAGCGATTCCGATCCGCGATAAGCAGAGGTAGATCAGGGCCAGAAAGCAGAGAAATGTTGCCAAGCCGCCCAATTCGCCCTCGGCAACGTACTGATTGCAAAGGTCCCACATCGTGGCTCCCCACCTGGCATTTTCCGTGGTACCGACCAGCCACCAATCGCCGAAATGGGTGATGAAATCGTTGACTAACCTAGCACGGTGATAACCAGAAGAGCCCCCGACAATATCAATGCGGGCGATCAAGAACCAAACCGGAGCCTTCATTACCATGTGCAACGAAATCAGGGTGAGGACGAAGGCCCACCGAACAAGCCGCATGTGCCTGCGAAGCGGCCAAGCGCAAAGACCGAGGATGCCCGCACCATACGCCATTACGGATGTGCTGGAATGAGAGGTGATTACCACCACAGTGGCGGCAATAAGCGCGAGAACTGCTAGGAATCGCGACTTGCCGTCGCGCCATAGCAGGAAGAAAAGCGGAAGAAGTGTAGCGGCAAAGGTACCGGCCAAAAGTTCATGCTGGAACGGACCCTCAGCTCGTACGGAACCATTGCGCACTTCCGGGACAGCGCGAACACCTCCTAAAAGGCCAAAGACATCCAACCTATACACTCTCTCAAAAAGCATGCAACAAGCGATGATGATGCAGAGGGTGGCGAACACACGCAGAGTGCGATAGATGTCGTCGTCATCGCAAATGAGATATCGGAGCGCAAAGAAGCCGCCAATGGCATCCAGCAGGAAACCCGCTTGATAAACCAAGGCTCCGGCATCAAAGGAAAAGACCACGACACCCGCGAGGGCGCGGCAGAACGCCCAGACGAGGAATACGATGTCCAATGTGCCGAGCCGACCGCCGAATATGCCTTCGGGAGAGGTAAACCTCGAAACGAGCATGCGGACGACGACGCTAAGGATAATGACTCTAATTACGAAAAAGTGCAGTCCGCCAACAAGGAGCGACTGTCCCAGCGGGACTAGAAATGCAGTGCAGAGAAATGGCCAGATAACGTACTTGCGAGGTAGCAGAAAAATGAGAGCGACGGCAATGAGCATCGCTACGAGGACAATAGGGTGCAGAACTGTTTCCGATGCACCCCCGCCAAACCTTAGATTATCTGGTGGCATTAGTAGGTCTCCATCTCGAGTGAAATGGTCAAGCCGGACTTACTTCAACAGCGGAAGCGGAAGATCGCGCAATAGTTTTACGGGTCACGACATTAATAACGAAGTCTTCCATGAGATCGGTGCTTCGTTCCCAGGTAAATTGCTTGATGAAGTCATTGGCCGACCGCGCCAAGCGAATTCTGAGATCATCATTGCCCAGGATCACGCAGATATTGCGGGCCAGCGCCTCCGGATCCTTGGGCGGTGAAAGTAACGCGGTGACGCCGTGCTCGGCAAAGTCGCGAATACCTCCGCTGTCCGTAGCGGCGATAGCACAGCCGCAGGCGGCTCCTTCCGCCGGTGGAAGCGCGAAACCTTCTGCGATGCTGGAACTTACGACAACGCTTGAGCCGTTGTAAAACTCTTCGACAATGCGCTGTTGCGGGGGATCGTATTCATAAATCATCCACTGCGGAACCCAGGGAGGACGACGGCTATTACCGAACAGAACTACTCGAAGGTCGGGGAATTCTTTTTTTGCGATTTGAAGAGCGGCGATGCCGTCCCTAGAAGCCTTGAACTCTACCGGTGAACACATCATCACTACTTGTCGCTGGCGTCCTTCGATCGATTGGGTCACTCGGTAGCGTCTGTGATCAATGCCGTTAGGAATATAAGTCAAGGAGTGCGCGCCAAGGGTCTTTCCGAGATCGAGGAGCCATTGGGCTATGACGATTTTGCGCAACGGCATACGCCATGTCTCGTCGACCAGCGCTTGGGGCCCCATCCAGGTTTCATAATGCTGAATTAAGTAGCATTTCTGGCCCTTAGCTGAAGAACATTCCGAAACAGAACCTGCCGTATTCCACGCAGTAGCGAAGAGGACATCACTATCGGGAATATATCGCTCCGTTGCGTTAGGAACATACAGGAGGCGAACACGTTTATCGATGGGGTGCCAGTTAATTCTTGGCCTAGAAACTGACTCCAGTAGGGTGAGGCGGGCCTTCCGAAGGCGTTGCCGCAATGTCGGCTGGGCGAGCGGGGTGAAGCGCAAGTGGCGCGGATGTACGACGGCGACCTGGTGGCCTCGAGCAACGAGTTGGTTGGCGTACTCATACACGACTCTGTAGCCGCCCGAAGGGCCCCACATGTAGCCCGGCATCAGGAAAGTGATTCTCATTCGACTCCTTGTTTGAGGAAAGACCCAGAGCGGCTAAGCGTGAATCAAACGGCAGTATTGTCTGGTGTAATCTGCATGACCGGACTTGCACGTCGACCGGTCAAAAGTCCCGCCGCTCGTTGGCGGAAAGCGTAAATCGTCGTTCGGTCTTCATGGTCTATCGCGAAGGCCCAGAAGGTCAGTAAGTACACCCCAAAACTGAGGATGACTAATGGAATAGTGAGCAGCAGCTTGAGGTGCATAGTGTGGACAGCAAAAACCAGTGCGAAGAGCAGGCCGCTAACCGAAATCGCACGGAACAAGGGGCCAGAAACACAGTCGCGGAGAGAAAACGCCTTCAATTTGAGAGCAAAAACGTAAAGGACGACGCAGTCGGCAATCGTAACCAACAATTTGGCGAAAGCCGCTCCATTAATACCGTCGTGCTTTATGAACCACCATGCTATGGCGCAATACGTGGGAAGGGCGATCAAATCCAGTTTGGCCTTCAGATCGGGCCTGCCGAGAGCCTGCACGGATGTGTAGGGAACATACGCAAACGCATTAGAGAAACAGATCAAGGCGGTCAGTTGAAGCACTACGGTACTCCACTCGGCGAACTGCGGGCCCAACCACAGGTTCATGATGTCCTTCGCAAAAAAGATGAAGACCGCTGTTGGGGGTGTAAGGACAAGAAAAAGATACTTAATCGTCCGAGAGGTAACCTCCGAGACTTCGGAACTCTTCTTTGCGCCATGATAACTAAAATACGGGAAGAGCGATGGCACAACGCTCATGGGAAATATCAAGAGCTTGGAAACGAGCTCGTAGGGGGTGGAGTAAAATGTCAGCAAGCTGACGGAAAGAAGCGATGCGATCATGAAACGCTCTACATATCCGAAGACTGGCCCAGTGACATTGGTGACCATGATCCAGCCACCGAAGATGGCCAATGGCCCGAGCGACGCTCGAGAAAGACGGAACCCACTGCCAAGCCCGGGAATAGTACGAAAGCAGAGCAGTAGATATGCCAGCGTGGAAATCAAACGAATGGTAACGAGCAAAGAGACGATACCTGCGACGCGAACACCAAAAGGAATCGCCATGACTGCAACAAGATAGAAGAGTACGCTGGAGGGGACTTTGACGTAATTCACCAAATCAAAGCGCTGGGTGGCCTCGAGGACACCACGTAGAGCGTTATTGCCCAGCATAATCGGCATTGAAGCACACAGGACAAAGAGGGCAATGCGCGCCTGGCCCGCCAACTCGGGGGGCATTTTGAAGAGATGAGTGACAGAAATTGGAACAAAAAACGCGGCGACCGCGCCACCGATGATTCCAAGGCAGACAAGAAGCGAAAGCGAAGTCCAAATCAATTCTGGAACTTTGTGAATGTTTTCTGGATCCAGATTCTCAGCAACAAATTTAACAGTGGCGCGACTCAGGCCCAGGTCGAAAATATTGAAATAGCCCAGCAGCATCATGGCGATGGAGAGGATGCCGTACTCGGCGGCACCGAGGCCTCTGACAATGAAGGGAATTGTCACGACGCCGGCGACCATGGGCAAAATCTGGCCGGTAAGGTTAAAAATCGTATTCTTTGCGATTAAGCGTCTGCCGCGTTGCTTCTGATCGTCCATTTTGGGGTTGCAGTTCGAGATTTGGGGTGGTGAGACGAAACTGAAAATAGGAGGGAGTGGAACTGGGTCCACTCCCTCCTAGTTAACGATTCAAATCAATAAATGGGTTGAGACAAGGATTAAAATCGGAAGCGTAGGATTCTGACTCCGTTGCCTACTGCACGGTAGCCGTAACGCCCGCCGGGGCCGAAGGCAGAGCTGTAGAACCAAACTTGTAAGCGCCGACATCCCAATTGCCGCTAACGGGACGTACTGCACCTACGATGTCCTTGGCCAGTAAAGCTAAGCCCCCCGTGGTGATGTTGCTCAAATTGGCGGCGCCGCTGATGGCTGGCGAACCCGATAAGAGTTGCCCAAGGCTGCTAGTGTTGATCTTTGTGGCCGTAAGAAGCTTGGATTTTGAGTCGCAGTGACACGCGGCTTGCCAGGAGGCTAGATCATGGAAGTTATGCCCCTGATAATTGAGGCCATTGAGTGTATTGGCGTCCGCCCACAGGTCCTCGTAAATATTGTTGTTAATCCCCGCGCTGGAAAGATAGCCGCCACCCTGTACCGAAAGATCGGTGTTGCCACCCAAGAGCACGTTGTTGATTGCCGTGAAGTCGCTTTGAGCCAGTGCGTATATAGCAGCGCCCTGCCGGTGTCCGCCCGTGCGGATGAAATTGTTGTAGGCGGAATTTCCAGTTGCGGCGCCACCCGGCAGTACTCCTGCATGGCTAATACCGCAAAACCAAACCGAGTTAATGGTGCGAGTGTAGGGCACCAGAAATACATTGTTGTAAACAGCGACGTGCTTGACTGAATCCTGAAGAAAGATGTGAGCGGTGACGTTCTGCCCGGAGTCGCCGTCAAAAAGATTGTTGTAGATGACACCGTTAGTTGCGATGCCCCCATTTTGTCCCCAAATATGCAAACCATCGTGATGGTACGCATTAGTAGTGGAGTCCCACTTCACGTAGTCATGGATGTGGTTGTCGTGTATCGAAAAACCCGAGTTCGTCCCTTGCGGACCGAAGGCAAGGCCATGATCTATGTTGTAAATATTTGAGTAAGACAAAGTGAAGTTGTTTCCGTTCCCCGCGAAGGCCCACCCAGCATCATGGCAGGTGACGTGGGTAATCGTAATATTGTTGGAGTTGAGCCAATAAACGCAATTTACCGCCGTCTGCCTGACCGCAAGATCGGTTACGGATGTCCGGACATATAGATCCGCAATCGTCAGATTCTTGACGACGCACCCAGTGCAACTCCGGGCATAGATCGCTCTACTATCCTGCGCGTTCCCGCGACCGGTGCCGTTTGCAGTGTTCTTGATCAAACCGTTGGTGCCGCCATCGATCACGAAGTAGCTTCGACCACTTAGGTTTATGGTTCCTAGCGAAGACCAATAGGGCGCCGCGAGGACCGCGTTAGGCTCAAACTTGATCGTGATGGGACTGCTGCTCGTGCCGCTTCCGCCTGCTGACAGCAAAGTTTGCCCGGCTGTACCCGTAAACGTGCCACAAAGATGTACTGTGGTGCCCGGGCCGATCTGGCTGGCTCCGGTTCCCCAGCTACTTGAAGTGTTAAACCATGTGTAGGGCTTGGCGGTTGAACAACCCGTACCAGATCCGGTGCCGGCCTGTTTTGCTGCGATATAGAAGTCTTTTGCTCCAGCGGGTAGTGCGGTAAACAAGAACATCAAAATTAAAATCGACCTGCGCATCGTTTTCTGCCCCCTCGAATGGAAAGCTCTCTTGAGAGCAGGAGGATAGGGCGGCTAGCCTGTGAGCAAGGCCGACCTGGAACATGAGAGCGAGAGATTCCGACCTTTAAGAATTGAAAACACAACTTCCAGTACTGTAGAGGTTAGGGGTGAAAAGAGTCCATTGATACTGTACATAGGAACAATTAGAGGACAGGTATGTGTTCAGGATGCTTCAGCAAGATTTCGTCGGGCAAGTGTTATCACGAATGGTAATGAGCTATACCATTATTATGGTTGAGGCTGCATTGAAGCTGAAACAGTCGGAGCAGAGAGCGGAGAAGCGACGGGGACCTGCGAAACCACTAATTCTTTCGCAGAGGTTGCAACGGGCAACTGAGGCACGTGAGGCTTGCCGACGCAGACATATTGAAATCCGTGCGGCGCGAGTTCATGAGCGGAATACAAATTGCGCCCATCGATTACCAATCGATGAGCAACGGCTTTCGCGAGGTTAGCCCAATCCGGGTGGCGGAACTCGGCCCATTCGGTGAGAATGAGGATAGCATCGGCGTTTTGAGCGGCCTCGTAAGGGCTCAGACAGTAGGTGACTTCCGGAAGTTCGTCTTTTGCTCTTTGCATAGCTTGTGGGTCGTATGCGCGAATATGAGCACCTTCCGCCATGAGGCGTGTCGCGATGTTCAAGGCCGGAGCAAATCGCACGTCATCGGTATCCGGTTTGAATGCCAGTCCCCAAACTGCGAGGGTCTTGCCACGCAAGACCCAAAGCTCTTTCTTTACTTTTGCTACGAATTGCTCAGCTCGTCGCAGATTAATCTTTTCCACTTCCTTGAGCAGAGAGAAGTCACATCCCAAGCGTTCGCCGATGCGAACGAAGGCTTGAAGGTCTTTCGGGAAACAAAAACCACCGAAGCCAATGCCCGGGTTCAAGAAGGATTGTCCGATACGCTGGTCGCTGCCAATGCCCTCGGCTACCTTGGCGATGTCGGCGCCGGCAGCCTCACAGGCATCAGCCACCAAATTGATGAAAGAAATTTTCATGGCCAAGAAAGAGTTGGAAGCATGCTTCACAAGCTCGGCGCTATTTGTGTCGGTGACAATCAGTGGTATTTCATGAACTGGCGGGCAATGTGAATGAACCGGGCAAGTAGCAGGCGACGTGAGAACTGGCCCATAGATTTCCTTCATCATCGATACAGCTCGCGGTGATTCCGCTCCGATTACAATACGATCTGGGTGAAAAAAGTCTCCAACCGCGGATCCTTCGCGGAGAAACTCGGGATTAGACACAACGTCAAATTCCAGACCGCTAGCGTTGTAAATGGAAAGGTGCTTCCACAGACGATTTGCAGTTTGTACCGGAACCGTGCTCTTTTCAATGACCAGGCGATATCCACGCGCTGTCGCGGCAATTGTGCGCGCGACCGATTCAATAGCGCTGAGATCCGCTTCACCGTTCTCCAAAGGCGGAGTGCCAACACAGATGAAAATTGCCCTTCCCTTCTCAATGGCTTCGGCCGGCGACACGAACCGCAACCGACCCGAAGCGACATTGGCTTGGACCAGCGAATCCAGATGCGGTTCATAGAACGGCAGGCGCCCGGAATTGAGCTTTTCCAGCTTGCCTAGGTCATTATCCGCGCAGAGCACCTGGTGGCCGATTTCCGCCAGACAAGCAGCGGTGGTCAAGCCAACATAACCAGCACCGACAACGGAGATTTGCATTCGCCCCTTACCCCTGATTCGTTTTGGAATTTGCAATAGCGCACGGTTCAAGCGAGACGGAAGGAGATCGAGGGGGCACTGGCTCTTTGGCCACCAAAGAATCGACAATCCCCAGATATTGATATTTTTCGACGTCCCAACTATGGGTCTCGACATACTTCAAAGCATTGGTGATTTGTTCATGGCGGAGCTCGGCGTTTTTGCGGAGCAGAACCATGTTGGATGCGAGTTCCTCGTCGTCGTCACTGTCGTAGTACTTCACTAGATTGTCCGCGTAGTAATACTGATGGATTCGGGTCCGCGAAACGACCAGAGGGACGCCCACGGCCATAAATTCGAAAATCTTCATGCTGAGGGCTTCATTGCCAAATTGAGAAGTTGAACGCTTGGGTTCGACGGCGAGATCGGTATCTGCCATCACCTGGACAATCTGCTCAGTGGGCAGCAAACCATGAAAGGCCACGCGATCGCCGAGGCCAAGAGAATCCGCCAAGCGAATCAGCGATGATTTTGCCGGCCCCTCGCCATAGATATGGAATTCCGCATCTGGCATTTGATCCTTGATTTTGGCAAAAGCTGTGATGGCAACATCTACGCCCTGATGCCAATTCAATGAGCCGGGGTAAGTGATCAAGAATTTACCGTTGCCTCGGCTTCGGATGTTGGGGTTGAAGAGTCCGCGGGCAGGATAGTTGCGAATCGGCGAACACTTTTGCGGCATTCCGCA
>WNFP01017265.1_pt1 | contig 13732 bp, 14 predicted proteins | sample 5400201 | NCBI WGS metagenome assembly WNFP01 (sample SAMN13153355, study PRJNA577476) | soil metagenome | isolation source: 115 cm saprolite under Madrone tree | place: USA:California | collected 2016-06-14
AACATGAAAGAGCGCGCCAAGAAAAAACCTGCTGTATCCGCCCATCAGGCACTGCGCTCGGGCAGGCTGCGCGATGTCCTCGACCTCGCTGAACAAAGCGGACTTCTTCGAGGCACTCGCACCACGGTCGTCCGCGGACGAATGCCGGAAGCGTTGGTCGCAAAGGCTAAAGCCAGGACTGGCATCAAGTCGGACACCGGCCTGATCCAGTTGGCACTGGCGAACCTTGCGGTTGCGGACGACTACGTGGACTGGTTGCTCTCCCAACGCGGCACGGTCTCGAAAGATCTTGATCTGGAATTCTGAGTCCAGCCAACTTCATGAGCTCAGAACTCAAGGACATCCTGCGCCGAGTGAAGCCGGACAAGCGCCGGGAACAATTAAAGCCGCGTTCGAAATCCCAACTTCCCTTTATAGGGTCATCCTGGGAAAAACATACCAGGCTTCTGTACGACACAACCGTTTACATAGACATTCTCCAAGGGCGTTTTCCTCGGGACGCCGAGATGATCCTGCGTGCCGCTGAGGCCTGGCACTCGACGGTGACTGACGCGGAACTGGCAACGGTTTGTGGCTTGCTTGACCCAGGACATCCTGGAACGCGTAGTGTCCTAGAGCAGGTAGTCGCGATCATCGAACGCCGGCCGACCCATCGCACCATCGCGCCGGACCGTCAAGTGTGGCTCGATGCGGGAGTCCTGGCGGGAACACTTGGCCGGTTGCAGCAATATGGTCTTGCGGACAGACGGCGAGTCCTGAATGATGCGCTTTTGTTTTCAACGGCGCGCAAGCATGGCCTGACCGTGCTCACGCGCAATCTCATTGGCTTTGATCTCTTGCAGCAACTTGATCCTGCGGGACGCGTGGTCTTTTACAAGATATAAGCAATGCCATCATCTGTTGCGTCAGTTGGTGAGTCGAGCCAGCAACGAGCTATCGCGGCAAGAACAGGGAACCACTTCATATCAGCAACTTAGATACCGAGGCTGCTACCTTAGTTCGCGCTTGATCCTTAAGGACTAACTCTCGCCCAACTAGGCAGCCCTGCTTATGTAGGCAGAGTAGATGCTCCGTTACCCTCCGCAAAGTTCCTGGAGGGTCATGTGAGATTGAATTCCATCGCTCTGCGTAGTGTTGTTGCAGTCATAGCGCTTTCATCGCTGTTGGTAGCCGCGGGATGCGGCGGAGGTTCCACAGCCGCAACCCAGAATGTAACCACCACAACCAGTCCGGTCACCGCTACTTTGACGGCCAGCCCATCCTCTATTCAGGCAGGACAGTCAACCACGCTGACCTGGACTACGACTAACGCGGATACCGTGATCATTGATGCCATTGGACCAGTCGCCGCGAGCGGCTCGCAAGTTGTGCGACCGGCACAAGCCACCAAATACACCCTGACAGCAAGTGGCAAAGGAGGAAGCCAGCAAGCTATTGCCACAGTTATGGTAACGGCCCTGGCGCCGCCACCTCCTCCGCCGCCACCTCCTCCACCACCGAAGCTCAATGGCGTTCCCCGCTCCTCGCACGTGGTGCTGGTGATTGAAGAGAACCATATGTTCACTGAAGTCTTTCCCAGCGGAATGCCATGGCTTGCTTCCAAGGGCAGCACGTATGCCTTTGCCAACAACTATCATGCGGACACTCCAGGTTCAGCGCTCGATTATTACTGGCTGTCGTCAGGCAGCGGAGAACCGGCATTTGGCTGCGGAGGCTGGGGCTGTCCGCAACCGATCACCAGTGACAACATTTTCCGCGAACTGAGTGCTGCGGGCATTTCCTGGAAACTGTACGCCGAAGGTCTGCCGAGCGTTGGCTACCTTGGTGGCGATACCGGCGCTTACGTCGAGCGTCACAATCCGGCGAAGTGGTATTCAGACGTAATCAACAGCCCGAGTTTGCAGCAGAACGTTGTGCCCTTCACTCAATTCGCGGCCGACCTGGCAGCGAACCAGCTTCCGGCATACTCCATCATTATCCCGGACGTAAATCATGACGCTCACGACGGCACCGTTGGACAAGCCGACGCATGGCTGCAAACCAACGTCGCTCCGTTATTGAGCAGTCCTTCGTTCAACGCCGGCGGCGATGGCTTGCTGATCGTCACTTTCGATGAGTGTGACGGAGCGGTGGGCGCTTGCCCTGAGCAGGTGTTTACGGCGGTGATCGGACCCAAAGTCAAGCGCGGGTTCCAATCGAACACGCCGTACAAGCACGAAAACACTCTGCGTACGATCCTTGACGCGCTGGGAGTGACGGTTTATCCGGGAGCTGCGAGTACCGCCGCTGATATGGCAGATTTCTTCCAATAGACGACCGGGCTTGCAGCGCAAACGCAGAGCAGAAGCGCTGCAAGCTCGATCCTTTTTGTTACTGCACTCTTACCGCTTCGGCCCGCCTGGCAATGGCGCGCAACCACATGCGACGGATCAGAGCGCTTCCCGGATAGATCACGCGCCAATAGCGAGCAAAGTTGCGGCGGGTCGTAGCATCGGTGGCGTATACGCGCGTTTCAGTGGTAAGCGTGCAAGTTCCAGGCCCGTCATCCTTGATGCGGAAGCTCATCGCCGCCAAGGCGAAGCCGGGTTGGTTCACGGCTTTGAAACGCTCCGGCGTGCGTTCACCACTGGGACGCCATCCGCGCGGCGCAATCACGAGCGTGCCGAGCACGATCTCGCGGTTGGGATCATCAGCCAGAACAATGAACGATGTTCGGGTGGCCACATCCAAGATGCGCGCGTTCTCCGGGGCGTTTAATATCCCTTCCGGACCGGACTTACCCAAGCGCCTCAGCCAGGTGAGCGCGCCGTAGAATCGGACTTCGCCGGCGGTGACCTCTTTGATGGAGCGGTACACCGCCTCCTTCGAAGCTGCGATGTGCACGGAATGAAACTCATCGAACTGATACACCGGAACGAACTGGTCAAGCTGCGTTTGTGGTGAGCTTACTCGAATATCGCCTGCCGGCAGCGATGTGCCAATCAGCACTATAACCAGTCCGGCGAATACCACAATCAGGGCCTGCCATCGGGTGTGGATGGCCAGAAAAGAGAGCGGCTTGATTACGCAGATTGCGCCGGCAAACATCGTGATCAGCCCGAGATAGACGGTAGTGACGGGGAGCATGGACGCAGGGTGACCCGTTTCTCAACTCTGTGAAGTCGACACCAACTAAGAGTTTTCGTAAGGCCCGAGAAATCGTTTGCCATTGAAATGTATAAGGTGAGTTGGAGAATCGGCGACCCATACCTCCGTTTCCCAGGAAATATCGTTCAGATAGCGAACCATCGCCTGACGAGTGAGGAATGCGGTGACAAAAACGAGCCCTGCTTGTGCGCCTCGGAACAGCTTTTTTAACTCCCCGCGCCTCTTCGGATCCACCGGACCATGACTGGTTACAGCCTCAATCAAAACGAGCCAGTTTTTACTCTCTACATACACGATGACATCTGGCATCTTGCCGTGTGTCTCTATCGTGATACCAAGGGACTTCAGCAGCGGTTCATCGAAGTATGCCCACTTCTCATCGGTATCGCCCACGTAAGCGAGTTTTCCCCCAGCGGTAAAGAATTGGCAAAAGTCACTGATGATCTTCTCAACCAAAACATTCTGCCCGCCTGGCGAGAGAGTGATCTTTTTACCCGCGGAAACTTGAACAGGGATGCGCTTCAACTCCCGCTCTTGCGCATATTTCTTCTTCAAAATCTCCGCAGATGCCAGATAAGTCTTTAGTGCTTTCTCCCATTCTTTCTTGCCGTAAGTCCTAAGCAGTTCAAGTAGACCAGCTTCGATTTGATATACCGCGAAAGGACTATTAGTGGGACGCTCTGGATTGTCAGGGTTTATCAGCACAATTCCGGCGGCCAAGAATTGATGAATGGTTTGGCGACACACGGTCTCGCGAGTGTTCGGAGCATATTCTTTGCCATAATGCGCTTTGAAGAAATCCATCATGCCCACGCGGAAGGCCGAGATGCTTCAAAACATCAAGGGCCTCATCGATCTTTTTCTTTGCTTTTACCGGGGCTGGTACTCCTTTGGCTTCGGGCAAGTTCAGTGCCTCCTCGACATACAGGTCAAGCAATTCTTGTTGCGGAAACTCACCGCCAACTCTGGAGCCGATTGCCTCAAGCTGAGAACGCGTGGGATACCGTAAACTCCTAAGATCAGTCGCGTTCACCTGTGTATGGCCATTGAACTGGCGGAAGTACAAGTCTACCAACGTTGAATTCAGAAACGCGGCCAGGCCCTTGGCCAGCTTGAGGGACAGCCCGCCACCGTTCCGATGAAAATAGTTGAGGTGATTTTCAAATCCGACGTGATCGGCATTAACTCGCGTCGGGTCATACACAGCGGCCACCACGCGTCGGCTTTCTTCTTTGGCAGAAAACCGCTTCACCAGTACGTATACACCCTTGCGAACCAGCAATTCCTCCGCTGCCGTGCATTGTGCAAGAGCCTGCGCTTTTTTTCCTCCAGGTATTGGCCACTCAACAAAGCCCTTTTGAAGGTTACGAGGATAAATCAACGGCACTGTGTCATCAGCGGGACTGTCTCTCAGCAGTGGCGTTGCCCGGAAATCAACTACGCGTCCAGTCGAGACCGCAAGATCGTGCTCATTCAGTGTCCAATGCAGTCGTCCAATCTGTTCGGCAATCGAGGCGCCAAGCTCATCGGGAACAATATGAATGAAATAGTCTTTGTCTTCCGGACGCACGAGTTGCTCGTATGCGATTTCCCGGGATGTAGCAAACTCGTCGTCAGGCCCTGAACTTGAGGAGATTACTACGTTCTTTGCAGCATCGCTTTTGACGGCGTGGAAAATTATATTTTCTTGCAGTACTTCGTCTTCTTTGAACGCTACCTGCCGTGATTCGAACACATGAATGCGGCGAAGCTTCATCGTCTCCAGCAGAAGCTTGCGAAAGGGCTTGAAATAGGGACCATTACAGAAGCTTCGAGGGGTTATGGCGACAATCTCTCCGCCAGGTTCGATAAAATCACGTTCCACCAATTCGGCGGTAAAGGCGACGCCGCTCTTTCCGGCGGTGGTCCGGCACTGCTCGAGCGTGCAAGAAAGATACTCCGCGAGGCCATGGTCGATTTCATAAGCGGTAGATTGGATCGTCTTTGGTGTTCGTTCGCGTTGACACATCTCGTCTACAAACGCTGCGGTGAGAGAGCCAACGCCGGCGCCCGCATCAAGCAAGCGCAGCGAATCGCACTGCGCTTCAAACATCGACGCCATTAGGCGTGCCGTCGCTGGCGGAGTCATGTATTGCCCCAGTTCCGAGCGACGTTCCGGATTCAGCCTCCGATTGGCGTCAACGCGAAAGAAATCGACTTGCTCAACGAGCATATTCAATCCAGTTGCCAGCTTGCGGCGAATTATATCAGTAAATTCGTGTTTTATTCGCTATGCCAAAAGTCTTAATCTCACATTGCTTTTGATATGGCTTTTCATTTTCCCTAAGTTTTGTTTTTCGGGAACAGGTTCACAAGGTCGGCCATTACGGTGGTCACACATCTTATGTTTCCTTTCGCCGTTTGACGCCGTGATTCCATGATGTTACGGTCAAAGGGTTAACTGGCAGAGGCGGTTGACTTTTCAATGATCAAGATATCCCTGGTAGGCTTGTATATAGGCGGGGAGATCGTCTCCCTAGTGCGGGAAACCGGGCCGGTGGCCCAGGCCGTCCTTGTTGTTCTTCTGGTTTTCAGCATTCTTTCCTGGTCCATCATCCTTTCCAAGTGGGCATCGTTGCGGCGCGCGCGCACACAAAGTGCGCGTTTTCTTCGCGCATTCCGCAAAGCACAGCGGCTTCAGGACGTGGCCGCCGTCGCGGAGCAGTTCAATCCCAGCCCTCTCGTGCCGGTTTTTGACAATGGATACAACGAGCTGCGCCGTCAAGGCTCACAAAATATGACAGCAGTGCAGCGCGCTACGCAGATCGCGTCTTCGGAAGAGCTAACGCGGCTGGAGCGCCGGCTTCCATGGCTGGCAACCACCGGGTCGGTCACGCCGTTCATCGGCTTGTTCGGTACTGTGTGGGGAATCATTGACGCCTTTCATGGGCTCGGCAACGCCGGCGCAGCTACATTGCGCGCTGTGGCGCCTGGAGTTTCTGAAGCCCTGATCACCACCGCTGCCGGTCTGCTGACTGCGATTCCAGCCGTGATCGCCTACAACATATTCACGCACCGCATGCGCGAGTTCGGCGCGCGCATGGACGACTTCTCCATGGAGCTGCTCAACGTGATGGAACGAGGCGGCCCCGGCTCGGAGGGTCACTGATGGCATTTACGAACGCTCAGGGCCGTACGCAGACTTCGCTTTCCGACATCAACGTAACGCCGCTGGTGGATGTTGTACTGGTGCTGCTAATCATCTTTATGGTGACCGCGCCAGTCTTGCAATCGGGCATCGAAGTCGCTGTCCCAAAGACGAAAACGGTCAAGGAAATCGCCGAAGAGCGCCTGGTCATCACCATCAACGCAAAGCAGGAAGTCTTTCTGGGCAACGAGCCTATTAATATCAATGAAATTGGCGACAAGTTACGACAGAAGATCCGCGATCCGCAAGGACAGGCAATTTACGTGCGAGCGGACGAAAATGTCCCTTTTGGCGCATTCGCCACGGTCATGGACGCGGTCAAGAGCAGCGGGATCAGCAATGTAAGCATCGTGACCCAGCCGATTCAGCAAGGCAAAAAACCGTAACCACAACGTTCTGCAGACAAAAGGCTGAAGAACCCAGGGGTGGGACAAGGAATTCAAGCGGTTTCTAACAAATGATGCGCGCTGAAATCTTCGAAGAGCGAGAAGGGTGGAGCGGCCCCGTCGTCGCCGCGATTGCCTTTCACGCGCTTGCTGTCGTTGCGATTATTGTCATCGGATATTTCGGCGTCACCTCCAAGAGCGACTGGGGCGGAGACAGTTCCGGAGGCGTCAGCAGCGCTGTGAACGCCACTCTGGTCAGCAGCGCAGGCGTTCCGCTGCCGCATCCGCAGCCGGTGACGGACAATATTGTCGCCACCGAGAACAAAGGCGTGACACAGACGGTGCCGCAAGTCGCGGTCGAAGATAAAAACGCGATCGCGATTCCAGACAAGATCGTCAAGAACCACATCGACAAGATTCCAACGCCACCGGCGCATAAGCCGCCGCAGCCGCCGACTACTCCGCCCAACGTTGTGGCTTACGGCGAAGGTGGCCCGGTGAGCGGACCCTTTGGCGCATTCTCGGCAGCGCACGTCAAAGGCGGTTTCAGTTTTCAAGGCGGCGGAGATTTCGGCAGCCGCTACGGATGGTACGTTCAGGTCGTAAACAGCAAGGTTTCGAACAACTGGTACACCGTGGAAGTTGGTCCGAATGCGGTTGGGCATCGCGTCTATATTCTGTTCGACATCAATCCCGATGGCTCGCCTACGAATGTGCGCGTTGAGCAATCCAGCGGCGTCCCTGCGCTGGACCAGTCGGCGGTCCGCGCGATCCAACGCATCGACGGCTTCGGCAACACGCCTTCGGGCGGCAAAGTATCGGTTGAATTCTGGTTCGACTATCAGAGGTAGCTCACTCATGGCAAAAAAAGCTCGGAACAGCATCTTGTTCATGTTCGTCATGCTCGCTCTCTCATTCGCCCAGATCTCGGCGCAAGATTGGATTCGCACCGGCACCAATCGCGGCGCGCCCATTCGCATGGCCGTACCAGATTTCCGGGCTTTCAGTAACGACCCACAGACCGCGCCGCTCAACACGGTCTTCAACCAGACGCTGTGGAATGATCTCGACAATTCCGGCATTTTTGAAATGGTGGCAAAGAGCTTCTATCCTCTGCTGCTGCCAGGATCGCCGGTGGAAATGAAGCTGGACTCGTGGGGCAATCCTCCGCCGAATGCAGCCATGGTGGCGTTTGGAAATCTGGCCGTGAACAACGGACGAGTCGCTGTCCAGGGCTGGTTGTTCGACACCAAGAATTCCGCGTCGCCGCAGATCCTGGGTAAGCAATACAACGAAGACGCAAATACCGACAACGCACGCCTGATCGCGCACCGCTTCGCCGATGAGATCATCTACCGTCTCGGCGGCGGCATTCAGGGCGTTGCCGAAACCAAAATCTACTATGTAAGCACGCGCAGCGGCTCCAAGGAAATCTGGTCCATGGACTATGACGGCGCGGGCCAGCACCAGCTCACGCATGTTGGTTCGGTTGCACTCTCGCCGCGAATCGCATCGGACAATTCGCGCGTGGCCTTCAGCGCGCTCACGCCGAACTCATGGCAGATCATGATGTACTCGCTCGATCTCGGGCGCGTTGTCTCCTTTCCGCGATCCGGTGGAGATAATTTCAGTCCAGCATGGTCGTCGGACGGTAGCAAGTTTGCCTGGTCATCCTCGAAGAGCGGCGATCCTGAAATATACATATCCGATGCCAACGGTGAAGGCGCCAGACGGATCACCGTATCCAGAGGGTCTGATGTTTCGCCGGTATTTAATCCCAAGACCAACAGCCAGATTGCCTGGGTGAGCGGACGCACCGGACTGCCGCAGATTTTTATCATGGACGCAGACGGCAGCAACGTGCAGCCGGTTACCGATCAGGGTTACGCGGTTTCGCCTTCGTGGTCGCCTAACGGACTGCTCCTCGCCTTTGCCTGGACCCGGCACTACGGACCCGGCGCTCCCGGCGGGCAGGACATTTATATAATGGATATCGCATCACGACAGTTTGTACAATTGACGCACGATGCGGGCAAGAACGATTTCCCCTCCTGGTCGCCGGATGGAAGGCACATTATCTTCCAGTCAACGCGGGCGGGCGGCGAACAAATCTGGACCATGCTGGCCGATGGAACGCACCAGCAACAACTCACGCGCGACGGCCGGAACACACAGCCAAATTGGAGTTTCAAATAGCTTTTTCCTGGTTTCATATTCAAGCTAACGCGAGTTACACTCGCATTGCTCTTGGGAGGACATGAGGTGAATCACAGCAAGAGAAATCTGAGTTTCATCCTGACGGTGCTTTTCTTCGTGGCGTTGAGCAGCGGCTGCGGGAAAAAACAGCCGCCGCAGCCGCCACCGCCGCCACCAGCGCCTAAACCTGTAACAGCCACTTTGTCGGCGAACCCCGGCACCATCGAGCCTGGACAATCTGCAACGCTGACCTGGAGCACCGAAAATGCGGACGATGTAACGCTGAACGGCACCAAGGTGGACGCCAGCGGCTCCCAAAGTGTTTCGCCTACGCAAACCACTACCTATCGCTTGTCCGCGACGGGCAAAGGCGGAACTCAGCAGGCCGCGGCGACCGTCACTGTTGCGCAAGCGCCGCCACCACCTCCGCCACCGCCGCCATCCCTCACGGAGCAGCAGCTTTTCGATCAGAACGTAACCGACGTTTATTTCGATTACGACAAGGCGGATCTGCGTTCCGAAGCACAGCAGTCGCTGACGCGCGCGGCCCAGACCATCAGCCAGCATCCGAACTGGAAAGTAAGGATTGAAGGCAGCTGCGATGACCGCGGCTCAACCGAGTTCAACCTGACGTTGGGTGAAGACCGCGCCAACGCAGCCAAACAATTCCTGATTAAGTCCGGCGTGAATGCGGACCAGCTCCAAACCATCAGCTATGGCAAGGAGAAGCCGGTCTGCACCGAAGGTACGGAAGATTGCTGGCAGAAGAACCGCCACGATCATTTCGTTCTACTGCACTAGCGTTTTTCGCCGGACGGGCGCGGGCCGTCCGGCGTATTATCTTTCACTCGAGTACGGCCAAAATCCAGCAATTCTGCATCTAAACGAGTACACACGTTATGAAGAAACCCCTGATTCTCGCAACGCTCGCGCTGGCATGGTGCATGACACCATCAGCACACGCCGGCACCAAGGAGCAGCTCATCCAGCTCCAAACCACGGTCCAGATCCTGCAGGACAACATGGCGAAAATGCAGCAGTCTTTCGACGAGCGCATGGGCGTCATGAAAGACCTGGTGACCCAGCAGACGGACAACATCAACCGCATGGGCACATCCGTCCAAAGCTTGCAGAAAACTCTGAGCCAGCAAAACACTGACTCGGCGACCAAGGTGGACCAACTGTCCGGCCAAGTGCAGGCCCTGCATGACTCGGTTGACGAACTCAAGGCCCGTCTGGCCCGGACCACCAAGCAGCTTGACGACATACAGGCGGCACTGCAGAACATCAACCAACCTCCGGCCGGTGGTCAAACACCTGTTACTGCAACCCCTGCTGCTCAAGCTCCGCCTGCGGAGACGCTCTACAACTCCGCGCTGGGTGACTTCAACAGCGGCAAGAACGATCTGGCCGCGCAGGAGTTCACGCAGTACGTGCAGGTCTACGGAAACACCGACCTCGCCGGCAACGCCCAGTTTTATCTGGGAGAGATTGATTACCGGCGCGGCAACTTTCAGGCCGCGATCAACGATTACAACAAGGTCCTTGATCAGTATCCCGGCGGCAATAAAGACGCCGGTGCGCGCCTCAAGAAGGGCCTTGCGTATCTGGAACTCGGGCAGCGCGATGCCGGCGTGAAAGAGTTGCGCGCCCTGATCACCAGGTATCCCAAGAGTCCTGAAGCACTGCAGGCAAAAGACCGTCTCAACAAACTGGGGGTCGCAGGTGCGGCCTCCAACGGTCGTCCATCACGCCCTTTGCCGCGCCATCCGTAAGCTGCTCGCTTTACTTCTGCTCCGGTTTTAAGCCCAGTTCTCTCAGACAGTACCGAATCTCCGTCGCCATTTCCGTGACTCTCATGCCTTCCTGCACCATCAGCTTGCAGGAAAGCGCCACGCGACTCTGCGTTCCGCTACCCAGATCAAAACTCACGCGGCAATATTGGCACTCTTCATTCCAGCAGAAGCGTCCATGCGCAACATTTTCTGGAGAGAGATACTGCATGGCGCGCAGGAGCATGTTGCCTTCCGGGACTTGAAACTCTTTGTCCGCGATGGTGATCTTGACCAGCTTGTCATAAGGACGAAACAGCGGCCCGAAATTCGACATAGAGGAATATTAGCGCGTGAGCGCCTTCGCGTCAGAGAATCTTGCGGCACTTTGCTCAGATCAGCGTGTTTTTGTAACATAGAGTCCGCGATTCACGGCGATGGAGTTCGCCTTTAACCGCCGCTACGGCTGATGACTCCTACAAATCTTTGGTAGGAGTTTGCCATGCTGCAAGCCTTGTTGCTGGTCATGCTCGGCGGCGCTCTCGGCGCAGCCGCGCGATACCTGGTCACACATTTTTCGTCGGAACTTTCGCACCATCACGGATTTCCTTACGGAACGCTCGCGGTCAACGTGGTTGGTTCGTTTCTCGTCGGCTACGTGCTCACGTGGTCGGCAGACCATTCTCATGATCGCTGGAGACTGCTCGCCGCCACAGGTTTCTGCGGAGGCTTCACCACGTTCTCAGCCTTCGCCTACGAAAGCATGAACTACTTTCATGCCGGACAGATGCTTCTGATGGCGATGAACGTGGCCCTGAACAATGTTCTTTCTTTCGGCGCGCTGGTGTGTGGAGTTGCGCTGCATAAGTCCAACTAACAAGCCGGCGCTTCTTTATTTCGGTTCGGGCGCTTGGGCCGGGTGGTTCATGCGCTCGAGTCTTTTTTGCTGTTGGGCCAGGGACGGCACGTTGTATCGCGCCCTCTCTTCATCGGTGGTTGCGGGATCAAGAGTATAAAGCTGCCAAGTGTCCGTTCCGCCTGGCTTCATAAATTGTGTGCCGAACTTCTGCGGCTGTCCCTGGCTCATGAGGTAGCGGTCGAGTGTGGCCGCATACAGCCACTTTGCTTCTTTGCTCCCCAGTGCCACAGCCTTTTCCGCCAGCTGATTTGCGAGTCTATAGTGGTCAGGACAATTCCCGTGCTGAAAAATCATGGCCGCGTGATACAAATCGTCGGCCGAGTTGATCTCGCCTTTGTGCAAGTGACCCATGATCTCAACCTGACGGTCATGATCCTCGACTGAAACTTTCTTCCAGTAAGCCTGGGCATCGTCCCTGGATGCAGGAGCGTTCTTTTCGCGGCCCTGGTCCTGCTCGAAGAGAAGCTTGATCCGGGCCGAGAGGTCCGTATCTGAGTCATGGCCGGAAACAACATTCTCGACTGCTGGATCGCAAGGCGGGTATTGAAATGGTGGCTTCACCGCCGGCGGTGTCTGTGTCTGGTCGCTCGAGTGTGCATGCAAGGCTGCACACAGCAGAGTGAAAATGAATGTTTTACTTACCGTCATTTCTGTGCCGCCGTACCTCTGACCAACGTTTTCGCGCTGCGAGTTACCGCAATGATTCCATGATCTCATCCAGCGCAGTCTTCGAAGGACGCGTGACGTCCTGTGGCAACGTTGCCAAAGACTGATCGGTCATGTTGAGCATCTCGATGAAATTCGGTGCCTTGGTGTTCACGTAGAAGACGCCGGTCAGCATCTCGCCTTTTTCGTGCGACTCGGCCAGCAAGTGGAGCGCGGCTACTTTGCTGGTGGCATCGTAGTCGCGATCAAGCTTGCGCAGACGCAGCTCTGAACCATCGTGCATGCGGACCGTTGTGGTTGTGCCGGGATCGTAATCCACTTCAATGTTTTCGAAGCTGGGAACAAATCCGACTTCCTGGACCGGCTCTTCGTGGTCTTTGGAATATTTGTAGAGCAACTGCCGCTTGTCGCCGGAGAAGGAGCGCGCCACAAACGTTGCGCCAAGCTGGATCGCGAGCGCGCAGGTGTCAATCGGCGGCAGATCGTTGATGACGCCGGTCTTCAACTTGGAGCCAAGATCGGCGGTCGCGGAGAACTGGCCTTTGGTCAGGCCGTAAACTCCGTTGTCTTCGATCACGTAAATGATCGGAAGATTGCGCCGCATCAGATGAACGAACTGTCCGATGCCAATCGAGGCCGTATCGCCATCACCGGTCACCCCTAGCACCATAAGCTTGCGGTTGGCCAGGGCAACGCCGGTTGCGACCGAAGGCATGCGTCCGTGAACTGAATTGAAGCCGTGTGCGCGGTTCACGAAATATGCGGGACTCTTCGACGAGCAGCCAATGCCGGAGAGCTTGGCGATATTTTCCGGGCGCACGCCCATCTCGTACATAGCGTCAATGATTCGTTCGGAGATGGCGTTGTGGCCGCAGCCGGCGCACAGAGTCGTCTTGCCGCCGCGGTAGTCGATCATGGTCAGGCCGATGTGGTTTGTCTTCGGGGCTGGTGTAACTGTGGCTGACATTTCTTACCTGCCCTCCTGGGTAATGATTTCGTCGGTGAGCGAGCGCGCGTCTACCGGCAGTCCGTTGTAGTGGCGGACGCTGCGCAGCTTCACAATCTGGTCCGCGGCAATATCGAGCTTGATCAGCTCGAACATCTGGGCGTCGCGGTTCTGCTCGACGACGTAAACGCGATCGTGCTGCCGGATAAAGTCGTGTACTTCCTGATTGAACGGATAAGCGCGCAGACGCAGGTAGTCGATTTTCAACTGATATTCCTTGCTGAGCTGGTCGTATGCCTCGACCATCGCCCAGTGCGTAGTGCCGTAAGCGATGATGCCGATCTTGTTTTTGCTGCCCTTCTCCAGCACGGGGCCAGGCACGAAGGAGCGCGCGGTGTTGAACTTCTTGTCCAGCCGGTCCAGGTTGCGTACGTAGTCGTCGGGCCGCTCGCTGTATTGCGCTTTTTCGTTATGTCCGCTGCCGCGCGTGAAGTACGAAGCCGCGGGATGATC
>WNFP01002895.1_pt1 | contig 13727 bp, 11 predicted proteins | sample 5400201 | NCBI WGS metagenome assembly WNFP01 (sample SAMN13153355, study PRJNA577476) | soil metagenome | isolation source: 115 cm saprolite under Madrone tree | place: USA:California | collected 2016-06-14
CGGTAAAAGTGTTGCGTTTGTTCATCATGCGGCCGGCGTCGTGCCAGCGCTTGCCCAGATCGCCGCCGCCGCGGATATGGGCGATGGCGATGGTGTAGCCGCGGTCGAGCAGGCTCAGGCGATTCGAGGAGAACGTCACCGAGTACGGCGCGCCGTAGGCGCCGTAGCCCGTCAGCAGCATGGGCGCCGTGCCGTCGCGTGGCGTGTCTTTTCGGCAAACGAGGGAGATTGGGACGCGCACGCCGTCTTCGGCCGTCGCCCAGAGACGCTCCGAGCGGTACCGGGCGGGGTCGTAGCCTCCCAACACTTCCGTCTGCTTAAGCAGCGTCCGCTCGCGCGTCTGGACGTCGTAGTCGAAGACGGATGCGGGCGTGATCAGCGACTGGTAGCGGAAGCGGTACATCCCTGTGACGAACTCCGCGTTGTGGTCGGGGCCGGCTTCATAGGCCGGCTCGGGGAATTCCACGTGGTGCGTGGCGTCATCGGCCAGCTGCGTGATGCGCAGGCGAATCAGCCCCTGCTCGCGCTCGTGGGTGACGTAGTGAGTGGAGAAGACCTCGCAGTCTTCCAGCATCACCTCGTCGCGGTGCGGAATCAGCTCGGTGAAGCGCTCGGGGCGCGGGTCGCTGACTGGCGCCGAAACCAGGCGGAAGTTGCGCAGGCCATTGCCATTGGTCCGGATGTAGAAGCGGTCGCCACCGTGATCCACAGCGTACTCATGATCCTTCTCGCGCGGCATGAGCATCCGCCACTGACCCGCCGGATCGTTGGCCGGCAGGTAGCGCCACTCGCTGGAGGTGAACGAGCCCGTGCCCAGGAAGATGACGGCGCGGCTCCGCGAGCGCTCGACACCGATGCGGAAGAGCGCGTCCGGCTCCTCGTGGACGAGATCGCTGTCCGCCATGCCGAGGCGATGGCGCCACAGGCGGTAGGGGCGCTTGGCCTCGTCCTCGGTGACGTAGAAGATCGTCGCATCGTCCGCGCACCAGGCCACGGAGGACACTTTCTCGAACGTGCGCGGCAGAACAGCGCCCGTGCGGAGATCCTTGACGTAGAGCGTGTACTCGCGGAAGCCGGTGATGTCCGTCGTGTAGGCGAGGAGATGGCCGTCGTCGCTGACGGTCGACATGCCGAGGGAGAAGAACGGGTGCCCCTCGGCCAGCGCGTTCAGATCGAGCGTGATCTCCTCGGGGGCGTCGAGGCTGCCGGTCTTGCGGCAGTAGATCGGGTACTGCTTGCCCTTCTCAGTGCGCGAGTAGTAGAAGTGCCCGCCACGCCGGTAGGGCACGGAGGAGTCGTCCTCCTTGATGCGCGCCAGCATCTCCTGGTAGAGCGATTCCTGGAAGGCTTTGCTCCCCTCCGTCACTTCATCGGTATAAGCGTTCTCCGCTCGGAGATACGCCAGGACGTCGGGATTGTCCTTCTCGCGCAACCAGAAATAATCGTCCTGGCGGATATCGCCGTGGATCGTGTCGACCTTCGGGATCTTCTTCGCAACGGGGGGATTCGACATAGGACCGTAACAATACCGGGGCCGCGCCTGGTTATCAAGGAGTCGCTCGGCCCCCGCTCCCGCGCTCTGCGATATGAGGCTCAGGGCCGATACACGTCCCCGCGGCGGATCCGGCCCATCGCGTCGTACGCCGCGTACTTGTACAGATCGGACAGGCTCGGATAGTTGAAGCAGGTATCGATGAAGGTGGAACAGGTCGCCCCGAGCGTCATCGCCACGAGCCCGGCCGCGATGAGCTCGCAGGCGTTTTCGCCGATCAGGTGCACGCCGAGAAGCTTCTCGTCCGGCCACGAGAAGAGAAGCTTCAGCAATCCCCAGCGCTCGCCGATGAGCACGCCGCGCGGATTGGCGTCGTAGCGCCAGCGCCCCACGACATGAGCTACCCCCTTCGCGCGCAGGCCCGCCTCGGTCTCGCCGACCATCGAGACCTCCGGGATCGTCCAGACCCCGATCGGCAGGAAGGGGCTGACGCCCGACTTGTACTTGAGATCGAAGGCGTGGACCATCGCCATCCGCGCCTCCTCCATGGCCGTTGACGACAGCGCATGCCCGCCGATCACGTCACCGGCCGCGTAGATGTGCGGCACGTTGGTCTGGAAGTGCTCGTTGACCGGCAGCTGGCCCTGCTCGTCGAGCCGCACGCCCGCGTTCTCGAGCCTCAGGGCGGCGACGTTGGGGTGCCGGCCCAGCGCCACGAGGAGCGCTTCGACCTCGAGGCACTTGCCCGAGCGGAGACAGAGCGTCAGCGCGGGGCGGGCCTCGACCTTCTCGACGGCGTCCGGCGTGTGGAACCCGATGCCGAGCGACTCCATCGCCTCGCGCAGCATGCTGCCGATTTCCTCGTCGGCGAATGGCAGGATCCGCTCACTGGAGTTGATGACCCGCACGTCGTCCAGGCCCAGCGCCTTGAAGAGGCAAGCGTACTCGCAGCCGATGGCGCCGCCCCCTACGATTGTCAGCGAGCGGGGGAGCCGCTCCATTTGGAGGATCGTGTCCGAGTCGTACACTCCCGGCTCGCCGAACGGGAACGTGGGCGGCCGATGGGGAATCGAGCCGCTGGCGATGAGCACGACGCCGGCCTCGAGAAGCCTCGACCCCGTCCCGGCTTCCACCCGGACCGTGTGGGCGTCGACGAAGGCCGCCCGGCCGCGATGCACGTCGACGTGGTGGCGCTCGAGGTTGGCACCGATCCACTGATCGAGGGCCCGGCGCACAACGCGGCCGCGATGCATGAACCGATCGACCGTCAAGGTGCCATCGTGGGTCAAGGTGAGGCCGTGGAGGTCGCGCTGCCGCAGGCCGGACAGGTAGAGGGCCGCCTCCCGCATCGCCTTGCCGGGAACCCCGGTGTTCGCCACGGTCCCGCCGTAGCCCGGAGCCTCCTCGACGAGCGCCACCTTCTTGTCGAAGTACGCCGCCTGCGCGGCGCCCTTCTCCCCCGCCGGGCCCGAGCCGATCACGATGAGATCGTACGTGGCGCGTTCCACGGTCACATCTCTCGCACGCGAATCGGGGGCAGGTGCACCCTCATTTCGCGCGCTGGACGGCGGGGGGCTTCCAGCCTGCCTTGAGCACCGACGCCTTGGGCCAATAGAGGCGCATCACGACGTAGATGGGGCCGTCCGGCGCGGGCAGCCAGTTCGACTCCTTGTCGGCGCCGGGCGAATCCTTCTGCAGGTAGATGGTCAGCGAGCCGTCCGCATTCTTCTTGAGGTTCGGCAGCATCGGCGAGTTGATCAGATACCGGTTGATCGGGTTCTCCACCAGGAGCTGGGTCTTCGCGTCGTACATGGTCACAGACCAGAAGGCGTTGACGGGCGGCAGTTGTTTCGCGGGGAATGTGAGCGTGTAGGCGTTCCTGCTGGCGTCGGGCTTGTTGCCCTCGCTGTCGGTGGACAGCAGCGGATACACGGCCTCGGCGGGGCTGTTGCCGAAGATCCCCGCCATCGCCGCCGCCGCGCGAAGTGTGTAGTCGCCCTTGTACGCGGCGCGGTCGCCGAAGCCCGCCTTGGGGACGCGCCAGCCGTTCTGGTTCGCGCCGATGGTGGCGACGCGCTGCTTGATCTTCTCGAACCCGCTCTCCATTCCCGCCTTCAGCTCGGTCTTCTGTGCGGGGGTGAGCCTGTCGATTTGAAACGGCTTCCCCGCTTCGATGCCGATCTTGGCGAACCGCTCGCGGAGCGGCGCTTCCACCTTCGCGCCGCCCACGGGTAGGCAGAACTGGAGGAGGAAGGCCAGGTAGCCGAACGGGTTGGCCTCGGCCATCGCCTTGTCGATCTTCATCCACCCGACTCCCGGCGGCGCGGCCGGCGCGGGCTGGCCCAGGAAATCGGACAGCGGCTGTGCCTTGTACGCGGCCTGGATCTTCTTCACGTTGTCAATGTCGCCAGGGTTGAAGAGCTGGGTGCGGAAGATCGCGAGGGAATAGTCCGTCTCGCTGCGGAACACTTTCTTGATGCCCTTCGGCTTCGGGCCCTTCCACGTGGGGCCGGCAATCAGATACGAGCCTGGGCCGTTGCCGGTGGCGCGGCTGCCGATGTAGCCATAGTTGAACGTGTAGAGATCGACCAGCTGGACTGAGTAGTACCGCCCTTTCTCCACCTCCGGCACGGTCAGCACGAAGGGCTCGGCCCACAGGTCCATCTCGACGAAGGAATAGGGCGTGTCGCTGTTGGGGGTGACGACCGCGGTGTCCTTCGGCGTGAACACGTTCGATTCGCTGAACAGCTGGTTCACCGGCGCCTTGTACTGGCCGGAAGACTGGTCGGCGAAGTACTCGTACATGATCCCGTAGCTCATGACCATCGGGAAGCCGTAGATGAACGCTTCCTCGGCGATCTTCTGCGTCTCGCCCCTGGCGAGCTTGCCCTGCGCCAGGCACGGCGCGGCCGCCAGCATGATGGCGGTCAGGGAAATCAGGATCATTATCGGTGTCTTCACCTTGGTCTCCCTACACGACGGGGGTGGACTCGGCGCAGGCGCGGCCTCGGATCAGCTCGACGGCGTCTCCCACGGAGATGTGGCCGCCTTCGATCACGAAGCAGTTCAGCGCGAGCTTGCCTTCGAACCGCTTGTAGATGCCCTGGGTAATGGTTTTGTCACGTGCCTGCGTGTCGGGGTCGTAGGCGGTCATGATACAGCGCGAGCGCAAGTCCTGCACCCCGATGAGCGCGTTGCCGATGCGCAAGCAGGCGCCCGGCCACTCGCGCTCGCCCAAGCCTTCGACGCCTCCCACCACGATATTGGGCCGCAGGCGGCGGCCGTCGTGGCCGAAGGCGGCGATGGCGCCGTCCGTCGCGATCAGGAGCGGGAGCACATCGAAGCGCTCGGCGCCGTCGAAGCGCACGAGGCGCGCGCCGGGGCCGCCTATCTTCGCGACGTCCCCGGCCACTTCCGCGCTCTTCCAGGGACGGCCGTCCACGAGCGGCTCGCCGTCCGGCCCCAGCGTGCCCTTGTGAGCGAGGAAGCGCGGATGGGAGCGCGAGGTGATCACCTGCCCGTGCGCGTCCTCGACGTGGACCACGCGATCGCCTTCGAGCCCGAGCGGCCCGATGCGCGCGCGCTGGAGTTTCTCGCCGGCCATGGTCTTGACCGGATACCGCCAGATCTCGGCGACCGTCATCATGGACTCGCACTCTACGGCGGCGCGGTGGGTTGTCAAGGCGGCCAGTTGTGATATATCCCCTCCATGTCCCCTCCCAAGCGCCCCCTCATGACGCGGTACGGCGCCTATCTCGCGCGAGAGGTGCCGCCGCCCGACGATGAGCTGACGCGGGTCGGGCCGGGGACGCCGTGCGGCGAGTACCTCCGGCGCTTCTGGCAGCCCGTCGCCTTTGCGCGTGATCTCACCGACGTGCCGCTCCGCGTTCGCATCATGGGCGAGGACCTCGTGGTCTTCCGCGACAAGTCGGGGCGCGTGGGGCTGCTCCTGCTGCACTGCTCGCACCGCGGCACGTCCCTCGAGTACGGGCTCATCAGCGAGCACGGCATCCGCTGCTGCTACCACGGCTGGATGTACGACGTGGACGGGCGCATCCTGGAGACGCCGGGCGAGCCCGCGTCGAGCACGATCAAGGACAGGCTCTGCCACGGCGCGTATCCGGTACACGAGTTTTGCGGGCTCGTCTTTGCCTACATGGGGCCGCCGGAAAAGAAGCCGGCCTTCCCGATCTACGACACCTTCGATCTGCCCGGCTACACGCTGATGCCCGCGGGCAAGTTCGCGCTCCCGTGCAGCTGGCTCCAGATCAAGGACAACAGCATGGACCCGGTGCACACGTCATTCCTTCACGCGATCTCGAGCGGCTATCACTTCACCGAGGCCTTCGGCGCGCTGGCTGAGCTCGACTGGGAGGAGACCCACTACGGGATGATGTATATCGCCACGCGGCGGCTGGGCAACCTGGTCTGGGTGCGCGTGGCGGACTTCATGGCGCCCAATGTCCACCAGTTCACCCGCGAGCTCGAAGATGCGACGGCGGAGAAGTCCGCGACGCGGCCGGTCGTCATCCGCTGGGCGGTGCCGATCGACGACACACACACCTGGAACATGGAGCTGGCGCAGGTCGATCCGGCGTGGGGGCTGACGCCGGAGCAGGTCGGCAACCCGGGCTTCGGCCAGTCGGACGACCGGCCGTATCTCGAGCGCCAGCGCCACCCCGCCGACTACGACGCGCAGGCGAGCCAGCGGGAGATCGCCGTCCACGCCCTCGAGCACCTGGCCTCGACCGATCGCGGCGTGATCATGCTGCGCAGGATCGTCCACGACGGGATCCGCGCCGTCCAGGCCGGGCGCGACCCGAGGCAGATACTTCGCGGCGCCAGAGCGCCCATCACGACGCACTGTCAGGACACCGTGCTCCGCATCGCGCCCGGGAAAGACCCGGGAGCGGACGCGCGCCTGCTCCGCGAGACCGGGCGCAAGGTGGCCCTCGGAGATTCCCGCGACCAATCCTCGACGACGGAGGCCGAGGGGCTCATCGACGACTCGAAGGGCGAGATGCCCGACAACCAGCGTGCCTGAGCTGCCTGACGTTACCGTGTACGTCGAGGCCCTCGGGGCGCGCGTCACGGGCGCTCGGCTCGAGCGCGTGAGGCTGGCGAGCCCGTTCGTCGTGCGTTCGTTCGATCCGCCGATCGCCGAAGCCAACGGTCGCACGGTCGCCGGGCTCCGCCGCGTGGGCAAGCGCATCGTCATCGCCCTCGAGGGCGATCTCTTCCTGTCGATCCACCTGATGATCGCCGGGCGCCTTCACTGGAAACCGCCAGGCACGAAGGTGCCCGGCAAGCTCGGGCTGGCGGCCTTGGACTTCTCGACGGGCACGCTCACGCTGACCGAGGCCGGGACGAAGAAGCGCGCGGCGATTCATCTCCTGAAGGGCGAGGCGGCGATCGTCGCGCTCGACGCCGGCGGGGTCGAGCCGCTCGCCTGCACCGAGGCGGAATTCAGCGACGCCATCACGCGCGAGAATCACACGCTCAAGCGCGCGCTGACCGACCCGCACATCCTCTCCGGCATCGGGAATGCGTACTCGGACGAGATCCTGCATCGCGCGCGGCTCTCGCCGGTGAGGCAGACGCGCGCGCTGAGCGACGGCGAGCACTCGCGGCTCTACGATGCCACGCGGGCAACGCTCTACGACTGGATCGTGCGGCTGCGGCAGGCCGCGGGTAGCGAATTCCCCGAGGGCGTCACGGCCTTCAGGCCGGACATGGCCGTGCACGGCCGCTACGGCAAGCCCTGCCCAGACTGCGGCGCGCCCGTGCAGCGCATCCGGCATGCGGACAACGAGACCAACTACTGCGCGAAATGCCAGACGGGCGGCAAGCTCCTGGCCGACCGCTCGCTCTCGCGTCTCCTCCGCGCCGACTGGCCGCGCACGCTCGAAGAGATGGAAGAGCGCCGCGGGCTGGCGTCGCAGAGTAAGATGGGCGGGCCCACACGGAGGGGGCACTCATGATCACAGCGCTCGAGTTCATCCAGGGCGGGCTCAAGCAGCTCCACGGCCAGATGGACAAGCAGCTGGAGGGCATCACGCCGGAGCAGCTTCACGCCGTCCCCGCGGGCAATCCCAAGGCCAACACCATCGCGTGGGGGCTCTGGCACTACGCGCGCACCGAGGACAACGTGGTCCAGTACATCCTGCAGAACAAGAAGTCGCCGATCTGGGTCGCGGAGGGTTACGCGGCGAAGACGGGAATGCCGGAGACGGCGCAGGGAACGGGCATGCCGGTCGAAGAGGCGCAGGCGCTTCGAATCAAGGACCTGGGCGCGTTCAAGGAGTACATGGGCAAGGTCTGGGCCTCGACCGATGCGCTCATCGCCAAGAACGACCCCGCGCTGCTCGACCGCATGGTCTCCGTTAGGCCGCTCGGCGAGATGCACGCCATGCGCGCGCTGGGCGCCGTCTGCCTCACGCACGGTATGACCCACTTCGGCGAGATCGAGCTGGCCCGCACGCTGGTCGGCGCGGGCGCGGTCAACACCGTCTAGCCAGCGAGGAATTCTTCCACGAGGGTGATGGCGCGCTCGGAGCGCTCTTCCTGCGGGAAGTGGCCGGCGTCGTGGAAGCAGGCGGTGCGCTTGTGCGAGAAGATCTTCTGGAGCCGATCGAGCTCTTCCTGCCTGAAGGCCGGGTCGTTCATGCCCCAGAGGATGAGCGCCGGAATGTCGCGGATCCGCTCGCGGCGGCGCCAGAGCCCGTCGAACCACTCGCCGGCGCCGAGCAGCGCGCGCGCGTAGGCATGCGTCGCCACGCGCTCCGCCGGTGAGCCCAGCGGGCGCGCGTACTGCTCCTGGATGCGCCTGGGGAAGCGCGCCCTGTCCGCGATGGCGTGCTTCATGATGACGCGCACGGGGAAATTCAGCCGCAGGTAGAGGAACCGTCCCAGCGCGCCGCCGAAGAGCCGGCCGAAGCGCTCGTAGTGCGGATCGCCGCGCAGCGACCACATCCACGTGTTCAGCAAGACGAGGCTCTTGACGTTGGCCGGGCTGTCGAGGGCGTACGAGAGGCCGAACGGCCCGCCGAAATCGTGCAGCACCAGCGCGACGTCGCGAAGACCCAGGTGCTCGATGAGCTGACGGAGGTTGGCCGCCTGCTCCGCGGGCGCGTAGGAGGCGTCCCGCGGCTTGTCGGAGAGACCGAAGCCCAGGTTGTCGGGCGCGATGCAGCGATACTGCGGCGAGAGCGCCTTGATCAGGTGACGCCAGACGAAGGACCAGTCGGGCGTGCCGTGGACGAAGACGATCGCCGGGCCCTGCCCCTCGTCGACGTAATGCATGCGTCCCGCCGGCAGGTCGAGCCAGCGCGACGTGAATGGATACTCGGCCCGGTCGAGCCAGGCCGGCGCGGCCATGTCAGCAGCCGAGTTGATCCGCAAGGTCGAAGAAGTCGCGCGCGACCACGTCCCAGTCGCGCTCGGCCGTCAGGTCTTTCGTCTGGCCTGGGCCGTGCTCCGTGGGGCGCGTCACGAGGATCGTCTTGAAGCCCAGCCCCTGGGCAACGGCGAGGTCGTTGTTGTGCGCCGCGACCAGCGCGCACTCGGCCGGCTTGAGCCCGAGCATGGCCGCCGTGCCGAGGTAGCAGCCGGGCTGGGGCTTGTAGTAGCGCGTCACCTCCGCGCCGAGAATGGCGTCCCAGGGAAGCCCGGCGCGTTTGGCCATGTTGACCAGGAGCGCCACGTTGCCGTTGGACAGCGTGGCGAGGACGAACTTGCGCTTGAGCCGGGTGAGGCCCTGCACTGTGTCCGGCCAGGGATCGAGGCGATGCCACGCGCGGTTGAGCTCGTCGAGATCGCCCGCCAGCACTCCCTTGAGGCCGAACTCGACGGCGACCTTGCCGAGGCTCTCGCGGTGGAGATCGTCGAGCTTGACCCAGCCGCGCTTGCCGGCTCGCACCTCTTCCATCGCCGGCTGGTACATCGCCCGCCAGCGGTCGGCGAAGGCCGGCCAGTCCACGGTGATCCCGATCGACGTGCCGAACGCCTCACCCTCCCTGATGATGCTCGAGCGCCAGTCCACGACGGTGCCGAACACGTCGAAGCAAAGCGCCTTCACGGAGGACGGGTCCATGCGTGCCATCTGCATCCCCCTCAGTCGAGCGCGGGGCGTTTCTGCTGCCAGGGCCGCGCCTTCTCGAACGCGGCGGCGGCCTGGAGCACGGTGAGATCGGCGCAGCGCCGCCCGACGACCTGGAGGCCGACCGGCAGACCCGCCTTTGTGAAGCCCGCGGGCAGCGAGCAGGCGGGCTGGCCGGTGAAGTTGAAGGGATAGGAAAAAGACGCCCAGCCGAGCCAGTCCCACGCGTGCTGGGGCCAGTGCTCGGGATTGAGACGGCCCAGCGGAAAGGCGGCGACCGAGACGGACGGCGTCAGCAGGAGATCGTATTTCTCGAACAAGGGCCGGACGGAATCCCAATGCACCATCTTCTTGCCGCGCATCTCGATGTAGTCCGGGAGACTGACGCGAAGGCCGTCCTCGATGCACGCGACGAAGCCCGGGTCCATCTTGTCGCGCCACTCGGGGAGATACTGCGACCACGAGCCGGCGTAGTGCGCGGGCCACATCATGCGGATCATGTCGTGCGTGTCGGCGAAGTGCGTCTCGACCTCCTCGACCTTCGCCCCCGCGTCCTTGAAGCCGCCGACGGCGCGCTTCACGATGGCGGCCACCTCGGGATCCACAGGGAGGCCGCCCAGGTCGGGGCTCCACGCCACGCGCAGTCCCTTGACGCCGCGGTGAAGCTTGCCGATGTAGTCCTCGGGCGCGGCGTCGAGGGAGGTGCGATCCCAGTCGTCGGGGCCCGCCATGATGCTGAGCATGAGCGCGGCGTCGCCCACGGTGCGCGTCATCGGCCCATTGTGCGTCGTGTAATCGTTGTTGGAGACGGGCCATTGCGGCACACGGCCAAAGGACGGCTTGTGGCCGAAGATGCCGCAGAACGACGACGGCACGCGGATCGAGCCCGCGCCGTCTGAGCCGTGGTGAAGCGCGCCCAGGCCGGCCGCCGCTGCCGCGCCCGCGCCAGAGCTGGAGCCGCCCGTGTTCATCGCGAGATTCCACGGGTTGTGCGTATCGCCCGTCAGCGGACAGCCGCTCAGCGCCTTCCAGCCGAATTCCGGCGTCGTGGTCTTGCCGATCAGGATTCCGCCCGCTTCCTTCAGTCGCCGGACGTAGGGCGCGTCGTGATCGGGAACGCGCGAGGCAAAGATGTGCGAGCCCGACATGGTCCGCACGCCCTTGGTGAACGAGAGGTCCTTGATCGAAAACGGAATGCCGTGGATCGGACCGAGCTTCTTCTTCTTCATCACCGCCTGCTCGGCCTCGCGCGCGGCCTTCATCGCGGCCTCGGCGGTGACGAGGCAGAAGGCGTTGAGCTTGGGATTCAGCCTCTCGATGCGCTCGAGGACCGCCCGCGTCAGCTCGATGGGCGAGAGCTTCTTCGAGCGGATCAACGGGATGAGCTTGGTGGCGGGAGTGTAGGCGAGGTCGATCGGGCTCATGCAGTCCTCCGGGCTGGTGGTTACTGCGTCGGGCGCATGGTAGCACGTCGATGCGGGCCCGGGGAGAGAGGGCTAAGTGTGAGCACAACTGCTCAGCTTCTTACCAGCGCCTCACCGCACTGACCACCTCGAACTCCTCCTAACCTGCTGACTTCGTTCAAAGAAGCTCATGGCACCCGGCTTGCGTTTACTGCGGGTATTGGCAGCACTGAAAGGAGGATGGTCATGACGACGGCGACGGCAACAATCAACGGCATCGGGATCCAGTACGACCTGTCGGGCGCGGGCCCGCCCATCCTCTTCCTGAACGGTCACGGCGTGCGCGCGGCGCACTGGGAGCGCCAGCGGCGGGCGCTCGAGGCACGCTATCGCGTGATCACCTTCGACGACCGTACCGCCGCGGTCGGCGACGTACCGCAGATGGCCGACGACGCCGTTGCGCTGCTCGACCACCTGGGCATCGAGCGCGCGCACCTGGTCGGCCCGTCGACGGGCAGCCTCGTCGCGCAGGAAATCGCGCTTCGCTACTCCGAGCGGGTTCGCTCGCTAACTCTGGCGTCCGCGTGGCCCCACCCCGGTCCGCTCGACCACATCACCCAGCCCGTCCTCGTCCTGGCGGCCGCGGAGGCCACGCTGCCGCCTCCGCAGGTCTCGCTCGAGCTGGCGCGGGCGCTGCCCAACGCGCGATTCGAATGGATGCCCGGCGGCTCCTGCTTCATCACCCAGCACAGCGATCGGTTCTGCGCGGCGCTGCTGGCCTTCCTCGACTGGCTCGGCGCCGCCTCCGCCTAGTCGGGGTCAGGTCTCACATTGCGACATTTCACTCCCGCGGGCGGTGACGGCGGACCCTCGATCGCCCAAATGTCGTAATGTGAGACCTGACCCCGCGCTATGCTCTCTAGCCATGAGCCCCGCCGAGCGCGCGCATCCGGGCGCGGACATGGAGCGCTTCGTCCGTGAGCAGATGGCCTTCGTGGGCCTGGTCGAAGCGGACGTGGAGACGATTCGACGGACGGCACCGCTTGTGCTCAAGCATGAAGCAGCGCTGACCGAGGCGCTCTACGACCACTTCCTGCGCTTTCCCGAGACAGCGCAGTTCTTCGTGGGAGCGGACGGCACGCCGGATCGGGAGCGCCTGGAGCGGCGCAAGCACAGCCTGGGACGGTGGCTGCGCGAGACGGCGGAAGTCGCGATGACGCACGGCTTCGTCTACTACCTCCTCGCCATCGCGCTCTCCCACAGCCACCGCGAGTACGGGCCGGGAGGCAAGATCCCGCCGCAGTTCATGGTGGGCGCCATGAGCCTCGCGCAGTCCGCCATCGCGGGCGTGCTCCGCGGCGAGCTCGCCGATCCCCGCGAGGCACTCGATGCCTCGATCGCGTGGAACAAGCTCCTCCTCGTGCACCTCAACGTGCTCATGCTCGGCTATCTCCTGCCGCCTCGCGAGGCGCGCGATTGACAGGCCGCGGGTCACGCGGCATAGTGGGCGGGTGACCAGGCCCGGGACGGTCGGCGAGCTGCGCGCAAGCGGCTACACATCGAAGTCGGTCAAGCAGGAGCTCCGCGACAACCTCATCACGCGACTCAAAGCCGGCGCCGCGCTCTTCCCCGGCATCGTCGGCTACGAAGACACCGTCCTGCCGCAGATCGAAAACGCCATTCTCTCGGGGCAGGACATCGTCTTCCTCGGCGAGCGCGGTCAGGCCAAGACCAAGATCGCGCGCCTCATGGTCAACCTCCTGGACGAAGCGATCCCGGCGCTGGCCGACTGCGAGACCAACGACGACCCCTTCGCGCCCATCTCCCCCGCCGGACGTCACGTCATCGCCGAGCAGGGCGACCGCGCGCCGATCGTCTGGCTGGGCCGCGACCGGCGCTACGGCGAGAAGCTGGCGACGCCCGACATCACCATCGCGGACCTCATCGGCGAGGTGGATCCGATCAAGGTGGCCGAGGGACGCTACCTCGCCGACGAGCTAACCATCCACTACGGGCTCCTGCCGAGGACCAACCGCGGCATCTTCGCCATCAACGAGCTGCCGGATCTGGCCGAGCGCATCCAGGTCGGGCTCCTGAACATCATGGAAGAGCGCGACGTCCAGATCCGGGGCTACAAGGTCCGCCTGCCCCTCGACCTCTTCGTGGTCGCCTCGGCCAACCCCGAGGACTACACCAATCGCGGGCGCATCATCACGCCGCTCAAGGACCGCTTCGGCTCGCAGATCAGGACGCACTACCCCGCGAAGATCCAGCACGAGATCGACATCATGGAGACGGAGCGCACGCGCTTCGCCACCGAGTCGGTCGAAACCAACTCGCCCGAGTACATGAAGCAGATTGTCGCGGAGCTGACGCACCTGGCGCGTCGATCCACGGAGATCAGCCAGCGCTCCGGCGTCTCCGTGCGCGTGAGCATCTGCAACTACGAGAACCTGCTCTCGAGCGCGCTCAAGCGGGCGATCCGCCTGGGCGAGGCCATGGCCAGCCCGCGCGTGAGCGACCTCGACGCCATGCTGGCTTCGACCTCGGGCAAGATCGAGCTGGAAACGGTGGGTGACTCCACCGAGGAGAAGATCCTCGGCAAGCTCGCGCAGAAGGCGGTGCTGACCGTCTTCAACCGCGCCTTCACGGGGGGGGACCTCGACGAGGCGGTGGCGGCCTTCCAGGGCGGCCTCAAGATCGACGTCTCCGATATCATGCCGTCCGACGCCTA
>WNFP01004345.1_pt1 | contig 13720 bp, 8 predicted proteins | sample 5400201 | NCBI WGS metagenome assembly WNFP01 (sample SAMN13153355, study PRJNA577476) | soil metagenome | isolation source: 115 cm saprolite under Madrone tree | place: USA:California | collected 2016-06-14
CGCGGCATGATCCGTGGAGCAGTGATGAAGGCTCATGACGCGGCGAAACGCGCGCGGGAAGATGCCCGTCGCGCCGCGCGGGAGATTCGCATTTTGAGCAACGATAACGGCGCGCTCAAGGCTACAAAGATCGACCTTGGCAAGGCGCAAATCGTTTTCTGCGATGGCAAAGGCGAAATGAAATTGGAAAACATGAATGGGAAAAAATTGCTTACGGCCAAGGACTCGCAGGGCAAATTGCTCTTCAGCGGATCGATCGAAACAAAAGAAGACCTCGATAAAGTGCCGGCCGATGTTCGTGAGCGCTACGAGAGATTGAAGCAGAATGATTTGCCGTCAGTCGCGCCCCGCGCCGGTTTCGATAAGAGCGAAGATGCCGATGACGATGATGAAGGAGAAGGTCCTGAACAGTCGTCGGAACAAGTTTCGCTCAGATCATTTTCGAACACGGCATCGCTCTGAATTCAGTGTGATTTGAGGCAGAGGAGGAACTTCGCCGAGCATCTTAACCCGGTCTGGCCAGCCGCTCGGCGGAGTTTTCTTTTGCAGCGAAACGTCCACGGTTCACGAACATTATCTTGCGTCTTCGGCGATTGACTTGTCATCGTCCTCGGAGAAGCCGATCCACCCGTGTAAAGGTGGAGCGCGTTGTCCTCAACGCGTTGGCGCAGTAACGCGGCTTTGCTGCCTAAGTTTTCAATCCGTGCAGTTCGCACGATGGCATTTTCCTTGCCGCGATTAATCAGCGCGCTATAACGAATGCGCGTAATGAGGCTGGTCGTTTTTCTTGTTGGGTTCATTGCGTTGTTTTCTCCGCTGCATGCGCAAACACCGTCGCCTTCCCCGTCACCTTCACTCGAGCAGCGCGTCGCTGATCTTGAAGCTTACATAAATAATTCAGCACGGGGCGCTGATACCGGCTCGCCAGTGACGTCGAACGTCGCGGGCCCCGGCCCCGGTCACAATGCATGGATGATGACGTGCGCTGCGCTGGTGCTTTTCATGACGCTGCCGGGGCTGGCGCTTTTTTATGGTGGCCTCGTCCGCGCGAAGAATGTCTTGTCGGTTCTGGCTCAATGTCTCGGCATTGCCGGCCTCGTGACAATCATTTGGTGGATCGCAGGTTATTCTCTCGTCTTTTCACATGGGTCGCCCTTCATTGGCGGATTGAAATTTGCTTTTCTGGACGGCGTCGGCGTGCGGCCGAACAACGATTATTCGTACCGGGTTTCGCAGAATGTCTTCGCCATGTACCAACTGATGTTCGCCATCATCACGCCGGCCTTAATCATCGGCGCGGTTGCTGAGAGGATGAAATTCGCGGCCGTCCTTGTGTTCGTCGGCGTTTGGATGTTTGTGGTGTATTTTCCGATCGCTCACATGGTGTGGGGAATCGATGGCTGGATGAATGGGGTCTGGAATCCGGCTGCAAAGATTACTGCAATCGATTTTGCGGGCGGAACTGTCGTTCACATGACGTCCGGCTGGTCGGCGCTCGTTTTCTGCATTCTTCTTGGGCACAGACTGGGGTTCCGAAAAGAAATCATGGCGCCGCACAGCATGGTGCTTTGCATGGTCGGCACCGGTTTGCTTTGGGTAGGCTGGTACGGCTTCAACGCGGGAAGCGCGCTTGCGCCTGATGGCATCGCCGCAAACGCGTTCATGAGCACCACGCTTGCAACCGCGGTAGCTTCATTTACCTGGGCGATGCTCGAGTACGCGCTGCGCGGCAAACCGAGTGTGCTCGGGTTTTGCTCCGGTGCGGTCGCCGGACTGGTCGTAATCACGCCGGCCTGTGGATACGTCGGTCCGAGTGGTGCAGTGATTATCGGGGTCGCTGCGGGAGTTGTCCCGTTTTTTGCCTGCACGAAATTGAAATCGTGGCTCGGCTATGACGATGCGCTCGATACGTTCGGGATCCACGCAGTAGGCGGGACGCTCGGCGCATTTCTGACGGGATTGCTGGCGACTGCGACTGTGAATCCAAATCTTTCGATAACCGTTGCCGGATCGCTCAATCCTGCGACCCAAAACGGTCTTGCCCGAATTGTCGGTCACACGCTGTGGATCGAACAGTTGAAAGCCATCGTCGTCACAATCGTGCTCGCGGTGGTCGGAAGCGCGATCATCGGCGCGATCGTAAGAGGAGCAATCGGTTTGCGCATCCCGCCGGAGATCGAGCGACAGGGGCTCGACATTAATCAACACGGCGAAGAAGGCTACATAACTTCGTGAAACACTAGTGTTTGTTTTCTTCCCTTCCATTTACTCATGCTCTTGTTCATGCAGATAGGATGCAGGCTGCTGCGGTCGCCTCGGCGACACATCGCAGCGCGATGCGAATACCACGCCCGAACAGCGCTTAACGGAAATGAACAACGATAAAGAGCATCTGCGGTTGCTTGCGATTTTTCATTACGTTGTCGCTGGCCTGGCGGCAGTGTTTTCCTTCTTCCCGCTGCTGTACACCACGGTCGGCGCGATTTTCATATTCGCTGCACGACACGGTACCCCGAAACCAGGTGAAGAGTTGGCCGGTCGATCCCTTTCCAGCCACAAACATTATACCTTTGCGCTGGTAATAGCTTGTATCGAATGCCTCTTCATTCCTTTTGGAACAATTCTCGGGGTCTTTACGATTATTGTTCTTTCAAGACAGTCGGTGAGAGGATTATTCTCCACAGCAACTTCGGAAGCGTTGGCCTGAAGATCTTCTCCAGATTCAGGGCGGCTCTAAATGCTGCCCTCGACCAGCTGTATCAAGTCAGGTGGTGCACGCGAGGCAAATCACGGACGCGAGCCGTTTCCACCCCCCGGCACGCTCTGTGGTCCCCCGCATTTTGCATTTGTTCTCGGTGTAGTGCTTCGGCACTGCCTCTCTTGACGTTCAAAGCGCCAGTGTCGGAGCTGGCATTCTCGTCAACCTCGACCCAGCGGCCACCCGTATGACTTCCTGTGGCCGGGGGCATCCAGACCATGTGTTTTCCCTTTTTCGTGGCTGCGCTTGCTTGCGACGCAGACGCCGGCTTTAGGTCGAAATTCAATCGCGTTGGCCGGCCCGCAGTGGTTTTCGTGTTCATGATGGATGCCTTCACTGCGCCGTTTACGACGATTATTTGTCCGTCCGTTCGTTTCCCTAGGGGTGTGGATGGACGGACAGGAAATCAATCCTGCTCATTGGCTCGCTAGTTTAAGCTGCTTCGCTTGCTTGGGCGTTTTTGCTGAGATGCTCGAAAATGCGGGAAGCTGCATCTCGATGAAACTTCTGTGACGCATGAAAGTGAATTTCCGTCTGGAACTCCGAAAGAAATTGATGCGCTTAAAGCGGAACTAAAAGAGCAGAAGGCGTTCATCCAAGCCGTGAACGATAAAGTGGAACTGAACAAGTCTGCACCGCAAACGGTTCTGAACGATCAGTAAAGCTGCCCTTAAGGGCCTACTGACGTATTTCCCCCCGGTACCGACTGAATTGACCCCGAATTTTGCATTTGTTGTCGGTGTAGTGCTTCGGCACTGCCTCTCTTGACGTTCAAAGCGCCCGTGTCGGAGCTGCCATTCTCGTCAACTTCAACCCAGCGCCCCCCCGTATGGCTTCCTGTCGTCGCTGGCATCCAGACCATGTGCTTTCCGCTCTTTCCCGCTGCGCTTGCTTGCGATGCCGACACCGGTTTCAGGTCGAAATTCAGTTGCGTCTGCCGATCCGCCTTGGTTTGCGTGTTCATGATCGACGCCTTCACCGCGCCCTTCACAAGCAACGTTACTCGGTAAACACCTGGCGCCAGACCACCGGAAACGTAGCGACCGCTTCCGTCGGTCTTGACCGTACTGAAGAGCTGTTTGCCGTCTTTAGACTCGATTCGAACATCCGCACCCTTGATCGCTTGCCCTTTTGCATCCTTCACGACGCCTTGAATGGCTGATGGCCCAGCCCAAGCAGTCGCAACAGAAAGAACCAGCCCAACAAAAACAACCCGTAGTAATTTCATAAATATGATTATCCATTAGTTCCTACAGGAAAAAAGAGGCGAAGTTCCAAAATTATTTGCTGAATGAGGGAAAAAGTGAAGTTTCCGCGAGTGGACTGTTGCTGTCGCGCCTCTGTGAGGCGCGGGCACACGGCCCACAGGGCCGTGGCTACTGATTAGAAGCGTTTTCTCAAAGCGACGTCCCAAGTACGATCCTCGATGTTGGTCGCCGCTTCGTCATAGCCGTTTTCGAAATTACCAACTACGAGCGGTGACTGTCTGAATGTTGGAACCGGAATGCGCCTCTCCCCCGTCGTCGACTTCGACCCAATTACCGCCGATGTGGCTCCCGGTACGAGATGGCACCCATACCATGCGCTTTCCGCCCTTTGCGATATTACCTGCTTGGGATGCCGGCTTGAGCTCGAAATTTAGCTGAGTCGGTTGATTCGCCTTGGTCTGCGTGTTCATGATCGAGGCCTTGACCGCGCCATTCACAAGCAATGTTACCCGGTAAAAGCCCGGTTGCAGTCCCTGTGAAATATAGCGGCCCTTTGAATCAGTCTTAACTGTGCTGAACACCTGTTTGCCGTCTCGCGATTCGATCCGAACGTCTGTGCCTTTAATCGGTTCACCTTTTGCATCTTTGACAAACCCCTGAATGGATGCCGGTCCCTCCGCTGTAGTTTTGTTCGTTCGCAGACTGGCTTCCAATGCACGATCACGCACACTGGTAACGACTCCCGTCCCTGGAGGCGCAGCGGTCACGTCCGCTGTAATTTTGTTCGTTCGCAGACTGGCTTCCGATGCGCGATCACGCACGCTGGTAATGACTCCCGTCTCTGGAGGCGCAGCGAGCATGTCCGCTGTAATTTTGTTCGTTCGCAGACCTGCTTCCGATGCGCGATCACGCACACTAGTGGTGACTCCCGTCCCTGGAGGCGCAGCAGTCACGCGAGTGTCTGGGCGGCGCTGGTCGAAACCTCCCGGAAATGTGTAATCCGGAACTGTGAATGAATTAGATGGATTCTGTACGGGCACGCTAATGCGGATACTTCCTACTCCTGTCGGATGAGTTAGATCTGTGAAAAGTCCCTGTAGATAACCGTCGTGTACGCGATTGCCCGGTTGTTCTTGAGCGGAAACCCGAACGCCGAGCTCGATCTTCAGCGCGTCAACGATAGACCGGGCGATTTCGTCTTGGAGTGCAAACGCGCCGTTCAACTCGCGATCATAAGTTTCCGTCCAAACCCGAAAACCGTTTCGCGCGTCAATCAGTTCGGCTGTCACACGAACGCGGTTACCCTGGCGCTGCAAACTTCCTTCAAGCACATTTCCAACGTTGAGTTTTTCTCCAACCTCCTTTGTGTTCTTTTCTTTCAATGAGAATGACGAAGTTCGGCCGGCCACGTGCAAACCGTCAACCTGCGCCAACGTATTGAGAATCTCCTCGCTTACACCGTCACACAAATATCCCTGATCTTTCGCCTCGCTGGAATCGGTAAATGGTAGAACCGCAATACTCCTGTCTGGGGGATTAAACTGCGACGCTTGGAAGAGTTCGCCGCGAAATAACCAAACCGCAGCCGCGCCTAAAAGGAGACCGGCAGTCGCTGCTCCAACGAGTTTGGGGTTACGCTGCGACCAGCGCCAGATCCGCGCTGGAGGTGAAACCGGGCGGGCGACGATTGGACGGCCGCCGAGCCAGCGTTCCAGATCGGCTGCGAGGTCTCCGGCGGACTGGTAGCGCACTTTTGGATCACGTTCGAGACAGCGTGCACAAATCGTCTCCAAATCCCGATCGAGCGACGGTGCCAGCGAGCGTAGTTTTGGCGCCTGCGTTTCGGACGCTTGGCGAATTACAGAAACCGGATTGGACCCTAGGAATGGTGGACGTCCGGCAAGCACGTTGAACAGAACTGCTCCGAGACTGTAAACATCTGCAGCTGGCGTGACATCGGCGGCTGCGCCGTCGGCCTGTTCGGGGGCAATGAAACCTGCGGTTCCGAACGTAGTCAGAGACCTTGTAAGATTGTTGTTCCCATCCAGCAACTTGGCCAAACCGAAATCGCTGACAAGTGGCTCGCCTCGATCGTTGAGCAGAATGTTTCCCGGTTTGATATCGCGATGGAGCACGCCGCGGCTGTGGGCGTATTCGACAGCATCCGCGACCTTTGCCATCAGTTGCACGCACTTCCGCGGTTCGTTGCGAAGAGAAGCCGCGTTCTCCTGCAAGCTTCCCTTCTCCGCGAACTTCATGCTGAAAAATGGCAGGCCGTCCTCGCTTTCGCTCACTTCATAAATCGGAAGGATGTTCGGGTGATCCAGACTGGCCACCGCCTGTGCTTCTCGTCGGAAACGCTGCAGCGCTCCGCGTGAATCAGCGCGATAACTTAAGACGCGCTTTACCGCGACGATCCGCCGGGAATGTCGTTGCCTGGCGCGATAGATCACGCCCATGCCGCCGCAACCGATCTGCTCGAGAATTTCGTAATTTCCCAGGAACCAGGACTTGTGCGGCGCGTCCACTTCGGCGAGGACGCTTTGATAAAACGCCTGAGATACCTCGTCACCGCCTTCCAATCCCTCCCGCAGGAGGCAGCTCACGCAAGTTCCGGTGACGAGTCGCATGGTTGCTCCACACTTCTCGCATTTTGCTTGCTCTTTGGTAGCGCCCGGAAGCGGATCGGAGCGTAAATCTGAATCTGTCATTGCAATTACTCGGTTCCTGTTGCGAGTGACGCACAGAGGTAACGGATTTCGTCATCGACGTCGGCGGGGTTTTCGACGGTTTGCGAGACTTCATCGCGCAGGAGGTTTCGGTAACGTTGGCGCATGTTGTGCATCTGTTTTTTCACGGCCGTTTCTGCCATTCCCAGTTCCGCGGATAATTTGGCGTATGACACTTCATCGCGTTCGTCTGTAAGATGGGAACTTAGTGCTTGGAAAAGCCAGAGCTTGCCTTTGCTCTCGCATTCTTCCCGCAGCCGTTGAAACGCGTGTTCCACAACCGCCGTCGCCCAAGTGAGGTCGAAGATGCGCTCCGGCGGCAAGGAGTCGAGTACTTGAACCGGAATGGATAATTGCGACGGCGCTTCCGCCATCCAATCGTCCCAGGAAATAAATTCCACGCCGCCGCCGCGTTTGTGAGCATGAGTTTTCTCCGCGGCGTTAATGAGAAAATTCTGGAGTGACCTCAGCAAGATCGAGCGGAATCGCCCGCGGTTACGATCGGCGTGGTGCAACCAATTCTTCTTCAGAATGGTCACAAAAAAATCCTGAGTGAGGTCCTGTGCATCCTCAATCGAATAGCCGCGCGCGCGCACAAATGAGAAAATGGGCCGCCAATACGTCCGGCAAAGCTCTGCGAGCGCATCGCGAGCTTTTTGTTCTTCACTCCTCAAGTTGGCCGCCGAAAGGATCAGACTCCAGCGGGTAGTTACAAACTCACGCGGTTCGGTTGCACCCTCGTGGCCGTTCTTCCCGTTCACAAATGAACATTGTGGTTCTCGCGGCTTCATACAAGCATAAAACGCCAGGACAGACAGTGCGTCGCACCATTTGTTCATGCGGAAACCCTTGCCACGCGCGAAGCACCTCATTTTCCGAAGCGCGCGCCAGTGAGGCGAAATTCGGAAACCTGCGCAGCCATACCTTGTAATATGGGATCACAGTCGCGACCTGCGTTTGCTGGAGCATGAATTCGGAGACGAGGATGGCGTACGGATCACGCGTGCCACGCCAGGGCAAGTCGCGCCCGTGGTGGCCGTACCAGCGATTCAATGCCTGACGAAATAGCTGGGCAGGAAATGGAGCTTTCAACCTTCAACGCTCGATGCATAACGCTCAACGTCCAACTCAGAACTCTCCGAACTGAGCGTTGAGTGTTGGGCGTTTTCTGAGATTGGAATGAATGCTTGCACACGCATGCGCGAACGAACGGGGTCGCCAAGCCGCGTGTACTGGTTTTTGCAGCGGGACCAACGAACGTCGCCTAGTACGTATCCTGTGCGATCGAAATGGTCAGCTCTTCGAGATTCGCCACGTAGACGGTTTGGGATGATGGGTCGACGGCTGCAAAATCGGGAGTCCCGCCTGTTCTTGGATTCGCAATCTTTGGTTTGCAGTCGTTCAGGTGACCGGGTTGGCAGGAGTCGCCGTCGAGCACGACCAGATCCGTATCTCCCAAGGTCGAAATAAACACAGTGTGTTTTTCCTGATCGATCACTATCTGGCGCCCGGTGATATAGGCGAATTCGAAGGGGTTACTGAGAGTGTCGGGGAAGACGGCAAACGGCACGGCCGGTGGTGGACTGGTTGGGCAACCCGCCACGTTCGTTGCATTACAGGTAGCCTCATCGAAGATCGACACGCTCATTTCCAAGCGATGCACGACAAAGACGGAATTCCTGTCGAATAGAATGCCGATGGCGATGGGCGACTCGTCGACCGGCACCACCGCTTTGGCGCTGCAGTCCGTCGCGTCGTGATTGTTGCAGTGCGACGTATCGATGATCCACACACTGTCGCCGGCGTCGTTTGCGACGTATAGCGTCCGGTTGCTGGGGTTAAAAGCAAGGGCCTGAGGGCTGCTCGCGCTGAAAGTAGGCCACGACTGTCCGCAACCGGACGTGTCCGAACCCTGACAATGAGTCCCGTCGACAATCGACACGGTATCGTCGTTGTTGTTCGCGACATAAATGGTGTTGGTGCTCTCATCGATGGCCAGATCGGTCGGAAAGTTGCCGATTAAAGTTGATGGCTGCGGCTGATTGCAGCTCGAATTCAACGTGGCATTGCACGTGGCGCCGTTGATGACGGAAAGAGTTTGATCAAATGCCGCCACGTAGACTGTATTCGTAGTCTTATTTACGGCCAGGCGGAAAGGCCCGCTGCCGACGGGCGCGGTTTGCCACGTCTGATTGCAACCGGCGAGCCGGCGCTGGTTGCAAACGGATGTGTCGATGACAGAAACCGTGTTGTCGCTCTGATTTGCGGCATACAGGGTGTGCGTATTTGGATTGATATCCATCCCGGATGGACCATTTCCCGTAGGCGTAGTGGGCGCGTTCCTGGTGCAGCCGTCAGTCCTGGTCGCGTTGCATTTAGAGCCATCGAGCACCCAGGCGAAGTTTGTGTCCTGGCTGGAAACATAGAGCGTTTGTGTGGCTGGATTGTAACCAAACGGCGCCGGATCGATTCCGGTTGCAAGGACAGGAGGTTTTTGGTTGCAGCCCGAGTGGTTCATGGCGTTGCAAGTGGCTCCATTGACGACCGACATTGAGGTCGATAAAAAGTTCTCTACGTAGACCGTCCTCGTTTGGGGATCGAACACAGCCGCAAAACCGTAAGCTCCAACCTGAACTTGTGCGAAGTTGGCACATCCCGCCGTAGTCGAGGCGTTACACACCGAAGTGTCGATGACGGCAAGGATGTTAGGGAGTTGAGCAGGCATGTACAATGTATGGGTCGTTTCGTCGACTGTTGCCGGAACATTCGGGAAGAAGCCGACCGTGAAACTTTGGGAGGGAGGCGTGCCACACCCGCTTTGGTTGGCGCTATTGCAGGTGCTGCTGTCGAGAATCTGTACCTGATCGCTGAAATTAATCGCCTGCAGGATAAAGACGCTGTGGTGGGCGCGCTCGACCACCACTCCATCACCCTGTGCCGCCGTTATGATCGGGCTGCTGCAAGTCGGCGTGCCCCCGTTACAGGTCGAAGTGTCGAGGATGTAAATCGGCCCCTCGTTGGCATCCGGCACGTAAAGCGTATGAGTTGTTTCATCCAAATCCACGATCGCGGGGAAACCAAAGGGGACACTAGCAGCGCCACCCTGCCACAACGTGCTGCCGGGAAAGACAACTTGCTTGGGGGTTTGCGTGCAGCCTGACGTATTAGTTGCGTTACAGTTGCTTATATCAATAACAGCAATCGAGTCACTGTTTCCTCCGGCAAGCGTGGCGAACAGTGTCCGATGAGCGGCATCGAGTATCAGGTCGGTGGGATTTGGCCCTGGACTGATCGTAGCGATCGGAGTACACCGCGGCGTGTGCCGTGCGCTGCAATTCCTCCCGTCAACGACCGAGATGGTGTTATCGAGTTGGTTCGCGATGTAAGCCGTGTTCGTCGCCTGGTCGACCATTATATGGACTGGCCAGCTACCCGTGCGTATCAGCGGCGCGACCCACGGCAACTTGGGTGGTTTCATCGACATGGCGGCGAACCCAGCCGCGACAAAGATGAGCAGGCCCGCCAGAGCAAGGCGAGCACGAGACAGTCGAAAAGAAGATGTTCCGGACGCAAGCGAGCGGGCCGCGTCCATTTGCTGACATTTGCGATTTGTTGGTTTCACTTTTTTCCTTTCGTTCTTGTTCAATCCTCTCACTCATTTTCTACAGGAACGAAGAGTCGAAGTTCCCAAAAAACTTGCCGGTTAAGCGGCGAGGTGTTTGAAACAGTTAGGCATCCGGCCGGTGTGAGGTTAGCTTCACCATCGCTCCCTATCCGCGCCGCGCCAGAATTCTGAAGTTGAGCGTTGAGAAACGCGAAGTACTGTCAGGCGTGCCGGCGGAGGGGCTCGAACCCACACGGCCTTGCGGCCACTGGATTTTGAGTCCAGCGCGTCTGCCAATTCCGCCACGCCGGCCCGGTGCTGCAATGGAGTGCTGGAGTATAGGAATAATGCGACAATTTACCAGAGCGCAGCCGTTGAGGACTCCATTAGTCCGTTACTCCATCATCAAATCGGTCAATTGCAAGCCGCGCGGTGGGCCAAGAATTTCGCGGACAATTATCGCGTTGCGCACTTCCAAAGGCGATCTCAGCAGGTTCATCACATTGATCGCACGCTGTGGTATTGCGATCTGCGATTTTGTTTTGAGTTCACCTGGACTCGCGGTAGTGACCGCCGCAATCGATTCAGACGCTGCTCTCGCTTCCTGGACTTCAAATGTCGGCTCGCCCGAGGATCTAGGTTTCTCCGGCTGCCCGACAGCGACTGAGGCGCTTGAAGGAGGAATTCGAATTTCTTGCGGCATGTCCCGCTGTTGAGTTACCAGCGGCGGAAGGGGCGATCCGAGCGGTGGCACGTGCGGAAGCACGAGTGGCTTGCGATAGGTTGGGCGCGGCGCAATCGGCGCTGGCGGCGAAGACCCGGGCGGATGGCCAAGCGCCTCCAGGAATTTGCGAATGCGTTCTTCGTCCGATTCTACCGGTGCGCGCGGAATTGGCTTCGGCATTCGCCGCGCAGGTTTTGGCGCTGGCTTTGCTTCCTGTGTCCCTCCCTTTCGGGCCGCTCTCCCTAGCAACTGGAACAAGCCGGCGACGACGAGAAGCAAAAGGAAAAGCAGATTTTCGAGATGGACTGCAAGCACGGGTAGATCGTTCGTTAAATCATTACATCGTTGAAGCGGGCGAGCCTGTCGTTGTCATGTTGGCGAAGCGAAACACCCCACGTCGCGATGTCACCGCTGCCGCGACCATCAAACCAGAGATGCTTCGCTTCGCTCAGAATGACAATGCCCTTTACCAACGCTTCAACACTTTAACCTCTCAACCAATCACGTTCCGTCCGTTCGCGGCTTGTCTCCGCCTGCAATCGACTCGCGCATGGAGGTGTCAGCCTGGACATTTTTCATCCTGACATAATCCATAATCCCAAGGTTTCCCGAGCGAAACGCGTCTGCCATTGCCTGCGGGACGAGCGCTTCAGCTTCGACCACTTTCGCCCGCATTTCCTGCGTCTTGGCACGCATTTCCTGCTCGACGGCTACTGCGGCTGCGCGGCGCACCTCGGCTTTCGCTTGCGCGACGCGTTTGTCAGCCTCGGCTTGTTCAGTCTGCAGTTTCGCGCCGATGTTGTCTCCGACATCGACATCAGCGATGTCGATTGAAAGAATTTCAAACGCTGTATTGCTGTCCAAGCCCTTAGCCAGAACTGTCTTGGAAATGCGGTCTGGGTTCTCCAGTACTTCCTTGTAGGATTGCGCGGAGCCAATCGCGCTCACAATTCCTTCGCCGACTCGGGCGATAATGGTTTCCTCAGTTGCGCCACCGACGAATCGATCGAGATGCGAGCGCACGGTCACGCGCGCCTTGACTTTCACGCCGATTCCATCCTGTGCGACGCCATCGATGGTTGTACGGCCCATTGTCGGGTTAGGCGCATCAATCACCTTCGGATTGATGCTCGTGCGCACCGCTTCCAAGACAGTCTTGCCGGTGCCTTTCGTAGCAAGGTCGATCGCGCAAGCCCGATTGAAATCGAGCGTGATGCCTGCCTTGTCAGCGGCAATCAAGGCGAGGACCACATGGCTCACGTCACCGCCCGCAAGGTAGTGTGCCTCCAGTGGATCGCTTCGAACATCCAGGCCTGCTTTCACTGCAGTGATGCGATTGTCCACAATCAGACCGACGGGCACTTTGCGCAGCCGCATCCCGATCATTTTACCAAGGCTCACCGGCGCATTTGCGATCCGTGCCCGAAGCCAAAGGCCAAAAAAGTTAAAAAGAACAACCGCCAGCACAAACGCGAAGAGCGCCAGCGCCGCGATGCCGATAAGATAAAGGGCGTCCATATTGCAGCGAAGAGTATCGGAAGAGAAACAGCGCGCAAAGGTCTAATTCCTGACAGTTGGAACCCGTTGCCCTCAACGCGTTGGCTAATCAAGTGTGGGCGTGCTGCATGATATTTGCGGCTTCGCCGATGAATCTGTCATCGTCTTCGGGAGAAGCCGATCCACCTTAAATTGAAATGTGCTCGGGGCGGGACTTGAACCCGCATGCCTTTCGGCATACGCCCCTCAAACGTACGTGTCTGCCATTCCACCACCCGAGCTTTGTGCGCGAGCGTCAAACTTTCCGCAGACGACAATGGCTTGCAAGTCTCCTTTCTCTTCTTATTCCTACTCCTACTCTTCTCGTGCTCCTGATCGTAATCGTAATCGAAACATCAACACGAATTCCTATCCGTGGAATTCGCCTAATCCGCGGTTACGTTCTTCATGATGAAGGTCGAGCATGAGCACCCAGCCTTTGCATAAAGCTCCGGCGCGCCAGGCGAGCACGAGTAAGAGAGAAGATTGGGTCAAAATCGATCTGCACATTCATACTCTCGATGATCCCAAGGACGCGGTGGGCTATTCCGCCCATCAATTGCTCGAAAGAGCGCGCACACTTGGGTTCGGTGTGCTGGCGATCACGCTGCACGATGCTGTGTTCGAGCGAAAGGAAGTTTACGCTGACGCGGCGGCGATGGGCATCCTACTTATTCCTGCCGCCGAGGTGCGTTTGTGCGGCGCGGATGTCATCGCCCTGAATGTAACTTCCGAAGAAGTCGCGAAGTTAAGAAATTTCGACGATCTGCGACGGCTGCGAGCGCTGCGCGGGAATTCTATCTTTACGATTGCGCCGCATCCGTTCTACGTTTTTGGCAGTTCAATTGGAGCGCGTCTGTTCGCAGAAATCGATTGCTTCGACGCAATCGAGCTCTGCCATTTTCACAAGGGTCTCTTTAATCCGAACAGGCGCGCAGAAAAAGCGGCTCGCCGCTTCGGCAAACCAATGATCGCCACCTCCGACGCACATCAGTTGCATGCGTTCGGTCAACATTACACGAGCATCCAAGTCCCCGCCGCGCTTACGATCGAAAACGTTTTGGCCGCGTTGCGCTCTGGCCCGTTCAGAATAACGAGTCCTCCTTGTAGTTTTGTCGATCTTGTCAGCACGATTTATTTTGTTTTTCTTGCTCATCCTTT
>WNFP01002896.1_pt1 | contig 13714 bp, 8 predicted proteins | sample 5400201 | NCBI WGS metagenome assembly WNFP01 (sample SAMN13153355, study PRJNA577476) | soil metagenome | isolation source: 115 cm saprolite under Madrone tree | place: USA:California | collected 2016-06-14
CAGGTGGTAGACCGCCGCCTGGTCGACTCTCGACGCCCCGCGTTGCAATAACTCCGCAATCAGTTGCTCGGCTCTGTCGAAGTTACCGATAAGAAACTCGCACTGCGCGCGTTCGAGCCACAGGCTGAAAGTCAACCCGTACTGGCCGCCCCAATCTGTTTCGTCCAACAGCGCCATGCCGGCCGAAAAATATGCGAGCGCCGACTCGTAGGCCGCCGATGCCTTGGCTTTTCGCCCAGCGCGCAGATTGATCGTCGCCACCTGCGATTTCTCGTCCCGATCGACTAGCAGTGCTGCACCTCGATTGAGTTGGTTCGTGACATCGAACAGATGCTCGGCGAGTTGGTCCGCCGACATGCTTGGCAACAGCACACGGCCGATGCCCAGGTGGACTTCGGCTCGGTGCTCCTCGGGAATCAGTGAATAGGCGGCCTGTTGGATCCGGTCGTGCAGAAATCTATAGCCGTTCTCCTGGCGTAAGACGAGTCCGGCGCGGACGGCTTCCCGAAGGGCCGCGTGGATCGCCTCCTCCGTCTCTCCGTGAACTAACGTGAGAGTGGCGGTATCGGCGACATTACCCAGGCACGCCAGCTGTTTCACGGCTTCCTGCGTTTGCTTGGACAACCGCCTCAGCTTCCCGGCCATGAGGTCCACGACATTGTCGGTGTGGCTCTTGGCGCGAATTCGATTCATGTCCCATTGCCAAGCCCGCGAGACTGAGTCAAACCCGAGCAGCCCTTCCTCCGCCATCGCGGTGAAGAACTGGATCGCGAAGAATGGATTTCCGCCGGTCTTCTCCTGCACCAGCTGAGCGAAAGGCCGTGCACGCTCTGGCTCGCAATGCAGAGCATCGCCGACGAGTCTGCTGACATCGTCGAGCCCGAGTGGCGCCAGCACGATTTCCCGAACCCGCACCCCAGCTCTGCGGATTGCTTCCAGAGTCCTCACGAGCGGGTGGGAAAGAGTGACCTCATTGTCCCGGTAGGCGCCGACCATCATGAGGTGCCGCACCTCTGGGTGCGTGACCAGACGCTCAATCAAGTCGAGTGTTGCTGCATCTAGCCATTGCAAATCATCAAGAAACAGCGCGAGTGGGTGCTCCGGGCGGGCGAACGCACACAGGAAACGCCGGAAAACCATCTGGAAACGGTTCTGCGCATCTCGCGGCGGCAGGTCTGAAACTGGTGGCTGCTTCCCGATGATGAACTCCACCTCGGGGATAAGGCTGACGATCAACTGCCCATTCGTCCCCACTGCTTCCAAGATGGTGTGCCGCCACTGTTCCACTTCCGCTTGGCTCTTCACGAGGATCTGACCCACCAACGTCTGGAAGGCCTGCGCCAGAGTCGCGTAAGGAATGTCGCGTTTGTACTGGTCGAACTTGCCCCCCGCGAAAAGCCCGCGAGGCGGAACAAGCGCTTTGTGCAGCTCGTTTACCACTGAGGATTTGCCGACGCCGGCATAACCGGATACGAGCACGAGCTCTGGCGCACCCTGGGCCACGACCCGGTCGAAGGCCGCGAGCAGGGTGTCGATCTCGCGCTCCCGCCCGTACAACTTTTCGGGGATCAGCAACCGGTCGGACGCGTCGTCTGCGCCAATCGTGAATGGAGCGATGCAACTATGGGACTCCCATTCCGCCAGTGACCGCCGAAGATCGGCTTCAAGACCGGAGGCAGTCTGATAGCGCTCCTCGGCGTTTTTGGCGAGGAGCTTCATAGTGATAGCAGACAGCGGCTCGGGGACTGTGGCGCGCTCACCTGGCGGTGTCGGCTGGCGTGCAATGTGGCAGTGGACCCACTCCAAGGGGTCGGCGGCGGCAAAGGGCAGCGCACCCGTAAGCATCTGGTACAAGGTGACGCCCAAAGCGTAGAGATCGCTGCGGGCGTCAATCGAGCGGTTCATGCGGCCAGTCTGCTCGGGTGCCATATACGCAAGGGTGCCGGCAATAATCTCGGGCGGTACGGGCGACTGGCGCTCGCGCGGCAGTTGGGACGCAATCCCGAAGGCGGTGAGCCACACGTTGTCGGCGTCGTCGACGAGCACATTCGCAGGCTTGATGTCCTTATGTATGAGGCCGCGCCGATGGGCCTGGCCGAGTGCTGTCGCCAAGCCAATGGCGATGCGCAGGAAGCGAGTCAGTTCGAGCGGTTGCCCTTGATTCCGTTCAAGAACGCGATCCAGTGGCTCACCGCCAGGATCCTTGAGTAAGAGGATCGTCCGCCCTTCGTGACGAGTAAGGGCCAGAGGCTTAGCCGCCCAGGCGGGATCGAGTTCGGCTGCGAGCGAGTATTCGTGCTCCAGCCGCCGGAGACTATGAGGTGACGGCTGTTCTGCGGAAGGCGCGATCGCCAGGACCGTCGATGGGTTACCGTGCTGTCGGCCGCGGTAAAGCGTGAAGTCCGCGCCTTCGCGGAGGGTCTCAAACACGTACCCAGAAGGTCCCGAGATGGAGGACATCCTCGTAGCCACGGCTGCACGACCGCAGGATATTGAGTTTGACGAGAGGCTAGGAGAACGTCAACAACAGATGCCAATTCCGAAGCAACTCGGGCGTGGATGGTTTTCGAAAATTCTCCTGCAGGAGGTTGTTGATTTATGCCCTTGCGGGATTGTCTCCGGCCCGACTATCCAGTCCAACCGGGAGGGTCAAGCACAGACAGCTGAGCTCGCTCCTCAGCCTGAGATATTGCCCCCTTCCTCTTCCACAAAGGCTTTGCAACCCTCAATGAAAGATTCTGAATTGCCTGTGCAATCATCTTCGTCAGCAACACCGCGAGCACTAGCCCACTGATATCCTGCTTCATGACCACTGCAATCTACCGTACATGGATAGCCATGAAAGTATTCAGTCGCTGACGTAGGAGTAGTAGCTATCGGGTCCCGACGAAGTTCTACTTTCTTGGCGTCATCCATCATCCATACGCCGCCAACTACGACTGTGAGCGCAGTCGCGCATACACCGACAATCTTCATGGCCATTTCGCACTCCGACCGAAATCCATGAAGTCACGAGTGAGGAATCACTTACAGACCCCGCACTTCCCGCCTTCTTTGGCGCAGTGCTTGCAATACTTGCAATTCTTGCAGGTATGGCAGGGGTCGGCACCTGTGCAGGTCGCTGCAATAATGTCGAGCGGAATCTGGTTGATGAGAAGAATCGACAACAGGAGTTGCGCGAGGGCAACGAGGAGCCTTGATTTCAGCATTGCGTGTCCTCCGGGGTCAGATTGGGCACAGGGTATGCGCGCAGCATGTACTGATTCACCATATTCGTCAAGCGCTATCACGTTTAAGATCCGGTACAGTAATTCTTGACACCTTTTACTTTTGGTATACTATAGGCGTAGTTAATCCCCACGACATATCACTAACGGAGGCTCAGCCCATGAGAGTAGCTTGCTCATTGATTCTTTCGGCGTCACTTCTCTTCCCAAGCGCGGTGTTGCCCTTGACGCAGACACCGCAAGATAAGAATGCCAAACAGGCTGCTCAAGAGCCTCAACCGGTGGCTCCGGTCGTCAAGCAACCTCTCGCATTTGGCTTGGAGGATGCTACTCCGGTCAAGCTACGCATAAATAGGAACATTTCGTCCGCCGATGCCCAGGTCAATGAGACCGTTGATTTCGAAGTTCTTGAGGAGGTTAAGGTCCACGATGTCGTTGTGATTCCCCGTGGAGGTACGGCTTGGGCAACGGTAACTGAGGCCCAACCTAAGAGAAGAATGGGACGCGCAGGCAAGCTCAACATCAACATTGACAATGTGCGTCTCACTTCTGGCGAGAAAATAGCTTTGCGGGCGATCAAGCAGGTCGTCCGAAGAGATCGCTTTGGGTAGTTCCGGCAAGGATGCGCGGTTCCTAGACAAGCTTCGCCGTCTGTTGGGGCAAGTCAAACGAGGAAGATCGCAAGCTCGTGTTGTACATGGTCCAGAAAATGGCCCGACACTAGGTCCGCTCGCCTATGGCTGAGAACGACTACCCGCTCCGAAGTGTCCACCTATTCTCCAAGTGGACACTTCCCGATGTGTCCAAAAGGCTCATCTTCCTTACTCACCCTCACTTCGTCCACACGTCACTGACCGTACGCCCACGATGAGCGGTGCAGCGCATTTTTCGACTCGACAAGATTAAAAAGACATTTATGGTTGTTTATTTTCGCGCGGACCGCTGAAGGCGCCAGAAGCATGCTAGCGCCTTGACGCCGCAGGAGATGCACGAAGAATTCTCGTACGCACGCGCGCGACGCACTAATTGTTTCCAATCTATCGCAAGTTTCGATTGGACAGCGGGACGCAGAGTCTTTAATGTCAGCGCCCAACAAGGTCGTGACCAATCCCCTCGTCGTTGAAGTGGGAGATGGCCCACCACCCAGGGAGGTAGTCTCCGATGGTTTTTGGTCGCGGAATGTTAGTGTGTGTCCTGTTGATGTTCGCCGCGCTCGTATCCATTCAAGTCCATGCACAAGTCACCGGAGCCACACTATCCGGCACGGTCACAGACACTTCGGGCGGCATAATACGCGACGCCGAAGTTTCCGTGAAAAATACTGCTACGGGCATCAGCCGGGCCGTTACGGTTGATTCCGCGGGTTTTTACACGGTTCCCAACCTGCTTGCTGGAATTTACGAGGTTAGAGTCACGGCAGCGGGATTTTCCACCGCGTTGCATTCGGACCTTACGCTGGCTGTTGGCGCGCAACAACAGCTCAACTTCTCTTTGAGGGTCGGGACAGCAACTGAGACGGTGAAGGTGACGGCAGCGACGCAAATCGAACTCACCTCTTCGACCCTGACCGGACACGTCGATTCTCAGACGGTGCTGGACTTGCCTCTGAACGGGCGAGACTGGACTTCTCTAGCCACCCTTCACCCCGGCGTGAACTTGATCGAAAATCAAATGGACTATTCTCTTGGATCTGCTCGCGGAAATCGTGGTTTCGGAGCGCAACTCACGGTCTCAGGCCAAAGGACAACAAACAACAATTACCGGCTGGATGGCGTGAGCGTCAACGATTATGCCAACAGCGGCCCAGGCAACGTGATTGGCGCAGCCGTGGGTGTAGATGCGATTCAAGAATTCTCAGTACTGACGGGAGGTTTCTCGGCCGAATACGGCGAGGCCACCGGTGGAGTCATAAACGCCATCACCAAGTCGGGCACGAATGACTTCCACGGCGACGTATACGAGTTCCTTCGAAACAGTGCATTGGACTCAAGAGATTATTTTTCCAGGAGTGGCAACACCCCGGTGGCAGCATTCCGCCGCAACCAGTTCGGTGCCGCTGCGGGCGGGCCCATTATTAAGGATAAGACCTTTATCTTCGGCGACTACGAAGGGATGCGGCAGGCGAAGGGAATTACCACGACGATTAAAGTTCCATCCGACTCCGCTCGCGCGGGAACACTTCACTATGATCCTGCGGGTCCTCCCCCAAATTTATGCACCGTGACTATGCCGGGCACATGCACGGTAACGGTGGACCCTGCAGCAGCGGCGGAGTTGGTAATGTTTCCTCATGCGACGCCGGGCACTTCGGTTCTCGATAGCGGGAAATTTATCAACTCTGGTTTGCAAATTGTCCCGGAAAATTTCTATACGGTGCGGGTGGATCACAAACTTGGCACGAAGGACACTCTGTTCGGAACGTATCTGTTTGACGACACGGACTTAAAGCAACCCGACGCCTTTAACAACGATATCCTCAATACGCACACCACGCGGCAGACCGTAGTGCTGGAAGAGAGCCACACGTTCGGCGCCAGCGTTGTCAATGCCGCGCGAGTTGGTTTCAGCCGCACTCATGCGCGCAACCTTACACCGGCTGGTGCGGTCAATCCCGCAGCGCTACTAACATCGTTGGGTAGCATGCCGGGACAAACTGCACCCATGATGGCTATTAGTGGATATACCAGGAATCAAGGGGGCGTCGGATCGGCGCCCTTTTTTGATCATGTCCTTAATAATTATCAGTTCTCTGACGACGCGTTCTGGACATTCGGAGTCCACAATCTGAAGTTCGGAACGGACATTGAACGCATGCAATACAATTTAATTGCGCACGAGAACCCGGGCGGAAGATGGAATTTCTCAAACCTGGCGGCTTTTCTCACCAACAATGCGAAGCATTTCGAGGCGGGGATACCGTCCACGATTACACCGCGGGAATTGAGGCAAACGCTTTTCGCAGGATATGTTCAGGACGACTGGCGCTTCCGTCCCAATCTCACTCTGAATCTCGGCCTGCGTTACGAGATGACCACGGCCATTAATGACGCCCAAGGGAAAATAACCAATGTGGTCGATATAGCCGGTCCAAAGTTGCAGTGTGGGACTTTGTTTAATTCTGGTTTTAATCCTGGAAATGGCGTGCCTCCCGCCGGCTCTGCCTGCGACAGTGTTGGTCCTTACTTCTCAAACCCCACGCGTCTTAACTTCGCGCCTCGAATTGGATTTGCCTGGGACCCATTCCGCGATGGAAAGACCTCCGTCCGTGCAGCCTTTGGCATTTACGACGTGTTACCGCTGCCTGGCTATTTCTTAACCCTGCAAAACCAATCTGCGCCGTTCATCATATTTGACAGCGTGGATAAACCTTCGTCTGGAACAAACACCTTGGCAGGACAATTTTACTCAGGAGGCGCTGGCCTGCTGACAAATCCGCCAAAGGGAGCCCGACTAGGAGCGTTGGCTACCTCCACGATTGAGGCGCACCCTCATCGAAGTTACGTGTCGCAATGGAACCTCAACGTGCAGCGGCAAATTGCGCCGGACTTGTCTGTTTCCCTGGGCTATGTGGGATCTCATGGAGTCCACATGTTGATTCGCGGAGATGACGGCAACATGACGATTCCTACACTCACCTCCGCAGGATATCTCTTCCCATGCGGACCTCCGATAAATCCAGATGGATCGTGCACCGCGGGCAATAACGCTGCGGGGACGTCAGCGAAAATCAACCAATCCTTAGGAATTATTCGGTATCTGTATTGGGGCAGCGACTCTTTCTATGACGCTATGAACCTCAGTATCGATAAGAGATTGAGCCACGGCTTCCAATTCCAGGTTGCTTACACGTGGTCAAAATCGATTGACGACAACTCCTCAACTATCGCGGGAGACACATTCGGAAATAGCATCAACTCCTTGTACTGGTTCGCCCCGAAATCACTTCGTGGCCTTTCCGACTTCAACGTTGGGCAAAGTGCAGCCATTAACATGCTTTGGGCTGTGCCTACGCCTAAATCGTGGAGCGGCTTCGTAAAGTCGGCGGTTGGAGGGTGGCAGCTCGGCGGCATCTTCAAGATCAATACTGGGATCCCCACCACTGTGATTATTGATGGAGACCCAGCGGGATTGGGGAATAGCGGCGCTGACCAATTCGGCATTCCGAACCGCATTCCCGGATGCGATCCTGTTAACCACAACTACATCGGTGGAACAAACCCTTCGTACATTAATACAAGTTGCTATACTCTCCCGACCGCACCGGCTTCGTTTGCCGCCCAGTGCGCTAGTTTCTCGGGAGTAACAACCCCTCCACCTGCCGGCCGCGGATATTGCGCGAATCTGCTGGGCAATGCGGGCCGCAATACCGTCATTGGTCCAAAACTTGTAAATTTGGATTTCTCCGTATTGAAGAACATCCCAATTCATCGCATCTCGGAAACCTTCAATGTTCAGTTCCGGGCGGAAATCTTCAATATTTTCAATCACACCAACTTTAATCCTCCGGAGCCAATCAACGGCGCTGGGATCTTTGACCAGAATGGAGCGGTCATAGCCAACGGCGAAATGGACACTTTGGCGACCCAACCGCGAGACGTCCAATTCGCCTTGAAAGTGATTTGGTAGTAGAAAGAGCTCGCGGCAGGCCAATGCCCAGCCATTGGCCTAATCGCGATTGAGGGCGCGCTTGAGGGCGACGAAGCGGCATCCAGCGCTTGCAGCTTCTTGCTAAGGATGCCCAGCTATTGGTCCAGTAGTGGCTTACAAATTTGAGTGCAGCAGCAAATATAATTATTGATTACCTAGGAGAAATCACGAAAATGAAACGCTACTTGGCGATTCTCTTTGCCTTCTCGCTGGTATTCGCTACGAAGGCGCATGGCCAGACTCCGCCCGCGCAGTCCAAGGAAATTCTGAGGTTAGTCCAGAACATCCCATTGCCGACCCAGGGCTACATGGACCGCATAGCGGTAGATATCAAAGGCCAGCGCCTGTTTATTTCTGGAGAGCATAATCACACGCTAGTCGTTGTGGACCTGCAAGTAGGCAAGGCCATCCATGAGACTTCTCTCGCGGCGAGTCCCAAGAAACCCGTCTACCTTCCCGGTACCAACGAAATCTGGTTGAACTTGGAAGACAGCAGCGTTGTATGCATCAGCGGGACAACGTACGAGGTAACCAAGACTATCCCGCTGACTGGATTTGGCGATGCGAATCGGGGAGGAGATAACGGGGCTTACGATCCTAATACCCATCTGTTTTATGCCGCCGTTGAGGTCTTTACACCGAACGCCTTGGAAGCTTTTAAAGGAGGCATCGATATAGCCTACAGTGGCGCCGACAACCACGTGCACAGTGGCGCTACCATCGACATAGTCGATACCAAGACTGGCAAAATGGTGGGCAGTATGAAAATGCCCGGAGGCGATCCCGCAGGCGTGGCAATCGAGCCGTCGGGGAAACAAATGTACGTAACTATGGGGGACATTATAGACGGTGAAAGCCACGTCGCAGTCGTCGACCTTGAGAAGCGCGAAGTCGTCGCGCAATGGCCGATCACCGGTGGTCCAGTGCCTCACACAGCAGGCCTAGACCCGATCCATCATCGCCTGTTTGTCGGTAGCCGTATCAAACCGCACACGGGAGAATTCGGAGGTGGGCACCAGTATGAACCCGGGAAGCTGGTAGTGATAAATACGGAAACCGGTAAAGTTGTGCAGGCCCTCGACAATTTAGGCGGCGCTGATGACTCCGTTTACTATGACGCAAAAAGTGGACGCATCTACTGCCCGGGGACAACTGGAACGGTTGCTGTATTTCAGGAGATTGATCCGGACCACTTCCAAATTGTCGGAAGAGTTCCGACGGGAGCGGTGTCGAAAAGCGGCCTGTGGGTACCTGAATGGAATCGCTATTTCTCAGCTGTGCCCCAGCACTTTGTTCTCACTGCACCCCATGGATCAAAAGACATAAGGACTGACCTGCGCAATGAATTGAATCAAAAGGACGGCACGGTTCTACCGATTCTTTCTAACCTGATGACCGAACCAGCACATCTCATGGTCTTTGAGTATTTACCGTAGTCCGTCGCCTGCGCTTTCACTCGTGATGCAGTACGAGATTTGGCAGTGCGGAACACCTCTAAGTCCCGCGCTGCCCGCAAAAAGAGGCTGATATTCAGGCCGAAGTAGCAGGATTGCGCGCCATGTCCGCAATCCTCATCCCCTGAAGGAGCAAGAAATATGAGGCGATTCCTAAATCCGGCAATTCTACTCGTGACCTGTTTTATTTCCCCCATAGCCGCCCAACAATCTGGGGGATCGGCAGGAGCGTTTTACAAACTCAAGCCCTCGCCAATAACAGTGACATGGGGTTATTACGACGCGAAAACTCCTCCGGTACTCCGGATTAAATCCGGTGATACGGTCGAAATCCAGACCCTTGTCACCGCAAGCCCGGAGCGCTTCGAAAACGCAGGCATGCCACCCGACCGAATTGAACAGCCGCTGCGTGACATTTTCATGGAGGTCAAGGAAAAGGGTCCAGGTGTTCATATCCTGACTGGCCCGATCTACATTGAAGACGCTCAGCCGGGAGACGTCCTGGAAGTCCGAATCCAGAAGATTCAACTGGCCATTCCCTATGCCCTGAACGCCTTCTCACCCGGTCGCGGTTTCCTGCCCGAAGATTACCCGTACGCTCGAACGAAGGTCGTCCCTCTGGATGAGAAGCGCATGATCGCTCAATTCGCTGATGGAATCGAGATTCCGATTCGCCCATTTTTCGGCAGCATGGGTGTGGCTCCACCGCCGGTCAGCGGCCGCATCAGCAGCAATCCACCGTGGGTCCACGGAGGAAACCTGGACAACAAGGAGTTAGTCGCCGGCACCGCACTTTATATTCCTATTCACACGCAGGGAGCGCTGTTCCAGGCGGGTGACGGGCATGCTGGCCAGGGAGATGGCGAGGTCGATGTTACCGCTCTCGAGACTTCATTGATCGGCACTTTTCAGTTTGTGGTCCGTAAAGACATGCACCTCCGTTGGCCTCGTGCCGAAACCCCTACTCAATACATCACGATGGGGGTGCACGCAGACCTGACCGAAGCGACGAAGATCGCTGTAAGGGAGATGATCGATTTCCTTATGACGGAGAAGCACCTGACTCGTGAGGATGCCTACATGTTGGCGAGCGTAGCTGCGGATCTACACATCACCGAACTCGTCGATGAGAACGACGGCGTCCATATGATGATCCCCAAGGCGATCTTCACCACGAAGCAATGAGTGATCTGATTTCTGCAAGCACGTCGGGGAAGTCGCGTTCATAAGTATTGGCCCAGAGATGCCGATCGTCAGAGGTGCTTCGCGTTCTGACTAAAGCTTCTGGCTCCAACACTGTGTCGGAGCCGGAAGCAAGATGGAATTACGAATCGTAAACAAGATTGGTCCCGTTAATGCCATCGAGGTCTTGGAGCGTAAAGGTTGAGCCATCAAAGACCGTGATTGGCGGTCCCGCCTGGAACGTGTTCACCCCTTTGACAGCCCATCCATACACCAGCGTGCTAGGCCTCAGACCGCGTCGCTCTCCCCTGTCCATTTTTAAGGAAGCGGAGCAAGCAGATGGAATCCTCCGCTCCGCTGCTGTAAAAGAGGCACTTCGCCGACCTCGTTCAATTAAGCCGGGCGGCGACGCCGCACACGATTACCGGGCCAGCGCTGCCGAACGGCGCACCGTTGGGCCCGGTGATGTATCCGTCTCTCGTCAGCTTCAAAATGCGGAACTCCTCGGTCAGCAGACCGCGATAGCCTTTCTCGATCGCGTCTTCGGTCCACTCATAGAGGTTGGCATCCCAGACTGGACTGTAATCGGTCGCAGTCGTAGGGATTCCTCCAAACGTGTTGTTAGGGCGATGCCCGTCCAAAAGCGCGGCGGACAGGCCCTGACGCTGCGGATTGTTGCAGCCGCCTTTCGATTCGCCGTTCGTCGCAATGAAGATCCGCTCGACAGCACTGCGAGCGATATCGTCGACCCCGACCTCAAGCCTGCGCAGACGCGGAGCGAAAGTGTTCCCCTCGATCGCCGACACGGAGGGATCGCTCGACTCGGTCGAGATATAGAACACCGGCTTGCCAAAACTAAAACCGTTGATCAAGCTCAGCGTGACTGTTCGGTTTGCCGGATCGATGGCGATCACCTGATCATGCACGAGAGCGTAGTTCGGGCTTCCGTTTGGAAAGTTAATAAAGGCATCTTCCACGGCGGCGGCGACGACAGGCGCATCGTAAATGATGCCGTCGACATTGACCAGCGGGCTGTAGTTGGCATCGCCGACCGAGCCCGGCTGGGCGACGCTCGGTGGGAACGGTCGATCCTCGGAGCCAGGCACCAAGACTCGGTTTGAGCTGAAATCTACAATGCCGGACTCGAAGAGAAAGGTCCCGTCAGCCTGCCTCGTGGCCGGGCGGGCGGCATCGCCGGCGTTCGGCAACTTCTTGGAAAAGTTCACGCCAAGACGGTCCGCCTCCGCTTGGTTGCTAGCGTCAAGGATGACGTACCACGCGGGCTTCGGACCAGACGGCGTCTTCACAGCGCCTTTGAAAAGAGGCAGGGTGATGGTCCCTCTGGGGTTGCCGCTAGGGATGTTTACTCCGGTCAAGGATGCAATCGGTATGTCGAACTTACCCGAGCGCAACAACTGGACTGGCCCTGCCAACTCTGGATCCGTGAGTGAGTCTGGCGGCGGAAACTGGGAAATGTCGACTTTCGTTCCTGTGGAGGCCAAGGGCGGTATGATGTTGCATCCGGGGCCAGGCCCATTCGCCGCGGGCCCAGGACCGTTCCCACCTCGTAGCGGTCTGCCTTCCTCTTGCTCTTGTGTATTTCTGGCTGCTGCGGATACCGCGACCGAAAAGAGCGTGATTCCCGCCGCCGCTGCGGAGATCAGTATTAAGGCTACTCGCTTCGATACTCTGGTCATCTTCGTCCTTCCCCTTCCGTGTTGATGCGTCTTCATTGCCAATCCTCCCTCGCGTTCCTCAGTGAAATGAAATTAGATATGTGCGACGCTCGACCTGATGGACGCCAGGATGAATCCGAGTCAGCGTCAGCGGGCCGCACCGTAATGAGAGACTCGTGAGCCGGAAAAGTTTCAAACTGCAATGAAATTCCTGCCACTTTTTACAGAGACGGAGAACGGACGCCCGCGGCGCGGCTCTCCTTTGAACCCCGATGGACAAAACTGGCACAGACTTCGAGGATGCCTTGAAGCTTTTCCGCAATTTCTTAATCAGATTTGTGTATTCGCGGAGTTTTGATGGGTCAGGACTCGAATCGCGAACCGAAGGCACGTAACGGCATAACCTGTTGCTTCATCGAATGAGCACGTGCGCACCATTTTCGGAAGCCGCTGGCCCTTCCACTCGTGACTTGGCTACAATTAAATCCTCCATGCCGAACGGGTCGAAGACAACCGCGCTTCTCATAGCTCAAGCCGCGGTTTCTCTTTCGCGCTCGGAGCTGTAATCGCCGTAGCGGTCGCCGTGAGGAACGCTTGACCCGTCATGCATCCCGCACCCAGGTAGTTTCCACGATGGAGAATCGCGAGGACCGTCTCCTTACCCCGCTTCGACTTAACTGTGACTTTCAATTGCCCTTTCTCGATATAGAACACTTCCTTGCCAGCGTCGCCCTGTGTACAGATGGCCTGCCCCTCGCGAAAATAAGGCGATAATGCTTTTCGCGCCCATTTTTGTTAGAAATACCGCTGGTTGAAAAGCCCTCTGGCGTCGACGAGTCATGGCGGTCTCAACGACCCTGCCTTTGATCTTGGTGGAGTGCCGTTCTCACGGACAAATGAATAACACACTTAGTCTATGAGTTTATGCGCGATTGTGAACAATTTGTCTAATTGGCCCTGGCTGTGGCGGGCCAACTGGTTAGTCTAACCGGAGAAGTCAATTCAAATGGACGGTAAGCGCGTTTGTTTCCCTGCCAGACAGATCCTTTCTTGCACCCTTTTCAAACACAGCCTTGGCGATACTCTTTCGTCTTAGCCAATTCTCCGAGCGTGCCGTGTCCTGGGTTGTGCCCTACAGCACAGCCTCGGCACACCTCAAACGCACCCCTTCCCTCAATTGAATTTGCATAGGGCCCGCGTCCGCCGCAACCACGGGCGGCCACGTCCAAACGGCTTTACCGGACGCGCGCAGAACTTCGCGCCTCCGTTCACTCCTCGCCGAGAACGCGCATCCGGTAAAGCGCTAGCGTTAACCAGGCCTCCAAATCAAAAGGGGCTTGGCGACAGAGCCTGGCAATGCAACGATGGCGTGCGGGCGGTGGGGGATTAATTTGTCCGGGGGCGGTCCGCAATCAGTCACCAGAAGCCACGGACATGGCTTTGGCGTATTCCGAAGCGAATAGCTCGCTGTCCGGATATTGCTCGCTCAATTCGCGGAACAATCTTTGCGCCAGGGCATTCTGTTTTT
>WNFP01003285.1_pt1 | contig 13714 bp, 11 predicted proteins | sample 5400201 | NCBI WGS metagenome assembly WNFP01 (sample SAMN13153355, study PRJNA577476) | soil metagenome | isolation source: 115 cm saprolite under Madrone tree | place: USA:California | collected 2016-06-14
GTCGCTGTTGTGGTCGCCATGTTTCGATACCCTCATTCACGTTTGAGGTTTGTTGAGTTGTTCGAGAGCAGAGAGAATGCCCTCGGCTCCGGGGTTGACGCCATCAGGCGAGAGGTGGCTCCACCGGACGACGCCTTTGTCGTCCAGTACGAAGAGTGCTCGGGCGGATTCACCGATCTTCTCTTTGTATGCTCCGAATTTTCTCGAAATGCTTCCCTTTGGTTCGAAGTCCGAGAGGACAGGGAAGTTGAGTTTGCGATCTTTCGCGAACGCGAGATGGGACCATATGTTGTCAACCGAAATGGCGAGAAGTTCCGCGTTGAACTTTTTGAATTCCGGCATAACCATCGCGTACAAGGACAGCTGGTCCGTACACACGGGACTCCAATCCGCAGGATAGAAAGCAAGAATCACTGGCTGGCCACGGAAATCCTTGAGAGATACCTTCTGGTCCGGCGTACTATTGAGCGAGAAATTCGGCGCCTTCCTTCCTGGGTTGAGAATGGAAGAACTCTTTCTCACATTCTTTGTTATTGTTTGGTTAATCCTCTTTCTTCGGTTTCGCTGCAAGGTGACCGCCTTCAGAAGAGACACATCCTAATCGGAAAAACGTCTAACATTAGTCCTGCTAAACCTCTGATTGAAGTATTTAGACATGGCTCGATTTCCCCTGCCGCTAAGTCACTAGTTCAATCGGCACATCCGGGACGCTCGGGAGATAGTCGATGTCTACCAGCTCATAGACTGTATCTAGCTCAATGAGTTCTGCGTTACTTAGCTGGTGCTTGGTCGAGCCCACATTCTCTTCGGCTTGAGCTTCGTTCTTCGCGCCGGGGATTGGGACAACCATCTGGTTGGCCATGAGCCAGCTGAGTGCTACTTGGGAGACAGAGCACCCGTGTCGTCTGGCGATGCTACCGAGGACAGCGGTGATCTTCTCTATCTGTTGAATGTTCTTCGAAGCGAAGAGTTTGTTTTCGTCTCTGACATCGCCCTTTGGAACGTGTCCACGGTCATACTTCCCTGTTAGAGCTCCCTGTGCTAGCGGACTGTATGCGAGAATCGCGATGTTATTCTTTCTGCAGTAGGGAAGGACCTCTTCTTCAATTTCTCGTTGTAGAAAGTTGTACCTTACCTGGTTTGAGACAATGTCCGTCCGGGACAAGTGAGATCTAGCTTCTTCCAAATCTCGAACTGCAAAGTTGCTTACACCGATCGCTCGAATCTTCCCCTCAACGTGGAGTTTCTCGAGCGCCTTCATTGTCTCCTTGAGAGGGATCTGCTCCCAAGGGTCAGGCCAGTGGACTTGGTAGAGGTCTATCTCTTTGACCCCTAACCTGTTCATACTTGCCGCGGCAGCCCTCTGAAGCTCATCAAATCTTAGGTTAGCCCCGTGGACCTTGGTAGCCACAACAAACCCGTCTCTCCCGATATCTCGCAAGGCTCTTCCCACGACTTGTTCGCTATGCCCGTTGCCGTAAGCCTCAGCAGTGTCAACGAGATTGACTCCGAGCTCATGGCTCCTCGTGATAGCGCGAACGATCTGCTCGTCATCACCCTTCCACAAGTCGCTTGCCTGCCAGACACCTATTCCGATTCGAGAAACTTTCGGACCGTTCTTTCCTAGAGTTCTAATTTCCATTTCAAAATCCTCACATAAAGCGGGTTGACTCGTGTCACGTATCCTATTGATACGCTTTTTCAGTGCTTCACTCTGGACTGAGGATCAGTGTTCCTTTAGAGCAATCGGATTCTACAGACGGCCGAGCTCAGAGTCTACAATTTGACGAATGTTGCGACCAGAGCTATCAAGGCACCGATAAAGACGAGTATCCCCCCTAGACTCCCGATAAGGAGGAACCCTAAGATCAGCAGAATGATACCCCATGCGGGATTAGAGACTCGTCCCGCCCCTATCAGGGCTAGGACCCCGACGATGATGCTTACTATTGCGCTCGTGAAGAAGTCCAGAGACGGGACCCGAGGCGCCAAGTCTATGAGACCTCTAAGGTCCACACCTAGCTGGAGAACAGCCTCAAGAATCAGTATTATTCCCCCAATTACGAGAAGTAGTCGAGCTATCGAGCGAAGTGTTGCTTTCGTGGTCATTTGACGTTCGGTCCCCTTCGATCTGTTCGGGTACTTAACTCAGGAATTTTGAACGCAGCGCACCAGGTCCTCTAACTCTCCGGAAAAAGAGGATTATCCTTGGTTGCTGGGACCTAAGGGCCTGTTCGATTGTATCATTCTTCGATAATGTCGAAAGTCGATAATATCTGGGAACGAAACTATTGGTTTCAGACATTTCCCTTTTATGTCTAGGCTAGGCGGTTGCGCCGGAATCTTAATTGCTGAAGGGAGGCATCGACTATCTTTTGATATCTCCCGGTTCTTCCCCTAGCGAAGATGGCCGATCCTCAATGGTGCTTCAGATCTGACTCGCAAGACTGTGCCTCCCGATTGCCCGAAAAGAGGTTGTCAGGGGAAAATGGAATTGCGTAGACACCGGTGGACCAAGGCAGAGCCTTGGAGCTTGGAATGGTTTGAGTGTCCAGTATGCGGGGCGGTTCACTCGGGTCCTACGCTCGTCATCGAAGAGCCGTGAGACCTCGATAGGAACCGATTTGAGCGAGATAGGGAATGAATGCTAGGCCGAGTTGTGTTCATCTCTGACCGAGACTATTTCTGCCAAGCCCAGTTTTCGTCGGGTCCTCTCTAATCGTCCCTTCTCGCTTCTCTGGGCCGGACAACTAGTATCGCAGTCAGGCGACTTCATCTTCGATGTAGCTGCGATATGGTATGTCCTCCAGCTGACCGGCGACCCGTTCAAAGTGGGGGTGGCTGTTGCGACTATTCTTCTTCCCGCGATATTCATTGAACCCATTGCTGGCGTCTATCTGGACCGATTCAATCGGAGAGATGTGATGCTGGCCAGTAACCTGGTCCAAGCAGCTGTCGCTGGAATGATCGGGGTCCTGTATTCTCTGGGTTCTCTAAACTTCCTAGTCTTGCTTGTGATGCTCTTCGTTCTGAACTCAGGAGCACAGTTCGTACGACCTGCAGTTACAGCAATGGTTCCGGGAATCACGGAAAAGGAGGATCTGTCGACGGCCAACAGCTTATTCTCTCTAAGCACGTCTGTCAATCAGGTCGCGGGCTATGGCATAGGCGGTATCGTAGTTCTCGCTCTGGGAGTTGCCGTCCCATTCTACTACGATAGCTTGACGTTTCTGTTCGCAGCGGCTATGCTCTCGCTCATCACCCGATCTCTAGGAGCGATCCCTAGCGGCGTTCGTGATACCGCGTCGCTGAGTTCTGATCATGTCTCGTTCAGGGAGAAGTTCGTGCAGGGCTTGAGATTCATTCGGGGTTCCAAGTTTCTCATCCAGCTAGTAATAGTCGGCCTTGTGGTGAACTTTTTCGGGGCAGGCATCTTCGCCCTACTCGCGCCATACTCTAAGAACGTAATTGGTGGCAACGCAGGCACCTATGGTGCCATTCTGACGACGTATTCTGTGGGAGCTGTCATAGGAAGCGTCCTAGTCGGAAAGCTCCAGCTCAGAAACTACGTTGGAAAAATATTGTTCGCCGGGGTTGTAGGACAGGGACTCGTGATCGTTGGAGTCGGCCTCACGACGGTTCTCTTCTTGGCACTGGCGCTCAGCTTCGCTATCGGAGTTTTGCAGACGATGGTGAATGTTCCAATTACCGTCCTGGTTCAGACCAAAGTCCCGGGTGATATGCTCGGAAGAGTATTCAGCTCCCTCGTGGCTCTTCTGACCATCGTCGCTCCTATTTCGTCTACCCTTGCGGGGGGTCTGGCAATTTCTATCTCAGTAGGCCGAACATTCCAAGTCTTCGGGGGGCTGATCGTCCTGTCTTGTGCAGTGGGATATCTGTTTTTCAGGGATTTGAGAGACGCAAGCTACTAGCTCGCTAATTACCGAGTTGAGCTTTGAGCTTTGACTCGATCTGATACTTTGGCGCCGCTCCGATAATCCCGTCGACAGGTTCACCATCCCGGAAGATGAGGAGCGTAGGGATGCTCTCAACCTGGAACTCACTGGAGGTTAGAGGGTTCTCGTCCACGTTCAACTTGCCGAACGCTACTCGGCCAGAGTATTCTTTCGCTAGCTGTTCAACGATGGGTGCGACCATTCTACAAGGGCCACACCATACAGCCCAGAAATCCACGACCATCAGTGGATACTTTGAGATCTCCGATGAGAATGTGGCGTCTGATAGAATGATCGGCTTGCCGTCGTATCTTTCGGCTGACTGAAGCTGGGCCCGCGTTCTCCGCATCATCTCTACTAGTTTTCTCTCTTTTATGTTCTGGATTTCTGCGTCGTTGTCAGACAAGGGCAACTACTCTCTCTGTTTTGCTTCGTTACCGTATGAACGGTGACTTCGCTCTCTTAAGGTCCTCGCCTGAAGGCGACCCACTAGGCTTTGCTGGTAGCCATCTTCGCTACCCAGCGGCCCATCTTTACTTGGAGAATGTCCAACGGTAGGGCTCCATCATTCAAGAGCTCATCATGGAAGCTTCTAATGTCGAAGAGTCCCTTGAGTCGTTTTTCAGCTTTGGCTCGAAGTTCCCGGATTTTTAGTTCACCCAGTTTGTACGCTAATGCTTGACCAGGCCAAGCGATGTACCGGTCTACCTCTGACACGATATCTTGTTCAGAGCTGGCCGTGTTATTCTTGAGGAAGCCGATAGCTTGGTCTCGGGTCCATTTCAGACTGTGAATGCCCGTATCGACGACCAATCGTGACGCTCTCCAGGCTTCAGCTGTCAGCCGGCCATAGTCTGACAGGAGGTCCCGATAGAATCCCATTTCCTTGCTCAGGAATTCCGCGTAGAGAGCCCAGCCTTCGACCAAGGCGGTGTAACCGCCGTTGCGTCGGAACTTGGGGAGGTTTGTCAGTTCTTGTTGGATTGCGATCTGCAGATGGTGACCAGGGACTGCTTCGTGGTAGGCGAGAGCCTCCATCATGTATTTCGGCCGAGTCTCAGGTTTGAAAGTGTTGACGTAGAAGTATCCAGGTCTGGAACGGTCTTCTGGTGGCGCGTAGTAGTAGGCCGCGGGGGCCGCGTCCGCCCGCCACTCTTCGATCTCCCTAAAACCATACTTGGCTTCGGGAAGCCGCCCAAAAAACTCTGAGAGTCTAGCGTCCATCTTTTGGAGAATCTCCTTGAATCCATTCAGCAATTCTTCGCCAGTCGAGTAGAAGTTCGACTTGTCCTTACGCAACGCTTCATTGTACTGCTGGGGTGAGCCCTCGAACTGGACCGTTCTCAGGATCGCGAGGATCTCTTTGCTGATTCGAACAAGTTCTCGTTTGCCTAGACTATGGATCTGGCTCGGTGTGAGACTCGTCGTGGTGTAGAGGCGGATATTGTACGCGTACATCGCTCGACCGTTGGGAATCGACCAGACGCCCGGGTGAACCCGCGATTTAGGTAGATACTCTTCTCTGACAAATTTCAGAAGCTTAGTGTAAGCGGGAATAACGTAGTTCACTATCGCGTCGTCTACATCAGTGGTTATTCTCTGGGCCTGGTCCACGGGAATTTCAGAGGGAATGAGGTCAATTGGCTTATGGAGTTCGCTCTTGTCAGGTGCGGAAACAATCTGGGCTTCAAGTTGGGGCACGATCTTCTCTACGACGTTGCGAGTCTGGACAACCTTCTGGTCAGTTCCAGCCTTGAGATTTGTGATTGTCTGGTCGAAGACTCTGCGAAACTGTGTTAGACGACTGACATAGTTCACGTAGTCTTGCAGGGTTTTGAACGGATGATAGGTCGTGAGTTGGGGAAGGTCGATGTGCGGTCCAGTCTGCTGGGTCAGCGCTAGGAGGTATGGGTGGTATTTTGCACCTTCAATCTGTAATGAGAGTTCGCGTTTGAAGAGGTCGTAGTTGAGCTGGTCCTCCCTCTTGGTAGGTTTCTTGAACCTCCTGAGTTCGGATAGGAATTGTCTGATTCGCTCAACGCGCTTTTCATAGGCTTCGGATGAGACATCCTCCAACCAGTTGTCGTAGCGATGGTCTCCTAGATAAGTGGCGAAGGTCGGATTCTCTTTGAGTGTGAACTCCCAGTAATCCCCATACAAGCGATTAAGAGCTACAGCGTCGTTCTCGTGACTAGCCATTTAGCTCATCTTGGTGAACTTTGATGGATCTTCTCTCAGGAAGAATAGAGGGACAAGCAGGAGGAAGCACATGGCTGCGCCCGCTATCCAAGCAGCCGAGTAGTTGAATGATCTTGCAAAATACGAGAAGACCAACGGAGGCCAGAAAGACCCGGTTAGGGAAATGCTGTTCACCCAACCGATCGTGAGCCCTTCATACTCTTTTTCGACCCTGCTAAGATCTTTAGCCGCGGCAAAGTTGATCGTGGATGCGGGTCCGACTGCAATCCCGCCCAAGACTGCGCCTGCGGCAGCGGCAGATAGTGTTGGTGCTGCGGCTACCAAGAGCGCCGAGGTCATTCCGAGGCCAGAGAGGATCAGTAATCGTCTTGGCTTCCTCGTCCGGTCGTAGAGTCGTCCTCCCCAGAGTGACGTGTAGATTGGCAGGACAACAATCATCGCGGCGACTATGCCAGCAATTGCGTAGGTTTCTCCTAGGCTTCCTTGGAGGTAGTATGCCATGAAGCTCGAGATCAGAACGCTGCCCAGGTTCGAGCCAAGAGATCCGAGCCCTAGAACAATCAAGTTCCTATCGCCTAGAATTCTGCCAAGCTTCTCGGTGGAAAACCTGAACTGAAAATTTCCGGCGTCTCTAGGGACGAGAGCGATTACCAGGAGTCCTGTGAGCACTCCGAGTCCTCCGCTCAGCACGAGGGTAGAACGCCAGCCGGTGACCGATGCGAGTAGAATCCATCCGAATAGGCCGAATATGCCTCCTATGTCGAATGCGGAATTAATGAGTCCGACGCTAGTCCCTGACTTTCCTCCGAGAAATCTTGTCATCAGCACTACCGACGGTGCGAATACAAGCGCCATTCCAGCGCCTACGATGAAACGCAAGATTGCAACCAGAAAAACGGCCGACGATACAGAAGTGCCTAGTACAGCTAAAGACGAAACGAGAATTCCAAGTGACACGGTTCTCTTAGGGCCCCATTTCGCGGCGAGTACTCCACCCGGCACCTGCATTATTCCCACGCCAAGGTAGAAGCTAGAGGTCAGAGTTCCCAGGCCTGAGACGCCCGTGTTGAGGTCAGCGCTCATCAGATAGAAGATCGCGCCTATGTTCAGCCAGTTTACAGCGTAGACAATTCGAGCGGCAACAAGGGCGGTGACTGCCCGCTGTTCCGAGAGTCGAGCTGACAAATGTTCAGGAGGCAGATAATCTGCTACTCAGCCGAATTTGGAGTATCAGGGGATTATCGTCATGCGAGTCTTCTCTTCCACTTTGGTGCCGATGTAGCGGTCGCTCCACTTCTGACTCATCTCACCATGCGTCCCGAGTCCTACAGCGACGTCGATTAGGAGTAGGACCCAGTAAATCTTGCTGATGTTCCGAATGAGACTATTGCGCATGTCCATTGGTTTTCCATCAACTCTCTGTACCTGCAGACCCATGATCTCTTTGCCCAAGGTCTTACCGTAGAGTCCCTCAGCGAGGAAGAAGTAGAGGAAGACGACTAGAGGTATTAGTCCGCCAAGCGAAAGACCCCACCACGCAGTCCACCATGCTGGAAATGCCCCTAGACTCGTCGATGGGAAGCTCAAACCGATAATGAAAGGAATCGACACGGCGATTGCAATGATTGCCAGTACGACCGTGACAATAACTGCGTCGATGACGAAAGCGATTAGTCGCCGGGCCCAGTGGTTCTGGACACTCTTGTCATCCCTCAGTAATTCGAAGCCCGTTGGAGACTGGACGCCCATAGTGCCCCGAACAGAAGCGCCACACTTCGAACAGAAGGCTGCGTCTTCTCGAAGCTCGCTTCCACATTTCCAGCAGTATACCAAAGCATACTCGGACGTTCGAATCTCCTCCGTGGGCTTAAACTTGACGCCCACAAGTGAGGTCCACGTCCTCATGGAGACGTCAATAGGCATTCCAGTAGTCATCAGATAATGACGAATTGGAGCCTGTACTCGGCTTGTTTATGGCTGAGTTACTATCATTCTAAACCGTCAGGGGAGGGCCGAGCGTGAATAGTTCAGGAGAACAGCCAGCCTTGCGATTAGTAGTCGTATCGAACAGGCTACCGTTCACTGCGAGCAGCAAGGACGGCAAGCTGGCTTTTCGGGCAAGCCCGGGCGGGCTTGTCTCTGGACTAACTGCGTATCTGGAATCATCCAGACAAGGGTCCCCCAATCGAGATTACTTGTGGGTCGGCTGGCCTGGCACTGAGATCGACGAGGGTTCTCAGGACAGACTGAGGTCAAAAGCCGCCAAGCAACAAGCCTCACCCGTCTTTCTAGACGCTAAGACAATGGACGGGTTCTACCACGGATTCTGCAACAGCACAATCTGGCCCTTGTTCCACTATTTTCCCACATATGCCAAGTTCGACGAGAACGACTGGGCACAATACGTCAAGGTAAACGAAGTCTTCAGAGACTCCCTACTGAAGGTAATCCAGCCCAACGACACTGTCTGGGTCCACGACTACCATCTCATGCTTCTTCCCCAACTCTTGAGAGAGAAGATGCCTGACGTGCCCATCGGATTCTTTCTCCACACCCCCTTCCCCTCCTACGATGTGTTCCGTACGCTCCCCACAAGATGGCGTAGAGCCATTCTGGAAGGCATTCTCGGAGCTGACCTGATCGGATTCCACACGATCGACTACACACAACATTTCCTCAGATGCATACTTCGGATCCTGGGAATTGAACATAATTTTGGCCAGGTGCTCATCGACGGGGAGAGAGCGGTGAAGGTTGACACCTTCCCCATGGGCATCCACTACGGGCAGATTCGAGATGATGTGAAGAGTGATACTGTACAGCAGGAAACCCAGGCCCTGCGCGACAAACTAGGCAACCTAAAGATCGTCCTGTCCCTTGACAGGCTTGACTATACGAAAGGGATCAAGCATCGTCTGGAGGCCTACGGGACTTTTCTCGAGCGGTATCCTCAATGGCTGCGAAAAGTAGTCCTCATGCTTTCAGTTGTCCCTTCGAGGCTGGGGTCGGAACATTACGAGCAGATGAAGGAGGAGATCGACAAACTCGTAGGTAGAATTAACGGAAGATTCGGGGCAATCGACTGGAGCCCCATAGTCTATCGATACCGGTTTCTGCCGTATCACCAGTTGTTGAGCCTCTTCGCTATGAGCGATGTGGCTCTAGTAACTCCTCTGAGAGATGGAATGAACCTGATTGCGAAAGAGTATGTCGCGTCCCGGGCCGATCAGAAGGGGGTCCTAATTCTCAGCGAGATGGCAGGAGCGTCCAGAGAGCTAGGAGAAGCTCTCATCATCAATCCCAACGACGAATCCGAAATCGTAGACGCACTCAAGACTGCTCTGGAAATGCCCGAAGATGAACAGGTACGACGCAACCAGATAATGCAGACCAGGCTTGGACGCTACGACGTTATCAGATGGGGCCAGGACTTTACGGGAAAATTACACTCGGTCAAAGACCAGCAGAGAAAGTTCAGCGCACGGCTAATGGACAAACCAACAAGAGAGAAACTGATCAAGGATTACACAAGTTCTCAAAACAGAATCCTATTCCTAGATTATGACGGCACACTATCGCCCTTCAAGGAGCGTCCCGAGACCGCGGTCCCCGGCGCGATCCTCCTCGCCACCCTCAACGCACTCGCGGAAGACCCGCGAAACAATCTAGTAATCGTGAGTGGTCGGCATAGAGATCTCCTACACAAGTGGTTCGGACCTCTAAGCGTCGGAATTGTCGCTGAGCATGGAGCATGGATCAGAGAGAAGGACAAAGACTGGCTCCCAGCGATCAAAGTGGAGAGCAACTGGAAGGAGAAGGTTCGGCCCATCCTCCAAAGCTATGAGGATCGACTTCCCGGCTCCTTCGCCGAAGAGAAAGAGTTCTCCCTAGTCTGGCACTATCGAGCCGCCGACCCAGAACTAGCCTCCGTACGCTCGAAAGAACTCGCTGATGAGCTAGGATATTTCACTGAGAACACTGAGCTCCAGGTGCTTCAAGACAGCAAGTCTATCGAGGTGAGAAACGTTGGGATCGACAAAGGAATGGCCGCGAAGCTACTCCTTTCGGAGAAAACATTCGACTTCGTTCTGGCCGTGGGCGATGATCTGGCTGACGAAGAACTCTTCAAGGTTCTTCCCGAAAAATCCTATTCGATCAAAGTAGGACTCGCAAAATCCTACGCGAAATTCAACCTGAAAAACCATCGTGACGTCATTCAACTACTGACTGATCTTACAAAGACGGCCAACGTACCTTAATTGCTCGTTTTCCTTGCGGCTCCTGCTCGTTTCCAGACCCTGAAAAATGCGCCTTCCAGATTCAAAACAGCCCCAAAACCTAAAACAAAGCCCGAATCAGAAACAATCAACAATGCAGCCCCCTCCCGGGGGACCCTTTGAGATCAGATTGGACAAATTCTTACTTCGATTGTCTGCTTTGGCTGACGGGGGCCCCCGCGATCGGGCGATCTTGGCAATATCGCCAAGTTCCCGCGTAAACTAAACGTTATACAGATTTAGCGGAACTCTCTGAGATGTATGAGGCCGCCCTGCTTAATCATCGGCCGCTGATCTTGTTCGAAATTGCTTTGGCATATCGGATCAGTCCGCTCTTCCGCCGCGCTTCTTCGAGATGTACGCTCGCGGTTATGAGTCCCATGTGAGTGTAGGCCTGAGGAAAATTCCCCAGAGCCTCGCCAGTCTTTGGGTCAATCTCTTCCGAGTACAGTCCAAGATGATTACTTCGCTTAGTCAACTGATTCAACAGTCCCTCCGCCTCCCGAAGCTTTCCCAGTCTTGTCAGACAGTCGACCATCCAGAAACTGCAGACTGTGAAGGTGCCCTCTTTTCCTAGCTGGCCATCGTCTACTCTGTATCTGTAAATCAGATCGTCTTCAGACAATTCTTCGCGGATCCGTTGGATTGTCGCGCTCATCTTCGGATCCTTTGCCGGGAGAAACCCGACTAGGGGCATGAGAAGATTCGCCGCGTCCAAGTCTTCTCCTCCAAAAACCATGGCGAAAGCCTTCTTCTTCTCAGACCAGCCCTCGGCGAGGATGTGGCTCTTGATCTTCTTTCTGACTGGCTCCCATCTCTGCCAGTCCTCGTCATATCCGAGCTCTCGAGCCATCTTGATCGCCCGGTCGAGAGCGACATAGCACCACATCGTCGACTCCACAAATGTTTTCGGCTGTCGGATCTCCCATATTCCACTATCCGGGCTCTGCCATTCCTTCATCGCCTTGTCCGCTGAGTACCTGACCAGGTTTTCGTAGACCTGGCCAGTCGTCCATCCTAACGTGTGGAGGAAGTAGACGTAGTCCGCCAGGATTCCGTACACGTCCAGCTGAAGCTGCTTTGAGGCCGCGTTCCCAACTCGGACAGGACTCGAGCGTCGATACCCTTCTAGATGGTCGAGGGTGGTCTCAGGTATTTCTCTCTCGCCACCGATGCCCATCATAATCTGTAATTTCTCCTTCGAGTGTGTGCGAAGATTGATGAGCCATCTTGCGTAGTCTAGGGCTTCTCTGCTTGCTCCAGCCTCGCTCAAGGCGAGCACCGAGAGCGCGTTGTCTCTGATCCAGGAATATCGATAGTCCCAGTTTCTCAGAGTGCCAATACTCTCGGGGAGAGAGGTCGTGACTGCAGCCACCATGGCTCCCGTTGGAGCATACTGCAATAGCTTCAGTACAAGACAGGATCTGACAACATTTGCCCGGAAGGGTCCTTGGTATTTTACATGCCCGACCCAGCGTTTCCAATAGGACAGGGTTTTCGAGAGCTTCTTGCTAGTCTCGTATCGTGCTGCGGGGACTGACGGGTTTTTCCCCCACTTTAGAACGAAGACGGCCCTCTGACCATTCGATAGTCTGAAATCATTAGTCAGAATATCCTTGTCCGTAACGCGGAGCTTCACTGATGACCCGAGATTGACCTGATGTCCATGATTTTTCGCTGTGCATCCCTCTGCAGTCTCCAGTAGCGTCGTATTTCCTCGAGCGTAATCAAGTCGGGGCTGGAAAACGATTCGAACTCCAGCTTCACCCTCGACGCAGTCGACAATTCTATGAAGCTCGTGGAATCCCTTCGCCTCGCCCTTCTCCATGAAACAGGGCATGAAGTCTGTGAGCTTGATCTTCGCCTGCTTGGATTCGAAAATTGTTGAGAGCACGTTCGTGTCCCCATCGTAACTCTGCTTTGTCGTGAACTTCTCGGTAGGGGACAACTGGAATTTTCCACCTTTCCGCACGTCAAGTAGGGCTGCAAACACGCTGGGGGAGTCGAACCGTGGGGCACAGTACCAGTCGATAGACCCGTCCAGTCCCACCAGAGCGGCAGTGTGCATATCTCCAATGACTCCGTAATCGCTGATCGGCTTGTAATCGACTATCGAACCTGGACTGTCAGACATGAATCAATGACCGCTGGGTGGACCACAGCGTCGAAGAATCGAGTCTCAAAAGTGCTTCGAGACCCACCGGATAATGGACGAGGCTCCAAGCCTTACCTGTCTTCGTGTTGGGCTTTTGGGCTAATGGCTCCGCCCGGCATCTGTTGGCCCGGGGGCGACGTCCAGCTAATCCTTCGAAGCCCGCTGCGAGGCGCTTTCTGCTAGTTCTGTGAGTTCTTGTCCGGTGATCTGCATGATTAGCCAGCCTTCTCGGAATTTGGAACCTAGATGTTGATACACGTCAATCGCTGGCTTATTCCAGTCAAGCACTTCCCATCGGACTCCGTAGCAATTCTCAGCAATCGCCGTCTGCGCAAGATGCGTCATCAGGGCCCTGCGAGGAAGATTCCAGGTCTTCCCTGCCACGTCGAATAGTTGTAGAAGTAGAAGGCCATGCCCGCAGCTTCTCCATTCAATTCTGCAATGATCACGTGAAACTTTGGGCTAGGTCCGAATCCGTCGCGGCGCAGATCCTGTTCTGTACAAACGACTGCGTTCGGTGCCCGCTCAAATTCGGCCAACTCTCGAATGAACGAGAGAATTAGTGGAATATCTTTGGAGGCTGCTTTGCGAAGCTTCAGCATAGCAGGGCTGTCTGAGCATTCGAATTATGTAAGATTGACCGGTTACCGGGACAATTCTCCGAGCATAGGCCAACTATCAGACTGCCTTTTTGGTGGTTAGTCGCGCGAGTACAGGAAAACCAGCCAGAAACGCGAACCCTGTTTTCTGAGCCGTTTGAATCCCGAGTCTCGCAGGGTCTTGTCAACAGCGCCTAGTGGATGTAAATAGAACAGAACCCCTCCTCTCCTTCTCTGGAAGTAATTCGCAATTCTCAAGGCTATTCGAAAGGGCAGTTTGGTGATTCCCTCGTCCCGAGGAACGGTGAAACCAACCATGACGTTACTGGCCTCCATCGCGCTCTTCAGCAGAGGCCTCCATTCCGAGTAGCAACAGAGCACCTTGTCCATGACCACAATGTCCGATCTTGGGAGCTCCGCCGTTGCCGCGTTTCCTTCCTGAAACTTCGTTCTGCCTTCGAAACCGTTGGCTATGGCCAACTCGGTGGCAGTAGCTGTCATTCTTGGAGACAGGTCAAAACCGACGGC
>WNFP01002899.1_pt1 | contig 13709 bp, 17 predicted proteins | sample 5400201 | NCBI WGS metagenome assembly WNFP01 (sample SAMN13153355, study PRJNA577476) | soil metagenome | isolation source: 115 cm saprolite under Madrone tree | place: USA:California | collected 2016-06-14
CGAATCACATAGCGCTCATTGTAGATCGGGAGCTGAACGGTGACCTGAGGGAGATCGTTGGACCAAGAGGAAGCTTCGAATGCTTTGAGAACACGGCGGTACTCGACCAGTCCTTTTCTGCGGTAGCGGCGAAACCGCAGGAGCAGGACATAGCAGTTGGTGCCGTAGAGAAAAAGGCCGCTTAAACAGAGGAGGTAAAGGCTGCTTAGAGCGTAGTGGAAGAAGGTGTCTGGGTTCCCAAATACCACCGGGATCTCCTCTCATTCAGGGGTTGAGTTCTGGCAAATTCCAGCGCCAGCAGCACGTATAGAGGGATGAACTGCGCCAGACTGACCCACCCGGGCATGGCCCCATCGGGGGTAAGGTATTTGAGATAGGACAACGGAAGAACCAAAGAGAGATAAAGCCACGCTCGCGAAGGAATTACGCACAAGAAAGGTATGAGCACGGAAAGATACCAGGGATGCAGGGCCGGATAAATCAGCAGGATATAGCCACTCAGGATGATGTAGCATTTCGTTACGAGATCATCCGAGTGCTGTTCGGACCGGCGAATGAACAGAATCAAGAAAGCAAGAAAGCAAAAAAAAAGGACAAAGCGGATCGAGGAAGAGGGAAGCGTGAAAAGCTTAGCTGCTCGCAGCAATGCAATCTGCGGGAGCCCTGGATTGAAGATCTCGTAGGGGTCGGAAAAGTAGGAAGGTAAAAAGCCGAGCACCTTCTTCCCAGCGTCCGCATACGGGAGATAGGTCGATGCGAAGACGACAAGAAAGGAGAGCAGTATCTTAAGTCGTTTGCCTGGAGGAACGACAACTAGAAGTAGCGCTGGTAGGAGCTTGATACTGGCGGCTAGCCCTAACAGCGCCCCGGCTGTCCTGAGCCGGCCTCGGAGAAAGAGGTAGACAAATCCCATCAGTGGCGGAAGCATAAAACTTTCCAGGTGCCCGCTGTAGAACAGTTCGTAAATGATCAAAGGATTCCATGCGTAAATCACTATCCAGTTTTGGGGCAACCCCTGTTCCTTGAGGATAAGAAATAGAAGTAAGAGCGTGAGAGCCTCAGCGGCAAGGGCTGCAGCCTTTAAGGCTGCAGGGGAATCCAGCCCCGCCTGGTATAGCGTTCGGAAAAGAATCTGGGCACCCGCAGGGTAGACCGTACGAGCTTCTTTTCGGCTTATATAAGGATAGATCTCTTGGTCGCGCAGCGTAGCAAGGTGCTTGTCCGCCGGTGGGTAAAGATAGGGATTCATTTTCCCGGCGGCCTGCACCCTCCCATCCCAGATATAGCGATAAATGTCGCTGGAAAGAGATGTCTCCATAGGGACGAGAGACAAGCGGAAGAGGAGGGCAAAGAGCAGGATTTCGGGGACCAGAGTCTTTCCATCTTCCCTTTTTGCGCGTGCCGCGAGCCCCAAAGCCAGAAGATAAAAAACAGTTAAAGGAAATAGCTGGATCAGGTAAGAAACGATGCTTTGAGGGGGAGTAGCTAGGATTCCAAACTGAACCAGAACCTCGCCGAGACGAAAATTCACTCCGTAAATACAGACCGACAACAGTCCCAATAGCCGGAGTTTATTTCTCGATGAAAATCGCATTATGCTAACGATACTGCCTCGTCGATATCGTCCCGCCGGCAGTCGGTCTTATTCTTTATACAAGGTACTTGAGGATATGCTGCAGCTTTCCGCCCGCGTTCGGGGATCGTGCCAAAGTTTTTGAGATCAGACCATCCAATCCTACGCACCTGCCTCCCCTGCCCATCATGAAAATTATGTGGCTCCCGATCAACAGTGGCCAGAGCCAGAACCACTCTCCCGGGATTCTATAGCTTCCCACGGCTATGTTGAGTTGCATGAGGGTCCCGCCAAGCCCGCCAATCAAGGGCACCAGTATTCCAAAAATTAGAGAGCTGCCAATTGCCATTTCAATCACGAAGGTTGTAAAACCGAAGAAACCGAAGTTCGGAAGGAGGATATTTTTCAAAAATTCGGCGTAAAAACCAAAGGTCGGATTATTAATCTCCTTCCATATATAACCGTAAAGCCAGCCGTAGGGTTTGCCCTCAGGGCCGATAATCCATGGCGCCTTTTGCAGGGCCTGGTCAAACCACATAAAGGCCAAGGCGATCCGATACAAGCCGACCCAGAGGGCTGCGTCCCGAAAGCCACAACTCTCTCCATTTGCCTTCATGATTTGCCTCCTTCCGCTTTCTTTCACGTTACAGGCTCCAACAAGCGCCACAACCCCTACAGCATTCAGGTGGATCGGCGCTGAGAAGACGCCTGCGAAATTCTTGATATTTCTGCCCATTCCAGATGTCAGCGAGATTTTGGTTAAATGCGTTACCCAAAGAGAGACTGCTGAGTCTTTTTGTGGAGAAAGGAGCGATGCAACATGGGAAGGAACTCCCCCGCGCGCTGATATACATGAGCGTCCATGGACGCATGCAGGCCGACCACGGTTGTTCGTGGTTCTGGCTCGTGAGGCTTGCCGCAGGGCTACTGGCGCCCGATGCTTCGAACGAGACTCCGAGTTCGCGGGCTAGCTCCTGCCCCGACCGGATAATCTCTTCTTCCTCCTCTCGCAGGGAGCTAAACAGGGATTGTTCGGGACGGGCCATTTGGTCATCATGCTCGCCTTCCCAGTAGACCAGCCGCTGTAGGTAAACTCGATCAATTCCCAAAGAGCTCGCTAGCCGGATAAAATCGGGAAGTTCCTTCAGAGTCTCGCGCAGCCCGGTAAGCCAGAGGGAAACTAATGGAGTGAGCGATCCCCTCTCAAGCTTGAGCGCCATGAGGCCTTTAATGTTTCTTATGATGACATGAAAGAGCGGCTTCCCCCGCACGTGGGCAAACGTTTCAGGAGTGGCAGCGTCCAGAGAGAGCCGGATCTCGTCCAGACCCGAGTCGATAAGCGCTTCGCGCCACCGCCGGTTGATGAGCGTGCCATTGGAGTTGAACAGAACGTATATCCCACTCTCTTTCAGCCAGGCGATGATTTTCGGGAGTTCGCGATTAAGCAGCGGCTCTCCCACTCCGTGGAGGACCACGCGCTTAACCGTGGAAAACTGCGAGACCAAACGTTTTACCTGCTCAAGGGTCAGAACCGCGGGCTCTTCAACTTTCGCGTAGGTAATAGGGCAAGTCTTACAAGCCAAGTTGCATTCATTGCTTACCTCGAGGTAAAGGCAAACTGGATCTGCGACGGCAACCGCAGTGCGGCTCGCAGGTTCGACCGCTTGGTAGTATGCAAAGTCAGCTTTCCGGGTCACGGGTTCATCCGCTCTAGATTTTTCTCGCTACTATTTGCCAATCGCTTCATCTCTCTCAAGCCGGCTTGCAGCCATCACCGGCCGGCCTTTAGCTTTGCGTTTACGATCTGCCTTTAGTTCTGCCTGCTACTGTCCGCTTTCTGCCGTATGAGCACGCTCCCCCAGAGCGCGTTGTTCTACGCTCACGTCGAGCCTTTCAAACAGACCTGGCAGGCAGAGTGGACTTCGCGTAGCTTGGCCACCCTCTGCCGGGATTTCGGACTCAACGCCTCATCCAGCGTGTCACCTAACTTTGTGCCGGGCTCCTTGACCAGCACAGGGCAGGGATAGAACGCCCCCTCGGAGTAGGCGATGCCTTTGTCACACATCAAGGTCGAGTCTGACTGATTATTGCCATCGCTGGCCCCGCGGGAGGGTTTCAACCCTCTCTCTTTAGCCGAGCCGAGGTCATAGAGCGATATGTATTTGACATCAGCGCCTTTCTCGACAGCTAACCTTTCAAGGTCCGCAAGCCCCTCTTGATTACTCTCCATCGGTGTTGCGGCCAACGTCACTGCAACTCCTTTTTCTGTGAGGGAGTCCACCGCGCCAAGAGCCCTCCTATAAAGTCCCACGCCATAGATGGAGTCGTTGATCTTTGGATCCGCCGATTCGAGAGAGATCTGCACTTTGGTCAGGTGAGGCATCTTCGACAAACGAGTCGCGGTCTCTTTTTGGATACGGGTGCCGTTGGTCATGAGCTGGAATGAGTAGCCCTTGTCGTCAACGATATCTAAGAAATCGTACAGTTCCGGGTGAAGGGTCGGTTCTCCGCCGGTAAAAAGCAAGTGAGGCTTAGCGCCTACGGCTTCCACTTGAGCGAGCAGCCTGGAAAGTTCGTTTCTTGAAAGGCGGTAGGGATTGCGCGTTCTCGGCGAGGCGCCGTAAAGACAATGGGTGCAAGCCAGGTTGCAGGTCTCGGGCGCCACCGGGAAGATCCAGAGCTCCCGCAGACTCTCAGCGGCGTTCTCCCGACCTATAATAATTTGCTTTTGGGTTTTCCTAAGCGGCGCGCGCAGATCAACCGCAGCCTTCTTGGCGCTCAAGGTGAGGACGTAGGCTTCAGGGTTTCGGGTCCGTTTATTTTCAGAGATCTCTAGAACCTCAACGCGGGTAAATCCAGCCTCCACGAACTTGGTCAGAAAAGACTTTTCTGACAAAGCGCCGGCAATTCACTTGAACCAGTCATCCTCATTAAGGCGCTCTTCGACGGTTGGCTGTCGCTGCAGGACGATCTCGGAGCAAAGAACTCGCCCTCCAGGCCTCAGGACCCGATGGATTTCTTCTAAGATTCTCTCCTTTTCCGGAGAAAGGTTGAATATGCCGTTACTCACAACCCAGTCCACCGAGCCGGATGCAATGGGAAGTTCCTCCGCCAAAGCTTGATTGAAGTAGACCCGCGAAATCCCCGCCTGCTTCGAGCCCGTAGCTGATCTCTGAAGCATAGCTAGGGAGAAATCCAAGCCAATGACCTTTCCTGAGCAGCCCACTTTCCGCGCCAGAAGGGCGGTATCCAGTCCTCCTCCGGAGCCTAATTCTAAAACAGTTTCACCTGGTTGGAATTCTTGAAAATGGACCAGATACGAAGAGACGCCGGTGAAAGACTCGATAAAAATTTTTGGCAGACCTTCCGTCTCATAGCGCGGATAGCCCAGATCAAGCGCATATTGGTGACCGACTCGGAAGCGATATTTTGTGAGTGGATAAAACGCAACTTCGGAATATTTTTCCCGAACAAGCTCCCTTATCTCGGCTGCAGAAAGCTCCCCGATAGGTCGACGGGTCATCTCCATGAACCATCTACTTTCCACCTTATAACTCCTCTGCGCTCGTTAAGTTCCCGACTCGCTTGATTGTTTTCAGTTGCTGCATGCTCTGATTGATTCCACCGGCGGTAGTTCATCCGGTGGAACGAAGACCATCAGATATCCGTCTGCCGGCTTAAGATACTGAAATGCCACTTCGCGATAACCCAGTGCCCCAAGCTCACAGCGCAGGAGCTTGGGCGGGGTACCATGCGACTCAGTGGGCCGGTCCAGATCCACGATACCCACGCGCGCGCCGGGCGCGAGGGAGCGATGAAGTCTGTACATAAACTCGTACGGATTCTCGATTTCGTGATACACATGCGCAAGGATCGCAACATCGATAGCGGCCGGAGGCAACTTCGGGTCGTTCGGGCTACCTAGGACGAGCTTAACGCCGCCTATCCCTTTGCTTTTCAACCGCGCTCGCAGCTCGTTCATGTGATCGGCTTTGACATCAGTTGCATAGATGGTCGCGTCTGGCCCGAGGCGGCCTGATAGCCGCACAGTGTAATAACCTCTCCCGGCGCCAAGGTCCGCGACGCGGACACCCGGTTTGATGCTTAAAAGATCCATGACCCGTTCCGCCTCTTGGTGCAGGTCGCGCGTTTTTTCATCTGAATACTCAGCCGAGATGATCTGCGCCACCGGCCGATTGGGTGCGGGAAATATGGGCTCCGTTGCCCAGCCCTCGCGCAAAGGGAACTGCAATGTACACAGGCTTATGGCCACAAACGCGATTATTTGCATCAGAGCCCTTTCCTGCGCGCAGCATGCAGCATAGCGATCACTGTCATGCTGTCTAAGATCTCGTTGGTTAGGACCATCTCTAGAGCCTGTTCAAACGAAAATTGCCGGACCTCGATGAACTCTGTCTCATCTGGATGGAGTTCAAGCTTCACCAGATCGTCGCCTAAAAAAAGATGGGCCGTCTCATCCATCACGCTTTTGCTCGTGTGGTAGGTAGAGAGCCAGGTAAGACGACCTGCCCGGTGTCCGGTTTCTTCCCCGAGTTCGCGCTGGGCCGCTGCCTCGATGGCTTCGCTTTGGTGAACGCCTCCTGTAGGCATCTCCCAGGTCACGCGTTTCGCCACGTAACGATACTGCTTAACAAGAAGCACTGTGTTAGGATCCAGGAACGGCAGCACTCCGACACACTCTCCACAGGTAACGACCCCATAAATGGTTTGCTGTCCGTCCGGGAGCGCCACCTGATCCTCGCGCAAAGAGAGCCACTTGTTATGGTAGATCGCGCGGCTGGAGAGCGTCTTCCAGGGAACTTCTACCAAGCTTTTTCGCTCTTTCATTTCTGCCGTTCCATAAGAAATTGCCGGGTGCGCTCAGCCTCCTGCCCAAGATCTGAGTGGAGAGATTCTCTAAGACGTTTTAGATCTTCAGGAGTATCCACGTCGTACCATGTGGGGAGACAAACAACTTTAAGCCCTTTGGCTTGGGCACGGCGTATGGTTTCAGAAAGGACGTGCGCCGTACTCCAACGCATTTTCTCAAAGAGCTCGGGTTGCAACCTACGGAGGCCGATAAGATAGTAGCCGCCATCCTCGGACGGCCCTAGCACCACGTCGATTTCCGGTTCGCTTAAAACGGAAACTGCTTTTTCAAGGTAGGCAGCAGGCAGCGTCGGTGTGTCACTGTCAATAGCCATCACCCGTCGATATCCCGACTCTAAAAGTTGGTTCAGAGTGTTTGAGAGTCTTGCCCCAAGATCCGGCCCTTTCTGAGGAATGAGGGTGAAGCTTGACGGAACCATGGCCTCAAACAGGGACTCGGTATCATCCGGTGTGTAGGCAACTGCTGGGGCAGTCGCTTTCAACGAATTAAGCTGTTTGATCTTATCCAAGAGAAAACAGCGATAAAGCTGAGCCGCCTCCTCATATGAAAGCGGGGGACAAAGGCGGGTCTTTACCTCGCCAGGCATGGGAGCCTTCGCCATAATCGCTATCGCGCACTCCGCCCTCTTATTGATCTCGGACATGGCTCACTTCCCGCGTTCTAAAATCTTTTCCTGGTTCCGATAGGACGGTTAAGGCTCTTTCCACGACCTTTCCGTCCACATGGACCCGCAGTTCTTCAGTGTCCTTAGGAATCGGAAAGGTCATCTGCCTATCTTATTCCTTTGCCCCACTCCGTCGTGGACGGGGACTGATCTGGGAATCGTTCGTAATCAGCCGAAAGGAAGCAACCGGTGACACGTCGGAAAATTCTCGGCGATTGGAATTTCTTGCCGCCTCACCGAACGTTGAAACAGCCGCCCCGAGTAATACGACGTCCTTTAGAAGGAACTGCCCGGGCAACGCCGACAGGGCAGGAAACCCTCCCAGGCTAGGCTCCCAACCGGGAGTCGAGAACAGAAAACTCAGGGTCGTAAGGAACATCAGCACTGCCGAAGCGCTCCCGATAGCTGATAGCCTAGGAGATAAGGGGCGAAGGGCGATGAGACTGGCGATAGCGATCTCCACGATGCCGAGCAGGCTGGAAAAGGTTTGAACACTGAGGAATTGGTACATCCAGCCCATGACAGGGCTATGAGCCACCATGGGTTGAATCCCGTGCGCCTCGTAGCTTGTGAATTTCATTGCCCCAATCCAACCGATCACCAAAACCAAACCATAGCGGATCAGTAGGTCTCCCATAGCCTCAAATTGGCTTTTCGTCTGGCCGCTATTTTCCATTGATGTTTTCCTCTAACGACTCTATGTCACTTGACTCGATAAATATGGCTGCCATCATGAAGAGTCCAAGTCCGGCAGCTGCCATCAAATGCTCGGGGCCAGAGGCGCGTCGGGAATCCATGATTGTTTTTAGATGCTCCTGAAAGGAAAAAGGATGCATAAAAGTCTATTACCAGTGTTAGCCCGCTTTTCCCCTTTTCCAAAAAGCCTTGAACTATCTCACATCGTCTTCTAAATAGAGCATCGCAATAGTGTTACCGCGACATGCATATTCGTGAGTAAGCGGTCACGCCTAAAAGCGAACCCAGTCTATTGATGCTGGCTTCAAAACCCTTCCTTCCTCACTTGGTCAATCGCAGGGGAAGAATCATCGGGACCTGCTCGCGATACTTCCTGTAGGCCTCGCCATAAAAGCTGACCAGATCCTTCTCCTCAAATTGAATCGCCAAAAGAATATAGGCGGTCATGCCTATAGCAAAAACCACGTGGCCTACAGTCATCGTGGGCGTCGACCAGAAGGCAACCAGCCAACCGAGATAGAGAGGATGGCGAACACATTGATAGGGACCTGGTGTCTTAAAGGGAATCGGCGGAAACTTTCGCCTACGTAAATGAAGATAGATTTGGCGCAATCCGAAGAGATCAAAGTGATCGATCGAAAAGGTGGTCGTCAACGCAATAAGCCATCCAGTCGCAAAGAGTGTCGATAGAACGAAGCGACCTGCGGAGTGGCTTGCATACCAAATGATTCCGCTCATCGGCCGCCATTGCCAGAAGAGCAAAAGAAGCAGAAGGCTGCAGAACAGCACATAAGTACTGCGTTCCGCTGGTTCAGGGACGATTCTTGTCCACGCGCGCTTGAACCACTGGCGCGCCATCACGCTGTGCTGAACGGCGAAAAGCCCTAGCAGACCAACATTAATTAGGAGTGACTGCCCAAGTGGGTCCTCGATCCCGGAGTCGATGGATTTTGTGACTACAAAGTTACCCAGGAAGCCAATCGCGTATAGAAGCGTTCCAACGGAAACGAGGTAACAGGCAAGTCCATAGAGAAAAATAATACCTCGTCCCATAAGTGAGCCTAGAGCCACTCAGTTCAAAGCCAAAAGCTGGGCACAGGATTGTCTTGCACGACGGAGGTCACCTCGGTTTGCTTCCCCTTCGTGAATTATTCGTCACGCACCCAATTTTGAGTGCGCCCTAGAAGGGCGAAGCCAATGAAACCCCGCACGCTGAGCTTTTCTCCTTCGCCGCCCTCAAGCTTCATCCTGGCACGGTAGATCTTGCCGCTCTCTGGATCCAGAATCGCTCCCCCTTCATATTCATCACCTTGCTTCTTCAACCCCCATAAAATGGTCATTCCGATAACCGGTTGATTGTGCCGTGCACCGTCACATTTCTCGCACTTCGGCTCCGGGTCTTCACCAGGTGCAGTGAAAATCTTTTCTACCTTACCCTGATATTCGCCATTTACCTCCATGATCCGCACTAGCCCTCGCGGCTTGCCCGTATTATCGTCAATCGTTTTCCAAAGACCTACTGGAGAGAGTTCACTGGCAGAAGCAGCGGACCAAATCACGGCCGATAGGATACCTATTTCAAGCGCTATGGTGACGCTGCGGTAAAAAAAGCCTGTAGTGCGCGTTGCTAAACAGCCAGCGGATCTTTGTGCAGCCATAGCGGGCTACCTCAATTCACACACAGCCCCTTCTCGACGCAGCCGGCGAATAGCGTAAAACTGAAGGACCGCGAAGAGCAGGACGATGTTGGCTGCTATTGTGACCGTCCAGTTACCCACCGTACTTAATGAACCGACAAATAGTAAGCCTACGCTCCCGACGACCCAAGCTACATTAACGAGGACAGCGAGCGATGCCTCTGTTTGACAAACTGTCACGCGTCGCGCGTTCAGAAGAACAGCGGCCGCGTACACCAAAAGCAAGGCGCCTACGCCTATCAGGATTGTCGGCATGTGCAGGCCGAAGAGTCCGGATAGTCGATTAGATCCAAAGAGAAGAATGATTCCTGAAAGACCGGAAAAGACGCAGTTCGCTAGCAATGCCGTTCGAAGAAGAACGGACTCGTTATGCTCAGCGTTCATGGTTTGTTTGCCTCGCTTTGGTTCATTTTTCAAAAAAGACTAGGGTTGGGGTGCTTTGCCTGGGTTAAAGTCACCCCTTTATTGTCAGCGCCGAGGGCCTGCACCACTCGATTCATGTAACTAAAGAAGCCTGTAACGTGGGCCGCGTCCAGGATCGCTCGATCGGAGAAGCCGGCCAATCGGATTATCTCGATATCTTCAGGAGTAATCTGGCTGGCTTCCCGCGCCATCTTTTCCGCAAAGGATAAGAGATGTTTCATCTGCGGTTCGATTGGAGCGGCGCGGTAGTCCGTCATGAGCGCATCGGCTAATTCTGCATCGTTCAGCTCTTCACGGAGAAACTCTCCGTTAGATTCAGTTCAGTAAAAGCAGTTATTCACTTTAGAGGCCACAATGGCCACCATCTTTCGCTGCGCCCGGGTCAGAGGCGACGGTCCCTCCATAAGCGTGCGGAAAAGGGGGCCCAGAGTGACCAAGAGCCGCGGATTGAGACTGGAAACTTTGACAATATTGGGGACTCTTCCCCGCGTCCACCGCGCCACCCGATAGACCCAGCCTAGCAGTCCTCGTGCCTCGTTCTCTTCAAATGTTTTGATCCAAGCCATTTTTAGCCTCCTTTGAGTTGAGCGGTTTTCTCGTCGGCAAAAAGATCAATTGAAGTACCGATTATTGCAAACGCACTCGAGAAATCCCCTACCTTGATTGGGCTCGGCGTCAGATCGGAACGCAAACAATTGCTGAGCACATCTGCTAAGACAAGGCCGGCTAGGGTGTATGCTTCCTTCGCATCCTTACACTGCTCGAAAGCCACCTCGCTGAGAGCCTCTATGAGATCCCCCAGCGTCGTATCGATTCTTTTTTTGCTTGATCTGTTTCGTCTCATTGTTTTCCTTGCATCGATACCATTTAAACACAGCAGGGCTTTAAAAAGTTCCTGGAACACGTAGAACCTTCTTGGCAAACCCCTCGGGTCTAAAGGTAGGGCCGCAAGCTTTGTGCCGACGGATCGATGTCCGGAAAACATCTATAGTTGATGAAATCAGGAGAGCTTCAGATTTTCCACTTTGCTTCGGAGGGGTTGTGACGAAGAACACGTGACGGCTAATCGGCGGGTGTCGAAATGTCGACTTTAGTCGGACGAGCCATTCCTAGTCTTTTCACCAGCGAGTGAAGAGTTATACCCGAGTCGATCGGCGGCACCTGTGGCCCGCCGATGATTCAGTTCGTGTCCTTGGAAAAAGGGAGAGTAAGGATCCGGAGTTCCAGAAAGAATATCTAAAGCTCGTCGGCGAAGAACAGACCCCCGGCCATACCGAATGAGAAGGAAAACTCGTCAGCGAGCTTCCGAGCGATATGGAAATCGTCACGCTATTCCAAATATCAACGAGGTAGGTCCTTTACCGTCTCGTTAACAGGCGCGCGGGTTGAATGCTCGGCGTGAGGACATCGCGCAGTTAAGAATTTATAAGATGAACCGTCCCTGAGAGAATTTGATGCGAGTGCCAATACTCGCGAGGAATATAGGCGAGCCGTCTACACGACTTTCAAGATTGATAAGATTGTTATGCCAGGCCCTGCGTCTCCCTGCCCGCTCGGTAAAACAGCAGAAGTAAAGACGCGACCCTAGTCCATCGATGCTCTTTCACCCTGAGTTATAGAGAAAGATCATACTCTACATCGACTCGACAGAACCAATCGATGTTCTCGATCTATCGAGATCCCGGAGCCGCAAGTGGAAACCCTGTACGGGGCGCCTCAAACAGGCTTCCAAACCGCTCGAGGAACGTCGCATCGTCGCCTGATAAACCCCCATTTACGTGCCGACCCTGGACCGCGTCGATAAATGAATTTCGGTCGACGGTCACCACGCGGGTGTTCCCTTTTTCAGCGGGCGCGTTCTCGTGAATGAGCACGCCGTTGCGGATTTCGATCGATTGAGGTTTGTCCTCTCCAACCAAATCTAAATCGAATTTCATCGGAACTTTGAGCGCCTTATCCGGGTTCAGGCGAACGGACAGAAGATCCAAGATGTAGGAAACTGGCAAGTTTCTGAACGAATTGCCGTCCGCATCGAAAATGCCGGGACCGGGTCCTCCAGTTCTTAGCTCTTTGGCCCCGTTGAGGTACGCGTTCCGCCATGACCCGCTTTCAGACTGGTAACCCATCTGTTCAAGACTGTCCGCAAGCAGCAGGCGTGCCGCCTCGTTAGAAGGAGCGGCGAAAACGAGCCGAGAAAGCAGTTCCGAGGACCACCGATAGTCGCCTTGGTCAAAGGCATCTTTCGATTTCTTCAAAACCGCGTCTTCACCTCCCATCGCATCGACGTATCGTTTGTTCGCCTCTTCGGGAGGGAGGGGATTGAGGTGGGCAGGATTTCCATCGTACCAACCAAGGTAGCGTTGATATATAGCCTTTGTGTTGTGACTCATCGTTCCATAGTTGCCGCGATTAAACCACCGCCTGGCGAGCACATCCGGTAGCTTGATGCGCTCGGCGATTTCGGAACCGGTCAAGCCATTGTTCATCATCCTGACTGTCTGGTCGTGAAGGTATTTATATGCGTCACGTTGCGAGGAAACATAATCGACAATGTTGTCATGGCCCCACCGCGGCCAGTAATGCTGCGTCACGAGATATTCTGTCCGTGACCCGTATAGACGCAACGATTCGGTAAGATAGTCAGCCCACGCCTTGGCATCTCTTACCTCAGCGCCCCGGAGCGGAAGAAGATTATGAAGAGTGCCGCCAGCGTTCTCCGCAAGACACAAGGTATGAAGGTCGGGCAAGAAAATGTTCATTTCAGTAGGCGCTTCGGTTCCCGGCGTAAGCTGGAACTCCATACGAACGCCATCCATGGTGATGGCCTCGCCGGTGTGAGTGATCTCATACGTGGGCGGGATAAGTGAGGTGGTGCCCGCAACAGAGACTGTGTTGCCGGAGCCCGAATAAAGGGGGCCATCGCCCGTCGTTACAAAACCCTTTGCATCCAGCGGCAGGCCAAAGCCAAATTGATAAGCCGCTCGACGCGCCCAAGCGGGCAACGCGGTGACGTTTTCAGAGGCGATCTGGTCCATAAATCCGCGCGGCGCCAGAATAGGCACGTGTCGGGCGCGAGCTTCCTGCTCGTCTAAAATCCCCTTGATGCCACCGTAGTGGTCGACGTGTGTGTGTGTGTAGACGACGCCCATTATCGGGCGATTCCCGAGCTTCTCACGTGCGAGATCAATCGATGCCCTCGCCGCTTCGGCTATCCACAGTGAATCGATGACAATGAAACCGGTATCACCCAGCACGATCGTCATGTTTGCACCATCAACGCCTCGGACCTGGTAAACCCTGTCAGAAACCTTGAAGAGCCCCGATTTCGACACCAACCCGGCATTTCGCCATAGACTCGGATTGACGGTGGGGGGGGCGGGTTGCGCGAAAAACCCGTCCACATTCAGGTCGCGTAGCACATGGCCCTCAGCATCCACAATTCGATTGCCGGGAATTGCCGCAACGAAGCCGCGGGTTGCCAGCTCGAAGTCTTCTCTGTCCGCAAAAGGAAGGCCTGCGGAGAATTGCGCGAGGTATGCGCGTGTAGCGGCGGTCGCCGGCTTCGGTGCTGCGCCGGGAGCAGCATGAACGGGAACGACAGAGTCTGCACTCATGATGAGAAAGGCTCCTGCGATCGAGACGATGACGACATGGTGGAGGTGGAACCGAGACCGAATCTCGACCCACATGGCTGCTGCAACACTGATAACCATCATGCTTCCTTCAGGCTAGCCCTTGGGGCCGCGAGCGACGTTAGCCGGCCAG
>WNFP01003739.1_pt1 | contig 13705 bp, 14 predicted proteins | sample 5400201 | NCBI WGS metagenome assembly WNFP01 (sample SAMN13153355, study PRJNA577476) | soil metagenome | isolation source: 115 cm saprolite under Madrone tree | place: USA:California | collected 2016-06-14
AGCGGTTCTTCTCGATGACCAGCGGAATCTCGGCATCGGCCGCCAGGACGGGCGCGGCGACTCCCAGGACCACGGCCAGCGCGGCCACCAGCGCTACGCATCTGTTCACGGGGGGCTTCCTTTCGGACGCTCGGATGATGGACGGCTGCATCACGATGATTAGGGTAGCCTAACAAAAAAGCTTGTGTCAACCGCAAAAATAACCGCTGGCTAGGCTTTCAGATGGGCGGGTCCGGCGGCCGCCGGGCGCTGCTAGAGGACGTGCAGGAGAGGTCGGGCCGTGAGGGTGCCGGGTTTCCAGAGGCCGCTCGCGTCGAGCTCGGCCATGGCTAGGCCGGCTTCGGGCGAGCGCATGAGCGCCCAGGTCGTCCCGCCGGGGAAGAAGCCGCCGAAGGCCATGCGCCCGCCGCCGCGGGCCTCGATCAGCGCAAACGAGGCCATCTCCACGTCGGGCGCCACGCCCTCGACGATGGTGACCTTGCGCGAGCCGTCCGTGACCACGGGCGGCATCTCCCACGGCTCGAGAAACTGGGCGAAATCGCGCGGGCGCCAGGCCTTCCAGGCGCCTCCGGTGACGTACGGGTCCTCGTCGAGGAGCCGCGTGAGGTCCGCCGCCTGCTGAACGCGGTAGACGATATCCACGCTCGTGCCGTCCGGCGACGGGCCTCCGCCGATCACGAAGCCCTGCTGCCTGAGCGCCGTCAGGCGCTCCAAGTGGGCCTCCCGGTGCGGCGCGCGGCGCGCCACGTAATCGTCCGCCGTCTCGATGGCAACGTGGCAGACGATCACGGCGTCACCCACCCGCCGGAGAACGGGACCACTTGCCCGATGAAGAAGTCCGCGTCCTCGGAGGCCAGGTAGACGGCGAGCCGCGCCGACTCCTCGCTGCGCGCGAGCCTGCCGGCGGGAATGTTCTTCACCATGCGCGCGAGCTTGTCGGGGTCGCCGGTCAGCGCCGGCGGAAAGTAGGTCGGGTTCTCGACATAATTCTGCGCGATGGCATTGACCTGGATGCCGTCGCGCGCGACCTCTCGGCCGACGGCCTTGGTCAAGCCGTTCACGCCGGCGCGCGCGGCCGAGTACGCGGCGTAGTTCGCGAGGCCCGGAAAGGCCGCGGCCGAGGACATGTTGATGATCTTGCCGCGCCTGGCGGGGCGCATCACGCGGAGCGCCGCGCGCAGGCAGTAGAAGGGCTCGTCGAGCAGCCGCGACATCATGTCGCGCCACTGTGTGTCGGTCACGCTCTCCGTCGGGCTCCCCGTGGGCGGATTCGCGCTGTTGTTGACGAGGACGTCGAGCCTGCCGAATCGGGCGACGACGGCGTCGACGACGCGGTCGGCCTCGGCCGATCGCGTGAGATCGCCCGTGAGCACGAGCACGTCGCGCCCGAGCCCGGCCGCGATGGCGGCGAAAGGCTTCGCCCTGGCCTCGTCGCGGTCGTGGAGCGCCACCGCGGCGCCCTCGCGGCAGAACTCTTCGGTGATGGCGGGACCCATGAACTCGCTGACGTTCGTGATGAGCGCGATTTTTCCCGTGAGCTTCATGCTGCACAGCCTATGCGGGATTTCTCGTCGCCGCAAGACCGTGCTAAGGTGATGACGCGGTCGAGGGGAGGCCGGGACGTGAGCGACGACCTGCTTGAGTCATTCAAGGCCCGCTACTCGTTCGCGCTGGATCCCTTCCAGCTGGACGCCATCCGCGCCATCCAGGACGGCAAGTCCGTCATCGTCTCGGCGCCGACGGGCTCGGGCAAGACGCTCGTCGCGGAGTTCGCGATTCACGCCACGCTCGCGCGCCAACGCCGCATCGCCTACACCACACCGCTCAAGGCGCTCTCCAACCAGAAGTACGCGGACTTCTGCCGGCAGTTCGGCTCCGCGCAGGTCGGCATCCTCACGGGCGACGTCAAGGTCAACGCGCGCGCGACCGTCATCGTCATGACCACCGAGATCCTGCGCAACATGTTCTACGCGGGCGGTCTCGCCGGCCTCGACGTCGTGGTGCTGGACGAGTGCCACTACATGGGCGACGAAGGGCGGGGAACCGTCTGGGAAGAGATCATCATCAACGCGCCCAAGGACGTGGCGCTGGTCGCGCTGTCCGCGACCGTCAAGAACATCGCCGAGATCGCCGACTGGATCAGCCTCGTCCACCGCCCGATCGTGCCCATCACGCATCCTCACCGCAGCGTGCCGCTCCAGTACCTCGTGGCCGATCTCTCGGGCGAGATCCACACGTACGACACCGTCCGCAACGGCAAGGTGCGGCTGCTGGGCCAGGAGCGCGAGGGCGGTTACAGCGACAAGGGCCGCTGGTACACGCGCCGGGTCGTCGATCCGACCGTGATGCTGGACGAGCTGGAGACGCGCGGCTGGCTGCCCGCGATCTACTTCATCTTCAGCCGCGCCGGCTGCGAGCGGGCGATGGAGACGGTCCTCGCCGAGGGCAAGCCGCTCCTGCGCCCAAGCCAGCGGCAGCAGGTGGACGACGCCATTCGCGAGGCGGTCTCCGACACCCCGACCATCGCGGAGTCGCCGCTGAACCAGACGATCTTCCAGGCGCTCGGGATGGGCGTGGGCCTTCACCACGCGGGCGTTTTGCCCTCGGTGAAGCGCCTGATCGAGCTGCTGTTCGAGCGCGGGCTCTGCAAGGTGGTCTTCGCCACCGAGACCATGTCGCTCGGCATCCACATGCCCGCCAAGAGCGTCGTACTGCAGTCCCTGACCAAGCGGACCGACCGCGGCTTCCGCTCGCTGACCCACAACGAGCTCACCCAGATGGCGGGCCGTGCGGGTCGTCGCGGCATCGACCCCGAAGGCAAGTGCGTCATGGCCCTCGACGTCCGCGACGGCCTCGAAGACATTATCCGCGTCGTGGACGGACCGCCCGAACCGGTGCTCAGCCAGTTCAAGCTGGGCTATGGATCGGTCGCCCTGCTCCTGGCGACGGGACAGGACATGGCGACGATCCGGCGCACGGTCGAATCGTCGTTCGGGCAATACCAGAACCTCAAGAAGATACGGGGCCTCGAGGCCGAGGTCGCGAGCCTGGAGATGGCCGTGAGCGACGCGCGGCGCTTCGAGGCTCCGTGCGGCGACTTCTCGCGCATCGGCCGCTACCGCGTCGCGCGCGCCCAGGTCGAGCAGCAGCGCATGGCCCGCGGGAAGGGCGCCCGCGGCGCGCGCTCGGCGGCCAGCGCCGAGCCGGGCCGCGTGGCGCTCGTCCGGCGGAAGAGCGGCGCCTCGCTCGGCGTCATCTGCGGCACCGACCGGCGACGCCACCGCACGCTCCTGACCGTGCTTCTGCCTCACGGCGTCACCGTCCAGATGAAGGAAGGTAACGTCAAGAAGATCTTCTGGCAGACGCCGCCGCTCCACCTGCCGCGCGACTGGGAGCGGCGCACGAAGAGCCTCGCCGAGCAGCTCGAGCGCATGTCGATCCCGGAGCTCGTCGAGCGCGAGCGAACCCGCGGCCCCGAGGCCGAGCTGGCGGCCATCGAATGCCACCGCTGCCCGTGGGGCAGCCAGAGCAAGTGCGACCATTCGTGGAAGGGACTCGAGGCGCTCGAAGGCCGCCTCGGGCAGAAGCGCGAGATGCTCGACGCCTTCCGCAACGCCTACTGGCAGGAGTTCTGCCGCGTCGTCGCGGTGCTCGAGCGCTTCGGCGCCGTCCAGGACGGAAAGCTCCTGGCCAAGGGACAGCTCATCGCCGGCCTCCGCCACGACAACGAGCTCCTGATCTCCGAGATGGTGGACCGCGGCATCTTCGACGATACGACGCTCGCCGAGGCCGCGGCGCTCTGCTCGTGCCTGATCGAGGAATCGCGCTCGGGCGATTCGGCCGTGGCGCGCCTCTTCCTGAAGAAGCGCCCCAAGCTCAAGCGCAAGCTCCAGGACCTGGAAATGCTGGCCCATACCGTGCTGGAGGTCCAGCGTCATCACCACCTGCCCATGCCCGTCGGCGTGTCCACCGGCTTCATGCCGTCGGTCTTCCGCTGGGCTTCTGGAGAAGACGACTGGTCTGGTATCGTGGAGGAGTCCTTCGGCGGTCACGAGGGCGACCTGATTCGAGCTCTCAGGCGGCTCATCGATCTGCTCCGGCAGCTCGGTGAGGCCCCCGAGGTGCCGCAGGCGCTGGCCGCCCTGCTCGGGCGGGCCGCCCGTGTGGTCGACCGAGGCATCGTGCTGGAATCCGCGCTGATCTAAAAGGAGAGACGCATGCGTGCTTTCCGTATCAGCCTTGTCGCCGCGGCGGGCTTGCTCGTGGGAGCCTGCGCGGCCAAAGTACCGGTGATCGAGCAGACGACCCGTGGACCCATCGCCCAGGAGATTCAGATCGCGCGATCCTTCGCCGCCAACGGGCGGGACATGGGCTGGGACGAGAAGCGTCACTACGAAGAAGACCTCGAGGAGAGGGTCTTCAAGTACCTGCGGGAGCACCCCGAGTTGCAGAACGAGAGCCGCTACAGCACGTTCCGCTTCTGGCGCCAGGTCAGCATCGGCAGCACCAAGGAGGAGGTCATGGTTCTCCTGGAGGACCCCAACGAGCGGACCATCGACCCGGCGCTGATGGCCTCCATGGCGCGCCGCCACTGGTCCCAGGTCCAGGGCAAGGCCAAGGAAGCGTGGGTCTATCCGCTCGGCTGGGTCCTCTACATCGACGACAAGGCCGTGGTCAGCATGATCCGGTCCCGGGGCCAGTGGGACAAGGACGACGACCAGTAGCGTCGGCCGCCGATAAGGGGCCATCTGCTTCGTTGGCGCCCTCGACCGCAGGCTCAACGTAGAGGGACTACGCCTCGCCTGCGGTCTTCGGGCGCCGCCTCGCATCTGACCCCTTCTCGGCGCCCGGTGCCGCTAGGCGGGCTTGGCATCTCGAACCTTTCGGGACTGCTTCGCGGTGGTATAGTTTGCGGGCGTTGGAATCCTTGATGGCCGAACTGCCTGCGTGGATTGCGCCCGGTGACGCCGTGACCCTCGTGTGGTACAGCGGGCGGGGCGAGAGCGCCGAGGGCATAGCCTTCTACCAGGTCGCCGGGCCCGCGCTCGACAAGCCGCCGGCCTCGCCGTTTTTTCTTCTGGCTCCTCTCGAGCGCGGCGACTTCGCGAGCCGGCTCTATCGCGGCGAGGTCGGGCTCTCCGATCTCCGTGGTTTCCTGGGCGATTGCACGCTGGCCCGCGGCGAGCTGAGCGAGTCGCTGGACCGCCTGGCCGCGCGGGCCGAGATGCCCGTGCTTCCCGTGCTCGACGCCTGGCGCGCCATGCCGGACCGGCCCCTCCTGCCCTATCTCGACGACATCGAGGCCTTTCTGCCGGGGGAGCGGCCGCTCTTCGTCACGCCTGAAGCCTGCGCGGCGGCGCGGCAGGAGCCGGAGCAGTTCGGGACGGCGTGGGTCTGCGACGAGTGCGGCGAGGCGGAAGACGCGGCGGCCTTCCTCTGGACGGCCCACGCGGGCCCGGCGGTGCGGGTGTGCTTTCTCATCCAGAACGACGCCGGCGTGTGGAGCTGCCGCCTGCATCCGTTCGATTTCCTCAAGGAGGCCGCATGATCCGCTCCAGGCTCGCCGCGACGAAGCGCACACCCATCGCGTCCCGCGGCATGGTGGTCGCCGAGCACCCGATGGGCGCCGAGGTCGGCGCCGGCATCCTCGCCCGCGGCGGCAATGCCGTGGACGCGGCCGTGGCGACGGCCTTCGCGATGCCCGTCGTCGAGCCCTTCATGTCCTCGCTGGCCGGCGGCGGCACGATGCTGGTTCACCTCGCCAAGTCGGGGCAGACGGTCTGCGTGGACTACAACGTCGAGGCGCCGGCCGCCGCGCACGAGACCTGCTACGAGCTGGGCGAGGGCGTGTCGACCGCGCTCTTTCCGTGGCGCCGCGTCGTGGACGACGCCAACGTCTTCGGGCCGCGCTCGGTGGCCGTGCCGGGCTCGGTCGCGGGACTGACGCTCGCGCTCGAGCGCTGGGGCACGATGGAGCTGGCCGACATTCTCCAGCCCGCGATCAGGCTCGCGGAGGAGGGCGTCGTGCCGGACTGGTACGTGGCGCTCGAGACCGCGGTGTTCTGCCAGGAGCTGGCGGCTTTCCCGGCGACGGCGCGCAACTATCTCCGCGATGGGCACTACATCTACCGCACGCCGATGGTCGGCGAGGGCGAGATCTTTCGCCAGCCTGACCTGGCTCGAAGCCTGAGACTCGTCGCCAGGGATGGGGCCGCTGCGTTTTACAAAGGCGAGATCGCGCAGGCGATCCACGAGGAGATGTGGGTCAAGGGCGGGATGCTGACCAAGGACGACCTCGCCCGCTACGCGCCCCGCGTGCTGCCCGCCCTCATGGGCGAGTACCGCGGCCTCGAGCTGGCATTCTCGCCGGGCGCGACGGGCGGCACCACGGCGCTCGAGATGCTGAACATCCTCGCGCGCTTTCCGAAGACGCGCACGACGTGGAAAACGCCGGGCGGGCTGCACCTGCGGGCCGAAGCGGTGCGCCGCGCTTTTCTCGACAGGCTCGAGTACCTGGGTGACACCGAGCGCGTCAAGTCTCCGTGGGAGGGTCTCGTGTCGCGCGAGTACGCGACGAAGGTGGCGTCGGGCCTGAGGGCGGCGGGCCCGCGCAGCTCGCGTCCGGGCCCGGATCCGTGGCGCTACGAGATGGGCGGGCGGGCCTCCGATTGCACCACGCACCTCTGCGCGGTCGACCGCCAGCGCAACATGGTCTCGCTCACCAATACCGCCGTCTCGCTGTGGGGCTCGCGCATGGTCGTGCCCGGCACGGGCATCCTCCTTCAGAACGGCATGATCTGGTTCGATCCCGAGCCGGGCCGCGTCAACTCCGTCGCCGCCGGCAAGCGGCCGCTGGTCAACATGGTGCCGGCGCTCGGCTTCAGGAAGGGCGAGCCCTATCTCGCGGCGGGCGCCCCGGGCGGCCGCAAGATCGTCTCGGCCATTCCGCAGGTGATCTCCAACATGGTGGATCTCGGCGACAGCCCGCAGGAGGCCATCGACGCGCCGCGCCTGCACACCGAGGGCGGCGACCTCTGGGTCGACGACCGCGTGGGCGAAGCCTCGCTCAAGGCGCTCGGGCGTATGGGGCATCCGGTCGTGCCCAAGCGCTCGGATCCCGGAACGCTCTACTTTGCGCGTCCCGTCGCCATTCGCGTGACGAAGAAGGGGCTCGAGGCCGGGCTCGATTCTTTCCACGACGCCGCGGCCGCGGGCGTGTAGCCAAAGGAGAATTCTTCATGGAAGAGAAAGTGATCGCTTCGTGGAAGTACAAGAAAGGCGCGCTCGACGCCAAGACGGCGTACCTGTGCTACCTCGCCGCCAACCTCGCGGCGGGCAACACGCACTGAGCCAAGCGTGACCTGGCGGGCGCCAGGGCTGCGGGAGCGAACGAGGACGAGGTGCGCGAGGCGATCAGCTTCGCCATCCGGGCCAATGCCGCCAAGGCGCATGCCGACATCCTCAAAGTCTACGAGCCGGGAAGCTGAATGGCCGAGATCCGCCTGACGACCGGCTTCTCGACCGTCATGGGCCCCGACCAGGAGGCGATCACGCGCCTCCTGACCGAGACCATCGAGCAGATCGCCCAGGACGATGGGAGTTTCACGCGCGCCAAGATCGTCTTCACCGAGTCGGACGAGCGCTGCGGCCTCACGGCCGAGCTGGACGGCGTGAAGAAGGAAGGCGTGCCGCTCCAGCTGGATCTCGAGCAGCTCGAAGACGCCCAGACGCAGCCGGGCGCTCGCGCCCAGCTCAAGGAATCCCTCCGCCTCTACTTCCGGAGAGTCATGGGCAAGCCGTGACGGGCGACGCGGGCCTTCTCCTCTTCCTCTACCGGGGCTGCGCATTCCGCATTGCAGAGGGCGTCCAACCGCCCAAGGCCGGATCGCTCTTCTTCTGCCGCCACCTCGACTTCGTCGCCGGCGAGGCCGTGCTGGAGATCGGCGCTGGCATCGGGCTCGCGGCCGTGCTCGCCGCGCGGGCGGGCTGCAGGGTCGTCGCCACCGACCTGCTGCCGGAAGCCGTCGAGTGCGCCAGGGACAATGCCATCCTCAACGGCGTCGCTGACAACCTGGACGCGCGTGTCGGAGACTGCTACGAGCCGGTGCAGGGGCAGTCGTTCGATTTGATCTGCACGAGCCCGCCCCAGATGCCGACGCCGCCGGGTCGCGAGCGCGAGGATTCGACGGCGGCCGCCGACAATGGCGGCATCGACGGCTGGGAGCTGCTCGACCGCGTGATAGCCGGCGCCCTCGCGCACCTCGAGCCGGGCGGCCGCCTCGTCTTCACCATGTTCGGATTCCTCGGGCCCAAGGCCGCTTGCGCGCGGCTCGAGGCGGCCGGGCTCGAGCCGTCCATTGTCGCTCGCGAGACGCAGGCATTCCCCCGGATCGGCTACGAGAGGCTCGAGCACATCCGGGGCCTCGACGCCGAAGCTACGCTGCCCGCGGTCGGCATGCCCGCCACGGCGGAGCGCCTGCTCGTCCAGGGCGTCAGGCGTCGATGACAGCACCGCGATCCGTCGGGTCGCCGTCCGCCGACGCCAAGGTCCTGATCGTCAACGCCGACGATTTTGGCCTCACCGCGGGCGTCAGCCGCGGCATCCTCGAGGCTCGCCGCCGGGGAATTGTCACGAGCACGACCCTTATCGTGAACCGCGCGATTCCGGCGGCGCAGATCGAAGAGCTGCAGGCCTCGGGCCTCGGCGTCGGCGTGCACCTGAACCTGACGCTCGGGACACCCGTCGCGAATCCCGGGCGCGTGCCATCGCTGGTCGATGCGGACGGCCGATTCATCCGCGATCCGCGCGAGGCCGCGGCGCGGGCCAAGGTCGACGAGGCGCGCATCGAGCTGGGCACGCAGATCGACGCGTTCAGGAAGATCATGGGACGCTTCCCGACCCACCTCGACACGCACCACCACGTCGGCCGGCTCACGCCGATCCTGGAACTGGTGCTGGATTTCGCCCGGGCGATCAAAGTGCCGGTGAGAAGCCAGGATGCCCAGGTGCGCGCGGCCGCGAAGACTCTCGGGCTCCGGACGCCAGATCACTTCATGGGCGAAGCCGGCCAGGAGGCGTACTGGTCGCGTGAGCGCGCGCTGGCGCACCTGGCCGCGCTGCCTCCGGGGCTCTCGGAGTTCATGACCCATCCCGGCTACTTCGACGAAGAGCTGGCCTACAGCCGCTACGGACGGCAGCGCGAGGGCGAGCTCGCGGGACTGACGGATCCCGAGGTCATGCAGGCCGTCGCGCGCGACGGGATCCGCCTCGCCCACTTCGGGAGCTGCTGATGGCCAAGCGGGGTCTGATCGGTGTGGACGTCGGCGGCTCGACCATCGCGGCCGGGGTCGTCACGCTCGAAGGCGAGGTGCTGGCGCAGGGACAGGATCCGACCCACAAGCGCGGCCCCGGCACCGCCGTCGCGACGCTCCTCGACGTCGTGCAGCGCATGCAGCAGGCGGCGCGCGCCTTCGGCGTCACCATCGAAGGCATCGGCATCGGCATTCCGGGCACGGTGGACGCCGAGCGCGGCGTCATCGGCCGGGACGTCCACTACGTGCCGGATCTCGCGGGCGCCCCCCTCGCGGCGACGGTCGCCGCCCAGGCCGGCCTGCCCGTCTACGTGGACAATGACGTCAATGTCCTGGCGCTCGGCGAGTGGACGTTCGGCGCCGGGCAGGGCTCGGGCTTTCTCGTGGTGCTGGCCATCGGCACGGGCGTGGGCGGCGGCATCATCCTGGATGGAAGGCTCTTGCGGGGCGAGGGAGGCTACGGTGGCGAGCTCGGCCACGTGCCGATCAACTTCGACGGCCGCGGGTGCATCTGCGGCGGGCAGGGGTGTCTCAAGACCTACGTCTCGGGCACGGACATCGCCTTGATAGGGACCGAGCGCCTCAAGCGCGACGTCTCCGCCGAAGACGTGTTCCGCATGGCCGACGAGAGCAACCCGACCTGCCTGGAGGTCGTCGGCGAGGTTTGCCGCGCCCTGGGCGCCGGGCTCGCGGTCATCGTCAACGGTCTCAACCCCGAGCGCCTGATCGTCACCGGCGGCGTGGCCGCGTCGCTCAAGCCCCTCGAGCTGCGCATTCGCCATCAGCTCCAGCGCTATGCCTTCGCGCGGGCGCTCGAGACGACGCGTATCGAGATCGTGCCGCAGGGCAAGCAGTCCACCGTGCGCGGAGGCGCAGCCCTGGTGCAATACGAAACCGAGCGGCGGAGGGTAGGAACCCGAGGTTAGAGCTTCACGGGGGTGGCGCTCTCCGCTTGACCAGGATCGAAGCCACACTGTACCTTCATCACGTGAGCGCCGCGGCTGGACTCAAGTTAGTCCCATGAACCGGAGAACATTCGTCCTGACTCTGGGTTCCGGGCTCCTCGCTGCGCCCGGCTCGGCGCGTGCGCAGGGGCGGAAGGTGGCGCGTGTGGGCTGGGTGGGCGCCTGGTACTCCCGCTCGGGGGCAGCCACCTTCCTCGACGCGTTCCGTCAAGGGATGCGCGACCGTGGATACATCGAGGGGCAAAACCTCACGATCGATGCCCGCTGGATGGAGAGCGTGTCGCCCGATGAGGCAGCCAGCATTACGGCCGAGCTGGTTCGATCGAAGGTCGACGTCATCGTCGCGCAAGGCGCGTCGATCTTCGGAGTCAAGGCCGCGGCCGGGCCGGTGCCCGTGGTATTCGGTTACAGCGGGGACCCTGTTGCAGCGAACCTCGTGGCGAGCCTCGCGCGGCCCGGCGGCAACCTGACCGGCGTCACGTTCCTCACCCTCGAGCTGGCGGGTAAACGGGTCGAGCTGCTCAGGGAAGCGGCCCCGCGCGTTTCGCGCCTCGCCATCCTCTTCAATCCGCTTCACGTCGGAGAGGAGGAGGCGGTCCGGGAGTCGCAAGCTGCGACGCAGCGCCTGGGTCTCCCGCTACAGGCGTTTGCCGTGCACAGCGTCGCCGAGGTCACGGCCGCGCTCGACACGATGGTCCGCGGCCACATCAACGGGCTCGTTGCGCTGCCGAACGCCCTCATCATGCTTCAGCGGAGCGCGATAGCTGAGTACGCCGTCCGGCACCGGGTTCCCACGATCTCTGGATGGGAAGACTTCGCGATCGTCGACGGCAATCTCATGACCTACGGGCCCAATCTCCAGGAAGCCTGGCGATATCTCGCCACGCTGGTCGACAAGGTACTGAAAGGGGCGAAGCCCGGCGATCTTCCCGTGGAGCGGCCGACGACGTATCAGTTGATCATCAATCTCAAGACGGCGAAGGCGCTCGGGCTGACCATCCCGCAATCCTTGGTGCTCCGCGCAGATCGACTCATCGAGTGATCCAGAAGCGGGAAGGAAGCAGCTAGAGCTTCACGGGCGTGAACTCCGGCGTGTACATGTCGGTGAGCGGCAGGCGGGTCTTGAGGACGCCCAGCTCCAGCAGGGTGTCCTGCATGAACTTCATCGCGTCCAGGTCCATGCGGCCGTCTGTCGAGAGCAGCGGGCGGATCAGCTCGTAGGCGCGCTTCGTCGGGCCCGCGGGCCAGCCGATGGCCTTCGAGGCGATCCTGATGCTCTCGTCGGCGTTGTCGCGGCAGAATCGGGCGCCCTGGAAGATGCTCTTGAGCGAGCGCGCCACGACGTCACGCTTGTTCTTGATGAAGTCATCGGTCGAGTAGGCGATCAGGCTGATCCACTTCGGGGTCAGCTCGTCGAGACGCATCAGGATGTGCCCGGCGCCTTCGGCCTCGATGACGACCCCTGCGTCGCCGAAGATCGTGCCCTGGATCTCGCCGCGCTTGAGCGCCGCCATCTGCGCGTCGAGGCCGCCCACGCCCACGATGCGCACGTCCTTCTCGGGGTCCCAGTTCATCTTCTTGGCGAGCATGCGGGCGAAGACCCAGGTCGTGGAGCCGACGATAGTGCAGCCGATCGTGCCGCCCTTCAGGTCTTCCAGGCGCTTGACCTTGGGCACGACGGTGAGCGTGAAGTGGTTCTTCTCGACGATCGTGCACAGGGTCCGGATGGGCGTCCCCCGCTCGCGGAAGACAAGCGGATCCGTCGCGCCTGTGATCCCGATGTCGGCGGAGCCGGAGAGTACGCCCTTGAGAAGGTCGGGCCCGCCCTTGAAGGGGATGAGCTCGGCGTCGAGCCCGTTCTGCTTGAAGTACCCCTTTTCGATTCCGACCAGGGTCGGCGTCACGACGCCGAAGTCGCCCAAGACGACCGCGCCAATCTTGACCGGCGTTAGTGCCTGGGCGCGTGCCGGTATGCGCTCGCAGTCATCGTCCGGCCAGCCGCGGCAACCGCCACGCCCGCCGCCCCTGCTTTGAGGAAGTCCCGTCTCGTCGTCATGGTTGAGCCTCCGTTTACCGCCAGCGCCCCAGGCGCCGGTTGAGATGCTCGAGAAACAGCACGACCGAAATCGACAGCACCGACACGATCGCCGTCACCGCGAAGAGCTCCGGCGCCCTGAACGCGAGCGCTGTCCGCTGCATCTGAAAGCCGATGCCGCGAGTGCCGGCGAGCATCTCGGCCAGCAGCGCTCCAAGGAGCGCGAAGACCACGGCCACCCGCATCGCCGTGAGCACCGAGGGTAGCACAGCGGGAAGCAGGATCTTCCGGCCGATCTGGATCCTATTGGCGCCCATCGACACGGCGACCGTCACGAGCGCCGGGTCGACGTCGCGCGTTCCCGCCGCGACCAGCACGACGACGGGAAAGATCGCGAACACGGCGGCGGACAGGACCGCGGTCGAGAGACCGATCCCAAAGATGAGCGCGATCCAGGGCAGGATCAGGATCTTCGGTATGCCGTAGAGCGCCACGACATACGGCATGGCGACGGCGTGCGCCGTCGGCCGCGAGCCCAGCACGAGCCCGGCCGGTACGCCGACACAGACCGCGAGCGCGTAGCCCAGGAGCGTCTTGAGCAGCGTGTCGCCGAGCCGCGGAAGGGTCTCGGGCACCGTGCTGGCGAAGACGCCAAGGACCGCCGAGGGCGCCGGCACGAAGAGCGGGTCGACGACGCCGAAGCGCACCGCCGCCTCCCAGCAGAGGAGCGCCGCGGCGATGGACAGCGCCTGGCACGTGAAGATCGTTACCCGGTCCATCGTTTTACCCGTCCCTCGACCACCGAGCCGAAACCGTCGAGCAGCAGCACAGCCGCCGCGACGAGCACGACGAGCGCCGCGTACTCGGCCGTCATCATGAGGCCGTATGCGTAGTTGATCACGTAGCCGAGTCCCGCGCGGGCGCCGAGAAGCTCGCCGACCAGGACGCCGACCACCGACAGCGCCAGGCCCGAACGCAGCCCGCCGACCAGCGTCGACGCCATGGCGGGAAGCATCACCTTCCGGAACAGCGTCCACCGTCCAGCGCCCATGGACACCGCCACGGCGATCAGCGTGTCCGGCACCTGGCGAATGCCCGCGAGCACCGAGAGCGTCACGGGAAAGAAGCCCAGGAAGACACCGAAGGCGATCTTGGAGGCAGGGCCCAAACCGAGGAAGAGCATGAGCGACGGATACCAGACCACGCTCGGCACGGCGAAGAGCGCGGCCAGGAGCGGCTCGTAGATGCGGCCGAGGGTTCTTCTCAGGCCGAGGAGAAAGCCCACCCACAGGCCGCCCGCGACGGCCAGCGCATAGGCCGCCGCGATCTCGGAGAGCGTTAGCCACACGTGACCCGACAGCGGAGGCAGGTCGCGCGTCGCCAGGACGCGGCC
>WNFP01011147.1_pt1 | contig 13699 bp, 9 predicted proteins | sample 5400201 | NCBI WGS metagenome assembly WNFP01 (sample SAMN13153355, study PRJNA577476) | soil metagenome | isolation source: 115 cm saprolite under Madrone tree | place: USA:California | collected 2016-06-14
GGCGGACTCCCATGCCCATCTGAAAATTACCGCCAAGGAGTGGGAGGCGTTCCTAGACGACTTTCAGCAGACACTGAATAAGTTTGCAGTTCCCGCTAAGGAGCAAGCCGAGCTGAAAGCGATCGTCAACAGCACGCGACCCGACATTGTCGTTGATTCTGCATTTGGGGCGGGAGTCGCCTAAGCTTTACGCCGAAGCGGCTTGGAAGTTCGGCGCCATTACTTCCGGCTTGCCAACCACTCGCGCAGAATACCGCCAATGCACGGGCCAACGCTTCCACGACAGGTTGATTTTTCGGTCACATGGATTGGTGTGGGCGGGACCATTGCCCCTTGCCACCCCGATCTTCGGCTTGGCGTAAGACCAGATGGGATTATGCGCGCGACCGCGCAATCACCATGGTGATGTCATCCTGTTGTTCTTCGGCGCTGAATTGCTGGACTGCGCCAACGACTGCTTGGAGCATTGGACCTACCGGAAGATGACAATAGGAGCGAAGAGTGTCGATTAAGCGGGACTCGCCGAACTCTTCGCCCTCGGCGCTCCGGGCTTCCGTTATTCCGTCGGTATACAGTACCAGCGTGTCTCCCGGGGCTAGCCTCACTTCCGCAACCTCACATTGCCAGTCATCAAATAGCCCCACGACCGTGCTGGTAGCATCTAGCCGCTGCACCTGGCCAATTCCAGAAGCCTGATCTTCCGCGCCCCCGCCGCCACACAGCAGTAGTGGCGGCAGATGTCCACAATTCGCGTAGCGGAGTCTGCGGCTGCAGTCGTCGTAATCCGCAAAGAAGAGAGTCGCGTAACTTGCGTCGCCCGTGTTTTCACAGAACGAGTGGTTGACAGAAGTGAGTGCGCGCCGCAGGTCGTCGACCGCCATCACGCACTGACTACGCAAGTTGGCTTGCAGATTGGCCATGAGTAGGGCGCCGGACACACCTTTGCCCGCGATATCAGCCAACACCAGCGCCAGGTGGCCTTCACGGAGCTTCAGAAAATCGTAATAGTCCCCGCCCACTGCCCGAGCTGGGATGCAGCCGCCTATATACTCAAGCGTCTTCATCGCCGGCAACTTTTGCGGAAAAAGCCGCACTTGCACTTCCCGGGCAATCTCCATTTCGCGGCCTACGCGGCGATCCGCCTCCATCCGCTCGGCCATCTTTTCGGCAAGACGTATGTTCTCCAGAGTGATTCCCGCCTGGCCCGCCACTGAATCGAGCAAATGCTTGTCTTCGCCGGAGTAAGGCTCTTCCGAAAGCCGCTGGCCAAGCACCAGCAAGCCGATCAATCCGTTATTGCGCCCAAGGATAGGCACCAGGCATTCCGGCGCAAGAGGCCCCAGATCGCCGGCCGCCTCGTGACTTTGTGGGACGTCCCAGGCCTTTCCGCGCTGAGCGATCTCCCTGAGCAATGGCAGCGTGGCTGGAATTGTGTACGACTCTCTGGGAAGGAAGGCTGCGCCAAAGCGGAAAGGGAACTTCGGCCGAGGCAATGCGGCTGGAGTTGTGTCGAACTCTCGGGGCACTGGTCCGAATTCCGCGACGAGATTTCCATCTCCGGATTCCAGATAACAAGCAAGGGATTTCGGATTCAGAGCACCCCTGATGTGTTTTTCCAGCAGCATCGCGAGTTCGCGGCGGTCGGTGACGGTACGCGTTTTCTCCGCCAGGTCTTGCAGGATGACCCGCGCGTCATACGCGCTACGGAAAAAGGCGCGGTCGATGCGCGCTGTTCCGCGCTTAACCAGTGGCGCGGAAATCCACACCAATCCGACGCCAAATACAAGGCCGAGGCCCAGCACCGTATTCGAGAATGTCCCGACCAAGCCCGAAACAGCGTAGGTGAAGAGCCTAATAGCGGCGAGCCATAGGGCCAGGAGCAGAATCGTGAAGCCGCGCTGCACCAGCACGTACCGCGCGCTGCGCCGCAACAATGCCGGAATCTCCATCACCCGGTGTTTCACCACGGCATAAGCGAACGACAGAGGATACAAGGACAACACCAGAACCAGTGCTGTGTCGAACCAAAAAGAGGGGCGATATCCTGCGAAGTCCACCGCAACGCGCTCGAGAACGATCGGCAGGACCCCGGCAATAGTTCCCCAGAGAATCACTCGCGATTTGCGCCGCTCTTCCGAAGGGGCGGCCATAAACGAATTTTGTGCCAGGGAAAGAATGCCCAGGACAAATAAGGCATACAGAACGAATGAGAGAATCAAGTCAGCGTTGCGAGTGCCTGCCACTTCAGCCACCACTCGCGGGAAGCTTGGATGCCCGGCCCGCAGCCCTGGAAAGACAATACATATCCCAAAGGCCAGGGCCAGCCACTTCAACCATGGGAATCGCCGATCCAGCACAGACTGGGCCGGGAACAGGGCAAAAAAGAGATAGAAGAGCGGACCGAGCATCCCACAAAAGATCGCCCGGAACGCCAGCGCGAATGCGGCCAGCGCAGGAGAAACTCCCGAGGGAATGACAGGATCGGGAGCGCCGATGAACGCGCAGAACAGCAATGCCAAGAGCCACGCCGTTGGCTCTTCCAACCTCAAGAACAAGACAGCGAATCCGACCAGAAGAAACGGAATGGGAAATAGTCCAATGACTTGCAGAGCGGAGGATCTGGCAAGGCTTTCGCCGGCTCTGTTTGGTGATCTTTTTGTCCGAAAGACTGCATGCAGAACTAAAGGTTTGGACTCACCCGGCCGCTCTATAGTTAAGGCCACAGCGTCTCCGGGATGGCCGCGGACGTAGGATTCGTCGGAACCAATCTCGGTGCCCAGCGTACGCCCATTGACGGCAGTTATGCGGTCGCCAGCGCGCAGTCCAGCTTGCGCCGCGGGGCTTCCTGCCACCACGTCATCCACCGAGAGCGAGTGCGTTCGCGCGTCATAGTGACGGTTGCGGACCTGATTGAAACCGAGCTCGACATCCGGGCCTGGATAACGCACACCGTACATCCAGAGGGACCCGTAAAGGACCGCGACTGAGGCAAACACGCCAGCAAGCGCGGCGAGGAAAGGTCGGGGTAAGGCAGACCAAGGACGCATAAGCCAATGGGCTCCGCCAAGGAGGATTTGCTACACGGCAGGCTACGACGGCGACCAGCGCGAGTCAATCAAGTCGCCTATTATTCGCGAGTCGTTCGGACTGAGCGATTATGTAAACGTCCCAGGACAGCAGGGCATATGGATTCATGACCGATTCTGCGGTCAGACTAATCTCTGTATCGTCGCGCTGCTTCAAGTTCGCTCTGGTGTGCAGGTACTCTTAGAATCTCCCAGTGTAACAATTTCCCTTCTGAAATACGTCTAACAGTGAAGCACCATTCGTGTGTTCAAACGGATTGGGCCGGTATGATGGAGTCATTTCCAGGCCGAGCGTGAACACGAGGGGATTGAGGGATAAAACGATGGCATCACGCCAATTTAGGTGCAGGGCAACATGCTTGGAAGCCTCGATTTGCTTGAGCTTATGGGCGGGGATCGGAACCGTTGCTCAAGTCGCTCAGGCTCAAAGCGCCCCGCAGCCCTCTGCTCAAAGCCCATCCAGCGCCAGACCCGTCGGAACTATTAAGGCCATTTCCGGGAATACCATTACGTTGACCACTGACGCCGGAACCGACGTGACGATTCTCGTTCAAGACGCGACCAAACTCGTTCGAATCGCGCCCGGGCAAAAAGACCTCAAAGACGCCGCCCCTATCCAGCTCCAGGATGTTCAAGTCGGAGACCGCATCCTCGTGCGGGGCAAAGTCGCCGATGACGGAAGATCCGTCCTCGCGGCTTCCGTCATCGCCATGAAAAAAGAGGACATTTCCCAAAAGCAGGCAAGTGACCGCGAAGAGTGGCAAAAGCACGGTGCCGGAGGTCTGGTCAGCAGCGTGGATCCGGCCACGAATACCATCATCGTTTCCTTGCCAGCGATCGGCGAAAAGAAAAACCTCACGGTCCATCTTTCGAAAGACACCATAATGCGCCGCTACGCGCCGGATTCCGTGAAATTCGACGACGCCAAGCCTTCCACGCTCGATCAAATCAAGCCCGGCGATCAGCTTCGCGCTCGTGGCTCGCGCAACACTGACGGCACCGAGCTGACCGCCGTGGAAGTCGTCTCGGGCACGTTTCGAAATATTGCTGGCACCATCTCCGCGATCGATGCATCCGCAAGCACGGTCACCCTGCAGGATCTGACCACGAAAAAGCCCGTAACCGTGAAGATCACATCGGAATCTCAGCTGCGCAAATTGCCGCCCCAGATGGCACAGCGCATCGCCATGCGCCTCAAAGGAACTCCCGCGGAGGCGGCGACTCCTGCCGCAGATGGAGCCGCTGGCCCGGCGAATGCGCCACAAAATCCGAATCCGCGCGGCTCTCGAACGGGAGGCCCGGGAGCAGGTGGGCCTGATGGAATGGGCAGGCCTGCAGGGAACGGCTCTCCCGATTTGCAGCAGGCGATCAATCGCATGCCCCCCGCGACTCTTTCCGATTTACAGAAAGGCGATGCCGTCATGCTCGTTGCAACGGAAGGCGGGCGCGGCGGAATGCCGACGGCCATCACCCTGCTTGGCGGTGTGGAACCGATTCTTCAAGCCTCACCCAACAGCAACGCATCCACAATTCTTTCGCCCTGGAGTCTCGGTAGTTCGGCAGGCGGGGAAGCAGCCGCGCCTTGAGAACCCGCGCGTTCGAATCAGTGAACTTTGGCGCAGGAGTCTTAATGAATTTTAGGTCCGTTCGAAGTGTTCTGCTGATTCTGCTGGCGAGCGTGTCTTTGTTGCTTCCGGTCGGAAATCTATATGCTCAGGCACGGCCCGGAAGCCTGACCGGAGTGGTCACCGATCCATCCGGCGCCAGCGTCGCCAAGGCCGCCATCCGATTGATCAATTCAGGTGGCGCATCGATCGATACGACAACCAACCGGGACGGTGTCTACGAATTCAAAAACGTCGCACCCGGAACGTACACGTTGAAAGCTGTCGCAAAAGGTTTCGCTCTCCTCACAAAGGAAGATGTGCAGATCATCGCGGGCCAGCTTCAACAGCTAAACATTCCGCTTACTATCCAGATCGAAGAGCAGAAAGTGGAAGTTTCGGATTCAAGCACCACAGTCGGCGTGGATCCTACCAACAACGCTGGCGCCGTAGTTCTCAAGGGTGCCGATCTCGAAGCCCTCTCCGACGATCCCGATGAATTGCTCTCGGATCTTCAGGCGCTAGCGGGCCCGTCCGCCGGCCCCAATGGCGGGCAAATCTACATCGATGGATTCACGGGTGGCACGCTGCCTCCCAAAGCGTCCATTCGTGAGATTCGCATCAATCAGAATCCCTTCTCCGCCGAATACGACCGGCTGGGATACGGCCGGATCGAAGTCTTCACCAAGCCCGGCACGGATCAATTTCACGGGCAAGTCTCCTTGCTGGGCAACACGGCGGGATTCAATTCACGAAACCCCTTCGAAAGCATCCCGGCCGGAACGCAGTCGCCCGGCTATCATTCCACGCAATTCAGCGCCAACGTCGGCGGGCCGTTGCTCAGCAAGAAGGCCTCGTTCTTCTTTAATATCGAGCAGCGCAATATCAATGAATTGTCCGTCGTCAGCGCCCAGATCGTGGATCCCGCTACCTTTACGATTGTCCCGTTCAGCGAAGGTGTTCCCAATCCGCGCACGCGCACAAATCTCAGCCCGCGTCTGGACTATCAGGTCAGCGGTAACAATACACTCACAGCGCGCTACCAATACGAGCGGGAGAATGAAACGAACAACGGCATCGGCCAATTCAGCCTCCCTTCCATGGGCTTCAATCAACAGAACCGGGAACACCAGCTCCAGATCAGCGACACGCAAATCATAAATGCCAAAATCATCAACGAGACCCGCTTCCAATTCGTGCGCGAAACCAGCGACCGGACGCCGCAGAACACGGCGCCAACGGTTTCCGCGCAAGGCGCCTTCGCGGATGGCGGGAATGGCGGGGGAGTCAGCAGCGATACCCTCGACCGCTACGAATTGCAAAACTACACTTCGATGTCGCATGGCAAGCACTTCCTGAAATTTGGCGCGCGCCTGCGCGCCACGCGTGATTCGAATGAGTCGCGCTCCGGCTACAACGGCAGCTTTAATTTCGGGCTGCGCCAAAACCCCAATTGCCCGCCGAACAGCACCCCGGATAACTGCCCGAAAATTACCGGCATTCAGGCCTATCAAATGACCGTGCAAGGCCTTGCTCAGGGCATGCCGATGGCGCAAATTATCGCCGCGGGCGGCGGTGCCAGCCAGTACTCGATCACCACCGGAACGGCTCTCGCGGACGTAACGTATTTTGACGCCGGCTTGTATTTCCAGGACGACTGGCGCGTCAAACCCAACATTACGGTCAGCTACGGTCTGCGCTATGAAAGTCAGAACAACATCGGCGACCACGCCGATTTTGCGCCGCGCATCGGTGTTGCCTGGGGCCTCGATGAAAGCGGCAAGAAATCGCCAAAGACCGTGCTGCGCGCGGGCTTTGGCATTTTCTACGACCGCTTCGGCTACGACCTCGTCCTGCAGCAGCAACGTCTGAACAACATCACGCAAAAACAGTTCGTGGTTGCCAACCCGCAGTTTTTCCTGGCCGATACTCCGTCCACGGATCAGTTGGCGGCGATGAGCACGACGGCGCCCACCCTTTATCAGCCCAATTCGAATCTCCGCACGCCTTACACCATGCAAACGGGATTGACGCTCGAACGCCAGCTCACGAAATCCGCGAACCTTTCACTCACGTACTTGAATGCGCGCGGCGTGCATCAATTCTTCACGGAAAATATCAATGCACCAATTTGCAGCACGCTTCCCTGCGATCCGTCAACCGCTCTCCATCCACTCGGAAATTCCGCCAACGTGTACCAATATCAATCCGAAGGCATCTTCAGGCAGCAGCAGCTCATCATCAACAGCAGCATTCGAATGGGCACAAAGCTTTCGCTCTTCGGCTACTACACGCTGAACTACGCGAACAGCGACGCCGCCGGCGCCGGAACTTTTCCTTCTTTTGACAACAACATCAGTCTCGATTATGGTCGCGCCGCTTTCGACGTGCGGCACCGCGTTTTTTTTGGCGGTTCCGTGGGGCTGCCCCGCAATTTTCGTTTGAGTCCATTTCTCATTGCGCAATCCGGCGTGCCCTTTAACATCACGACGGGACAGGACGTGAATGGTGATTCCATCTTCAACGATCGGCCGGCGTTCGCATCGCCGCAATCCCTGCCGCAAAATGTGATCACCAACAAATATGGTTCCTTCGATGTTGTGCCCCAGCCCGGTGAAATTCTCGTTCCCGTCAATTCATTGACCAGTGCGGGCCGTTTTTCGCTGAACCTGCGTCTCAGCAAAACATTCGGCTTCGGACAGAAAAAAGAGCCGGTGAACACCGGAGCGGGCGGCCCCGGAGCCGGCGGCACGTTTGGCCGTGGCCCCGGAGGCCCGGGCGGACCCGGTGGCGGGCGGGGCGGTTTCGGCGGCCGGGGCGGTGGCGGAATGGACGGCGGAGCGAACAACAACCGCTACAATTTGACGTTTAGCGTTTCGGCGCGGAACGTTTTCAACAACGTCAATCTCGACACGCCCATCGGCAATTTGAGTTCGCCGCTCTTCGGCCAAGCCAATGGCCTGGCGCGCGGTTTCTCCTCACCCACCGCGAATCGGCGCATCGACTTGCAGGTGTCGTTCAGCTTCTAATCTCCCGCAATAAACATAAGCCGGCATTTTATCAAATCTACTTTTGGCCATTGTTATCGCATCTGAGGCAAGGGGAGCGCGGGTATGTTTCCTACGTACTCTTCTTAAGCTAAGCTCTAACAAGAAATGATCCAGTGCCCGCCGGCAGGCCACTTCCTTTCGAGCCGCGGCAAAACATCCGGGAGCGGCCTTTGAGCAAGAATAAGCGCGACCTCGAGCTGGGGATGAAGCGCCCCATCGCGCGGCGTGATTTTCTAAATGGTTTCGGTTTGGCCGTTGGCGCTTCGCTCGCGCTGCCTCACGCGATATGGGCCGACGCCTTCGGGTTGCCGGGTCCGCCTTCAGATCCGCAAAAAAAGGAAACCTACTATCCACCCGCCAAGACCGGTCTGAGGGGCAGCCACGATGGCTCATGGGAGGTGGCGCACGCCCTGCGCGACGGCAAGAAGTGGGGAATCGCGGCGCCTGATGCCGAGTCCTACGACCTGATCATTGTAGGCGCCGGCATCAGCGGCCTTTCTGCAGCCTATTTCTATCGCCAAGAGGCCGGGCCGAAAGCCCGCATTTTAATTCTCGATAATCACGATGATTTCGGCGGCCACGCCAAACGCAACGAATTTCGGTCTGGCGGCCGCTTGCTCCTCGGCTACGGGGGGACTCAGTCGATTGCCGGTCCAGATTTATATAGTACGGAATCGAAGAATCTATTCCGCCAGATGGGAATTGAACCCAGGAAGTTTGACACTTTCTATGACCAGAAATTCTTTGCTTCCCGGGGACTCACGAGCGGCGTTTTCTTTGACAAAGAGACGTTTGGCAGAGATCTTCTTGTGCCCGGTGTCGGCAAACCTTCCTGGCCCGAATTCGCTGGCCGAACGCCGCTTTCGGAGACCGCGCAGAAAGATCTCGGACGCCTCTATACGGAAAAAGTCGATTACCTCCTGGCGAAAAACGCGGCAGAGAAGAAAAACTATCTTGGGCGCACCAGCTACAAGGATTTTCTGCTGAACGACACGAAGGTTCATCCAGAGGTCGTTCGCTATTTTCAGTCTTCCACCTACGGTTTATATGGCGTAGGGATCGATGCGGTTCCCGCCGGCGATCTTGCTGGTCTCCGTTTTCATCCAGGATTTCAGGGCATGGATCTCTCCGGGCCGCCCGGACCTGGCATTGGGCTGGAGGTTACGCGCCAGGATAATGAGCCGTACATCTATCATTTTCCCGACGGCAACGCCTCCATCGCCCGGTTGCTGGTCCGCGCATTAATTCCCGGTTCAGCTTCCGGCCATTCCATGGAGGACATCGTCCTCGCGAAGATGGACTATTCGAAACTGAATTCCCCCGATTCTGCTGTTCGACTTCGTCTGAATTCGACGGCAGTCAGTGTACGAAACTCTGGCGACTCTTCCGCGGACGACGTTGAAGTCATCTATGTGCGCGACGGGGAAGCGCGCTCCGTGCGCGGCGCTGCGTGCATTCTCGCCTGCTGGAACACGGTCATTCCCTATCTCTGTCCAGAAATGAGCGACAAGCAGAAAGAAGCCCTTGCATACGGCGTGAAGGTTCCTCTGGTTTACACCAATGTGCAGCTTCGAAACCGCGCTGCATTCGAAAAACTGAAAATTCGCGGCGCGTCGTGCCCCGGCAGCTATTTCAGCGATGTCGAACTCGACTTTCCGGTCAGCATGGGAGGTTACCGCTACTCGGAAAAAGCCGAACAACCCTGCCTCGTTCACCTGCAGCATGTTCCGTGCTCACCGGGGTTGCCTGCTCGTGATCAACAGCGTGCCGGCCGTTTGAAGCTCTACACCACGAAATTCGAAACATTCGAATACAACGTGCGCGATCAGCTTGCGCGGATGCTCTCCTCCGGCGAATTCGATCCGGCGCGTGACATTCAGGCCATCACCGTCAATCGCTGGCCCCATGGTTACGCTTACGAATACAATTCGCTGTACGATCCGGAGTGGCCCGCGGGACAATCACCCTGCGAAATCGGCCGCCAGCCGTTCGGCCGCGTCCATATTGCGAATTCGGATGCCGGCGCGTTTGCTTATACGAATGAAGCAATCGATCAAGCCTGGCGTGCCGTTCGGGAATTGACCACGAAATAGGCTTCCCATGAAGCAGAAACGAAAGAACATCGACAAGGGCGTGGAAGCGCGGCGCGCCGCCCGGAAATCCGGGCTGGCGCCGGCCGTCACGCGCGTGATTCCCGACAAACGGAAACGGCCCGCGAAACACAAGAAGCAATTGCTGGAAACCGAACTCGAATAATCCGGGATCAAATTTTTTGCCGCGGCTCCTTTCTCTTCAAAAGTGGGAGCCAGGCTCCCGCACTCCAGAATTGTCAGGTCCGACCGGACCTAATTTTTGGAGCCTCATCCGGGTTTGTTGATGGGAACGACTTCGTCCGGACGGAAGAGCGGCGCGAGCTTGGAGACGATGTAGCGGTCTTCGTCGTCGATCAGCATCGGGAAGCTGACGCCGAATTCCGTAGCGAAATCCCTGGTGTCGCGCGCGTCGTCCTGCGAGATGCCCAGGAACGTGACGCCGTCGCCGCCATACCGTTTGCACAGGCGTTCGAGGAAGGGAAACGTGAACTGGCAGACGGGGCAGGAGATTTTGAAGAAGGCGGCGACGACGGGGCCGCGTTGCAAGAGATCGTTGAGCGAGTATTCCTTGCCGTCGAGGGATTTGAGCGAAAATGCTGGAGCCACACTCCCAGCAACAATATGCGTCATTGGTTCGTCTGTTCCCATCCAGCGTTTAAGCCGCCGCAGAATTCCCATCGGTTGAGTGTAGCGTAAGAACAGTGAGTGGTGAATGGTGATTCGTGACCGGTGACTGGTGGCCGGCGACCCGCGAGTAGAGATAGAGCACAGCCATCCGATAAATGAGTTCATCGGGAATTTGCAGGAACTCTGAGTGGCGCTGCGCAACCTCGCGGTTTCATCGCCCGGTGACTCCTGACCCGGAAGTACAGTCGCTCGGCCAACAAGGAACAGAAAGGACATCTGAACCGAATCTGTCCCCCTGAACACTAGCGCTGCCCTGCGGGCGCCTCTATCTTGTTAACAGATGGTCCGACGAGTAGGCAGCCCCCCTTCCAGCTCCCTGGCCTGCACGTGAGACGTGCTAAAGAGCGCATCCGACGCAATCCTGGAGGGATAAGTGAAAAAGTATTTTTTTCTAGCGCTGGTATTCGCGCTTGCCGCAGCGGAAGCTTCAGCCCAAACGACAGTCGCCGACTTCGACAACCCCGCGTGCACCGGGACGGCAATCGGCGCCTATCAAGGAATCGACTTCAGCCTATCGCCGTGGGATTGCGAAAATCCCGGGCTGACGGGGCAAACGGGGACAAGCATAGCCTGGTACCGCCACAGCAACAGCGGACAGTTCAAGCTGCAGACGCCGGGGACGCTGCTTTCGCTGAGCGCGGCGACGTCCACCAGCTCAGGAACGCTTACGATTTCGACGGATGCCGGAGAAAGCTTTTCGCACTCGATCGACACCACGTTTCAAACGCTGCTGACAGGTTTCACGAAAGCTGCGTCGATAATCACAGTGAAGTTTCCGGGGAGCCGAACTATCGAGCTGGACAATATCACGTACCAGACGGGAGGCGTGTCACGGACCCCGGGGACGCTGAACCTATCGGCTACTCTGACGTGGGACGACGGCACGCCGGTTGCAGGCAGCCTGAATCTTTCCCAACTTACCGGGCTGGGCTCGCCGATCCAGGTCGGCACGTTTGCGATAAATTCCTCAGGCGGCGCCAGCGGAACCGTGAACATTGACCTCACGCAGCCCGATCCGTTGACGTTTCAAGTTGTCCTGCTTGGCACGAACAACACGGCCGTGGGAGCGCCGGCGATCTTCCAAGTCAGCAGGGTGATGTTTCCTTCGACCTTAACCGGAATAAACGCCAAAATCGTTTTGTCAAAATCCACGGCGACGATCAAGTCATTCAATATGGGATTGGTGCCGTAGCATGGTTTATTGCGACTCATTCAGTTAGAGTCGCACCACGAACAGAAATACAGCCATGTATTCCTAGCCGAAGAAGTTTTCTAGTGGCCGCGACTACGAACCGATGAGCCTGCTGTGGGTATGGCGCAGATGGGCCGCATCAAGCCGCAGGCTCGGCTTCGCTAGCGCGGCTCTTTGTCGTCCTGCATGTCACGCTGACAGCGCCAATTCGACCCATCATTCATGTCGCCTTCCGCCGTGTACTGCATTTCCGGGTGTGGGTCCTACGCTATTGTTCTTCAATGTGATTGTGGCTACCGAGCCTGGCCTGGTTCCGATAGCGAACCTCTTCCTTATGGTGGGCAACGCCAGCCGCACAAAAACGGCTAAAGGGATCACCCGCACCGCAACTACAGCTTTTCCCTAGCTTGTCAGCCACTTCGGTCAGTGCTATCTATTGCCCCCATTCGCTCGAAGGGTGAGCGGCGGAGCAAAGTGTGGGCATCCCAGTGAGGGAAACTTTGTGTCTTCTTGGCTCTGGCCGCTGCGCCTCGCTTTCAGAACTTGTGCCGGAGATAGACCATGCAATCTGCAAAAAGAATCGAGCCTGTCGGGCCCATCGAGAACTTAGGCGAGCAAGCCGGTTATCGCAGTAGGCAGCGGCAGATTCCTCGTCTGAAGAGTTTCGATGCGAGAATGGAGAAGCGTGAACCCCTGCCGGTTCAGGTCTACCTTGCCAACTTGGATGAGCCGCGTGTTCGCGAACGCACCGTCACGGAAGACGTCAGCCCCCACGGTGCTCGCGTGCTCACCAAACGATACTGGCAACCCGGCGAAGTGCCGCTGCTTACCCCCTTGCTTGGCGAGTTTCCGAAGCACGCGCAAGTCGTTTATTGTGTTCCGCAGCAGGAGGGCGGCTATTGTTTGGGCATAAGATTCGAAGGACCCTCCTTCAAGTGGCACGTATAGCCCTTGCGCAGTGAGGGCCTTCGGCCCACGTTAAGCCGCGGTCGCGCGCTCTTCTCCTGTTGCGTCGCAGGTAACAGGGAAAACGCGGCGAAATTGACTCGGCCACTTGCCGCTTCTAGGCCAGGGGGCGAAAGAATGCCCAGCTTTCCTGTTCCCAAAGCTCGGCGCTCCAAGCGCGTCGTCTCGAAATTGCGTGGGAGCCTGATCATCAATCTGGACCGAAAACAGGAAAGGTTCCCCTGCCTCGTCCTCGATTCCTCGAAGGACGGCTTCCGGCTGCGCGGCACCTTCCATCTGAGGCGCGGGCAAGTGGTCGAAATCATCCTGGACGAAGACCCGCTTGATTCCGTGCGTTGCAACGTGGCGTGGACCGGCAAAGCCGGCTCCAAGTACGAAGGCGAAGTCGGCTTGGAAACCGTCCGACTCCTCAAGCCCTTGTAACCGGGAAGACAGCGAGCCCCAGCCCGATCGTGCTGGCTGGGGCCCGGCAGTCAAAAACTGCTTGTTTATCCCTTCACGGGAATGGTGACGGACTTGGCGAGCTTAAACGACAGTTGACTCTGGGCAGGGAGGGTGGTTACGTCCTTTTTGTCCTTTGTGTCTGTTTTGCCCTTGGCCTGAGTGCTGTCTTTTGAGTTGTTTTTGGCCTGGTTTTTCGCGGATTGAGCCACTGAGTTGGTTTCCAACTCGTAGGATTTTCCGTGGAGCTCGACCGAAGCGAGAGTTACCTTCATTTCCTTGTTCTTGACCTTGACCACGCGGCCGACCACTTTCGCGCCCTTGGGAATCACGGTCTTTCCCTCGACCTGGACGGGGGTGGAGAGCTTCGCGGCAAAGGTGTCACCGACGTGGTTCTTGTTGCTGGCGAGAGTTTGGCCTACCGTCGCGCTGATTGCTGTGCCCTTCGGCACGGTAACCATCGTAGTTGGCTGCGGTGCTTTGCTTGAGACGCTGGCAGCCTTCGGTGTCTCGGCTTTCTTCGTGGTGGCGGCAGCCTGGTTGGTGGCCTGGTTCGAGCAGCCTGCTACAGTCAAGAAGC
>WNFP01002904.1_pt1 | contig 13697 bp, 11 predicted proteins | sample 5400201 | NCBI WGS metagenome assembly WNFP01 (sample SAMN13153355, study PRJNA577476) | soil metagenome | isolation source: 115 cm saprolite under Madrone tree | place: USA:California | collected 2016-06-14
AGACGTAACCGGGGAACAGCGGCAGCTCGAGTCGCACCCGCCGGTCTTTCCAGCGGCGCACAGAAGAGTAGAGCGGCAAGTAGTGCTCGACCGCACGCTCGGCGAGTTGCTCGACCACGCGCTTTTCTTTCTGCGCGCAGGTGTACGCGGCATACCAGTGTGACTCAATCGAACGCGCAAGCGCCGCACCTTCTGCCGTACCCACATTCCCAGCCGATGCGATCGGCCCTTTGGTCGCGCCTGTGATCACGAACGTTGTTCCTCACTCTCAAGTACGGATACAGCTTCGCCCCATCAGCCACAGAGCCGTTTTTTACTTAACCATCTATATTGCAACAACTTACGGATGGTCCGTCGGGTCTCCCCCGGAATCCGCAGAATTGCTTCGCTGTACCACCCGCAGCCAGACCCGATGCGTCATCGCCTGCACGCGCGAGTTATTCGGCGGCCCCCACGGCATCTGTGCATTCACTGTCTGGAAGACTTCCGTCGCAAGCACTCTACCCGGATCGTCGACCGCAACTTCCTGCCAGTGCGCCCGTGCCAGCACCCACACCAAGCCGCCGACCAGCCCGAAAAACGCGCAGAGGAACACGATCAGCAGCCGCGGCGGAAACGATTTCCTCTCCGGCACGCTGGCTGCGTCGAGCACCTTGACGCTGGGCGTTTCCTTCACTTCCTGGACCTTGGCCAGCTCGTACTGCTGCGTCAGAGTCTCGAAGACGACTTCCTGTATCTTGGTACGCCGGTAAAGATCGCCGTAGGTAACGCCGAGGATCGGCAGCTTGCGAATCGATGGATACATGGACTTCTCTCCCCCGCCCGCTGCCGAATCGATTTCGCTGCCGCCCATCTTCGCAAGTTGTTGCTTCAACTCCCTTATCCGCGCCTGCAACGCGCGCACTCGCACGTTGTTCTCCGTGTAAAGCGCTTCGAGCCCGCGCAGTTCCGACAGCGCAGCAATCAACTGTCCTTGTAGTGTCGCCGCAGCTTCCACCATGGCCCGACCCTGCTCCTTTATGTCGATCGCCCCGCTCCGACTTGCGAACTCGCTGAACTGCTGCGCCGCCTGATCCAAGTCCAGTTTCACCGCTTTCAGGCGCTCTTCCAGGAATACCCGCTCGCGTCGCGCCGCCGAGGTAGAGAGCTCCGCCACCAGCCGATCCAACTCTTCGACGTGAGCCTGAGCAATGGCCGCGGAGCGCTGCGGATCTCCATCAGTCACGGTGATGGTGATGATTCCGCTCTTGCGCTCTTCCCCGATGGAGGTATTTTCCGATAGCTTCCGCCGGGCGTCTTCTTCGAGCCGCAGTGCATACACCCTTTTCAAATTGAATCGTTCGATCAGGCGGTCTTCCACCGTCCGGCTGCGCAGGATGCCGATGAACAGTGCTCCGGAACTCTTTACACCCAGCAGGTCCCCGGCGAATGTGCCCAGCCCGTTGCCGCTCTTGGCGCTCAGCGCCGAGAGCATGGCCATCCCCGAACCGGACTGGCTGTCGGGAGGCATCAATTGCGTGGAAGCCTGGTACTGCTTCGGCAGAAGGAACGCTAGGAGCAGCCCAGCCGCCATGCCCGCCAGGACCGCGCGGCCAATCACTCTTCGCTCGCTCCACAACAGGCGCAGCCGCACGATAACGCGCTTGCCAAATATCGCCGCGTCCGATTCCGGTGTTACACCTGCTTCGAGAATGGGTTCGGGCGGAACCTCTATTTGCGGTTTTGTTCCTGCTTGTGACACGCTTTTCTGCCTTTATCTTCGAGTCGACTTCATTGCTTTACTTCGTCCTGGATAGGTGACGGTAAACGTCCACATCTGGCAAGTCCAGACAAACAGGTCAACGTGCGAACTCGTGCAGATGTGGATCCTCAGTTCGACATCGATGAGTGCTTTCGTCATTGGTTCATTTCCCTTCTCTCAATCCGCTCGCTGGGAACTCTTGCTGGAAATCTCGCATTTAGTCTCTATAGATGTCCGCCAACAGGAAAAAACGTAATCCCCAGCGAGGACGTCACATTCGTCTGAGGTCCAGCAGCCAAGATCGGGAACTTCCATTGCTCATATTGCAAGGAGGCGGTCACGTTCCAGACCCGATGGATCCAGAACTCCGCGCGTACCGAACCGTCGTTAACATTTCCTCCGCCAGGTACGAATTTCCCACTGACCTCGCCGTGCCGGTAGCCCATCTCTATGGAAATTCGAGCGTCGACCCAGTAACGGCTCCAGGCTTGAACACCCTTTCCGGCTCTTCCCACCCAATTACCGAGCAGTTGGCGTTTGTTTGTATAGAGGTCGTGATAGAAGCCGTCAAAGTAAATGAAATGTCCGCCGTTCGCTTCGCCGGAGGGAACATCGGTGTAAGCAGCTTCGACGCGCAGATCGAGTTTCCGCAACCCGGGAAACTGCGGTATGTAAATACCCGGATTAATTCCCGAGCGGCGGGGTGAGGACAACGGGGAAGGTTCATCGTCCACAATCGAATCCGAGTACACCGTCAACCAGTTGCGAAGAAACGGAACCCGGTACGAGAAATCGAAGCCCCCGCTTCGTTTCCCCGGATCGTTACTCGGGGTTTCGCTTGCAGAGCTAGTCACACTCACATAGCTGTTCCAAACAGAGGTCGCCGTCAGCGGTCGGCCGACTCCGCCGAGAATCACGGTTCTCGAGAAACCAAATTCGAGATTGGGGGTTGGCTTGAAGCTGATCTTTTCACCATGCATTACGGGATTGGGCGGGAATTGGTGGCCCTGCAGATTGCCGAAAAACGCGTCCATATGCACCGGGCCCATGTAACGAAAAAGCCAAGGAAGTCTGATGGGCGTGGTGCGATTCAATTGGATCATCCGTATCGGAGCCGCATCGTTGCCTAGGAGCATTGGCCCCATCTTTCCAGGACCCCACCACAGGCTCTGCTGGCCGTAAGATAATTGCCAGTTGCTCAGAGTGAGACCGACATAAGCATCGAGCAGTTGGAACTGATTTCGTGTGGAAATGGGAGAGGCCGGCTGTATAGCATTGGCATCCACCTGTGCGATGAAATTGCGCACGGTATCGGAATAGGCTGGACCGGAAGGGGCATGCTGGTATTCGCCGCGTGCATAAACAACCCACCGCCCTTCGGTGGCCCACCCCGAAAAGCCAGTGACGCTGTTCACGCCGTCTTCGTACGGCCTCCCGTAATCATTGAACAGTGTTTGGCCAAAGTGATAGGAGTCGTTCAGCGGTTTGCCTGAAATTCCGGTAAATCGCGTGTAAGTAGATTCCAGTCGAAGTCCTCGGTTTTCGCCGCCTTCCAATAATCCCTCATCCGTCGTGAACTCTTCCCGCAGGGCATCCAAGAGATGACTGGCCTCAGCTGATGCAACACTATGCGTTCCCATTATGTCGGTAGCTTCGCCGAGAACACGTGCGCATTCGAGGCGTGTCCACGGGCGCTGGCCTAACATCCCCGTAGTTATCTGGCCAAGAGCGACCAAGCGATCAAAGATGGGATAGACCCAGCTATCGAGTGGAACGTAGGGTGATCCCTGATTCCCCGCGGAAGTATTTCCTTCGCCGCGAAAGATCTGGCTGACCGATCTCCATTCGGCGCCGCCGAGTTCCGTCTCGTGATGACGGCTGTAAATGTTTTGCGCGACAAGATTACCGATAACACTTCCGACGAGCACATCCGAAGGGAAGTGCTGACGCGCCTTAACGCGTGAGACACTAACCAAATAAGCCAAGCCGTACGCCATGATCTTTGTGAGAGGACCAGGGTATTCATGGGCGATCACCCCAGCAACGGACCATGCTGCGGCGGCATGCTCAGACGGAAAGGATGTGCCACCACTTTGAGAAAACGGCCCGCTGCCGTCACCTTGGAATGGCCGATCGCGCCGCAGCGAATACTTCAATCCCTCGACCGCTACCAAACTGTTCAACGCTGCTTCACCCGCAAGGAACCCCGTTTCACTCCAATGCTCGTTATGCTTGGCGTGACCCAGAACCCACATTCCACTCGCACCGCCTACCAGTGCCGCTACGCCGGCGTTCGAAAGCGTCTTGTAGTGGCTGATTGTTGTGGGTCTTTGCGACAGGTGTTTACTGAAATCGCGATCCGTCACGAAAAGTCCCGCCGTGATTCCGCTGAGGGGCACTAGCCACTCCGTATCGGAGAACCGAAGCCTTGCTGGACTCTTCCAAATTTCTCGCTGATCGCCGAAGAACCTTCCCACCAATCCTGTTCGCGGTCCCTGAGACGTTTTCGTCACTGCGTTCGTTTCCGCCGACTCATCGGTCTTTGAAGCGGAGTTGTGCTTCTCCGAAGCGGTTTCCGATGCCACTTGCCCCATGCCTTGTTCCTGTGCGTACGTCACGCTAGCGTTTCCAACGCTGCACGCCAGCGTTGTTCCGAGAATCGCCATCAAATGCCTCGCACTCATCTGTCCTCAAGGAATGGCGACAGCCGCAACCAACGCCGCAGCCGACGCGATTTGTGCGACCGACAAAACATTTTTCAAAGTACTGCTGCCTAGAACCGGCTTTTCTGGCACCACGACCGTGTCGCCCGGCCCCAGCGTCGCCGAGAGCACATTTCCGGACCATAAGCTGCCCTGCTTTCCGCCGGTCACCGAGCCGTCGGAGCGAATAATGAAGACCCTTTGCTTGTCTGCGAGTTGCGTGGGGCCTCCCGCGCGAGAGAGATACCACCCTGCATTCCTGCCTGGCGCGTAGGTGAGGGCATTGGCGTTGTACACCTGCCCGATGACCAACACGGCTCCGGGCTGCTTGGGAATCGTCAGCGAGTCGCCGGCGCGAAGCTCGATATCGTCGGGCGAACCCGCAAAGTCTTTGCGGTCCGAGCGAAGATGGATGACCAGGCGCCCCGATATGGGAGCCTTTCGCAGCGCATCCAATGCGCGCTGGCGCTGCTGGACGGCAGCTTGCTGCAAGGCGACTTCTTCGTTTCCCGTTGAAGATGCCGAAGTCTTCACGACTGCGGACTCCTGCTCGAGCCGTTGGATCAGGTCCTGGCGACTCTTCTGCTGGAGCTCACGAACTTCAATTCGTTCGAACACTGCTGCGTGCGGATAGGCGGTCGACAGGTACCCGCCGGCACGCTTTAGCAGCGAACTCAAGCGTTCGCCTGGGCGAATTCCATAAACGCCTGGTTTGCGCACTTCACCACGCAGAGTGACCGTCGCGCCGATATCATTCCAGCCCGCTTGTTGCGGCACCGTCAGCACATCGCCGTCATGGAGCGTAAGATTCTGGTCTTCCTTTCCTGCGAACGCTGCAGCCAGATTCACCTCCTGGTGTCCCGACGGCACGCGGTCCCCCGACGAATTGCCAGAAATCGCATAGTGCGTGACGTCACCAGCATCGGGATTTGCGCTGCGCAGAAGCCCTCCGGCGGAACGCACCAAGTCAGAAACCTGCATGTTCGATGTCAGCGGATAGCGCCCCGGGCGAACGACCTCGCCGCGCACGTACACGCTGGGAGGGTTCGCCCTCTCGGGCTGGCGGTGCACCAGGATGCGGTCGCGCGGCTCGATCAGAATGTTGTTCAACGGATCGCCTGCCAGCGCCTCCCGCAGCGAGATGCTGAAGACTTTCGTGGAACCATCCGGGATGGCTCGGAAGAGTTGCGCTGACTCTTCCCATGCATCAGGCGTCATTCCTCCGGCCTGATAGATCGCATCGCGCAAATGGGCTTGCCCGGAGCTGCGGTAACTCCCCGGATGGCGCACTTCTCCAAAAACCATGAATTCCGGAGCAGCTTCAAAATCATATCGGCCGAAAATGCGGATGGTGTCGAGCGCCTGAAGCCGCGGCGCGCTTTCCGGAAGCCCGAGCGCCCCCGCCAGATTGAAACTCTCGACTACCGGGCGGTTGTCGGGCCCCTGGATGCGAATGATTTCCGCGTAGCGCTCCGATGGTTCGGGCAGCAGATCTTTGTAGGATGAAATCAGGTCGGTGAGCTTCATCCCTTCCCGGTAGGAATAGCGGCCGGGACGCAAGACGTGCCCTTCGAGGTAGATCGCTCCCGTGTTATAAGGCGCGATCGGAAAAATATGAATTTCGTCGCCATCCTGCACGTTAAATTTCTCGAACGCGGCGCGTAGCGCATCCTTGTCGCTTCCTTCACCGATTTCCAGGCTCAACATGCTCCGCTTCTCGTGGGCCGTGAGCCGCTGCACTTCGATGTGGCGTACCGCCGCTGCCGGCAGGATCCCTCCCGCCAGCTCCAGAACTTCATTCAGATTTTTCTCGCCGCGCAACTCATACAACGCCGGGCGGCGTACCATGCCTTCGATGGTGACCGAAGTTTCCAAAGGCGGTACTCTCAGCGAGTCGCCATTCTCCAGCCGCTTCACGTCCCCGCGGATCCCGTGCAGCAGAAGGTCGTACGCGTCCACTTCCTCCAGGAGCTGCTTTCCGCGGTAGTGTTCCAGCCGGCGCAGAGAACCGCGTGCGGTAATTCCTCCCGCCGCGAAAAGAACGTTCAGCGGCGTTGAGAGTGAACTGACGTCGTACGCCCCCGGAGCAACAACTTCACCGACCACGTACACGCGGACGGTGCGCAGCTTCAGCAGCGAAACGTTCGCGGATACGTCCCGGAATTGCGTTCGCAGCACGCGCTGCACCGCTTCCTGCACTTCTCCGAGAGACTTGCCAGAAACCAGCAGCGGCCCCGCTTCGGGCAAGAGCAGTCTCCCTTCCCGGTCTACTGTTCGAAATATCCGCTGCGACAAACCGCCCCACGTGTCAATGGACAAGCCGTCGCCCGGCCCGAGAACGTAATCTGGTCCGACGGGAAGATCCATTGGAAGAACATCGGCATTCACTGCTCCGTGGCGAAAAACATCCGCGCCGAAGCGTTCCGTGCTCTGCACCGGAGCGCGCGCCTGGACGTAAAGGTCAAACAACGAAGGAACGTCCGCGTAAGGATTGGGGCGATGCACCATGCGAACCGGTTCGATAGCACCTAGAGCGGCCTCTGTTCCACCGCGCGTTGCATACCGGCGTTCAAAATCGTGCGTCGTAGATCGCGTTGCACCTGTATTGAACGTCGCATCGCTCGCCCGATTAGTGTTCCCCGGTTCCTCATTCATGGATAGCCCCAGCGAAGCAACTCCTTCCGATGGAATTCCCCCGGCGCGTCGGTTCGGCAGGGACGAGACGCCGCGGGAATAGCCCTGCGAGGACGTGGCAAGCAGTGTTTCCACCGAACCCGATCCGGTAGTTTCCGTACGCATCATCACGTCCGGCCGCGATGGTTGCGTCGGACGGTCTTTCTCTTCCGGTGCTTGATTGGCGGGAACAGCTTCACGGCCGTCAACATTGGAAAAAGCCAGCGTTCTCTGCGGTGTGCGCTGCAGCAAGTCACAGTCGGTTTGTTGCGGGTCACAATTCGCAAGCTGTTCGGCCGGTGTTTGTGCTCGCGGCTGGTAATTTCGCTCCGCCGCGCGTGCCAACTCCTGCGCCCGTTCCTGAAAGACAAGTCTTTGTTCCTGCGCCGCATCCGAATCAGGATTTAATTTTGGCAACAGGTATCCATACTTCCGCAACAGCCGCGTAGCCAGGACCCGGGTTCGCAAATCCTCATGCAAACGCTCCGCTACGGCGCCCTCGTTCAAGTCCGATTCTTCAAGGATTTGGCCGCTTTCACCGGCCTCTTGGGCGATAGCGCGCTTCAGCTCTACCATCAAACCCGCTTCGCGATTCACCACTTCCAGGATTTGTTCCGCCGACGCCGCCACCCGGTCCAGGTTATCCGAGACAAGTCCGCTGCCGTGCCATGACGTGTGCGGTGCAGACTTCTGCCGCGCCGCTCCCCCGGTCCCCTGCTCCTCGCCTCCCTGCTGGCTTGGCGATTGCTGCCCACCAGCGACCTCCAGACTCAGGATCATCACAAAGCAGAGCAACATACTCACACGCTTCATGCCACGCCTCCCCTCGCTGGCACGCTCTTTCTCCGGATCACCTCGAGTAAGGCCTTTTCACTCGTCTCCATGTTCGACGAGTGGATTTCTAAAGAGGCCCAGTAACAAATCCCGACACTCGAGTTCGGCGCCACCGCGATAATCCGCAGTGCTGGAAATTCTTGAAACAGCAAATCGCACAGTGCCGGACGCTTCTGCGATTCACCCAGCGCGATCACCAGAAAATCCGGCCGCGTCTCTGCCACCAACGATGGCACGTCTCGTTCGTTATCCGTTTGTCCAACCACGCTGATCCCTGCTTGCTCGGAAAGCGTCGAAAGCACCAGCTCCCGGAAGAGCCGGGGACGATTGGCGACCAGAACTCGGATGCTCGTCTCCATGTGTGTCTCCAGAGGAGACGGAGACTAGTGGAAAAAAGAAAGGTTGAACAGGCCGTAACTGGTACCAATGGAGGAGTACTGCGAAAGGAGGACCTCGTACCTGAACAATTGGTATCAGAGGAGTACTTTATTAGTACTCGCCTGCCATTTAAAAGGATAGGTTTCACACCGGAGAGCAGGAATCTTCAAGACTCGGCCGAACAGGGATCGAACCGTTCTTATCATGGAAATCTATACAACTTTTCGAGGCCCCAACCCTCCAGATTTGAGGGGTGCAATTCAGGGACCTTCCAATGGAAAAGTTTTTTCAAGCAACAGATCCTTTATCGCGTCCTGAGGGCGCGAAAACTTGTCATCGAAAGCGACCTCAGGATCCGGAGTGATCTTTTCGGGGGCATGAGTACCTTTCGCTGGATAACGAAACGAACAGGCTATATTATTTCGTTAGAAAATTCCTAACGAAACGATCTATTAGTGATGGGGGACGCCAACCAAACCCAACAGCCGCCTCGGAAGCTACATCCTTAAGACTTTCAAGAACGAGGTCTTTCCGGGTCTATGTACCGCCGCCGTTGCCCCCGAACCTGCCGCTAGCTCTTCACCCGCTTTTGCCTTTGCTTGAGCAGACAAACCAAGCACTCGGGCGATTGGATGGACTTGTGTCTATTCTGCCCGACCACTCGCTATTCATCTAAGCGCCTGGGAGAGCCAGCGAGAATGAAGAACAAATACAAAATCCGTGCCGAACACCATGCAACACCGTGCCGAACCTGCTACAAGATCACAAGACAGCCACTATCCTGCACAATTCGTCCGGGATGCCTCTCAAAATATTTTCATCCGTTAGGAAACCTTTGGCAACCTTCTTGCGTCTACTCGTCAGATGAGGTGAGTTCCTATAGTCATGCGCACGTATAAAATCCGCCTCTCAGCTCCACCGAGCCAATTATGACCCAGGCAAGGAACAAAAATAATCGTGAGCAACCGGATCGATACGGGCTCACGCCTTCGCTGGGCTGAGGCGTTCGGCACCCGAGTAAACGAAATTGAGAGCCGGTACCCGCGCAGACTCCCTCCACAGTTGGGCGGTAATGGCCCGTACAAGCGTTACCGCCCCTACTTTGGTACAGGAGCGATACACGCGTGTCCCGAGCTTATCGGCCTGCTGACTTTGAGGCCTTTCTTCGGAAATATTCCGATAGCTTTCCGTCTCGACAATCTGAGCAAGCAGACCGCGCTCAGATGGATCGCGGCTCGCGCGCAAGTTCGCATGGCGACCGCCAGAGTCGAGATCAAAGAGACTCCAACCGAGACAATTCCGACCGTTTCCGCACCACGTATCACCAGCGCAATCGGGAATACTCGCTCCGCGAATCCGAGGTTCGGACTCTCGTTGAGCTAGGAAAGTTTCGTGTCGTTCCAACCGATGACCTTGCACGACTGGGGTATAGAGGCGATCGTTCCCGGATGGAGAACGACGTTCAGCATCTCCGTCACCAAGGACTCGTCGAGCAGCGCAGCATCGAAGGGCACGAGTCGTATTCCAAACAAGTCTTCACCCTCACCAAAGAGGGCCACAAACTTCTTTCAGAACAGAATTTGATTCCAGATCGACAGGCGATCTATCACGGATTCGTCAAAGCTAAGGAAGCTCGTCATGATTCCGACCTTTACCGGCTCTATCACAAAGTCGCCAAGGAAGTTGACCGCGTTGGTGGCAAGGTTCGCCGTGTCGTCCTCGACTACGAACTCAAGCGGGAACTCTACAAGAAACTATCTCGCATCCCTCCCGACAGGAACCTAGCCTATGAGCGAATCCGGCTCGCAAGTGAATACGACCTCAACGTCGTAAAGGACAAAATTCCTGTGCCGGACCTTCGCATCGAGTACGAGGATGAGTGCAGAGATATCCATCGCCTAGACCTCGAAATCGCCACGCGTGATTACCGGCCTCAGGGGCTGGCAGAGAAAGCCAAGGCTGGATTCCATCTCTTCGCAAGGCCACAAGACCATCCCAAGCTGCGCCGCGTTCTAGACACGCACGAAATCACTGCGGAGATCTTTGCCCTATGAACATCGCACGCATGTATACCATCGCTCTGGGCTCGTTCGGTTACACCGAGGATGAGGCTCGTTTCCTTTATCTAGTCGCCGCACATTCTGGTTATTTCACCTGCCAGCAATTCCTCCGCTTCATCGACGGAAAACCCGGCAAGCGCAGCCTAAGTTTCGTTCGGAAGCTCGTCGAACAGGGCCACGCCTCCGCCCGCCCTTATCTGCGGAATGGCAAGGTCTACCACGTTTTTGCACGGAATCTCTACGAGGCAATTGGCAAGGATAACGTCCGCTTCCGGCGCAAACATTCGACCGAATACATCCGTACACGGCTTGCCGCACTAGACTTCATCCTAGGCAGGCTCGACTGGAAGTTCTTGGAATCAGAGTCCGAAAAGGTCCGTTTGTTTACTGAGCAGCTCGGCATCGACAAAAAATATCTACCTTCCAAGCGTTACGCCGGGGCCGTCCACGAGCGGCACACCGACCGCTATTTCGTGGACAAGTTCCCCATGTATCTCTTGCCGAATCCAGTTTCTCCCCCTGTGGTCTCCTTCTCTTTCGTTGATCCTGGCCTTGAAAGCCTCGACAGTTTCAGGACCCATCTGCAAGCCTACTTGCCCCTATTCTTCCAACTGCAAAGCGTGAGGTTTCACTACATCGCGACGCGGGAGACTCACCACAACAGGGCGAAGGAGCTGTTCATGGGCCACTTTGATCGGCATTGGAACCCCGATAGCCCTGAGGGGCTGGTGGACTTTTTCTGCCTGAGAAAGCGTATTGAAGGCGGAGAAGCCGGCAAACTCTCAACCGCTGATCTCATCGTCCACGCTGACGCAAAGCTCAAGTTCAACCACTCTGGTATCGAGGACCTCTACCAGAAATGGCGCTCCGGCCAGCTGAGCTTCGACCAAGTCCGCAAGGAGTACCAGGCTCTGCGCCGGCCCGAAACCGTGACGTTTATCTTCTCTCCCGTGAATGGCCAGGTGGCCTTGTTCGAGCGTCACCCGAGGACCCTGGTGAAACCTGCTCGGAAAAGTGCAGGCCCACGGCGTTTCACTGGAGATTTCACCCCCAGCGTCACCGTGGCCGAAACGTAAGCAGCAGAGGAGACAACCAGATGTACAAGCAAGAGTGGGTGAACCAGCACGCGGCCAAAACACGAGGAGAGGCGGGAGCGACCCCACCGTGCCGCAAAATCGCGGCCCCGGTCCCTCCGGGCTTCGGGGGTCACTCCCGCCTCATGCTGCTGAAAACGCAGCTCGTGTTTTGGCCGCGTGCATACGACGGACCTGAGAGTTTGTCAGACACGAAGTCTGACAATTTGTATACAGAAAGGAGAAGAGTACTTGCCACTGCTGAAAGCACCACCCAAACAACCCAAGTCAGCGACCATCCAAATCCGTGTCGAAGAGGACGTGAAACTCAGACTCGAAAAGTACGCTGAGTTCATTAATTCCTCTCCGGCTTACGTGGTCACCGAAGCATTGAAACTCCTCTTCAAGAAAGATGAGGAATTCAAGTCCTGGCTAGGCCAACACACCAACAACGACAATCTTAACCAAATCGAAGGAGCCTCTCTCACAGAGATCGCCAAGAAAGCATGAAAGCCCGCAATGTCCAATTCGGAGAGCGCAAGAACCCAGACTCGTCCAGAGTGCATGGCTTGCGCCTTGCAGTCCGCTCGCTGCCGGTTGAATCAGTCAGGAAATTAGAAAGCGCGAATGGGGCAGAACTAACGCCGCCACCAGCACCCTACGAGGCAGGATGGCCACAGCTACCGCATAGCGGCCTTCCGAACGAAGCCACAGGAGGAACAGAAACAGGAAGGGACCGACTGCTAACGGTGGAAGAAGTGGCTGTCCTTCTGCACGTCCCTGTTTCGTGGGTGTACGGCCGAACACGCAAAAGATCATTAGGGCGACTGCCGGGCTACCGACTCGGGAAATACTGGCGCTTCCGCGAAGACGAAGTGTTGGCGTGGCTTGTATCTCATGGTAGGGGTTGACATGACTCTTGACACGCGGGCTACACTGAGACCTGACGCAGAACAAGCCGAGCGGGCCATTCTTGGAGGAACCAGAATGGCTCGCAGACGCTTTCAGCACGGCTCCCTATTCCAGCGGGGCAGCAGACGTAAAGTCTGGGTTGCTCGCTGGTGGGAGGAAGTTATCAATCCAGATGGCTCCATCGGACGGAAGAGGTGCGCAGAGGTTTTAGGAACTGTAGCCGAAGTGGGCTCTCGCTCCCGCGCGATGGACGCTCTATCTAAACGACTGAACCCAATTAACAGCGGCTCTTATCGGCCCCAGTCCAAGCGATGCTACGCTGATTTCATCGCACAGGATTGGATACCGGTGGTGCTGCCCACTCTGAAGTACGCGACGCAGAAACACTATCGATATGTTCTCGATGTGCACCTCGTGCCCGTATTCGGCAAGACTAGCCTTTCCGACATCAAGCGCGAATGGATTCAAACTTTCCTTGCGACGAAGTTCAGTGCAGGCCTAGCATGGAAGACTGTCAAACACATTCGCGGTGTTTTGGGACGGACGTTGTCATCTGCCGAAGAATGGGGTTACATCACCCACAATCCTGCTCTAAAAACCAAACTTCCGCGGCGTCCAATAAAGCAGTGTTCCAAAGCGATCCTAACGCCCGACCAATTTCTGCAAGTGCGGGATCGACTAAAAGAGCCTGCTCGCTCGATTGCGACGGTGTTGGTTCTCACGGGCCTCAGAATTGGAGAGATTCTCGCTCTGCGATGGAAGTATGTCGATCTATGCCGTCATACACTTCGAGTTGCTGAAACCGTGTACGACGGTCACTCCGATACGCCTAAGTCGCAAAGGAGTGCCCGAATCGTTCCACTTGCCGAGGAGGCGTGCAGCACTTTGAGGAAATTACGATCATCCTGTACTCGACCTGACGACCTTGTCTTCAGTATGGATACTGGCCAGCCACTAGATCGGCATAACTTGTTGAGGCGACAGTTGCGACCGACATGCGAGAAACTGGGACTCATAGGAATGACCTGGCACTCGCTCCGTCACGCCCACGCGACCCTGCTGGATGCAGCGGGAGCTCCCCTGGGAACTGTCCAGTCTCTTCTTGGTCACTCAACATCGGAACTCACTCGAGAAGTGTACCTGCACGCTATACCGGAAGATCAGCGCCGGGCGGTAGCGAACGTCGAAGCGCTTCTATTTGGACCCAAACGGACTCAAATTGCCAGCGCTTCGCAGACTAGTGCGTAGCTAACTTGTTGATTCAACGGGATTGAAGTGGTCGGGGCGAATGGATTTGAACCATCGACCTCCTGGTCCCGAACCA
>WNFP01002905.1_pt1 | contig 13696 bp, 9 predicted proteins | sample 5400201 | NCBI WGS metagenome assembly WNFP01 (sample SAMN13153355, study PRJNA577476) | soil metagenome | isolation source: 115 cm saprolite under Madrone tree | place: USA:California | collected 2016-06-14
TTAACGCCGCGTCCCACGTCTATGCCCGCAGAAGCACCGGCGCCTTCGCGCACGACGGCGCGGGCCGTTTGTGGGTCAGCGATTTCCGGGCGCAGGCATTCGCGTGAGATCTCGTCTCCGGGAGCGATCACGACCGCGCGTTCGACGGCGTTTTCCAACTCACGTACGTTACCGGGCCATGAATAATTTTCCAGCAGCGCGAGAACTTCGGGCGCAATGTGCTCGGACACATGGCGTCCGTTTTCTTCGTTGTACTTGCGGATGAAGTGCTGCGCCAGGGGCAGGACGTCCTGCCGGCGATCGCGCAAGGGCGGCAATTCGATCGGCACGACCGCCAGCCGGTAGTAAAGATCCTCGCGAAACATCCCCTGACGCACTGCTTCTTTTAGATCGATGTTGGTAGCCGCGATGATGCGCACGTCTACGCGCCGTGGGCTGGTATCTCCGAGAGGAGTGAACTCGCGCTCCTGAATTACGCGCAGCAGACGCACCTGGGTCTCGGGCGGGATATCCCCAATTTCGTCGAGGAAGATCGAACCGCCGTCGGCAACTTCGAAGTAACCTTTCTTGGCTGCGACCGCGCCGGTAAACGCTCCCCGGGTGTGGCCGAAGAGCTCGGACTCGAGCAACTCGGACGGGATATTCGAACTGTTGACAGTCACGAACGGGCGGTTGGCCCGCAGGCTGGACTCGTGAATTGCTTTCGCGATCAGCTCTTTGCCGGTGCCACTCTCGCCGGTAATCAGAATCGTCGAACGCGCGGGCGCCACCTGTTCGACCAGGCGAAAAACTTCCTGCATGATGTCCGAGCGCCCAACCATGGCGCCGCGATCGACTTCACGGCTCATCGCCTGTCGCAGGGATCGTCGCTCCTCCTCCTTGCGACGCCGCTTAACTCCCGCAGCCACAGTGGCGCTGATGTGTTCGTTCTGAAACGGCTTGCGAATGCAGTTGAAAGCGCCCTTCTCCCAGGCGGTAATCGCTGTGTCGAAGGTTGCGTACGCCGTAATCATTACGATCACCGCCTCTGCATCGAGTTTCAAGAACTCTTCCAGCGCGCGCAAACCGCCAATTCCCGGCATCGACACGTCGAGCAACACCGCGTCGTACGAACGCTTGGTGTACGCGTCCAATCCTTCTTCGCCGGTCTTCGCGAGATCGACGCGATAGCCCTCAGACGAAAGCAGCGTCTCGAGGACATCACGCATGATCTCCTCATCGTCAACGACCAGCACTGAACCTTTTCTAGCCATTTTGGAGCGCGGCGACCTGTCACCGCTTTCTTCTTCAGTCGTTAGCGGGGGTCAGCGTCAATTTAAGCTGGGGCAAAGGCGAGATTATTACCGAAACTAATAGTAAAAAGCTAATGATGACTTCGACTACAGGGCGGCTGCCTGTAACCGCGCGCGCGGATCGCTGGTGGGAAGCATGATGCGAAAGGTAGTGCCGAGCCCGGGCGTGCTTGAGACATTGATGTGTCCTGAATGTTCCTGAACGATTCCGTAGGTCACTGCCAGGCCGAGACCCGTACCACGGCCGACGCCTTTGGTGGTGAAGAATGGATCGTAAATCTTCGCGACGTCCTCAGGAGCTATTCCCACCCCACTGTCTGCGACTTCGATCAGCAGTGACTCATCATCGTCTCCTCTGCGCGTGGCGAGGGTGATGCGGCCGTTGCCGTTGGCAATCGAATCGCGCGCGTTGAGAATCAGATTCGTAAACACCTGCTGCAGCTTAACCGAGTTACCATGAACCGGCGGCAGGTTCTCTGCATAGTCGCGCACGATCTCGATATCGCTGCGGCGCAATTGTGGCTCGAGCAATTGCAGCGTGTCGTCGAGAACCCGGTGAATGTCGATTCCGGCAAACTCTGCCGCGCTGCCCGTGCGCGAGAAGTTCAAAAGATTGTTGACAATGTCGGTGGCTCGTTCTGCCTGACGCCTGACCTTTAGCAGCAAGGCGTGCTTGGGGTCATTCTCTGGCAACATATTGAGCAGCATTTGCGTGTACGACGAAACCCCGGTCAGCGGTGTGTTCACTTCGTGGGCCACCCCCGCCGCCAGCAGACCAATCGACGAAAGCTTTTCGCGCTGTTGCAGTTGCTCTTCCAGATGCAGCCGTTGCGTGACATCTTCAAACACGACCAGGGCGCCGGTTTGCTCATCTGAGTCGGCACAGAGCGGGGCCAGCGCGATGTTAAGGACCAGGGAACGGCCCCCGCGCGTGGCCGTGTGCATCTTGTAAATCTGCCGCGTCTGCCGCAAGTGCCAACCATCAGGGCCCAGTACCTGGCGCAGCGTGTCGGCGAAGTCTTCCGCAAAGAGATCTTCAACGTTCTTGCCGACAGCCTCGTCCCGAGTCAGGGAGAAAATTTCTTCCAGCGCGGAGTTCAGCCGGGTGATAGAGCCGTTGAGATCGACTGCCATCAAACCCACGTTGATCGATTCGACGATCGACTCGTTGAATTCTTTAAGAATCTCGAGTTCGGCGGCGCGGTGTTCCTGCTCCTGATAGAGCAAACTGTTCTCAATTGCGACTGAGATGTAACCGGAAACGGTCCGCAAGATCTCGACATCTTCAGATGAGAGCAGTGCGCCGTCGGCAGAGCGGCCCAAGCCAATCACGGCGACCATCCTGCCACGCACAACACAAGGGACGTAATAATGCAGCACGCGACGGACGTAGCCCTCGCCTTCGGGAGTTGATTCGAGATCGTCGGCGCGAACCACTCCCGTTTCAGCCGAACGCGTGCGGATCATTTCGCGAAAATCCGCGGGCACGGTGATCGGGGCTGACAAGCCGGCCGTGCGGGCAACGCGATAACCCGACGGCGCGTGTGCGTCTTCCAGAAAGATCGCCAGCCGCTCGACATTCATTACCTGCCGCAACCGCGTGATCAGTGAATCCAGCAGAGGATCGAGCGCCGTTGTGGCCGAGATCGTGCGGCCGAAATCCAGGAGGCTGCGCCGCAGGTCATAACGCTGGCCGTAGAAAATTCGGTCAACCTGCTCCTGTATGAAGTTCTTAACTGGAGCAGCGATCATCACGATGCAGGCCATCGCGCTCACGGAAAGAATTAACCGCAGCGTAATCTCACCTGAAGACGCGTTACCACTCGCATAAACCCCGGCGAAGTAAACGATCGCCCCGATCGCAACGGCGATTGCAAGAGTAGTGAAGGCATAGACCGCGGCCCGGCGGACGACAAGTTCGACGTCCATCAAGCGATAACGGACTACCGAATAGCCCATTGCGAGCGGAATCAAAATCAGCGGCGCGACCGCGGCATCGGTTAAGGGGTTCGCGCTTTCGGTGAGAATAAATCCCAGCGCATAAAGTACGGTGAACGGCGCGATAGCCAATGCTGAACCCCACACCACCCATTTCAATTGCTGCCGGGCTACGGTGTTCTTGCTGATCACAAAGCGCCGGACCAGTAACGCCGCGCTGGCCACGAGTGCAATGGCGAACTGAATAAAGGCGGCCTTGTAGAACCCGGCGGCAAAGTTCGGCGAGTAGTCGAGCAACCGCTGCGGGAAGACCCTGGACAACTCATCGTGAAAAAAGACGAACGTCGCGACACTCAGCAGCAACACCGTCGGCACATAGAGAAGTACGCTTCGCCAACGCCGCCCCTCGAACAGGTGATATCGCACCGGGTAGATCGCGCTGAAGTGCAGGAATAGCGGTGCAAACATTATCAGCCCGGCGCTGCGTAGGAACGCAATCGCCAGATCCAGATCCTTATAGGTTCCTATTGGGGTGTAAAAGTGAAAGACAAAGGCCGTCAAACAGAGCGAAGCAAAGTGCAGGACGAAGGGTGATCTGCCGCCCTGCTTGAAGATTACGAAGAGGCCGACGAATAAATAAACCAGACCGATCAAATTAATGTACAGATCACGCGCCGTCCAATTCGGGATGGTACCCAGATGATTGAGGTCAGCGTAGTAGGCCCGATTTTCCGGGGGATAAGATGGACGTTCAATGAGGTAATGAATCTGACCTCCGACGCGGGCCTGGTCAAGGTATATTTGAACGTCCCTGGCATCGGCTATTTGCTCGCATCTGGGACCGCTGGTGACTTTCTCGCATATCTGCTCAACCATGCTGATCGCGATGAGATGGTCGCCGGGAGTTACTTGAGATCTGAAGGCCGCCGAGCCTGGTTCAACTGTCTTGGCGATCACTCCCTGAGAAGTATCCACCCAGGTCACGCCATCCCACGGCGGTGGCTGGTGACTCAGCCGCTGAGAAAAGTTCAGGGCTCCGGCAGCAATCAACAGCGCCGCTACGATTAGCAGCAACCATGTCTTGCCTGTGAGTACCGAACGCTTCATCCCAGTTCCTGCGGCTGGTAAAACCGTTTTCGCCGACTGCTTCTACTCTCGTTTCTTCGTATCGATTCTCTGAACACACACCGACGAGCGATTTAAGGCAACCGATGTTCCAACTGAAATCACGCGGACGACTTTTGTTGGTTGGGAGCTCAGGGCGATGTATTCGGCCCCAGGCATCACTTCTCGGCTGCCCGGAACTTCAAGACGCCACGATAAGTGCGCAGGTACGTCCAAGTTTTCGTACTCGTCCGAGATTTTGGAGAAGCACTGGAGCCTGACACCGAAGATGGCGGGAACGACAGCCTGAAGGATCATGCCGCCTTCCGGCTTAGAATCTAACTGAGATTCCTCCGCGAACTGAGCGGCCGGTCGGACAAACTTCCAGCACCGTCTCGCCATTGCTGGTCCTCGATTGGAAGTCCAGCAGATTGCGGGCGTCGATGACGGCCTGAGCCCTAACCGGCAATCCGAACGTAGGCAGATCCTGGGTTACTTGAATACTGAGCGATGGATCGTAAACCGCTAGCCGGCCGGCAAATGGATCGATGGCGAACACTGTCGCCTGAGGCGAAAAGCGAAATACAGTTTGTACGTGAGTGCCCGTCGACCAATCTCCGGCAACCTGAAAAGCAGCAGTCTGGAAAAACCCGCCATTGAAGAGATCCGAGGGACTCGTGATTCCGTCCGCCGAGAGTTTCTGCCCGCGGCCAAATGAATAACCGGCGGAGGCGTTCCAAACTCGATTTAGCCGGCGCGAATAAACGACCCTCACACCTCGGGCGGATCCTTCCTGGTTGGCGACGCCGAGCATGGCCGCTGCGTTATCGCCCGAGAAAGCAGACAGGGAACTTGCCATCAGCCCAACCCCACGGCCGCTGGTCATATCGACGAAAGCTGTTGCTTCAACATTGGAACGGTTATCGAGGACTCGCTCGACTCCGAATTCCAGGCGGCGACTTTCGCCCATGACTGCACGACCGCCAACGAAGGCGATTGGCTGTGTGGGCGCTTGCTTGAAAATTACATCGCCTGATTCAAAACTCGCGGAGCTTTGCTGGCTGGTTTCGGTTCCGCCCGGAGCAAAACTCGCTTTCACGCGGGTACGAGCGTTGGCGTCAAATTGAATCCCGAGACGCGGACTAATCGCGGCGCCGTTACCCATGCCAATGAAGCGAGAGTAATCCAATCCCAGCACAACCACGACGCCATCGCGGACGATCCACTCATCAATCGCGCGCACGGACATCTGCCCAAGCGAATGTTTGGCGTTGCCACCGATCGCGCCGCCGGCAATCCACAAAGGCAAACTCGCCGCGCCGCCCGTAAGATTAACGCGATGATGACTGTTGACTCGCACTCGCGCAGTAGTCTCGAAGCGTTGCGGTGCGTCCGAACCTATACCCGTCTGGCCGGCAAAGATTAGATCGATTCGCTCAGACGCGGGGAGCGCGACGGCGAAATTGACACCCTCGTACGCCGAGCTGAACGGATTCGTAGAAGTAGCAAAGTAGGTTTCGACTACTCCCTGGGTACGAGCTTTGGCTGCTTCGTTCGACCGCTTTACGTCGGACTCTTGGGTATTCCCATTAGCTGCCGGTTCAGAGCTTTCCACAGCAGCGATAGTCGAGTCGTCGCCTTCGTTCGCTTGAAAGATCGAGCGGCGGCCCTGTATCGCACGCAAAGTCCATTTGACGCTATCCCGGTCCCTACGTTGATCGACCAGCGTCCTGCCCGAACCCGCAGGTTCCAGGTTGAACCGATAAGCGATTTCAGCCGAGGGGTTGACCTGCACCGACGAGAAGAGAACTTCACCGAAGCCCTCCGCCATGGCTTTCAGCGAATAACGACCGGCGGGAATGCGGGTGGAAAAACTGCCGTCGGCGGCCGTGCGCGTCTGCTTAACGAGCTGGTTGGCGCCTTCGCGAATCAACTGAATCACGGCGCCCGCCAAAGGCAGACCCTTGTTATCTCTAACTGTGCCGCTGATGGTGGCGAGACCGCGGACACCCTTGCCCTGGGCCGGAGCGGTCATCGATAACGCGACGGCCAGGGCCAACATCGGCGTGCTAAATCTGAAAATTGTTTTCATTGTGGCCGAACCTCCGGATTGACCTCGCGCAGATTTTGCGAGGCTGCCGCTGGAACGAAAACCGGATAGCCAATATCACTCTCGTTCGATTCTCAATTTGCGTCGTTCAGATGCCTGAGCGGTTTTTCGGAATCTTGGTCCCGGTCCTCATTCTCCGCCCGGGCAAGGGAGACTGTCGCCCGTTTGAATGCTAGTAATTCTTAGCCATCGGCCGGACTTGTGTCAAGCTTTGGTCTAAACTGGGACGGTCGTTTTGCCACGTCTTTTCCGCGTGTTAGGATGAACACTGAAGAGGAAAGCCAGCCGGTTGTTCAGCTAAGCACGATGATAGATCAGGTTCAAACCACACGTCTCGCCAATGGACTCACAATTCTGACCGAACATATGCCGGGTCTTCGTTCGGTCAGTCTGGGCATCTGGGTCCGGCGCGGATCGCGTCACGAAACACCGGCCCTGAACGGAATTTGCCATTTCATCGAGCACGCCTTGTTCAAAGGCACCCAGCGTCGTTCAGCGCGACAGATCGCCACCGAATCGGACCGTCTGGGTGGGCACCTTGACGCCTATACGTCCCATGAAATCACCGGGTTTGCGCTGAAGGTGGTCGACGCGGCCCTGCCGCAGGCCTTTGATTTGCTAGCCGATATGCTGGCCAATCCGCGCTTCGATCCTGACGATTTAACGCTCGAGCAGGGAGTGATCATCGAAGAGATGAAGATGATCGGGGACACGCCCGACGAACTTCTCAACGAGCTCTTTCATGCAGCTTACTTTCCCGGTCATTCCCTGGGCCGGCCAATCGAAGGAACTGAACAGACAGTCTCGTCGTTTGATCGGGCCACCACCGCCGCCTTTCATTCCACCGCCTACTCTCCGCGCAACCTGGTGGTCGCCGCGGCAGGGAACGTTACGCACGCTCAACTGGTTGAGCTGGCCACGCAAACTTTCGGCGAGGGCAGCGATGGATCAGAAGCAGCATTGGCGGTCGGGCCTTCACCGGAAACCGCCGCACCGATTCTGATTGAGCGGAAGAGCGAATTGGAGCAGGCGCATTTGATCATCGCGTCGCCCTGGCCTTCGGCGAGAAGTGAAGATCGTTATGCGGCCAGCATGCTGGGGACAGTCATGGGTGGCGGCACGTCCAGCCGGCTATGGCAGTCAATTCGTGAAGAGCGCGGGCTGGCATATTCGATCGGCGCCGGGGGAAACACATATACGGACATCGGAATGTTCACCATCTATGCGGGCACATCGCCAGCTCATCTCGACCAGGTTCTCGATTTGTCTTTGCAGGAACTAAGACGCGCCGTTTCAGAGCCGGTTCCAGCAGAGGAATTACAACTGGCAAAGGAGCAGGCAATAGCCTCGGTGTTATTGAGCCTGGAATCTTCCAGTTCACGCGTCGGAGCCCTGGCGCGTCAGGAGATTATTCACGGCCGCCGCATTTCGCCCGACGACATTATTAAATCTATTGAAGCAGTCAGCCCCGAAGATATGCAGAGAGTGGCCCGGAGTTGCTTTACGACTCCGACCCTGGCGCTGGGCGCACTCGGCAACTTGAATGGATTTGCAGTTGATCGCGCACGCTTGGAAATCTGAAATTGTTAACCACCAAGACACGAAGACACCAGGGGGCTGACTGTTGGCTTTGTGCCCTTGTGTCTTTGTGGTTATCGTCTCGCTTCTCAAAATGAAGATCTCCGTACTTGGCAGCGGCTCAACCGGTAACTCAGTCCTGCTGGTCGCAAACGAGACGCGCGTGCTGGTAGACGCCGGTCTCAGCGCCCGGGAAACTGCGCGGCGGATGTCCGCGCTCGGAGAAGATCCGACTTCGCTCGACGGGATTCTGATCACTCACGAGCACGGCGACCACGCTGCTGGATTGCGGGTCCTGATGAAGGATCTGGATTGCCCCGTTTTCATGTCAGCCAAGACCCGCGACGCTTATGTCTGTGAACGGCGCAATGTCACGGACGAAGAGCCGCGCCGCCGCTCGGATGCCTTGCGCGATCGCATGATTGAGATCGACTCGGGCCAGGATTTTCGTATCGGGGCCATTGACTTTCATCCGTTCACGGTGCCGCATGATGCGGTGGACAACTTTGGTTTCACGGCCACGCACGACGGAGTAAAGGTCGCGACCTTAATGGACTTTGGTCACATCACGACTTTGATCACCGAACGATTGCGCGGCTGCGCAGCGATCGTAATCGAATCAAATCACAGCCGCGACATGCTCAAAACTGTCGAGCATTATCCCTGGGAGTTAAAGCAGCGCATTCTGTCGCGGCTCGGCCATCTATCGAACGAAGACATAGCCGATTGGCTGCTCGACGGCTTTGACGGTCAGGCGCAGCACATCGTCCTGGCGCATCTCTCACAGCGCGCGAACAATCCTTATCTGGCACAGATTACCGCTGAGAGTGCATTGCGAGAGCGTTCACCATTGTTCGCGGACGATACGCAGATCACGCTTTCGTTTCCGAAAGAGCCGACGGCCTGGATTGAAGTTTAGAGGAATGCTTTTCCTTCCGTGTAGAAGAGTGGTCCTGTTGAGTGATGGTTCACTATGATTCAATTCACAACTCAGGCTCCTGGTGTCCTGGTTTGGGGTTTTGCCCGGGGCGGACAGGAAGGACCCACGAAATCACACGAAACCTTACAAACAAAACCGGTTCCTGTTCGTGTATTTTCGTGGATCGTTTTGCCTGGAGAGCGGCCATCTGTCGAAACAGGACAACACTCGCCCTTCTCACCGATTCTCTACCACAACGAGAGCCGCTCAGTCCTGCGGCAAAGTCGCACTCCTCTGATCACGGTCCTGGCAACAGTCCTCTTGCTTTTCACTTTCGCATGCAGCAGCAAGAGCATTCGTCGCAGCGGCATGCCGGCGGCGGCACAGACCGTGCTCGACACTGCGATTGAAGATATTGACGCCGGACGCTACGAAAAGCTTTACCACGAAGCTGCGGATGAATGGCGTAACGATACTACTCTGGATGAATCCAAAGCGACTTTTCAAAAGCTCCATGACAAACTCGGTAAGGTGCGCACTCGCGATCTGCAAAATGTAAGAGAAGAACAAACCTCGACTGCTCCGATTGCCGGACACTCGGTGGTGGCGCTTTATCAAACTTCCTTCGAACAGGGCAGCGGCATGGAGACTTTCACGCTGGTGGAACACGGCGGCCGTTGGTATCTGGCGAAGTACTACGTGACTTCGAACGCACTGAAATAGGATCCACAGATTGCGCAGATTCCACTGATTAAGAAATGAGTTCAGAGAACGGCGAGCGATGAACATGATCAGATTAGTGCAAATCGAGAGATCGAGGTTCAAGATGTAGCTTGCTGTCCATTTGAATCCGTGTAATCCGCGTAATCTGTGGAGAAATCTTGAAACATGATTGCTTGAAACATGATTGATCGCTACACACTGCCCGAGATGGGCGCGCTCTGGTCGGAAGAGACCAAATTCCAGAAGTGGCTGGATGTGGAAATCGCCGTCTGCGAAGTCCATGCTGAGATGGGCACAATTCCGCGTGACGCATTGGAACAGATCAAGAGTCGCGCGAAGTTTTCCGTCGCCCGCATCAACGAAATTGAGAAGACTACCGACCACGATGTCATTGCGTTCACCACTAACCTGGCCGAATCAATCGGAGAAGCCTCGCGGTTTGTCCATTACGGTCTGACTTCGTCTGATGTGGTAGATACCGCGAACGCACTTTTGCTCCGCGATGCCTGCGACATCCTGCTAAAGAAGATCGACGTGCTGCTCGACGTGCTTCAGCGCCGCGCGATGGAGTTCAAAGGCACTCCGCAAGTTGGTCGCACGCACGGCATTCACGCCGAACCTACTTCCTTCGGTTTAGTGTTTGCGCTCTGGTTTGACGAAATGCGTCGCAATCGCGAGCGGCTCCAAAAAGCTCGAGCATCAGTGGCCGTCGGAAAAATCAGCGGGGCAGTTGGTGCTTTTGCGCACCTCGATCCTCAGGTCGAGGAAAAGGTTTGCGCCAGGTTGGGAATCAAAGCGGCTCCCGTTTCGACGCAGATTATTCAGCGCGACAATTACGCGGAGTACCTCTGCACCCTGGCCATTATCGCTTCGTCTTTGGACAAGTTCGCTTTGCAGATTCGTCACTGGCAGCGGACCGAAGTGCGCGAAGCGCAGGAGAAATTCAAAAAAGGTCAGAAGGGATCGAGCGCCATGCCGCACAAGCGTAACCCGATCCTTTCCGAACGCATCTGCGGGATGGCGCGGGTAGTGCGCGCGAACAGCATCGTCGGACTTGAAAACGTCGCGCTCTGGCATGAACGCGATATTTCGCATTCATCGGCCGAGCGCGTGGTGCTGCCCGACTCGAGTATTGCCACGGATTACATGCTGCAGAAGATGGCGTCGCTGGTCGAAGGCCTGGTCGTTTACCCTGAACGGATGCTGGAGAATCTCTCTGCCACACGTGGATCGATCTTCAGTGGACAGCTTCTGCTGGCGCTCACGAAGGCGGGTGTCTCGCGCGAGCAGGCTTACGAATGGGTGCAACGGAATGCGATGAAGGCATGGGATCAAGGCGGCGAGCTCCAGGCCCTGGCCGCAGCAGATAAAGATATCTCTGCGCACTTATCCAAAGAGCAAATCGATCGAGTCTTCTCTCTCGATACTTACCTGCGGAATGTCGACAAGGTTTTTACGCGCGTGTTTCGGTGAGTGAAAATGGCCAACCCCTGGCTCTTGCCTCAGCTGCCGAGCGGCGTAAGGAATGTAACCCACAGAGATGAGAGCCGTGGGTTAGCAATTTATGCATTGACCGAGCTTCGTCAGGGGCTTAACCCGCCTTTTCCGACGATCCAAGTTTCGCCCGGCTGGGGCTTCGTCAGAATATCAAACGCATACCCACACCTTTTGCGCTGTGGGCTACAATAAGTATCGATGGATCTGCGGGGTACAGATCACTCATCCTCCAAAATTGCTTCAGCATCAATTGTGATCTCCACCGTGTTGCTGACAACGACGCCGCCTCGGTCCATGGTGTCGTTCCAACTGACACCAAAGTCCTGCCGGTTAATCGACGTTTTGGCGACGAAGCCGGCGCGGGTCCTGGGGCCTTTGTCGACGCCGTCTTCCCACCAGGGCGTTTGCCATTGCCCGAGATAGTGAACGTCGAGTGTCACCGGGTTGGTTTTGCCGCGAATCGTGAGTTCGCCCCTCACACGGTAATCAACTTCGCCAATCACCACGATCTCCTGGCCTCGAAAGATGATCTCGGGAAAGTTCTCTACGTCGAGAAAGTCTGCGCTGCGCAAGTGATCGTCGCGCATGGGCTCTCCAGTCCAAAGCTTGCGCGCCTCGATGGTGACTTCAACGGAAGAGGCCGCCGGGTCTTTCGGATCGAAGTTAAGCGAACCGTGCACGTCTTTAAAATGCCCACGGACATAGGTGACCATCATATGCCGGGCAGAGAACTCGGCGGCGGTGTGGCCGGGTTCGAAAGTCCATTTAGCCATAGTTGCTAAATCGTAAATGGTAAATCTTGAATGGTAAAGGGCGGTGGGGCAGTATTGTAATTTGAGGATGAAGTCAGTACCGGGAGCGGTAGCGACCGGGTGGTTGGATAACGGGCGGTGAGATCGCGAGGGAGACCCGGTCGCTATCGCTCCCGGTACTGACTCCATGCTGTCAGCTGCACATTAGGACGCTACCAGTGCGGGCGGCAGGCCCGCGCTCCCGGCATCAAGTCGCGCCTAACTTCAGAGATAGTTATAATAAAGGAAACAGGCGAGCGCGACAGAGAGGGAATTATGAGCTGGAATCAACAACCTTCGTGGAACCGATCTCAGACGGGAGGGCCCGCGATTATTTCTTCGGAACAAGACGCTGCCCTTGTCGGAGCGTTCCTGGCCAAAGTCTATCTATGGATGTTTGTCGGTTTGCTGATCACTTCGGTCACTGCATTTGCGGTGGCCGCATCGCCGGCGCTGGTTGAAGCCCTGATAGTAAATCGCCTGGGGTTTTGGCTCATCGTAATTGCCCAACTTGGTCTTGTCTTTTACCTCTCGGCCCGAGTGCACAAACTTGAACCGGCTGCGGCTGCGGGTCTCTTCATGTTGTATTCGGCGCTGGTGGGTGTGACGTCGTCAGTGGTGCTGCTGGTTTTCACCGGCGCTTCAATTGTGCAGACTTTCATTATTACGGCTGGGATGTTTGGAGCTACTGCTCTGCTCGGCACGGTGACGAAAAGAAGTCTCGCGGGTCTGGGTCATTTCATGTTCATGGGATTGATCGGATTGATCCTCGCTTCGATCGTGGGCATCTTCTGGCACAACGACGCGCTGCAGTTCGTAATTTCAGTGGTAGGCGTGCTGGTCTTTACCGGGCTAACAGCCTGGGACGCGCAACGGTTGAAGCAAATGGCGTTGGCCTTGCCGGATGGTCGCGCCGGTTCATATGCAGTGGTCGGCGCGTTGTCGCTTTACCTGGATTTCATCAACCTCTTCTTCTTTCTGCTGAGATTTACCGGCAACCGGCGCGATTGAACACTTTGGAGTGCGCCGGCAGAGCGCAGCGGCGACGGCGCTTTGGTTTAGAGTTCCGCCTTAAGGCGGTCGTCTGTGTTCTGGATAAGGCCGCCTAAAGGCGGGACTCCAAACAACCCAAAACGGTGACGTCTTTGCCGCCGCCCTCCAAAAGATGCCGCTGATCAAAATCGCTAACCGACAGCTCGAGTACGAATGGCACGGCCCGAGTCCCGAGCTGGCGCCGACGCTCGTCTTCCTGCACGAAGGGCTTGGGTGTGTCGCTATGTGGCGGGATTTCCCCGCGCACGTGGCGGAGCAGACGGGATGCGGCGCGCTGGTCTATAGCCGCGCCGGCTATGGCAAATCGGAGCCTATCGAATTGCCGCGTCAGGTTACGTTTATGCATCAGGAGGCTTTGGGGACATTGCCTCAGATGCTGGACGCGTTTTCGATTCGCGCGGCGATTTTGGTGGGCCACAGTGACGGCGGATCGATATCGATCATACACGCCGGCGGAACCAGCGACTCGAGAGTGCGCGGGTTGATTCTGGAAGCGCCGCATGTGTTTGTCGAAGAGTTGGGGTTGAAGAGTATCAGGGCGATTGCGGAAGATTATCGAACGCAAAGCGCAGGCAGGATGCCTGCGCACCGCCCGATGGATGCGGGGGCTCCGATGGGCGCGGGCGCTGCGAGCGTTCCGCGGGGCGCTTCGGTCTTGAAGCAACGTCTCGCGCATTATCACGGGCGAGCA
>WNFP01005375.1_pt1 | contig 13696 bp, 13 predicted proteins | sample 5400201 | NCBI WGS metagenome assembly WNFP01 (sample SAMN13153355, study PRJNA577476) | soil metagenome | isolation source: 115 cm saprolite under Madrone tree | place: USA:California | collected 2016-06-14
GCGGCGGATATGCGGAGTACGCGGTCGCGAGCGAAGTCGAGGCCGCGGCCAAACCGAAATCGATCAGTTTTGTCGAAGCCGCCGGCGTGCCGGTTGTCGCTTTGACGGCATGGCAAGCATTGATCGATACCGCGAAGCTAGGCGCCGGCCAGACTGTGCTGATTCATGGTGGATCGGGCGGGGTAGGAACGGTTGCGATCCAAATCGCCAAGGCGCGAGGGGCGAAAGTTATCGCGACCGCGTCGACGGCCAATCAAGATTTCCTCAAGCAACTTGGCGCAGATGTGGCGATCGATTATACAAAAACAAAGTTCGAGGACGTGGCCAAGAATGTGGATGTGGTGCTCGACTCGGTTGGGAAAGACACACTCTCGCGTTCCTACGGCGTGGTGAAGAAAGGCGGTTTCATCGTTACGCTCGTCGCACGAATCGATCAGGCGGAATTGGATAAACACGGGATCCGGGGCGCGTCGTTGGGCGTCGAACCGGATTCTAATGAGCTGACCGAGATCGTTAAATTGATCGATGAGAAGAAAATCAAAGTGATCGTTTCCCAAACATTCCCGCTTTCTGAAGCAATCAAAGCACAGGAACAAATCGCAACCGGCCACACACGCGGTAAAATTGTTCTGAAGGTTGCTGACGAGCCGAAGTAAGCAAATCAGACAAATGTCGTTGTCATGTTGAGCGAAGCGAAACATCTCTGGTCATTCCGATTGGCGCATCGCTCGAAAGCAATCAGAGATTCTTCGCTTCGCTCAGAATGACATTTGTGATACCGCCTCGAGCAACCTGCGGTTCGCCTGTAGCCTAACGAGAGATGAACTGGGATGCGATTAGTGCAATCTCGCAACTGATCGGCTCAGTTGCCGTCGTTTTGTCAGTGTTATATCTCGCGCTGCAAGTGCATCGGAGCACGCGCGTAGCCAAGCTGGCCACGCAAGATGCCGCTGCCACAGCCCTCCGCGATGTGACCAAACCTCTCATGGAGAACGCAGAGCTGGAACGCATCTGGCGGATTGGCTTGGAAGATCTTAGCGCGTTGTCCGTTGAAGAGCGGGCGCGCTTTTTTCACGCTGCTTACCAATTCTTGAAAGCGTTCGAGACCATTCATTTTCATTATGTTTATGGACTGATGGATCGGCAGCTATGGGAAGGATGGCACGGCCTTCTCAGGCATTACATTGCTGCGCCGGGCATGGCGCATTACTGGAAACTTCGTCCTGAAGTTTTCTCCGAGCGGTTTCGCAATTTCGTTAACGCACTCGAACCACCGGCCGAGCAGCGAACGGTCGGAACTCTTTTCGAACAGGAACGACAGTTATAATATATCCCGCACGGAGCGCCTCGCACGTCACCGCGATTAAACCCAAGGCTGGTTGAAATTTGCGTGACATGAAACAGGCCGTTTCAGCAGACTCACACAGTGGATCTTTCGACTGTCGCGAACATTGCTACTGCACTGACGGTGCTGACCGCTGTAATTTTTGGGTTAATTGAAATGCGGCATGCGCGCAAGGAGCGAGAAGAACGAGCAGCGTTCGTCGCAGTGCAGGCGATTCTGACACCGGCGTTTATGAGATCAATGGTCTTAGTGCAAGCAATCCCAGAAAGCTCAACTGCCGCAAAAATCGAGGCTGATCCGCGCGTTCTCGAAGCGGCGCAATCCATTGGACTGATTCTCGAGGGTCTCGGTTACACAGTCTTTGCACGAATGGTTCCATTAAACGTCGTAGACGAACTGATGGGCGGAACAGTGCGCGTGGCATGGCGTAAGTTACGTCCCTACGTCGAGTATGAACGCGAACGTGCAGGTTCGCAGAAGACTTGGGAATGGTTTCAGTGGCTCGCCGAACAACTCGAACGCCACGGCACGGCGCGAACCAGTCTCGCCGTCGGCGCGCACGACGCTCACCGGGATTGGCGGCCATAAATTACAGCGCCGCTAAACCGGAATGGCTCCTTCGCGTGAATTTCTGGTTAGTGCGTCCGAATCACAGCGTTGCGCTGTGTTTCAGTTCGCGTCGGACTGAGATTGGTACTTACACGGCCCTGGAACGGGAATAACGAATTTACCGTCTTTCTCGGCAACGAAGTTTTCGCTGGAGCTGCTCGAGCTGCCGTTGGCGTCTTTCTTCTCCACCTTGATGACGAGCTTTTTGGTTGGTTTGAGTGTCAGGCAAACTTTGCCGCCAGTGGGTGAGTCCATCGGGGTAGTCGCTTTTTTCACGTCCTCCGGCGTAAGGTTCACAAGCTCGATGCTGGAAATTTTCTCACCGGCTTCTCCCGACTGCATCATTTTGTAAAAACCGATAATCTCTGGATCGGCGCCCTGGGTATAGAGGAATGATTCTAGCGTCGCTGTGTCCTTGCCTTCGAATGCTTTTTTGTATTTGTCGGTAAATGCTTTCTCTTGTTCGGGCGTGCCGGCTGCAATTGGCAGGATAATTGTGCTCAACAGCGCGCAAACCAGAAGGGGAATTTTTATGGATTTTCTCATGCGCGCCACCGTAGTTGGCCCGGTCTCAAAGTGGCAAGCCAATTCGTAAAAGAAAAATCTTTGCTGATCTGCGTTCTGCAGGCTATTCCACTTTCTCCTACGCGATTGATAAATGGGAACTGTCATGTTGAGCGAAGCGAAACATCTCGGTCTATTCTCTCAGGCGAATCGATCCAGAAATATTCAGAGATTCTTCGCTCCGCTCAGAATGACATTGCTGGGTTGTTTCTAATTCGCAAATGAACATCCACGAGTACCAAGCCAGGGAGTTGTTGAAGAGGTTCGATGTCACAACGACGCGAGGTAAAGTCGCCTCGACGCTCGATGAAGCAGAACAAATCGCGCGCGAGCTTGGCGACGTTGAAATTGTCATTAAAGCACAGATTCATGCCGGCGGCCGAGGCAAGGGGGAGTTCAAGAATGGATTCAAAGGCGGAGTACACGTTCGCAAGGCGCCTGAAGAAGTACGGGAAGTTGCCGCGAAAATGCTCGGGCAAATCTTGGTAACACATCAGACAGGCCCGGCCGGTCGCCTGGTCAACAAAGTGTTGGTCGCGGAATCCGCCGAGATCGCGCGCGAAATTTATTTTGCGATTTTGCTCGATCGAGCGACTGCCGCGCCTTTGATCGTCGCGAGCCCGGAGGGCGGCGTAGAAATCGAAACGGTCGCAGCGAAATCGCCTGAAAAGATCATACGCGAGGCGATTGATCCATTAGCTGGTTTGCAACCGTTCCAAACACGCAAACTGGCGAAACAGCTCGGTTTCGATTCGTCGCAGTTAAGAAGCGCCTCAAAATTATTTGAAGGACTCTATCGCACATTCATCGCGTCCGATTGCTCGATGGTCGAGGTCAATCCGCTGGTGGTCACGGCCAAGGGCGCCGTGCTCGCGCTCGACGCCAAGTTCAATTTTGATGATAATGCGCTTTATCGACATCCCGAGATCGCGGCGATGCGAGATGTCGCGGAAGAAGATCCGCGCGAAGTTGAGGCGTCAAAGCACGGCCTCAATTACATTGGACTGGACGGAAACATTGCGTGTCTGGTCAATGGCGCTGGATTGGCCATGGCCACGATGGACATCATCAAGTTCTACGGCGGCGAACCGGCAAACTTTCTCGACGTCGGCGGCGGCGCGACGGAAGAACAGGTGACTGAAGCGTTCAAGATCCTGATCGCGGACAAAAAAGTAAAGGCGATCCTCGTGAACATTTTTGGCGGGATCATGAAATGCGATGTCATCGCGCAAGGAATCATCAATGCAGCAAAAACGGTGAAACTGTCTGTGCCGCTTGTTGTTCGACTGGAGGGAACAAATGTTGAGCGAGGAAAGCAGTTGTTAAAGGAAAGCGGCGTTGCACTGATTGCGGCAGACGACCTCGCCGACGCAGCGCAGAAGGCGGTTGCTGCCGCTGCGACAACAAATCCCAAATCCCAAATCCCAACTTAGAATGAAGACGGTTCACACGGTCCAGGCGACACCGAGAATGAAAGCGATGCGAGGACGCATCGCACTCCAAAAGCACTGCGTGCGAAGTGTATTCAAGTCCTCGTCTTGTTTCGCGGAAGCTTTGGGAGTGCGGGCGCGTCCTCGCGCCGCTTTGACGATCCTTTTTCTTGCGATCGCCACGAGGCTTTGCGCGGAAGAGCTTCCGCGCAAAGCGAAGAGGCCTCGCGAAAGTTATCCGAACGCGGACGTGATTTACGACTCGATAACGACGCCCGACGGCAAACGATTGCGCACAATCATCACCAAACCGCGCGATGCGAAAGGGAAAGTGCCGGTCATCTTCGTTGCTGGCTGGTTGAGTTGCGATTCTATCGAAGCGCCGGTTGGCACGAAGGACGAGAGTGGTCTGGTTTTTCGGGGTCTCGCCCAACTCCCGGAATTCGCTCTGTTTCGGACGGACAAGCAGGGAGTGGGGGACAGCGAAGGCGTTTGCGCCGAAACGGATTTCGATTCGGAGCTCGCCGGTTACCGCGCGGCCTTTCGCGCATTAAAGAATTACGATTTCATCGACACCAAGAAGATCTATATACTCGCCATCAGCAATGGAGGAGGATTTGCGCCGCTCGTCCCCGAATCAGACGCCGAACAGAGGCAGGTGCGTGGTTACATTTCAGTCGGCGGTTGGGTGAAGACCTGGTTCGAGCACATGCTCGAGATCGAGCGACGCCGATTCGTGTTGATGGGAAAATCGCCCGGCGAAGTCAACGATCGCATGAAAGGAGTGGCGACGCTCTATTACGAATGGCTGATCAAAGGCCGATCAGTCGATGATATTTTAAAGGAGCAACCACCGCTCGCGGATCTTTGGCCGGAGGGAAAAGACCACGCGCACCTTTACGGGCGGCCGCTCGGGTTTTATCAGCAGTTGCAACAATTGAATCTCGCCGCCGCGTGGTCGCGCGTGAAAGTTCCAACCTATGTTCTTCGCGGCGCGTTCGACTGGATCATGAGTCGCAACGATTCCGAATTGATCTCGGCCTACGTGAACAAGAATGGAGATCTCGCGTCCTTTTACGAAATCCCAAACACCGGCCACACGTTTCAGCATTATTTGAGTCTGGCCGACGCATTCAAGGGAAAGAGCGCGCCGTTCGATCCCAAAGTGATCGGACTGTTAGTCGACTGGCTGCGCAACAAAGCCATCACGCATGAAGATTAAGAACATCGCATTTGTTGGAATTCCGGTGACGGACATGAAACGCGCCCGAGAATTTTATGAAGGCGTGCTCGGTTTGCAGCCCGATCCTGAAATGACCGGCGAACATTGGACCGAGTATTCAATCGGTGAGGGGACATTGGCCATCGCTTGTGTTGGCGAACAATGGAAGCCGTCCAACAATGGCACCAGTGCCGCGCTCGAAGTGGAAAATCTGGAGGAGGCAATTGCGCGGTTCGAGGACCGAAAAATCACCTATGATAATGTTGATTCGCCAGTTTGCCGCATGGCCATCATCGAAGATCCGGACGGCAACAAATTGATAATTCACAAACTTAAACCCAAAGACGAGAAAGGAGTCTGCAAATGATCACAAACGAAGTCGCCTTCATTGCTATCGCGGTGTCTGACAAGGAAGGGGCGCGGAAATTTTATCAAGAAATTCTCGAGCTCACACCTACTTCCACTCAGATGGATGGCGCGTGGGTCGAGTATGATCTTGGCCCAATCACGATCGGAGTTGGCTGTCATCCCGCGTGGAAACCTTCGCGCGATGGAACCACAGTCGCCTTCGAAGTTAACGACATCGATGCCGCTATTGCGAAGCTCAAAGAGCGCGGTGTGACCTTCGACATCGAAAAAACTGAGACGCCAGTTTGCTGGATGGCACAATTTCGAGATCCAGACGGGAATAAACTGGTGGTTCACAAGCGAAAGAAATGACGAAGCACGAATGACGAATGCCAAAGGAAGCCAGAGTGCCCAAATGAAGAAGACGACACTGGAATCTTTTTTGGTCATTCGGATTTCGTCATTCCTTCGAGCTTCGTCGTTCGTCATTCGACATTCCGAGCATGTCTGTTCTCGTTGATAAACACACGCGCCTTGTTGTGCAGGGTATCACCGGCAGCGCGGGCGCGTTTCACACACGACAGTGCATGGACTACGGCACGAATGTGGTCGCGGGCGTGACGCCGGGGAAGGGCGGCCAAATGTTCGATGACAAAGTACCAGTATTCGACACTGTGTGGGAAGCGCGACAGCAAACTGGTTGCAACGCATCGATGGTTTTCGTCCCTGCTCCTGCGGCTGCGGATTCGATCCTGGAAGCCGTGGACGCTGGAGTCGAACTCGTAGTCTGCATTACGGAAGGAATTCCAGTGATGGACATGATGCGGGTTAAGGCATTGATGCGTAGAAAGAAATCGCGGCTGATTGGTCCGAATTGCCCTGGGATCATTACGCCTGGTCAATGCAAGATTGGAATCATGCCCGGATACATTCATAAGCCCGGCAACATCGGCGTCGTATCGCGATCCGGAACGCTTACGTACGAAGCGGTCTGGCAACTGACTTCGCGCGGGTACGGACAATCGACTTGCATCGGTATCGGCGGCGATCCGATTCACGGCTTGTCGCATCTCGACTGCGTGAAACTGTTCAACGAAGATCCTGGAACCGAAGCAATGATCTTGATCGGCGAAATCGGTGGCTCGGCAGAAGAAGAAGCTGCGGAGTGGATCAAGACGAACTGCAAGAAACCGGTTGCAGCTTTCATCGCAGGCGTGACAGCCCCTCCCGGACGCCGAATGGGTCACGCGGGCGCAATCACCTCCGGGGGGAAAGGCACCGCGGCGGGAAAAATCGAAGCGCTAAAGGCCGCAGGAATCGCGATCGCTGACACGCCCGCCAACATTGCTGATACGTTAATCGCGCGAATCAAGGCGCGATCATAGTCGATCGGTTCCAGTGTTTCAGAGTTTGCGGTGAAGAACATGATGAAACGGATTCTTCTCATCGGTGTTGGGCGTTGGGGCGTGAACCATTTGCGCGTGCTTAAGTCGATGCCGATCGAGCTTTATGTTGCCGATTGTCAAGACCAGCGGTTGAGTGCAGTTGACGTTCCGAAAAGTCATCGCAGCAAAGACGCGCGTTCACTGTTCCCAAAGATTGATGCTGCTGTAATTGTCACGCCCGCGCCCACGCATTTCGACATGTGCCGAGAACTTTTACAAATGGGGAAAGATGTTTTCGTGGAAAAACCGATAAGCCTGGTTTCGAGCGAGGCGAAGGAAATGACAGAACTGGCTCAGAATAGCGGCCTCATTCTGCAGGTTGGGCATATTTTTCGGTTCGATCCGGCATCGTTGTGGATGCGCGATGCGATTGCCGACGGACGATTTGGGCAACTTAAAATGCTGCGCGCGAGATTCAGTGGCTTCAAGCGTCCCCGGCAGGATACTGGCGTCACTTTTGCGGACAGCATTCACTTTGTCGATCTCTTCAACTTCCTCCTCGGTGCGCCGCCGCGACGCGTCCACGCAGTAATGCAAGATTTTTTTGGGCGCGGGATGGACGACGAATCTCTAGTTGTTTTGGAATACGACCAAGCCAGGAGTGCTCCGATCCTCGCGACGGTGGAAGCCGGATACCATGCGCCCGGCAAATTCCGTGAAGTGACCATTGTGGGAACGGATTCTTCCGCGGTATGCGATTACAATGTGGCACAATACAAAATAAAAATGTTTGAGAACCGGCATGTTGCCGAGGGTGACGCGATAAAGGCGAAGGAAGGCGCGGTACATCAACTGGAGTTTCCACCGGAAGAACCGCTTCGTGCCGAACTGGCAGCTTTCGTTGATGCGATCGAGAAGCGGAGGCCGTCGCCCGTCGATGGGTTGGCCGGTTTCGACGCAGTCCGTGTAGTGGAAGCCGCACTGGAGTCGGCGCGAACGGGAGCGTGGATCGATATTCCTAAGTGAATCCCGTCGAGGAAATCGTTGATTGCCGCCTCTCCCTTGCCAAGGGAGAGGGTAGGGTGAGGGTTGAGCACGGCAGTTGCACGGAAGAGCAACCCCTCACCTCAATCCTCTCCCCTTCACGAAGGGGAAAGGCGGAGATGTTGCACTGAGATGAGAAAGGTCCCGCTTTCTCGTGTCTTCTTAAATGAAGAAGTGCGTCAAGCTGCGTTGCGCGCTCTCAACTCGGGGTCGTACATCCTGGCAAAAGAATGCGACGCATTCGAAGCCGAGCTGGCCGATTACGTCGGCACGAAACATGCGGTGCTTTGTTCGTCGTGGACGGCAGGCGGATTTCTGCTTCACCGTGCGATGGGCTTGAAAGCAGACGACGAGATCCTCGTGCCGTCGCATACCGCATTTCCTACAGTCGAAGCGATGCTTCATTTCGGCGCGAAGCCGGTCTTCATCGACATAGATGAAACCTACTGCCTCGATGTCAATCTTCTCGAGGCGTCGATTACACCGCGCACGGTGGGTATTCTGCCGGTTCATCTTTACGGGCATCCTGCAAATCTGGATCGCATCTTCGAAATCGCGCACAACCACTGCTTGTGGGTGATTGAAGACTGCGCTCAGGGGCACGGTGCGCGATTCAAGAATAAGCTGGTCGGGTCAATGGGCGTCGCCGGTGCGTTCTCGTTTTTTCCTTCGAAAAACCTCACCGTAATGGGCGACGGCGGCTGCATCACGACCAACGACACCGCGCTCGCGGATGATCTGCGCATGTTGCGCAACCACGGACGCAAATCGAAATACATCCACGAGGCTGTCGGTTACAACTGCCGGTTCAACGAAATTCAGGCCGCCATTGGGCGGGTGGAACTGCGCAACGTCGACAACTTAAATGAGCATCGGCGAGGCGTTGCTGCTCGGTACACCGAGCGTCTCAGTAACGTTGTGAAAACGCCTCCTGAGAGAGAATGGGCGTACGCTGTTTATCACATGTACGTCATCCGAACCGAACGCCGCGATGAATTGGCGAAACACCTGCAAAGCAAAGGAATCGGCACCGGCATTCATTATCCGGTTGCAAACCACCAGCAGCCAGCCATCACCAAAATCTATTCCGATTTGCCAAGGCTGCCGAAAACCGAGGCGATCGTGAACGAGATTCTCTCGTTGCCGATTTATGGCGAATTGCCGTTGGAGGATGTGGATTATGTTTGCGACGCGATCTTGGAATTTTTCGGCAAACAGTGAAACATCTGCGTGGTATGGCTTGTCGCCTCTCCCTTCTCAAGGGAGAGGCGGATTAATAGCTACCAGTGGAACGCGATGGAAACCGTCGATTTAAGCCTCGTCATCCCGTGTCACAACGAGGAGAAAAATTTACAGCCATTGCTATCGGCAATTCACGCGACGCTCGACCCACTCGCGGTGGAATATGAAATTGTGATTACGGACGATTGTAGCACAGACAATTCGTGGAGCGTTTTGAAACACCTTGCCGCGACCGATCCGCACCTACGGGTTCAGCGTTTCACATTCAATTGCGGCGAATCGGCTGCTAGCTGGGCGGGAATGCAGGCGTCGCGTGGTCGATATCTCGCAACGCTCGATGCCGATCTGCAAAATGATCCGGAAGATTTGCCCGCGATGCTCGAGGCGCTCAAGATGGCGGACTGCGTTTGTGGGACGCGCGCTGCAACTCGAGGCAAAGGCGACAACTGGATTCGCATTGCCTCATCGTGGATTGCAAATTGGGTGCGAAATAGGCTGTCTGGCGAAAACATCAGCGATGCCGGCTGCACGTATCGCGTGTTCAAACGAGAATGCATCGCGCACGTGAAATTTTTCAACGGTGCCCATCGGTTCCTTCCGACATTGATCAAGATGGAGGGATTCCGCGTGGTCGAAGTCCCAGTCTCGACAAATCCACGCTTGTCGGGCAGGAGTCATTACGGCGTCTGGAATCGTTTGTTCAAATCATTCCGCGACCTGCTAGCCGTCCGCTGGATGAAATCGCGACAAATCCGATACGAAATCGCCGAATCGAATGATTGAAATATCTGACGTCGAACCCGTGCTAAATCGTCGACTGTTCGATTCACCTCTCCCTTTCGAGGGGAAAGGATTGCCTGCCGCGCCGTAGGGAAGCGTAGGCGGGAGGTGAGGGATTTACAGTTATTGCATTCAAGCACTAGACCCTCACCCTACCTCTCCCTTGTGAAGGAAGAAGCGAAACGGTAAAGAACTAGATTGCCTATGAATATGCTCACCATTGTCGCTATCACCTGGATTGGAAAAGAATACCGATTCCTTGGTTTGGATTGGAGTTATATTATGGTTCTCGGTTTTATCGGGAACGCTCTTTTCTCTATGCGTTTCCTTGTCCAATTCCGGCGGGACCCCGTCGGCATACTGGCTTACCTTCCAAACTCGCTTATTTATATTCGCAATTTGATGCTGATACGGAAACGCAAGTTCGCTTTCACCGCTGCTGCACCCTCGCAACATCCACGCGAAACGGACTAGTAAATTAGCAGTGGAGAATCCCGCGCGACAGCTTTGCTGCGTTGCGATTACGATTTTTCGGCGGTTGGTTCGGAGTTCTGCGCTTCCTCTTCTTCCACCTGACTCACTACGGGTGCGATCGCCTGAAGTTTTTCGCCATTGCGCAGATCCATGAGTTTCACACCCATCGTATTGCGGCCGGTTTCGCGAATTTCTTTAACCCGAGTGCGCACCATTTGGCCTTTGTTAGTGATGAGCATGATCTCGTCAGTCTCACGGACGGTGAGGGCGCCAACGACCTCGCCGGTTTTTTCGCCGGTTTTCATGGTGATGATGCCTTTGCCACCGCGCGATTGGCGCCGGTAATCATCAAACGACGTGCGTTTACCGATTCCATTTTCCCCGGCGACCAGCAACATGGCGTTTGAATCGACGATCGCGTTGGCCACAACGTAGTCGCCTTTCTCCGGGCGAATGCCCCAGACGCCGACGGTGTTGCGGCCCTGATCGCGCAGTTGTTCTTCATGGAAGCGCAAGCTCATTCCGTGCTTTGTGATGAGAACGATCTCGTTGTTGCCGTTCGTTAGCTTCGCGTCGATCAAACGGTCGCCTTCTTCGATTTGAATGGCGATGATGCCGCCGCGCCGAACGTTGGCGTAATTAGATAAATTGGATTTTTTTACGATGCCGGATTGCGTCGCGAAAACGATGTGGAGATTTTCATCCCACGTTTGATCAACGGCGTTGGGGCCCGTGCCGGATTTTTTGGATTGGACGCGAATTGTGGCCGCGATTTTTTCATCGGGCTTAAGTTCGAGAATGTTCGCGATCGAGCGGCCCTTCGCGGCGCGGCCCATCTCGGGGATTTCGTAAACTTTCTCTACGTAAGCGCGTCCCGTCGCGGTGAAGAACATCAGATAATCGTGCGTGGTAGCAGTGAAGAGGTGCTCGACGAAATCGCCTTCCTCTTCCTCGGTAGCACCTTCGCGTGTTTGCATACCGATCACACCTTTCCCGCCACGGCGTTGTGCACGAAACGCGCTCACGGCAGTGCGCTTGATAAAACCGCCATGCGTGATGCTGATGATGCAGCCCTCGTTCGCGATGAGGTCTTCGACATTGATTTCGGCTGCCTCAGGAACGATTTCCGTCAGGCGCGGCGAACCGTATTTGTCGCGAATTTCGCGCAATTCCTTTTTGATGATAGTGAAAACGCGCTGCTCTTTAGCGAGAATGTCGCTCAAATCCTTGATGGTATCGATGAGCTCCTTGTAATCCTTATCGATCTTTTCGCGCTCGAGGCCGGTCAATTGATACAGGCGGAGATTGAGAATGTCGTCCGCCTGCTGCTCGCTGAACGCATACCGGCCATTCGTTAAGCGTGCGGGATTGCGAATCAGAATCCCGAGTTGTTCCACCTGACGTTTTGTGAATTCGAATGCGAGCAGTTTTACTCGTGCTTCGTCACGATTGGCCGAGCCGCGAATGATGCGCAGAAATTCGTCGAGATTCGCCAGCGCAATGAGATAACCTTCCAGCGTTTCTGCGCGCTCTTCCGCCTTGCGTAGTTCGAAACGGGTACGGCGCAGGATTACTTCGCGGCGGTGCTCGATGTAAGCCGCGTTGGCTTCCTTGAGTGGGAGCAGCTTGGGTCGGCCGTGGTCAATCGCCAGCATTGTCACCGCAAACGAGGTTTCCAGCGCGGTGTGCTTGTAGAGATTAGCGATGATGACTTTGGGGTTCGCGTCGCGTTTGAGCTCGATGACCACGCGTGTGTTTTCGTCCGATTGATCGCCGACGTAACTGATGTCGGTCAGCACTTTTTCGTTTACCAATTGCGCGATGCGCTCCACGAGCGTGGCGCGGTTCACGCCGTACGGAATTTCCGTAATAACGATTTGCTCGCGGCCGCCTTTGAGTTCTTCGATGCCGGCTTTGCCGCGGACTTTCATGCTGCCCCGGCCGGTCTCGAAATACTGCCGGATTCCACCCACGCCGCAGAGGACGCAGCCGGTGGGAAAATCCGGCCCTTTCACATGATTCATCAGCTCGTCCAGCGTGATGTCGGGATTATCGATCTGCGCGCAAATGCCATCGATGACTTCCGAAAGATTGTGCGGCGGAATGTTGGTAGCCATGCCGACGGCTATGCCGGTCCCGCCGTTAACGAGCAGGTTAGGAAACGCAGCTGGGAAAACTGTCGGCTCGGTGCGCGTTTCGTCGTAGTTAGGGACGAAATCGACAGTGTCCTTCTCCATGTCGGTCATGAGCGCAGCGCCGAGATGCGTCATGCGCGCTTCGGTGTAACGCATCGCTGCCGGTGGATCGCCTTCGATCGAGCCGAAATTCCCCTGGCCATCGACCAGCCGTTCGCGCATCGCCCACGGCTGCGCCATGTGTACGAGCGTCGGATAAATCACGGCTTCACCGTGCGGGTGATAATTTCCGCTGGTGTCGCCGCAAATCTTTGCGCACTTGCGGTGCTGCCGCCCTGGGAAAAGCGACAGATCGTGCATAGCGTAAAGAATTCTTCGCTGCGATGGCTTTAGTCCGTCGCGAGCGTCGGGGAGCGCGCGAGAAATGATGACGGACATCGAGTAATCGAGGAACGACCTCGACACTTCCTCGGCTACATTTACCGGCTCGATTTTTTCGTTTGGATTAAGCATGAATGATTTGGTTAGCAGCGGACGAGTACGCAGAGGGACGCTCTGCGAGGAAGCGCTCTTCCCATATACGCGAAATCTCGTCTGATTGGCGGATTGTTACAGGTGGACCAATTCGGGAGCCGCGCGGCAGCGAAACATGCAAGAAATTCAGCACACTTCGAATTGTTCCCTCATAATCCTGACACAGCTTTTCGTATTCGACCTCGAAAGGCTCAATGCCAATCTGCTGAAAAAAACGATACCAGATTTGCTCCTGCCGCTCTGCTTCTTTGAGAGATTGTTCGATCAACGCCGCGTCAAATTGCGGCTCTCGTTCCGTCGTTTTCCCCTCCTGCACTTTCCAAAGACCTGTCTGAAGCGCGCGCGCTGTGGAGAGCGCCTGCCGAAGTTTATGGCGGCGGTGAATGTGTACAAAGTGAAGGCGCGGAAAAGCATTTCGTAACAGCGTGAGATCATCCGTTGCCGCGTCGCCGAAGGCGCGAGTATCTCGCAGCCGGGTCAGGAAGTCGTCCAAATACCAGCTCATTAGTTTGAACCCGAAGACTTCGTTTTGGCTGGTTTTCGCGTTGACGATGCTGCGCACGTATCCTGGGTAATCAGCAACC
>WNFP01003794.1_pt1 | contig 13695 bp, 11 predicted proteins | sample 5400201 | NCBI WGS metagenome assembly WNFP01 (sample SAMN13153355, study PRJNA577476) | soil metagenome | isolation source: 115 cm saprolite under Madrone tree | place: USA:California | collected 2016-06-14
ATATGACGCTCCCGTGCTGGCCACCGGACATCACCATATTTTGATTAACAAGGACTTCATTCCTGCCGGTCAAGTGATTCCGACGGACGATGCCGACAGGCACTTCGGAAAAGGACAAACGGAAGCAGTTCTGGACTTGCCCCCCGGCGATTACAAACTAACGCTCCAGTTTGCAGACGGCCTCCATCGCTCCTACGGCAAGGACCTCTCCGCCACCATTAATATTAAAGTCCTGCCAAATTAAAAACCCATCGCTATACCAGGTCGAGGTCTGCCACCGTCGGTTAAGTAAGGGCACTAACAATCATGGCAATGAAATCAATCGGGATTGTCGGCTGTGGCACTATTGGGCGGGCGCTTCTCAAGGCCGTGGAAAGCGGTCGATTGTCAGTGCGCGTTGCCGGCGTCACGAGCCGCAACGAGAAAAGTGCCCAGAGTTTCCTGGCGGCGTTCGAGAGGCCCGCGCCTTATTTGTCGTTGCGAGATTTGATCGCTGCCTCTGATTTGGTGGTGGAGGCGGCCGGCGGCTCCATCGTGTCGAGATTGGCAGAAGAGGTTTTTGCCGCGGGCAAGGATCTCATGGTCATCAGCGTCGGCGCGCTGCTCGATCATCCCGAGATCATTGAAAGGTCTCGCCAAACGGGCTGTCGTTTATATGTACCCTCCGGCGCCATTGCCGGTCTGGACGGCATCAAGTCTGCCTGTGTCGGTCAAATCACGCATGTGACGATGACGACGCGCAAACCGCCTAACGGACTTGAAGGAGCGCCTTATCTTGTGGAGAACGGAATCTGTCTCACGGGGTTGAAGGAAGAGATAGAAGTCTTTTCCGGCAGCGCCCGCGAGGCCTGCAAAGGCTTTCCGGCCAACGTGAACGTTTCAGCGGCGGTGAGCCTGGCGGGCATTGGGCCAGACCAGACACGGATTCGCATCCTGGCTGTTCCCGGGCTCCAGCGCAACTGCCACGACATCGAAATCGAAGGCGAGTTCGGCCGGCTTCATGTTCACATCGAGAACGTTCCGAGCGAAAATCCAAAGACCGGGAAATTGACGGCGCTCTCGATCATTCGCTCCGTTCAGGATGTCGTGGATCCGGTTCGGATCGGAACTTAAATCACGCATGAAAAACGCTGATCTTCTAGTGCGCATGCTAGAAGAAACCGGGGTCAGTTGGGTCTTCGGTGTTCCCAGCGGACCGGTGCTGCCACTCATCGAATCGCTGCGTCAAAGCGCCGTTCAATTCATTCTCACGGCCAGCGAGACCTCAGCGGGTTTCATGGCGGCGACGGTAGGGTACCTCACGGGTACACCCGGCGTTTGCGCATCCACTCTCGGGCCCGGCGCTACCAATCTCACGACCGGCGTCGGCTGCGCTTGGTTGGATCGATCGCCGGTGCTTGCCATTACCTGCAACGTTGCCACACCTTGGCTGGAGCGGCACATCCAGATGCGCATCGATCACCACACGTTGTTTAAGCCGCTGACCAAAGCGAGTTTGTCTTTCACAAATGGCGACGTCGGTGAGATCTTGGCTAAGGCACTAAACATTGCCGTGAGCGAACCGCCGGGGCCCGTGCATCTCGATTTGCCCGAAGATGTGGCGGTGGCAATGGCCACGGAGACCCAACCGCCATCCATTCCGACGCCTGGGCTTCCCGATCTTTCAACGGAACTGAGGGAAAAGATCGCCGCAGCGCTGCATGCGGCGCATCGACCTTTGGTCGTTACCGGGATTCCCTTCGTTACAACCCTCCACGGGAAGGGCTTTCTGCCGGAAAGCCATCAGAACTGGGCTGGCGTTATCGGTCGGGCGCGGCGCACTGACGTAAAAGCATTCACAGATAAGGCGGATTTAATCCTGGCGATTGGTTACGATCCCATCGAAATCAACTACGAAGAGTGGGTAGCGAATCGGCCGGTCATCCATATCAGCACCGAAGCCGCGGAAATTAGCGAGGGGGTTTCGCTGATCTGGAATAAAGCCTGCGACCTTGACCAGGCCATCGAGGGAATGATGGAGCTGCCGGTGTTCGCCAATGAATGGGATCGGGATGAATGGCGGGGTCATCGGCAGTTACTGGAGCAATCGCTCCGTCCACAGGGTGACGGTTTTTCGACCCATCATCTGTTGGATATTCTAAGAGAGAAACTTCCGTCCGACGGCATCCTGGCCTACGATGTTGGCGCGCACACGCATCAGATCGCCGCGCAGTGGCGCACGGATCAAGCAAAAACTCTCTTGGCAACCAATGGTTGGTCGTCTATGGGCTATGGCATGCCGGCGGCCTACGCCGCCAAGCTTGTGCTTCCGCACCGTCGAGTGGCGGCGGTTGTGGGCGATGGGGGTTTCCAGATGACGGTGGGCGAGTTGGCGATGGCCAGGCGTTTGGGCTTGGCGGTGCCGATTATCGTTCTCAACGATGGCTGGCTCGGACTCATGAAGGTAAAACAGGAGCGGAAAAATTATCCGCTTTCCGGTGTTTATCTCGGGGAGCGAGTGGATCCACCAACGCATTACTTCGGAGTTCCATGTCGACCGGCGAAAACTCCTGAAGCCTTCAGTGATGCTTTGGATTGGGCGTTCGGTCTGACCGGACCCAGCGTTGTCGAAGCCTTCATCGATGCCGAGCCCTACTCACAGACCGTCTTCGACTAGACCAGCAGGCTGCTGAAAAAGACTCATATGCTTCGTTGCGCTCGCCCGACTCGCTCCAACGTACCGCAAGGAGTACGCCTCCGCTCGTCGGCTTTCGCGCGCCTCGCCTCTGAGTCTTTTTGAGCAGCCTGCAACGGAGGCTTCAGTGACCTGATGGACCCTGCTTTCTTGCATGTCAGAGTATAATCCCGCGCGCGATCCATTTCGCTGGGCGATTCTAACGCTCATCAGCGTCTCCCATATTATCGGTGCCACGGCACAGTACGGAATCAATACGCTGGCGCCGTTCTATCAGGAAGAGCTTGGACTGTCGCGAGCCCAAGTCGGTCTCTTCTTTTCAGCATTTTACTTGGCGATGACCGGAGCTTCGTTTGGCGCGGGTTGGTTGGCGGACCGCCTCGGCATTCGAAAGACAACTCTACAGGGGCATGTGGTTTTAGGCATTTGCACGCTGGTCGCGTCTATGGCCCCGTCTTTCGCGTGGGCCCTCGCCAGTTTTTTCCTCGCCGGGTTGGGGTACAGTTTTTTGAATCCGGCTTCAACTAAAGGAGTGATGGTGTGGTTCTATCGCGACGAGCGCGCAACGGCCATGGGCATCAAACAGACGGGGGTGCCGGCAGGGGGCGTGGTTGTGGCGTTGTTGGCCGCGCCGTTGGTTTTGATCGTCGGTTGGCGCGGCGCTTTAGCTGCTCTCGGGATCATTAATTTCTTTTTCGGGTTCGTTTTTTCGGCGCTGTGGCGTGAGCCGGAAGACGGAGACCCATCTCGGAAGGCGCTGCCGTTCGCTCCGCCGGAGAACGACGGATCGCTGAATGTTTGGAGCTTTTTACCGGCGAGCTTTGGGACGGCGATCTTTCTCGTGGGGCAGATGTCGTTGATCACCTATATCCCGCTTTATCTGAAGGAATCGATGGGCTTCTCAGCTTATTGGGCCAGTCAAGCGCTGGCGATCATCCAGGCGGGCGCCATGTTTGGACGAGTCGGATGGGGTGTGGCCAGCGACAGACTCTTTGGCGGGCGAAGAAAATTCGTTCTGCTTATCATCGGCATCACGGGCGCCGCGTTGATGGTCGCATTGAGTCTCATGACCCGGCAGTCGCCGCTTTCCCTCCTGTTGCTCGTGGTGTTTCTTTCCGGTCTTTGTCTCGTCGGATATCAGGGAGTGTCCTACGCGTTGATCGGCGAGTTGGCCGGCGGGGCCAGAACCGGGGCGGCCTTGGGACTTATGATCACGATCAACGCAGGCGCAGCTACTCTGGGGACCCCTCTCTTCGGCTTTATCGTGGATCAAACCGAATCGTATCCGACCGCATGGCAGCTGCTTGCCGCCGCCGTAGCGGCGAGCTGTGTCGGGCTTGCGGCATTTTTAAAAGAACCGCGGCCTACGGTGGAGCCTTCATTGTGAAAGGGCTACGTCGCTCTGCGCAAACTCGTGCGCGATAACGGAGTTGCGCGGCGAGCAGCCTGCTTCTCCCGGCCACGAGCATTAGATCCATAGCCTGCGAACCAACCACATCTTCACCACCTGGGTGAGCCCGACGTACAGCAGCAGCGTCACCAATAATAGCGGCCAATAGAGGATTGGGAGAGGAACAAACCCCAGCCACAATCCGATTGGCGAAAATGGCAACCACATGCCCACCAACATGATCGCCACGGAAGTCATGATCAATGGCCAGCTCGCGCGGCTCTGTATAAACGGAATCTTGTTGGTTCGAATGACGTGTATAATCAGCGTTTGCGTGAGCAATGATTCGACAAACCAACCGGTTTGAAACAATGCGGCAGCATATGTGGAATCCGGGTTGCTGAGACTGGCACGGGCAAAGTGTTCGGCAAGTGACGGCGGCGGCACCAGGCTCAAGTCGCTGCATTTGAAAATAAACCACATCGTCAAATAGGTCGTGTAGTCGAATACGGAACTACACGGCCCAATGAAGAGAATGAACCGTGCGATCTCTCCCATCGACCAGGGCCGCGGCTTGGCGACTTGCTCAGGGTCCACCTCATCGGTGGGAATCGGGACTTGCGAAAAGTCATATAACAGGTTGTTGGTGAGGATCTTGAGCGGGGACATCGGCAGATAGGGTAGCCAAAGACTTGCGCCCAGGACGCTGAACATGTTGCCGAAATTCGAGCTCGCCCCCATGCGGATGTATTTCAAAATGTTAGCGAACACCTTGCGTCCTTCGATGACGCCTTCCTCCAACACCATGAGGCTCTTTTCCAACAGAATCGCGTCGGCGGCTTCCTTGGCGATGTCCACGGCCGTATCCACCGAGACGCCCACATCGGCAACACGCAGCGCCGGAGAATCGTTGATGCCATCCCCCATGAACCCGACCACATGCTTCCTGCTCTGCAAGGCTTTGATGATGCGTTGCTTGTGAGCGGGTGACAGGCGGACAAACAATGTCGTCTCTTCCGCAGCCCCGGCTAGCTCGGCGTCGTTCATGGCCTCGATATCCGCTCCGCACAGCACATGCTCCAGCGGCAGGCCGACCTCTTTGCAAATCTTCCGGGAAACCAGCTCGTTGTCACCGGTGAGCACTTTGACAGCGACGCCGTGTGTCTGAAGGGCAATGATGGCCGGCTTGGCTGTCTCCTTAGGTGGATCCAGGAACGCGATGTACCCCTTCAGGATGAGATCGTGCTCGTCGTCCTTACTGTAGGTGGGTTTCGGATCGATGTCGCGATAGGCGATCGCCAGGACGCGGAAGCCGTCGGTGGATAGCTGATCGTATTCCTCCCTTAAATCTTCGAGCAGGAGTGGCTCCATCGGGTAAACCTCTCCATCGAGCTCGAACTGTGTGCAGCGGCTAAAGACCGACTCCGGGGCGCCCTTGCAGATTAGACGGTGCTTGCCCTGCGGCGTGGAGACCACGACAGACATCATCTTGCGACTGAAGTCGAAGGGGATCTCATCCACCTTGGAGTAGTCGGCGATTGAGAGATCCTGGTGTATATCCTGGTGCTGGAGAACCGCACGGTCCAGCACGTTTTTCAGTCCGGTCTGAAAGTGGCTGTTGAGAAAGGCGAGCTGTAATACGCTGAGGCTAGTCTGCCGAACGACATCGCAGTGCTTTTCAAGAAAAACGCGGTCCATCGTCAAGGTGCCCGTTTTGTCCGTGCACAGGACATCCATCGCACCGAGGTTCTGGATGGAGTTCAGCCGCTTAACAATCACTTTCTTCCGCGACATCAGGATGGCACCTCTGGAAAGGCAGACACTGACGATCATCGGCAGCATTTCCGGAGTGAGGCCGACCGCGACTGCAAGCGCAAACAAGAACGCTTCGCCCCAGTTATGCTTGCTGAAGCCGTTAATGAAGAAGACCAGGGGAACCATGATCGCCATGAATTGAATCATGAGCCGAGTGAAATCGGATATGCCTTTGTCAAAACTAGTTGGGGGCGGCTCCTCCGTGATCGCGCTGGCCATACTGCCAAGGTACGTGTTCAGACCGGTCTCGACGACGACGGCGATTGCTGAACCGCTTTCAACGCTCGTACCGAGGAAACAGATGTTGCTAAGTTCCAGGGGCGATTTACCGGCGACGGGCTCGGGAGCGTCAAACTTCTCAACCGGGAATGACTCACCGGTGAGGCTGGCCTGATTTAGGAATAAGTCCTTGCACGATAGGATGCGGACATCCGCGGGGATCATGTCACCAGCAGCAAGCTTGACAACGTCTCCGGAGACGAGGTCGGCCAATGGGATCTCTTTTTCCTTGCCTTCACGGATGACCGTAGCCGTTACGTGAATCATGGCCTTGAGTTTGGCGGCCGCTGCATCCGCACGGGCTTCCTGGACAAACCGCAATGAAACGCCCAGCACCACCATAACAACCATCAACGTGCCGGAGACTATGTCCGATGTCGTCTCGGCCGTTGCAAACGAAACGATCGCAAGGACTGAAAGTAGAATCACGAGCGGGTTCAGGCACGCTTTGACGAAGAGTCTCAGGCGGGTAAAGCGATCTTCATGGGCGACGACATTGGGGCCATACTCTTCCAAGCGTCGCTGAGCCTCTTCTTCAGTAAGCCCCTGGAGTCCGCTTCCCAACTCGGAAAGCACCTCAGGGGCTGCAAGCGAAGCGGCCCGGATAAGCCTGGGCGACACCTGAATAGGACCGGTCCTTTTGATGACGCCGAGAATGTTTTTAGGTAAAACGAAGCTTGGAATTAACACCATGTTGAACTCATTTATCTGAGGGCAAGCGAAAGAAAAAGGCAGCCCCAGATCAAAAGTTGACGTCCCAAATACCCGCTGATTGCTCCAAGGCAACTAATGCCTTTGCCTGCTCGTTGAGGGCAGCGTAATAGGCGAGATAGACGTCGTTGTTGACCCGTTGAGCATCGAGTACCTCTAGCAAAGAGGAGCTGCCGCGGTTGTAACCGTAGACTTTAGCTTCCAGTACACGATCGGCATCTCGAAGCAGCTCTGCGGAGTAATGCGAAACTGCGTCCACCGCCAAGGTATAGCGCTCATAAGCACCTCGAACTTCGGTGCTCGCTCTTAGCTCGGCCGCGGCCAACAGCTGCTTTGCTTGAAGTTCAGAATTAAGAGCCGTTTGAAGATCTCCCTGGTTAACCTGGTTGGACAGCGGGATGGGTATAGAGAAATTCAAACCCAAGGATTTCCAAATTGGACTCGGGTCAATCGGATTCGTCGAACGCGAGATGTCTCATAACTGGTTTTATCGTAGGTGAGACCAGGAAGTACCGAAGGATGCTGATCCCGTCTCGCTCGGGCAGCATGATGTCGAGCACGATCAAGTCAAAGTGATAGTTCTCGGCCAACCACAACGCTTCATGCCCATCCTCCACCCATTTCACTGCATAGCCTTCTGCAGTCAGGGCGTCTTTCACGTGCTTGCCGACTTTGTGGTCGCATTCAGCGAACAGAACCTTCATCAGACCAGTAACCTTGGTTATGACAACAATCTCTATCGCTTTATTATCGTCATAGCCAAACAATTCCACGGGTCGCGCTCGATTCACTATGATCTCGCGCTGTTCTTCGGCGAATCATCGGAGTCAGACGTTTCTAATGGCCACTCCCTTAATCCGCCTTTCCGAATCCACGACGGGGATCATCTGCAAATTGTATTGATCAAAAAGGCGGCTGAGCGCTTCTTGATCCAGTGTTTCTGGAGCCGTGATCACGTCAGTGCGCATGACGTCTTGGACCATCTTATCGCCGGATGCCGTCAGCAAATCCCTGAAAGTAACTATCCCCAACAACCGCTCCTCAGAGTCAGTCACGTAGGCGTAGTAGACGGTTTGCGCCCGGTCCCGCGCATCCCTGCGTAGAAAACTAACAGCTTCGTCGACCGACATGTCAGGTCGCAAACGGGCGTAGCGCTGATGCATCAGACCTCTAGCTTGTTCCTCCGCATAATCCAAAAGTCCTTTGACTTCTCTGCGGGTCTTGTCATCGAGCATCGATAAAAGCCGTTCCCGTTCGTCTCCGGGGGCTTCCTGGATTACGCCCACGGCTTCATCAGGAGTGAGCAGCCTCATCCACAATTTTCGCTCTGCGGGCGGTAGAGCTAAAACAAGTTGGGCCTTGTCCGCGGCACTTAGGTGCAGAAAGAAGTCTTCCGCATGATCCTGTTGGAGCAGCTCAAAGCCCTCGACTCGCTCCTTTATGGAAAGAACAGGCCAGGCCTCGTAAAGCTCGGTCAGAACAATGCTTTCCTCAGCCATTTTTCCGTCATGACTCTCTAGATATAATTCTCCGGTATCGTGGTCATAGGCGAAAAGCTCGGCGTGACGGCCCCAACTAATGGCGATATCGAGTTGCTCTTCGGTCTTGTCGCCAAAATCGGCTTCCAGCTTGTCATGGAAATAATCCCGAGCCACCCGCCAATTGTCATCATGGCGGAGCGTTTCATAGATCCAGGCAATGACCGGCAATCGCAAAACCCGGCCGGCGATGATTGCTTTGCGTGCCAGAATGCTGGCATCAGCGTATGCGCGCCCAAGCGGGGTGAGCAATAAATCTCCATCATGCAGCGTGATGAAACCCAGCAGGTCTCCTGCCTCCACAATGGGCAAGAGGTCATCGAGTTCGAGAACCAGATCACCGCCCATACGGGCGAGATCGACCCGTCCTCCTTCTTCCACTAGTTTCTCCAACAGGCCAGCGAGGGCGTTCAGCTGGGCGTTGGGTAATGGCCGGGTTGCCCCGGGCTGTCCGGGCTGAGTCCCGAGCGCCTCCTCTTTCGATTTGGATGGACCGGCAACGGCGGCGTAAACGTTATCGACCAGATTTTGGAACGCAGTATCCTTGCGGTGGCGCGGATGGCGAAGTGTAACTGCAATCTCAGTGACGATTTGACCGGGATCTTTGCTCATGATGACTATCCGGTCGGCCATGAACACGGCTTCCTCAATGTTGTGGGTGACCATTAAGATGGCTTTTGTGGGGATTTTCTTCTTTAGCCAGAGTTCCATCAACTCGCCACGCAAAGCCTCGGCGGAAAGCACGTCCAAGGCGGAAAAAGGTTCGTCCAAACACAATAATTCCGGCTCGACTGCCATGGCACGAGCGAAGCCCACTTTCTGCCGCATGCCGCCGGAAAGTTCACGTGGGTAGGCGGATTCGAACCCGTCTAGACCGACAACATCAATCAACTTTAGAGCGCGCTCGGTGCGCGCGTCGGCCAGCACGCCGCGCGCCTTCAATGCAATTTCCACGTTCTCCTGCACCGTTAGCCAGGGATAAAGCGCAAACGTTTGAAAAACGATTGTCGTGTACGGATTGACACCTTTCAGCGGCCGGCCGTGATATGCGACCACGCCGGAAGTAGCGGCGTGCAGTCCGGCAATAATACGTAGTAGCGTCGATTTTCCGCAACCGGATGGGCCCAGCAAGCACACAAATTCACCCGACTTGATTTGAAGATTGATGTCTTTGACAGCAAGAAATTGCTTGGTCTCTAACCGGTAGGCTTTAGTGACGCCTCGAAGGTCCAACAAAGTGTCCACGTCATTGACTGTTGTCGTAGTCATAGCAAGCCTCCAGTATAGATTATTCCATACGGTAGCGCTCTTCAGCCAATTTATAGAGACGCCGCCAGAAGGTCCGATTAATTAGAACAACGGTGAGAACCAGAGCCAACGTGGCCGCCAGCAGCAGCGCATAATTGCCCTTTGCGGTGGCTTCCGCGATGAGCGCGCCAGCTCCGGTTGTGGCGTGCGTTTGGCCGCCAAATTCCACGTATTCAGCCACGATACTTGCGTTCCAGGCACCGCCGCTCGCCGTGATGGATCCAGTGATAATGTAAGGAAAGAGCGCGGGCAGGATCAAAGTCCGCCAGCGGTCCAGAGAGGAGAGCCGCAGCAGGTCGGTGGTGTAACGCAAATCTTGTGGAATAGCCGCTGCACCCGCAATTACATTAAACAGGAGATACCACTGCGTTCCCATCAGCATGAGAAGCACGGCGGCGATGTTCAAACCGCCCGGCGCCTGCAACAGCGCCAGCAGCACGACCGGAAAAAGCGCGGTCGCCGGAATGGATGCAACGACTTGCACGATCGGTTGGAGGATGGTTGCCAGGCGGCGGTTCGTTCCAATAAAAAAGCCGAGTGGAATGGTCCACATCAAGGTAATCGCCAGTGCGACGCTCACCCGGAGGAAAGTGGCGACGATCCCCTTTCCTAGTTCTGCCCATGTTGAACCGGGAAGGGTAACCAACATGGCGGCTGCCCGATAACTTCCGTATAAAGCCAGAAGCAAGAAAGCCGTCAAGATTGCAACCGCCAATCGCGATTGTCCCGCCTCGGCGGACGGCTCCGGTGACGCGATGACTCCACCGGTGCGTCGTTGAAATCCTCTGTCCACCCATTCACTGAAAGGTCGCCATAGGCGCGTGCCGAATTGCTCTACAAGCCAAGCTCGTGAAAGGAGATCGAGAAACCACGAGCGCGGCGGCTCATCGCCCTCCACCATGTCCACCTTGAATCTGTCGGTCCATGCGATGAGAGGCCGCCAGATGAGCTGGTCGAGCAAAACGATCACCACCACCAAGGTGAGTACGCCCAACAAGACGGCATGCAAATTCCCTTCGTTAGCGGCGGTTTGCAAATATGACCCTAGACCGGGTAAGCGAAAGTCGCGAGTTCCAACGTGAAAAATTTCCGCAGCCATGAGAAAAAACCAACCACCAGACCAACTCATCATACTGTTCCACAGTAGCCCGATCGCCGCGAAGGGCAGTTCGACGGCTTTGAAGCGAAGCCACGGATCAAAGCGAAACACGGCGGCAGCCTCGCGCAATTCATTCGGAATGGTGGTCAGCGATTGGTAAAAACTGAACGTCATGTTCCATGCTTGCGAGGTGAATATAAGCACAATGGCCGCAACCTCGGCGGCAAATGCTTGAGGCAGAATGGCGCTAAGGCTAAGCAAAACCACCGGAAGGAACGAAAGGATAGGGACGCTCTGCAGCACATCCAATAAGGGCATGAGCACCGTACGGGCGGTGCGATTGCGCGCAGCAGCGTAGCCGTAGAACAGGCTGAACAGCAAGGACAGAAAATACGCAGCCGCCATGCGTCCGACGGAAAGCAAAACGTACCATGGTAAAGCCAAAGGCGAGAGAGAAATATCGGGGCCGGCAATAACTAGAGGAGCACGGAAGGCTAACCGTACCCCCGCGTATATTACGGTGGCCATGCCCAGCAAGATGACGCCATCGCCAATTGTAAATGCAGGGGTTGCGGGTAGAGCCGGGCTAAAACGAAATTGCCGCATGATCACCTCGGGGCTCAAATACCGTCCCTTGCTAGGAATGACGGCGAGGCCCGAAAGGCGTACGGCGCCGAGGACTAAGCGGGACGATCGTAGCTACGTAATGGTGGATTATCAGACGAATCCATATTTCTTAAAAAGAATAAGCCGGCATTTTACCACAGTCAAGCACCAGCACATTTTTTGACCGGTTTTTTTGGTCTCTTAAGTCCATTTGGGACCTAACTTAATGCGCTCACGATCGACAAACACAACGTCCGCGCCTCCATCGGCATCGGCAGCTGCCTGCAAAGCTTTAGAAAAGTTCTCTTCTGTTGCTCCCAACTCAATCCAGATTGCCCTCCATGAGATTGGCGTATTCACACCGGTCTTTCGATATCTGGTTTGCAGATACTTAATGATCCTTTCTTTTAGTTTGGCAGTAGAGAGATCGATTGTCATTTCTAACAACCTTCTTAAAGGGAACAATTTGATTAACCGACTATCGCATTCTTTCAAATCTCAGGAGTCCCTGTCAATCTGAGACGCGCAAAGAATAACTGTGATTTGGCGTCCCCGACGGGATTTGAACTTGAAATGATCAAAGACGACGGCGAGAACGAACGATTTGAACTCATTGATATTTCAAAGCTAAAGAAGATCGAAGAATAAAGTTTCTTTTCCCAAAAAGTCCCGTGTTTCGTCCTTCAAATCCCGCAAAAACCGGAACGGTTTCGGTTTGCAAGATTGGCCGGGGGGCCACGTGGGCATACCCGCCGGGGGTGGGTTCGCTTTAACGGTTCCTAGGTAAGCACGGCGCAAAAACAAAAAGGGCGAATGCCGAAGCGTACTGACACCAGGTGGATGGATGAACTGGGCTTCGATCGGGAAACCGTCGCGAGGGTTTCGAACGTGCCCCAACGGACGGTAGCGATATCGCAAATTGGAAGGGTTGTCGGGCTTCCACGGGTGAGTTTAACGAACTTCGGGAGACCTATAGGTTCTACTTGAGAAAGTGCATCAGAGACGAAGCGGTGACGCTTGGCCATACGGTTCTGAAGCGCTTCGAGGAGTTGGCAAAAGACGCGGACTTCATGACCACTTTGAACATCGCCAACGCGGTGATGATGCTGGCATTAAGAATTGAAAATGGAGAATAGGGAGTTAGCGAGATGAACAAAGGTGAGGATAGAGACATTGAGCATTATCTAAGTACGGGTGGCTTGATGGACGTGCTTGATATTTCCCGGTCTACTGTTTATCGCCTTATGGCCAAGGGCATGCCTAACATCATGGTCGGTAGCCTTCACCGGTTCCCAATAGAGCAAGTTTTGACGTGGCTAAAAACGAATTACAGTGACACAACGAGGCAATAGAAATTCAAACACGGACGCTGGAAGGTGAAACTTCTACTCTTGTCTTCACGTTGGGTAAAATTGCGTGTAGGTTTTGTTGAAGGAGAGATCAGTCCAATCCTGGTACCCCGGTGGGTTTTATGACGGTCATTTGATCACCCTATCCGCCTAGTACAGAGAAAGAGGGCGGCGTCAGACTGATACTAGGGAGTGATCGGCCTCCTCTTGGTGACCGCCCTTGCTTATCAGTGGGCCGTATATATTCTGCTCCCGGATCGAACTGAAAAGGATGGCTGTGAGACGTTTGCCCTATGAGATCAAGGCGCTGCTCATGGTTGTTTCAAATTTGCCCTTAAAAACTTAAGCAACTCGATGTGCTTTTCCGAATCTCTCATCATCGATTCGGGTCGTCCTAAACAGTAACCGATTTCAGATATGTCTCGGGCACGACAAGATTTCTCACTGGTGTAATTGTGGGGAGCGCTCGGTTAGGAGTAAAAGTTGAGCTTTCCGATTTAGAAACAAATCAGAAGATTGGCGAATCAATCTTTGGCACAGCCTCGAGTGCCAAAGAAGGCATCTTTGGCGGAACAACGTCCAGACAAATAGACGCTGTCTCTGACAGCATCGTCACAATGATAACTTCAGCGGCTAACCCTCCGCTCCACGGGGACACGCCGCAGGCGTTTTATGTTTTGTCAAAAGGATCTAGAAAGTCCTGGAGAAAGTCCGATCACGGAAATCCCGGCTGGCCTATGATCAGAAATTCGGCCAGATCGACCGATTCAGCTCATGGGACTAACACAGTCGGGCTAGCCAACGACATCGTAGGATTTCACTTCGACTTTGGCTACGTTCATTAGGCCGCGGGTGTGCTGTTGAACGGCTTTGTGGGCTTCACTCGCCCGATATTTGTCGATGGCGGCCTGATTCTCCCAAGTGCT
>WNFP01002906.1_pt1 | contig 13692 bp, 11 predicted proteins | sample 5400201 | NCBI WGS metagenome assembly WNFP01 (sample SAMN13153355, study PRJNA577476) | soil metagenome | isolation source: 115 cm saprolite under Madrone tree | place: USA:California | collected 2016-06-14
TGCTATTTGCTCATTGATTGAAGCTCCGGAAAGAATGGCGCGGCTCAGAGTAACGTACGTCGGCTGCCGCTCAGCCGGTTGTAGTCGGCTGGTTTGCTGGAAGTATATTTGCCTCACCTTTAATTGGTCCAAACCGATGCACGAGAGGACCGCCGTTACCAACCACTCCAAGGCGTCGGATTCGGGGAACTCAATTTGGTCCAGAGGCGTTTCGACCAATTCGGATTGCGCGCTGGCAATTCGGTGCAATATGCCGAGACTGTGCGACTTGACGAAATCCGGAACCTTTGCGGTTTCGATCTGGGTTCGAAGCTGGGGGTAAGGGATGTGGTCAGCTGGGATGTGATCATGGTCGGGCTCAGAAGAATGGCCATGATCCGCGTGCAAGATCCCTCCGTGAACCCCAAAATGGACTGCCCGGGTGTCCCCTGTCTCTTCACGGTCGAAGTGGAGATGATGATCGCCGAGTTCAATCCCGCTAAGTTCCCATTCAAATGTTGACGGGCTTACCCCGAGATCGGCTAGAGCACCAACCAATGCTTCACCAGTGAATTCCGAACGACTATCAAGCCAGAGAATCTGCATGGCTGTTATTACGTCGGAAAAGGTTCTGATCAAACCTTGAGAGAGTGAGTAGCAAGGTGGCAGTGGCTAATCCGTCCGACAGCGGTATTCGAGTACTGTGAATGCGGCTTTCCTTAAGTTCGTCCACCCAGTCGGCCTGGATTGATAAGGGCATAAGGACGCTGCTCGCCGTTGCTCCCCGGCAAAAATCCGGCTTGAATCGTTTGACTTCCAACGACGATAAGTTCTTATGATAGTTCCAACCGCCGCTCTGTATAAACTGGCATATCGTCAGTACGCAATAGGGGCCTACAACATTAATAACCTAGAACAGATTTTAGGTCTCTTTCGTGGGTGCACTGAATCGCAAGCACCTTTCATCATCCAAATTTCTAAAGGCGCTCGAAGCTATGCCGATAAACGCATGCTCGAGGCGTGACTAAGATCAAAATTGATACTGATGGCCGGTTGGTTTGGACCCGCGTAAATCGAGAGTTCTTTCGCAATCATCCTTCGGAATTCGATTTTCGCCTTCCGGGCAAGACGTTTGTTCAGGAATACGCGAAATTTATCGCGCGAAAGAAATGAAAAATTAGGATCGGCACATCGACTGCCGGAAATAAGAAAAGCCCTGATAAAATAAGCAACTTTCTGCGCGGGCTGTGTGTTTTCGGGTAAAATTCGCAGGAGTTCAAGCTGCGGGCTCACGTCACATCGTCGCAAAAGAGCGAGGACGAAGCAGAACCGATCCAAATTCAAAATGAGGATGTTTTCTCGAGGACGGCGACTTGGATCGAGGGAGCTATTAGCGCCGATCAAGAAAAAGCATGAGTGAAAGGTTTCGGTAATCTTGCATCACTTGTTCTTGCAATTTGCAAAGTAGAGAGTTCTTTGGCGGGCCTAATCTTGCCCACGGATGACGCCATTTTCCGAGAGAGCGAGCACCTTCCTCGAACTTCGGCTTACAGGCTGCTTCTAGAAATGGCAGGAGCGGTTCCCGGGCTTTACTGATTTCATGCGGGTCTTAATCATCGACGACGAAAAATCGATTCGGAGTTCAACCTCCGCGGCATTAAAGGCTGAAGGTCACCAGGCCGATGTTGCCGACAGTTCCACCATCGCCCTAGCCAAGCTTCAAGAAGAGGCATGCGACTTGGCGTTGCTCGACCTTCGATTGGGAGACGAAGATGGGTTAGACCTCCTGCAGGAACTAAAACGGTCGCAACCCAATCTCCTCGTGGTCGTTTTTACGGCCTACGCTTCTGTTCCTTCCGCTGTGGCCGCCATGCAAAAGGGGGCGTTTGACTACCTGGAAAAACCGTTTACGCCAGAGCAATTGCGGCAAATCCTCGGCCGGGTCGAAAAACAGCGCAAGCTAGAAACGAAAATCGTCGAGCTTCAGCAGGAGATAGATAAGCAAAATCCGGCTATTGACTTTTCCTCGGAAGATCTGTCGATGAGGGGTGCAATTGATATTCTTTTTCGTGCTGCTCCCACTCAGGCCGCAATGTTGCTGTTGGGCGAAAGCGGTACTGGCAAAAGCGTTTTTGCGCGGGCCATTCATGATCGTAGCGACTATCGAGAAGGTCCCTTTGTGACGGTGAGTTGCCCCAGCTTGTCGAAGGAGTTGCTGGAGAGCGAGCTATTCGGTCACGTGAAGGGTTCATTTACTGGCGCAGTTCGCGACACGTGGGGGAAGGTTGCTGCCGCCGAGGCTGGAACTCTCTTTCTTGATGAGATCGGCGAGTTGCCATTGGACATTCAGCCCAAGCTGCTTCGTCTATTGCAGGAACGGCAATACGAAAGGCTCGGCGAGCATAAGCCTCGGCTGACCAATGTGCGAATTATAGCGGCGACCAATAAGGATCTGAGGGTCTCGGTTCGAGAGGGGACATTCCGTGAAGATTTATTTTACCGGCTTGATGTTATTTCGGTGCGAATCCCGCCGCTGCGAGATCGAGAGCGAGATCTCGAGCGATTCGCCCATTCGTTTCTCGGTTTTTTTTCGAAGCAACTTGGCCGCGCTTCCATGCGGCTAGACGGAGAAGCACTACGAAAACTTAAGGCTTATCGCTGGCCCGGCAATCTGCGAGAGCTGCGAAACACGATAGAACGCGGGGTCATTCTTTCGAATGGCGACACCATTACCGAAGAGTTCCTGCCGGACAATCCTCCGCCGGAGGTCGATACACAGGTCGCGGTTGGGAGTGACGTCAGTCTGGAGGTTCTGGAGGAAGCTCACATCCGTAGTGTCTTACAACAGGCGACGAGTTTGGATGCCGCCGCCAAGATCTTGGGCATCGATCCGGCGACCCTCTACCGCAAACGGAAGCGGTTAAATTTGCAGTAAAAGGAAAAGTACGCGACCTGTCCGACATGCCTCTGCAAGCGTCTTATCGAAGTCGCAAAGCCAGATTTTGAACAGGAGGTCACAGAGAGATAGAACCGGGTAAAAAAAGGCGTAACCGTTCGGCCCAGGCTGGGCTGATTCCTGCAGTTGAAGCCACACCGTTGGGGCCGTCCAGGTTCAAAAGCCTTGATTGAGATGTTGGCGTTCCTTCCAAACAAAAACCTGAAATGCCCTTTGTCCAGCCCCCAGCAAACTCCTGTTGCGAAAGACCTAGCACAGTCCCGCTTTCAACTGTTTTCCCTCTGTTATCTCCGTGACCTCCTGTTCAAAATCTGGCTTGCGATCTTCTGTAAGACGGACAAGCGGGCTTGACCGAAATGCGCGATATTGATCGAAGTACTTCCGATCATCCAAGGTTATGCTTCGATGGCGTTTGACTCTTGGCCTGCTCGCTACGCTCATTATCCTGCTTTTGGTCGGGATCTATGGAGTTTGGCTGTTCAATGATCTCGGGCGAGCGGTCGATAATGTCCTTCGCAACAACTACGACAGCATCAAAGTTTGTCACTACATGCGGGTTGCTACCGCACGAGTGAACACCTTTTACCCGCGAGTCGATCGACCCGCGCCGCCGTACGATCAAACTGGACCGGTCGATGAGGTCGAAAGAGAGTTTGCCCGTCGATTGCCGATTCTGGAGCGGAATGCGCGAGATCCAGAACAAAAGCAGCTAGTGGGACAACTGAGACAAACTTCGACCGATTATGTGCAGCTCTATCGCCGGATGTTTGCGGAATACAAGGCCAACGATCCCGCGATCAAGGATACGCGTGCCAAGGTTGCGAAGCTCACTCTGCAGATCACGGAACTGACGGAAAAGATACTCCGGCAAAACGAGAAGCAGATGTTTATTGCCAACGAAAAGGCGCGGCGAAAAGCCAGGGATTCCATCCGCCTGTTGCTTACTGCGATGGTCAGCTCGGTCGTCGTGTTCATTTTTACCTACGCCAGATTGGGTCAATCATTGATCACACCGCTGCAGACGCTTACCCACTCAATCCGGGAACTGCGATCACGGGACTTTGATCATGCCCTACCCGAAAAGGGAAATGACGAGTTAGGAGAATTGACTCGGGAGTTTAATCAAATGGCTCTCGAGCTGCGTAATTTCTATCGGGAAACGGACCGCAAATTGATCGAATTGAATCAGGTAATTCGAGCAATGCTGACTACCTTGCCGTACCCGCTGTTCATTCTCGATCAGCAGGATCTAATCACTAGAATGAATCCGGCAGCAGAGAAATTGATGGTTCATTTCAAGAGTGGCGGTGAACTGCCGGAAACCCTTAAAGGTCATGTCAAAGAGGCGTCGATTACTGGCCCAGACTATCGACTGGATGATTTAAAGCAGGCGCTCCGGTTTCGCATTGATGATCAGGAAATTTACTTTTTGCCACGAATTTTTTCCTTGGTCCTGGCAGAGGGCTCAAGCTTGGGACGCGCCCTGATGTTGATCGATGTGACGCGGTTCCGATGGCTTGATGAAATGAAGTCGGATACGCTGGCAACCCTCAGTCACGAGATTAAAACGCCACTAACCGGCATTCGATTAGTACTGCATCTGCTACTTGATAAAAGGACGGGCTCTCTCTCGGAGTCACAGGAAGAACTGGTGATTACTGCGCGAGATGATTGCGAGCGCTTGTTGCGCACCTTAAAAAGCATTCTAGATCTGGCTAAAATGGAAAGCGGGAAAGCTCAGTTGAACTTGCGGCCAGTTCCTCCAGCGAAAATCGTAGGGGAAATTTGCGGGAATTTTCGCGATTTATTCGTAGCGGCTGAATTGGACCTGAAAGCCGAGGTGGCACCGGAGATTCCTGATGTGGCGGCAGACCCGGACCGGGTCGGTTTAATCCTTTCGAATTTTGTTTCTAACGCATTGAAATATAGCTTTCCAGGAAGCGAGGTGATCATTCGAGCGTGTCGTTGGAATCGGGAGCTTGTTCGCTTCAGCGTGATCAACCGTGGCCCTGGCCTCACGGAAAGCGAGCAGTCCAAGGTTTTCGACAAGTTCTACCGGTCAGAGAAACTGCAGAGTGACGGTGCGGGACTTGGACTCTCGATTGCTCGGCAAATCGTTCAAGCGCACGAGGGTCGTATCGGAGTGTTCAGTAAAGTGAATGAAAGCACTGAATTCTATTGCGATTTGCCGATTATCGCGGTGCCAAATCGCATCGCACCGATCTGAAAATCCGCGGAGCGGCAGCATCCTGCATTTCGCCCCAAGAGGATGTTCATTCAGCGAGGTGTATTGCATTAGTGCTTCACGTAGAGTCGCTTACGCGATATCGTTCCAATCCAACCGACCAGAAATACCTTCCTCTAAACTCAGTTGATCTGGATTCTATATAAAATCTAGTTGCTCATAAAGCGCCATCCCGGTATTTAACAAGAGGGCCGGAGCGCTCAAAACGCTCCAGTGGAATTCGATGTTCCGTGGTCCCAATGTGGAATATCCATGAGTCGGCCACTGAGATTGCTGCTTATCTCGGACTTAGAGACCGATGCGGTCTTTTGCCGAGATTTGCTCGATGAGCTTGGAATTCGGGTTAGTATCGCCCGGTCAGAACCGGTTGCCGGTGCGATCCGAGAGATTTCCGGGACTCAATGGGATATTATTGTCGTATCGGCTACCACTGAAGCTCTATTGGAGAATGATTTGTTGCCGTCTCTAAAGACAAGCAACCCCGATGGACCGGTTGTTGTGCTATGCGAAGATTTCGATGAGGAACGGTTTGTTCGAATTCTGCGTGCCGGTGCTACGAATGTGGTGTCCCGAAAAAATCGGGAGCGAATCAAACGGATTCTGGAGGGAGCTCTCTCTGATTCCATAGATCCCGGCTCGCGAATGAATGAGGAGCGTCTGATTCATCAAAGAGAGGACCTTCCCTGGCTCCTCTTTGACGCTTCCTCCGATCCATTGGCCCTACTTCGAGTCGATGGAGATGGTGACTATAGCTTTGCTCTCGCAAACCGTGCCTTAATGCGAATCGCCGAAGGCTGGCGACTCAGTCCGTCGCTTGACCGGGTGATCGGTCGAAATACCAGAGAGGTCGCCTTGAACGATTGGAAACTTCCGTGGGACTTGTACTGGAAGCTCCATTCCCAGATCTCAAACGCTTGTGCGTTCCGCAAATCAATAACCCATGAGCAGGAATGGGACTTCCCGACCGGCATTCGTTCCTCAATGCTCACGTTTTATCCGATCATTAACGGCGAAGATCCTTGTAAATTCGTTCTGGTCCGTCTGAAGCAAATTGTGGCAGAGACTTCGGAGCCGAGCGAAATCGATGGTTTCGACCGGGCACAGGCGCAGAAAATGGAGTCATTGGGTGCCCTGGCGGGAGGGATCGCGCACGATTTCAATAACATTCTCACATGCATGCTCGGCTACACGGAAGTGGCGATTAGGAAGGTCGAAATTGGGCATCCGGCGTACGAAGATCTCCATCAAATCCTCACGGCTGGTTTCCAGGCGCGCGAATTGGTCAATCAAATTCTGACATTCAGCCGCAAACAACCCGCTCAAAAAAGCAAAGTCGATTTGAACGCATTGGTAGAGGATGGGCTGCGCCTCCTACGTAGCGGTGCTCCAGTTAACGTCTCGATCGAAACGCTCGTTCCCAAAGCGGGACTGGAACTCTTCGTTGATCCGAATCAACTGCTGCAGGTCATCCTTAATCTTTGCACGAATGCGTTTCACGCGATGCCGGAGAATGGCGGCAAGGTCACAATTAGCGCCAAGCCGATTCCGGCCAACAGCCAACATCGTTTGGTTCGGGAGATGCAACCCGGAGAGGCGTACGTCGAGCTCATTGTCGCGGACACTGGCTTAGGGATGAGTGCGGAAACGATGCGACGAATATTCGAGCCACTCTTCACGACCAAAAGTTCTACCCAAGGTACCGGTCTCGGGTTGTCGATCGTTCACGGAATCGTCCGCAGCCATGGTGGATTCATCCACGTTGAGAGCAAGCTTGGCAAAGGGTCACAATTTCATGTGTTTTTGCCGAAAGGCTTACCCGCTGCTACCACCGATGTTTCGCCGGAGGTCGATTCCCTGGCTCATTCGGAACAAGATCAATCGGGAACCGGCAGAGTTAAACACGTTCTGATTGTCGATGACGATCGAGATGTTGGACGATTGGCTGCGAGAATTCTGGAAACATTTCGGTATGAAGTAACTGCGCTGACCGATCCGACTGAGGCGGTCAAACTCGTGCGCAAGCGCCCGACGAAGTTCGATCTGGTATTGACTGATCTGCTGATGCCGGAACTCTCGGGTCCAGAGCTCGCGCGCGCGCTGAAGAAAATCAGACCTGACCTTCCTTTGCTCTTGATCTCAGGACTAGTTTCGTCCGTGACGGAAGAGAGTGCCCGCCGCCAGGGCTTTGTTGGGTTAATTCGTAAGCCTTTTGAAATCGATCAGATAGTAAAAAGTGTCGCCGGCGTTCTCGATAATACGTCGGCGGTTAGCACGCGCGCTGCCTAGTGCAGGAATAACGCCGATAGAATGTAACCACGTTTCCGCGCACTTCTGCAGAACGACTCGAGAAAAGACTTTTCAATGTAAGTAAAGGCGGCAAGCAGACCTTCCTGCTCAAACTTTCTGCCGATGGCGGCTTCGGCCTGACTCGGCTCTCCGAAGGAAGAAAGAAATTGATTAGATACGAACAGTTCAAAGAGTTGCTGGCGGTCTGCATCGCTCATTTTTTTTGGCGTATGACGCAGGAGCCAGTGCCTGGCATACAATGCCAAGACTGCATCCCCAACCCATGCTTGATCCCGCAACGCACGCTCGCTGTTCATGTTTTCGTTACGCACCGACTCCAAGATTGCAGAGAACATTGACGCCGGCTAAATGCGATTTTCGAAAATTGCTTCACCAGGCATTGATTAACAAGCTCAGAGCCTTGGAGTCTTTGCCTGAGACTCTATGAGACATGAGGGCTAGGAAGAGTCATCAGAACAACATATTCTGATCCTTTGGGCCCCGGAATACTGCGCATCAATGAGATCGAATCGATTTGCCAATCCCAGTTTGGCATGCCGGTTTGTTGGGCGAGTTCGAATAGATGTTCCCCGAACTGAGCCGGTAATTGCCGGAAGGCCAATCGAGCGATCGTCACGTGCGGATATGATCGATCCCTTTCTTTCCCTACGAAATCACCTGGGAAAGCTTTGGCCAATCGGCCTTGCCAACCTCGTAGCGAAGGATTGGAAGCGAATCCAATCCAGAGCACTCTGGGCCGACGGAATGTGGGAAAACACCCAAATCCTTTTGCCGTGAGACGCGGAAACTCCGGACGGTCTCCCACCAGTTCGATCAACCGGGTTTGAATAGAATTCATCTTTGCGGCCGGCCTATTTCCAAAAAAAAGGACGGTTAGATGAAATTGAAATGACCTGGTCCAGCGAATTGGCAATTCGGGACCGTAGAAGCAATCCAGAAGTTGTCGAAGAGTCTTTTGCGCCTGACTTAGGTGGCTAATCACACTGGGTGGAGGATTGAACGAGAGAAATAGCCGAAGCGGAGAGGAATCCGACGATTGGCCGAGAGAGACTTCTGTCGGACGGAAATCGTTGGAATTCACGTTTACGTTCCAATCTCCTTGATCAATTTTCGCGCGTCAGAGACCGAGGCGGGCGACTTGCTTTTCTGGGATCCGACGCTAGAGGTGTCGCTTCGATGAAGGTAATCGCATGCTGGTGCTTCATTTTTGCGGCGTTGGGGTTTTTGCAGCAATCGGCGCTTGCGGACACCTCTACCGCTTCTTGTAAGGTGGCTCAAAGGTATTCCGCCGCGCATGGCGGACTCTCACTTTTGGTCATGCGGGATGATCAAATCCTTTACGAGGCGTATTCAAACGGTTACGGGGCCGATCGAGTCGCTTCGATTTTTAGCGGCACGAAAGGATTCTGGTGCATGGCCGCGGTGGCCGCCGAACAAGATGGAATTTTGGATCTGGATGAACCGGTCAAGAATACAATCACGGAATGGCAGGACAAGCCGGACAAAGGAAACCTCCGCATCCGGGATTTATTGCAGTTCACGGCGGGGATCGAGCCGGCTTTCTCCTTGCACGGAAAAACCATCCCCGATCGTAATGGGTACAGCATCAGGCGGCAGGCGGTTCGAAGGCCGGGAGAATCGTTTATGTATGGGCCATGTCAGCTCCAGATTTTCTCGGAGGTGCTCAGGCGAAGACTGTTGCCGCGCCATCTAACTCCGCAAGCATACCTCACCCGGCGGATTCTGCGTCCATTGGGAATCGGCGAAGTAGATTTTCGCGAGGACTCGAGAGGAAACCCGCTTCTTGCCTCTGGTTTCAAGCTCACTTCGCGCCAGTGGCTGGCGCTCGGAATTCTTATCTTGCACAAAGGGAATTACGGCCATCGGCAGATCGTCTCAAGTGACCTGATTGGCGAATGTTTCCGCGGCACGCGGGCTAATCCTATGTTCGGCATGGGATTTTGGCTCAACCGGACTGCAAATGATCCTTTTGTACGCGAAGTTGACGTAGAAAAGATGTTGGACATTCCGTGGGAACGCCAAGACTGGCACCATGATTGCCTCTGCCGGGAAGCGCCGCGCGATTTGATTGCGGCGATCGGCTCACACTACGAGCGACTGTTCATCGTTCCATCAATGAATTTGATCATCGTTCGGCAGGGGCGAGAGGCCAATTTCTCAGATTCCAGATTTTTGCGACTAATCCTGGGGGAGGACCAACCGCACCGGGCGCTGGCTCATTCTGCTCTCACCGGAAGTCCTTCCTGACAGGCCGGTCGTTGATTGCTATTTTCGCACCGCGAGAACCAGCGTCGAATTGTGACGGTTCCATTGATACCCAAAGCTGAAGGTCAATGTCTTTGGCGAACTGGCTTGATAGTATTGACGGAGGTCTGATTGGTAAAAGTTCTTAAAAAGTTCAATCGGACCGGTGTAGGTTCCAAAAAAGCGTAGAGTCCATTTGTCGGGCGTAAAGTAACGGATCGGAATACCCGAATCATCTTCAAGAACTAGCCCACTGGCACTCAGGATTGAGGAACGGATGGCGGCGAAGCGACCTTCATGCATTAGGTAGGAGGCCGCTTTCAGAAAACTATTGGCTGGTGCAAACTGCTCGGCAAAGCGTAATACGCCGGCGTTTTTCTTCATCCCATCGTCGGAAAGATCCGCCGTGAAGAAGTAAAGAATTTTCTCCGCTCCGGTCGCGGGATCCGAAAAATTAATCTTTACGCCACGGGTAGCGCCTTGGTTTCCACTTGCGACCGTTCCGTTGCTAGTCAAGGAAACGTACTCGACTGCTGAAATGTCTTTTCCGGTCCGAGCGAGGAAAACGAAAATAATCGGTAAGACTCCCTTGAGTTGGCCACGCTCAAAGTCTTCCCGCATATCCTTAGTCTTGAAAAAACTAAATTGGAGAATCGTATTAAGGGAGATCTGGATGTTCTGCAGCGTCGAAGTCAAACTGCCCGCTGGTACCGTCAATAGATCGGGCATCGGATCGACCGATTCTAACCCCCCTAAAAGGTAGGTGGTACAATCAGGGAAGAATGCGTCAGCATAGAGAAAATCGGGACCGCTAAAATAGTAGAGACAGGTCTTAGATCCACCCGCCGGAATCATATCCGAGCGCCAGACGCGGATATTGCTAAGCTGTCGCTGTTCCAGCTGAGCGAAGGCAGTGTTCATCGCTGCCGCGTGTGCTTGCCAACGGGGATCTCGCGTCAAGGAGCTTAGCCTAGAGGTGTCCGCGACGGGTAACCCAGCCAGATAACGGGCTGCATCGGTGGCATCAGACGACCTGGCGACCGTCGTCGATTGGGTCGGTACCTGAGGAACCGGCGTCGGCTCGGCGTTCTGCGCCACAAGTCGACCCACCGCGATCGTAAGAAGCCCGGCGCTACAGAACGATGACCTTAGGTGAATGAACATAGTCTTTAAAAAGCTAACGGGCAAAGAGACCTGTACTTCCGTCTGCTCAGTTTCAATTCTGCGATTCGATCGGCCGGTCGCGCTGCGAATTTTCCGCCGACTGAGGACCGTTTCCGCGGCATAGAAAGTAGACGAGAATTCCAGCCAGCAGTGTCAGAATCCCGCAGCCCGACTCCCAAGGGTTGCGGTACGCAGAATAGATCAAGAGGTATGCGCTCATCACAAGGAAAATCGCTGGCGTGACCGGATATCCCCACACTCGATAGGGACGCTCCAGATTAGGTTCCCGAATTCTCAGGACGAATAATCCAAGCACGACCAGGAACGAACAGAGCAGAAGACCAAATTGGACGTAGAGAAGAATAGTTTCGAAGGTGGCCGTCAAGATCAAACCGGTAATGATTAAGAGCTGAAGAATCAGCGCAACGTGCGGAACACCGAACCGATTGACCCGACCAAAGAATCGCAGATTTTTGAAGTCATCGGCCATCGCTTTGGTAATCCGGGAACCAATCCATATCATTGCGTTCACCGATGCGATCAGGCCGAGACTAATGACAGCGCTGGCAATTTTTCCGCCAATCGGTCCAAAAATCGACTGACCAGCAATCAGAGCGACGTTCAACTGTCCGGCTAATTTGGCCGCTGGCGTGCTGATGAGGAATACGAAATTTAGCAAAACATAGAGAATGGTCACAAATGTCGTTCCAAATAACAGGGCCCACGGAACATTTCGAGGTGCATCCTGGACTTCTGCGGTGATATATGAAGCCGCATTCCATCCTGAATAGGAGTACATTACAAAGAACATGCTAAGGGCGAAGGGCCAAGAGAGCATCTCGCTAAAATCGCTCGCCCCGACGTTCAACGGAAAAGGCTGCTTGTTTGGCAGCAATAGGCCGGCAAATATGAAAACGAAAATCATTACCAGCTTAAGGATGGTCGTTAGGTTCTGGAAAACCTCGCCTGAACGAATTCCGGTCAATAGAACACCCGTAGTGAGCCAAACCACCAATAAGGACAGCGCCAGGGGAGATAGCACTGGCACGAAGCCCTGGAAGTAGGTACCAAAGGCCATCGCGGCTAGCGCGACTGGCGCGGCGAAGCCGACCGTGGCCGACAGCCATCCGGCCATGAAGCCCAATACGGGATGATAAATCCGCGAAAGGAAATTATACTCTCCACCCGACTTCGGAAGAGCCGCCGCCAATTCAGCATAGCTGAGAGCACCGCAGAGAGAGATCAGGCCGCCGATGAGCCAGAGCGACATCAGAGCAAAGTTAGAATGGATTCCGATAACCTGAAAACCAAGACTGGTAAACACACCGACGCCAATCATGTTGGCGACCACTATGTTGGTGGCGGTAAGTCGGGAGATTTTCTTTTCAGTCATGCAATTGCGGCATCGCGTTGCCACTTGTTAGTCGAAGCGTTCCCGGCAGGCAAAGCAAAAACGAAATGACAACCGCACGACGCCAAGCGTTCGTGCCTCGAGCGAAACCACCATGCACCAACGCTTTTATCGTCTTACGCTTGTCATTCCAGGAAAAGATCAGCAAGCAGTTTCTGTCGCGGATCAACGGCATAACCGGTGAAATCGGTCACCCCTGCTTCGTGCAAAACATCTTCATCAATGCAAAATCTTCCAGTAAATGCTCCTGCGTCTCGGTTGAGTATCACGTGAGCGGCCTCGGCCACAATCTCCGGTTTGCGGCACCTGAGTGGGTCAATTCCGGGAACCAAGGCCAGCGCTGCGGTTCGGATTACGGTCTTCGGCCAAAGACAGTTAAATGCTACGCCTTCCGCTTTCCATTCAGCGGCCAGCCCGAAAGTAAGCATGGCCATCGCGAACTTGGAGACCGTGTAAGCAGTGTGCTGCGCAAACCAGCGTGGATGAATCGAGATAGGCGGAGCGATTGTTAGTACGTGCGGATTTTCCCGGCCGATTAAGTGGGGCAGGCATAACTTCGCGCAGAGGAAAGTGCCCCGGGCATTGACATCATGCATCAGATCGAATCGCTTAAGTTCAGTTGCATCGGCCCGGGTCAGTTGAATAGCGCTAGCGTTGTTAACCAGCACATCGATACCGCCAAACTCGCGTACACATCGGGTAACGGCGTCTGCAACCTGCTCCTCCGACCGAATGTCAACCGGCAGAGGCAGGGCCTTCCCGCCAGCGTTTTCAATCTCTTTCGCCGCAGTGTAGATGGTGCCTGGTAAACGCGGGTGGGGCTTCGCGGTTTTCGCGATTACGGCAATGTTGGCGCCATCTTTGGCGGCGCGCAATGCGATCGCCAAACCGATGCCGCGACTGGCGCCAGTCACAAACAAAGTGCAACCCTTTAAATCGCGCTGTTCCACGCAGGCTATTCTACTGGGTTTGCTAGATTGCGCGATTGATCTCGTTGGAATCTAGCATCCTGACCGGCTCTCCGGTCCATCTAAAGGGAAGCTGCATCGGATAGCTGGTGTTGCAAACGAAGGACATCGTGAAGGGTCACAATTCCGATCGGAGTATTTTCACCGATCGACGTAACCACGAGCAAACTCATCGAATTTTCTACCATTTTTGTGACGGCCGCTCGAATGGTTGAGTGCGCTGGGACGGCTTGCGCCGGCTCTATCGGAATCTTGGGCGATTGACTGCTTGAGATTTTGTTTCGATCGATCATTCCCACCAACTGACCCTCTATCACCAAGGGAAATTGCTGGTAAGGATGTTCCGCGCACAATTGTTCCAATTCGTCACGGTTGGTACTGCTGGCAAAAATTGGAG
>WNFP01005357.1_pt1 | contig 13688 bp, 9 predicted proteins | sample 5400201 | NCBI WGS metagenome assembly WNFP01 (sample SAMN13153355, study PRJNA577476) | soil metagenome | isolation source: 115 cm saprolite under Madrone tree | place: USA:California | collected 2016-06-14
AGGAACTGCCGCGACGATCGAGCTCGGCGACGGTTTGCGTTTTGCGGCCGTCGAGCCGAATCTCATCTTGCGGTACGCCGGTGGGCCACAACAGTCGGACCACGTCCGCTCCTTTTTCGCTGCCCAGGCCAACGTGAATGGGCAAAGCGCTCTGGCCAAGGTAGCCCGAAGCTCCAAGCACTTCCCATTTTTGATAAAGCGCACCGGCGAAAGCTTCCACTTTCGTTCCGATCGCGCTCTTGTTGTCGTTGAGCGCTTTCAAATCAATTTGCATCCAGCCATTTTTCTCGGCCCCATGATTTTTCAGTAGAAACGGAGCTGCGTCAGCTTGCGTGACCAATAAATCGACGCCACCGGTGCCTACAACGTCAGCGGCAACAATCGAGATCGGCTTCGACAGTTTCACGGAGTCCAGCCCGGCGTCTTTCGTAGCGTCGGCCCAATTCCCTGCGCCTAGATTTCGCAGCAAACGAATTTCGCCACCGTTGGCGCCCTCGCCGACAGCGACGAGATCAATCCAGCCATCGTTATCGAAATCGACCGCAGCGATTCCCGCCCCACTCTTCCAATTCAGATCAGGCAGCGCAACCCGCTCAAGGCCTTTGCCTTCTTTATTGCTCCACAAACTGATTCCCGGCGCACCGGCATGAGTGAAAGCAAGGTCCATCCAGCCGTCCTTATCGAAATCGAAGGACACAACACCCACTGCCGCCGGCAAACCCTCTTTCGCAAAATCAATTCCGGCAAGCGCTTTGAATTGACCTTCGCGCGGATTAAGCAAAATGGATGCGCCCTTCGCGCCTCCTGCTAAAACAAAATCGATCGCGCGGTCGTTGTTGAAATCGGATGTGACGACGCCAGCGCCCGTGGCTTCCGTGCCCAGTGCGGTCTCGGCGGAAACATCGGTGAACGTGCTGTTGCCATTGTTGCGCCACATAACGTTGTGCGCATCGCCCCCCGGTTTAGCGGTGACGTAAAGATCGAGATCCCCATCGTGGTCGTAGTCAACGAAGGTCAATCCCACGCAGCCTTTTTCCGGCTTAATGCCGACCGTCTTGGTGACGTCCGTAAACTTGCCCGCGCCATCGTTGTGAAAAAGATGCACGCCATCGCTCATGCAGACGGCAAAATCCGTCTTGCCGTCATTGTCGAAGTCGCCTGCGGCGCATCCGAGTCCGCTTCCGGTCAGAGCTATGCCCGAGCCGCTGGTCTTGTCTTCGAATTTTCCGCCCCCCGCGTTGTGAAGAAGTTGAAGCGCGCCCGTTTCGTTAGCACTTACAAACAGCAGGTCGGGCTTGCCGTCGCCGTCGTAATCGAAGAAACAAGCGCCCGAACTCGCCGCCGCAGCCAGAGTTTGCGCGACGTAGTTAACCGCAATCGCCGCGGAAGCTTTCAGCAAACCGTTCTTCGAATATTCCGCCAGCGAAAATTTCCCCTGGTCGCCGTAGCCTGCCCCGAATGGAACGCCCAAATGCTGCGCAGTGATCTTCTGAAATTTTTGCAAATGCTGGCGCGCATTTTCCGTATCGCCTTTGCGCTGATAAGCCCGCGCCAGACCGAATTCTGCGGAAGCATGAAATGGAAACACTACAAGTGCGGACTGAAACGCAGCTATCGCGGCGTCGAACTTCTGCAGTTGCGTATTCAGATAGCCGATAAAATAAAACGCATCCGGCTCGGATGGAGCGATCTCGGTCACGCGTTGAAACGCGGCGATCGCTTTTTCCTGATCACCCACATCTTTGTAAACCAGTCCGAGGTTGTACCAGGCGTAAGGATCGCGAGGCAGCTTTTCGGACGCCTCCAGCAAAGCTTTTTTGGCGTCCTCGGATTTTTGCTGGCTCAACAGAGATACGCCGAGATTCAATTTCGCCAGCGCGTAATCCGCCTGCGCTTTGAGCGCGCCTTCAAACTGCTTTTGCGCGTCGGCGAATTTCTGCTGGTTCATGTACGCGACGCCGATGCTGTTCAGCCGCGCGGCTTCGGAGTTATCTCGATCGGGAGCGGCGGCGTTGGATTTGGATAAGGTCGAAAAAGTCATGCGCGTTTTTCTGGCTGCGAACATGCCGCTAAGCGGCAGCACAATCCCAAGCACCACCGCAATCAATGCCGCAAACGGGTACGCAGAGCGAATGCGCTTTCGCATGGTGACGAAGTTTTCCAGAAGTTTTCCAGTCTTGGGCGATGAAAAACGGCCGTATAGTGCAGCGCGAGCCCACCCAATTCTCGCGGCCTTCCTCATAGTCGTCAACGGCTTTCGTGGGCATTGGCCGGGCAGCCCTTGACGCTCCCTGTCTCCGCTCTTAGTCTCGAATAGAAAAAATGACCGCTCTTCACTATTTGCCTCTCATCGAACTCGCGGAGAAAATCAAAGCCCGGACGACTTCCCCGTGTGCAGTCGTAGATCAACACTTAGCGCGCATCACCGCATTGCAACCGAAACTGAATGCGTTCGTTCACGTTGATGAAGGCGGCGCTCGCGAGCAGGCGCGAGCCGCGGAAATCGCGTTGATGCGGGGCGAATCGCTAGGCGCGTTGCACGGTGTACCGCTAACGATGAAGAGCTGCATCGACGTGACGGGCTGGCCGTGCACGGCGGGATCGCTGCTGCGCAAAAATTACAATCCGAGCAACGACGCGGTCCTTGTTCAACGCCTGCGCAGAGCCGGTGCAATTTTGCTGGGCAATACGAATACGCCGGAGTTTCTGATGGCGTACGAAACGGATAACTTGCTCATCGGAAAAACGAGCAATCCATGGAACGGGGAATATTCTGCGGGCGGATCGAGCGGCGGCGAAGCAGCGGCCATTGCGTCAGGATGTTCTGCGGGCGGAGTTGGCAGCGATGGCGGCGGCTCAATTCGCGTTCCGGCTCATTTCTGCGGCATCTGCGGACTGAAGCCGACGCCGGGGCGCATTTCTTCGAACGGGCATTATCCGGCTGGTAACAGCGCGTTCGGATGGCTAGGCGTGGTCGGTCCAATGGCTCGCACCATTGCCGACCTAAAAGTTCTGTTCGAAGCACTGCGCGGACCCGACGCGGGCGATGCGCTGACCATTCCCGAGCGCGCTTTCGACGACACATCATTGCATTGCGAAAATATTCGAATCGGAATTCTAGAGGGCAATGGACTAGGAGCGGTCACACCCGAAACGCAACTCGCCGTAAGAAGAGCTGCTCATTTATCCTGGAACCATTCCGTCTGAATAATTTGCAACGCGTGCTTGATCTCTGGTGGTTTTTCTTCGGCACCGTAATCGGCGAACTCTTTCAGGAAGAAATTCGCGGCTGCGAAGACTTACTTAGTCCGGTATTTCGCGATTACCTACAAGCCGTGCGTTCTTCACGCGAGCCGCCCATGCCCCCTCTGACCCCGATGACAATGACGCGCTTCGTAGAAATGTGTACAGCGCGCGACCGCGAGCGAGCCCACATTCTGGACACGATGAGCGATACTCCAATCTGGCTGAATTTGGCAGGCTTTCCGGGAGTCAGCATTCCGATGGGACAGTCGCCCGAAGGCTTGCCAATCGGCGTCCAATTGATCGGACGTCCGTTCGAAGACGAGCTTGTACTCGCCGTCGCGGAACAACTCGAAGCCGCGCGCGGCGCATGGCAGCCGCCACCTCTGTAGGTTTGCTTCTACCACTCAGCGGTTCATGGTGGAGGCTGTTGAGTCAGCTCGGGATTCGGCACACGTCCGTCGCGGAAAGACTCTACCTCGCTAATATATCTGGAATTATCCATTTTGTTCACTTTTGCAAATTCGCTCTGTGCTTCCTCTTTACGCGAAAGCTTGCTGAGGAGTTGTCCACGCAAATAATGCGCGCTTCGGTTCTCCGGCGCGAAGCGCAGCGCCTCATCGGTCTCTTTAAGAGCTTTCTCGTAATTACCTTGATGAAGGTAAATCTTTGCGATACCGAAATAGGAACCCGCCATCCTTGGGCTGCGACGCAACGCTTCTTTGAAGGACGTTTCCGCCTCATTGTCCTTTCCCGCCCGCAGGTAGAGTTCCCCAAGTAGTTCGTATGTGTCGGGCACGTCCGGTTCGATAGCTATATCGCGACGAAACTCCTCTTCCGCACGGTCCTTATTCCCGCTGCGCGCGTATCCTATTCCTAGGTTAAAGTGCACAAACGGAAGATTTGGATTTGTACTCGCCGCGTGCTCAAGCTCCTTGATCGCATTTTCTGTTTCCTGCCGGTTGAGATAGGCCTTGCCCAGTAACAAATGGAACTCAGCACTATCCCCTCCGATCTCGACGAGGCGAGTCAGAGCCTTTTCCTCCAACGCTTTCTGACCTGCAGCGTCTGCTGTCACGCTGAGGACATAGAGATAGACGAAGTCAGTTGATTTCTTCAGCCAGAGAGGCTCGAGCGTGGCGGCAGCTTTGCTGTAATCCTGAATAAATAATTCGCAAAGGCCCAGCAGGTATCGCGCCTGCTCGGAATCGGGCTGATCATGCAGGACCGCAGACAGCGCAGGAATTGCCGCAGCGTAGTCGCCCTGGCGGTAATAGAGGAGGCCTATGTTCAGCCGCACACCACTGACGTTTGGCGCCAGCCTAGCTGCGGTTTGCAACAGACTCAAAGCGTGGTCCCAATCTTTGCGGCGCATGGCGATCACCCCGAGATTCGAATACGCCCCGGCGACACTCGGGTCTATTGCGATCACCTTACGAAAAGCATGCTCGGCTACCTCCAGGTCGCCGTTCTGCAGCGCAGTCTGCCCTTGCGAATACAGCACTCGCAAATCCTCAGCTTCCTGAAGTTTCGAGGCATGGCTCGGTACCGGACTCTGCAAAATACCCAGAAGCATTATCGCGAGTGGAAGACGGAATATCATTTGCTTGTAGTGTCCGGTACGCTCGCGGCCATTTCAAGGGCCTAGCAGCCCAGCGTCGACGACCGATAAATACAAATCCACTCCGCGCTTGACACCGGAGCCGAAATGCACTATTAATTCGTTTTAATAAGCTGATTTGGTGCCGCTGGGATCGTCGAGTGGTGAGGGCGTGTGTGCGATGCGGGACCATCTGCAGACAGCAGGCGCACGGCTAATTGCCAAGGACTCGATTGGCGCGCTTTCATCTTCCGTTCTTTGCCCAATTTCAAAATCCTATCGGAGCGTACCCGTATGAAACAAAACACTAATTCTGTATTTATTCTCAGGGGCATGTCGGGATTCGCGCGCTGCCTTGTTGGCGCACTGTCTATACTGCTATTCGTCCCATTCGCGGCGCATGCGCAGGACGCCGGTTCGGTTACCGGCACCGTCCGCGACTCTTCGGGTGCGGTCGTTCCCGACGCCGAAGTGACTGCCAGCAGCGCGACCATCGGCGTGACGCGCACCACCACGACCAACGCCGATGGTGACTATCTGGCTGGCGCGCTGCCTCCCGGAGCCTATGACCTCAGGGTGACCGCGAAGGGATTCAAAGCCTTCCAAGTTAAGAAAGTTATCGTGCGGGTGGCAGAGAAAGCGCGTGTGGACGTGACGCTGCAAGTTGGCGAGACGACGGAGAGCATAGTCGTCGAAGGAGAGAACGTTGCTCAGGTTGAGACTCAATCGTCCGAGCTCTCCGGTGTCGTCACCGGCAAAGAAATCAGCCAACTGGAATTGAACGGCCGCAACTTCACCCAACTCGTCACGCTGGTCCCGGGCGTGAGCAATCAAACCGGCCAGGATGAGAGCGAAGTCGGCCTCAACGGAAATATTTCATACAGCATCAACGGCGGGCGCGGCGAGTACAACAACTGGCAGATTGATGGCGCCAATAACATGGACACCGGCTCCAACAACACGCTGGATGTCTTTCCCAGCGTGGATGCCATTGCTGAGTTCCGCGTGCAAACCTCAAACTACAGCGCGGTGTACGGCAGAAACGGTTCCGGGAACATCGAAGTCATCACCAAGTCCGGTACCAAAACCTTCCATGGAGACGCTTACGAATTCCTTCGCAATGAGGCATTCAACGCCAACGACTTTTTCAACAACGCCGCTGGCAATCCTCGGCCTTCCTACAAGAAGCACGACTTTGGTTATACCATCGGCGGACCCGTTTATATCCCGCACCATTACAACAGCAACAAAGATAAGACCTTCTTTTTTTGGTCGCAGGAATGGCGCCGCGAGCGCAACCCCTTCTCCTTCAACCAGCAAGTGCCTTCCAGCGCCGAACGAGGTGGCAATTTCAACGATGTTTGCCCCGGCCTGGAGTGCCCCGTTGACCGAAGCACCGGGCTGCCATTTCCTGGCAACAATGTCCCCATCGACCCCAACGCGCAGGCCATGCTGACCGCGCTGATCCCTACTCCCACTCTTGACAACGGGGCCAACTCTTTCTTTATCGGTTCCGTTACGGAGCCCCTTACCTGGCGGCAGGAACTGATCCGCGTGGATCAGAACTTGGGCTCGAAATTCCGTCTGATGGGGAGATATATCCACGACACCTACACCAGCGTGGACCCGACGGTAAGCTTCGTCGGCAATCCGTTCCCGACCATTCAGACAAACATTGGAACGCCGGGTACGAGTTTCGTGACGCACCTGACCGCCACGATTACGCCAACCCTGCTGAACGAATTTGTTTTCAGCTATTCAGCCGACCACTTGAGCCTGGTCAATTCCGGCGCGTTTCAGGTGCCTGCTGGATTTACGATGACCAGCCTTTTCAATACTGGAGCGGGAGGAGCGGCGCTGGAGCAGCTTCCGGCGGTAGCGTTGGCCAGCGGAGCGGCTTATGGCGGAGGGTTTACGGTGAATCCCGGCTTCATGCCCTGGATCAACGCCAACCCGACCTACGGTTACCGGGACACGGTGACGAAAATCATCGGCAACCACAATTTGCAGTTTGGAGCGGAGCTGATCGCCATCCAAAAGAACGAACAGAGCGCGCCGACGTCGGTGGGACTGGGCGGACTACTGACTTTTGACGAAAATAACAGCGTCATCTCCACCGGGAATTCCTTTGCCGACTTCCTGACCGGGAGGATCGCGTCGTACGCGCAGACCAGCGCAATTGTGAAGTATTACTACCGTTATAAGATCTTTGAGCCGTATTTCCAGGACGACTGGCACGTCACCAAGCGCTTGACACTGAATCTGGGCCTGCGGGTGAGCATGTTCCAGACCAACCGCGACAAGACGCGGCAATCCTTTAACTTTGAGCCCAGCGTATACGCTGCGGGAGCGGCCAACGCTCCGTCCATTGACACCGACGGAAGCATCACTGGAGTGCCGGGAGCGCTGATTCCCAGCGCGACCGCGAATCCGTTCGTGGGCATCGTGCAATGCGGCGCCAAGGGCGGGAACGGTTCGGTGCCTGCCGGGGTTCTGGCTTCTTTCCCGGCGGCGACGGTGGCCGGTACTAACTTTCCGGGTTGCGTAAAGGGGCATCTCTTCAACCCCGGCCCGCGCATTGGATTTGCTTTCGATCCGAAGGGAAATGGCAAGTCCGCGATTCGAGGCGGTTATGGAATTTTCTTCGAGTACGGGAATGGAAATGAAGCCAATGCCGAGTCGCTCGAAGGCACGCCACCGCGGGTGCTGACGGCGAGCCAGCCGAACGTCGCGCCGAATGGCGTAACGTGTTCGACCAGCACCGGATATGAGTGCATCGGAGGCGGCGCGGGAGGCGGAGTGCTTCTGCCATTCTCGGTGAACAACGAGCCACCGGCGAACATTCAAACAGTGGCGCGGTGGCCTTACGTACAACAGTGGAACCTGAGCTACCAGTTCGAGGCGTCGAAGAACTTCGTGGCGACCCTCGCCTACGTGGGCAGCAAGGGGACGCATTTAACCGACGCGCGCGACCTGAATCAACTGATGAGCGTGCCCGCCGCGCAGAATCCATACAAGCCGGGGCAACCGATCGTGCAGGCGGACTGCAACGGCATCACAACTACAAATGCTCTCCCGACTGGAGCTACTCTTTCGAATGGCACCGTTTTGACCGCCGGAAGCCCGGGACTTAACAACCTCTTTGTCGCATGCGGCAACGATGCCAATCCGGTCCGGCCGTTCGTAGGATTTGGAACGCTGGAATTTCTGGAGACACAAGCCAACTCTTCTTATAACTCACTGCAGGCCAGCGTACGGCGGACGCTGGGTTCGTTGGTCCTGAACGCGTCGTACACCTACAGCCACTCGATCGATGATTCGTCGGACCGCGCGGATGCCACGTTTGTGGACTCCTTCAATTTGCGGAACAACCGGGCCAGTTCGAATTTCGATCAGCGCCACATTTTGAACATCAGCTATGTGTACGATTTACCGTTCTTCAACAAGTCCTCAGGACTGCTGAAGACGCTGCTGGGTGGCTGGCAGTGGTCCGGCATCATTACTTCACAAAGCGGAGTACCGCTGAAGGATACCAACGGCACAACGTCCTTTTCGAACAACGTTTTCGGAGACAACGCCGGCGTCGGCAACGGAGTAGGGACAGGTTCGCGTCCCGACCTGGTGGGCAACCCGCACGCTGCGTCTTGCCAGGCTTCGACGGCACCAGGACCCTATCTCTTCAACCCCTGCGCCTATGCCCTGCCGCAGGGATTGACCTTTGGAAATGTAGGAAGGAACAGCTTGAATTTGCCTCATCGCACCCAGTTCGACATGGGGCTATTCAAGCATTTCCCGATCAAGGAATCTTTCGCACTCGAATTCCGAGTGGAATCGTTCAACACTTTCAACCACACTCAATTTTCTGGCGTGGATACGAGCTTCGACCCGGCCAGCACTACATTCCTTACAGCCACGACGGCGCACCTTCCGCGGATTTTGCAACTCGGTCTGAAGCTGGTTTTCTAACGCACGTACCCCGACGGGGCGGCGCATTTTTTTCCATGCGTCGCCCCCGTTTTTTGTATACTCCCTGCGGTACTTTTCTGAATCGATGTGCGCCTGCCCCTACAAAAGGAGATCTAAGATGATGAACCGCCGCGCATTTCTAGGGACGTCCGCCGCCACGTTGCTGGCTACAGGGCTCCCCCGGGTTTCAGGGTTCGTACTTACAAACCCTGAGTCAAAAGAAGCGCACAAAATCAAGGCAGTCGGCGTGCAACTCTACACCGTACGCGACGCCATGAAGTCCGATTTCGAGGGCACTATCGCCAAGGTCGCTCAAATTGGCTACAAGGAAGTCGAATTTGCCGGCTACTTCGATCATTCGCCCAAAGACATTGGCGCGCTCCTCAAGAAGAATGGTTTGACCGCGCCTTCTTGCCACGTGCCTTACGATACGGTGCAAAACAAATGGCAGCAACAAATTGACGATGCTCACACCATCGGCCACAAATTTATCGTCTGTCCGTGGATTGACCCGAAACAGCGCCAAGAACCTGACGGCTACAAACGCGCCGCCGATCTCTTCCAGAAAGCCGGCGAAGTCAGCAAAAAAGCCGGCATCCAGTTCGCCTATCACAATCACACTTTCGAATTTCAGCCTTCAGAAGCGCTCGGCGGCAAACTTCCCTACGATATCCTGCTCGCCACCGATCCAAATTACGTCAAGATGGAACTCGACCTCTGCTGGATCTCGGTCGCCGGAAAAGATCCCATCGAATATTTCAACAAATATCCCGGCCGCTTCCCGCTCGTTCACGTCAAGGACATGAAAGTACTTCCCAAAGGAGCCGAAGGCCCCACCGCCAGTCCCGACAAGGAAATGCCCAACATGACCGACGTCGGCAGCGGCGTTATCGACTGGAAGCATATTTTCTCGCATGCACAAAATGCCGGTATTCAGCATTATTTCGTCGAACACGATTTCCCGGCCAACGCTTTCGTCAGCATCACAAAAAGTTACGCGTACCTGAGCACGCTTACGTTTTAATCAGTGCCGTCATTCCGAGCGTAGCGAGGAAATCTCTCTTCGTTCGCCAACTGGTCGCTGATCTCTGTTCACTTTTCCTCGGAGGCTGCTATGAAAACTACTCGTCGTCAATTCCTGCAAAAATCCGCCGGCACCGCCGGAGCGCTCGCCGTCTCGCGAAACATTCTGATCGAGCCCGAACATATTCCCACGGCGCTGGAATCCGCCGTGCCCGCGAGCGACCGGCTCCGCTTCGGCATGATCGGCGTGGGTATGCAGGGCTCCGGTTTGCTCGCCAATGCAGTCACCCTTGCCGGAGTCGAGTGCGTGGCCGCCGCCGATCTTTACGACGGCCGCCACACCCTCGCCAAAGAGCTTGCCGGCGCAAAAATAAAAACCACCCGCAAATATCAAGAGCTTCTCGACGACAAGGAAATCGATTGCATCATCGCCGCGGTGCCTGATCACTGGCACAAGCAAGTCGTCGTGGATGCCGTTAATGCCGGCAAAGACATCTATTGCGAAAAGCCCATGTCGCACACACCGGCCGATGGCACCGCGATGGTCGCAGCCTACAAGAAAACCGGCCGCATCGTGCAAATTGGTTCGCAGCGAGTCAGCTCCGTCCTGTGCGCCAAGGCGAAAGAGTTGCTCGCGCAAGGAATCATCGGTGACCTAAATCTGGTGGAAGGCTCGCTTGGCCGCAACGATCCTTGCGGCGCGTGGGAATATCCTCCACCGACTGATGCGAGCCACGAAACAATTGATTGGGACACTTGGCAAGGAACTGTTCCCAAGCGGCCCTTCGACGCAAAAATTTTCGCGCGCTGGCGTTGCTGGAAAGAATATGGCACCGGTCTCGCCGGAGATTTACTCGTTCATTTGGTAAGCGGCATGAACTACATGCTCGGCTGGAACGAACCGCCCTCACGCGTGATGGCCATCGGAGGCATCCTGCGCTGGCCCGACGGCCGCAACATGCCGGACGTCCATGCGGCCCTTTACGAATACGGAAAGTATCCCGTGTACTTGCGGCTGAACGCCGGATGTGAGTCGCCCGAAACGTATCGCTTTCAGGGTTCGAAGGGCGCTCTCGACGTTAACGAATTCGGGATGACCTACACTCCGCAATCCGGCCGCGACGAATCGCCCTGCTACTACGTCGCCAGCTACCCGCGCGCCATGCGCGAAGAATATCTGAAGCATTGGCACGCCGAGCACGACCCGCAAGTCGGCAAGGAGCCGCTCGTCGAATCCTACACTTACAAAGGAAATGACTGGGACGACGTGAAGCCTCACCTCTGGGCGTTTTTCCAGGGCGTCCGTTCACGCACACCGGTCGTAGAAGACGCTGTTTTCGGTCACAACGCGGCGCTCGCTTGCCACATGGCCAACGAATCTTATTTCCGCCACGCCGCAGTCACCTGGGACGCGGCGTCCGGTACAATCAAGTCGTGAACCCTCTCATGTTTCGAACGACAACCATGCTTGGTGGATTGATGCTCACCGGCGTTTTGCTTTTTCCGCAGAGTGCCGGCAAGCAGCCCGATCCGCAGAAGCCCATTCCGCACATCTCAATAGGCATAGCCTCGCCGCGTCCCGAGGACGTTTCGACGATCGACGGCATGATCAAAGCCTATTACCAAGTCGTTTCTGGCCCCGCGGGACAGCCGCGTCAGTGGGATCGCGACGCCACCCTATACATTCCCAACGTCCGTTTCGTCATCCTCAGTGAGGACGCCACCGGCAAGACCACCGCGCAATCCATGACTCATCAGGAGTTCGCGGACATGAGCGAGGCGTCGATGGGCGGCAAGGCATTTTACGAGCACGAAGTTCACCGCATCACGCAACGCGCAGGGAACGTCGCGCATGTGTTCAGCACCGCCGAACGTAGTTCGTCGCCAGACGGCAGAGTAGAAGGCCGCGGCATAGACAGCATCGAACTCTTCTGGGACGGCAAACGCTGGTGGATCAGCGGCGCTAACCTGTGGGACCTCAACACAACCAAGCATCCGCTTCCCGTTGAATTTCTGCCCTGAATTCTCGGGAAAAATTAATCCCTGAGCGTCGAACTGAAATTCTAGACTGCCTCACGTGCGGATATTACATATGGGGCGTTGCTCTTTTTGTAGTAGTCAACCGCGAACGCGCGCCGACCGCCTCACAAAAACTTCGCCAGCGCATCCATCGTTTGCTGCGGCTGTTCTTCCATAATCCAATGGCCAGAGTTTTTGACTACCACCACGCTCACGTCGGTCGCCACTAATTTCGCTTGCTCGCCCAGCGGTCCGCCTAGCGACTTATCACCTCCGATCGAGAGCACCGGCATCGTCAATTTAGTCTTGGAGAGCTCTTCAAAATCCTTCGCAGCCTGTATAAACGAAACAAAATATTCCCACGCCGCGCGCATGCGTCCCGGGCGCGAATACTCAGCCAGATACGCCTTTCGGTCCGCTTCCGGCAGCGAATGATTTTTGTCCGCGGCTAGATCATTCCAGAAGTACGCGAAGAAGATACCCTCCCGCCCCTTTACCAACGCTTCCGGTGTCGAACCGTGAAAACGGAAATGCCAATACAGTGGACTGTCATAAATTGGCTCCCAACCGGCAACACCAGGCAAAAAAGCGTCCATCAACACCAGTTTTTCCGTTTCCGCCGGATATTGCGCCGCATAGGCATACGCCACCATCAAACCGATGTCGTGTCCCACCACGCGGGCTTTGCTAACGCCCAACGATTTCACCAGCGCATGAATCCGTATCGCTGCCGTCTTCATATCCAATCCATCGGCGGGAATCGACGAGTCCCCGATTCCTGGCAGATCCGGCGCAATCACCGTAAACTTATCCGCCAACCGCGGAAAAAGCGGCGTCCACATTCGCGAAGTCTCGGCGTAGCCATGCAGCAGAAGTACCGCCGGGCCGTGTCCGCCCCGGGTTTCAGGGTTTGTACTTACAAACCCTGAATTAATAAGATAATGAATCTTGACGCCTTCCAGTTCCGCGTCACGCGAAACAAATTTCTCGCCCGCTCCCGCGGCGCCCGCCACTGCACAAAGCGAAGCAAGAACCAAACCGGCCAGGACTACGGCACACACCCTTATCGTTCGAATTCTGATCTTCATCATCTCTCCTGTAGAACTGACCTGGATACTTCGCAGAAACTCTAGCATCATTTGTATTTGGACCCCACTCCAGATCGCCCCTCTTGCGTGCGGAGGTTCTCTTGATCAAACCGTTTGTGTACATCGTTTGCCTTGCTACTTTTGTGGCGTCACAAACGGCCGCTCCTGAACGTAAGGTCGAACGAAATGCCATTTATTCGGCGCGCGATCCAAACGTGCGCGTGCAATTTCCGCTCTCGGCCCAGTACGTGGGTACGGATCGCTGGAATTTGTACGACATCGCTGATTGCGAATTGCACGCGTTCGTTGATTCTGACGCGCAAGAGAATGTCCAACGTCTGTACTGGGTGCAGTTCGAAGGCTATCTCCCCAGCAAGCCCGACCTCGCGCATCAATACGACTCGCCGCGACACACTACTATCGGTGGCCTGGATTTCTACGTTGACACCTGGGTTCGCCCGAAAGATGCGAAAACGCAAAAGGGCTCGGACCGCCAACACATTGAAGAGCTGCTCCGCTCGAAAGGCTTCAACATGCCGGCTGGAATGATGTACGTCCGCCTGGCTCATTTGCTCGATGAACGCAAACGCAAAGAGCTCATGATCATCTATGGCGAAGACCTGGCTCCCACCGGCTTCAGCGCAGCCGATTTAAGCCTGAGCGGCAAGGAATTCGTCTAATGGCCAGGCATCGAAAAGGGCTTACTGGAACGCGCAGAGAAAAAGATCGCCATACAGCAAAATCCTGAT
>WNFP01002909.1_pt1 | contig 13687 bp, 17 predicted proteins | sample 5400201 | NCBI WGS metagenome assembly WNFP01 (sample SAMN13153355, study PRJNA577476) | soil metagenome | isolation source: 115 cm saprolite under Madrone tree | place: USA:California | collected 2016-06-14
AGATATTGAACGGCTTCAAGCCCTCCTGGTCACGATTGAGGCTTTGCTAGGTTAGTTCAAGACCCTATTGCGACAGACGGCGAAACGAAATGGTGAGACGTTCGAGAACCTCCTTTTGCCAGGTTTCGAAGGCCTGTCGTTGCTCGGCGAGCTCATCGCGAAGGCGTTCGACCTTGAGCTCGAGATCCGCGTGAGCTGCAAGGCGCGGCGCTCAGCCTGGTAGCTGGCAGGATCCGGGTGCGCAGGATCATCGGGAAGGGGAAGGTCGAGGCCGTCCAGCGGTGTGTCGCGGATGCAAGCGTCGCCGGCGAAGATGAGCCACGGCTTTTTCTTCTGCGAGGGCCTAAAGGACCTCGAACTGGGTATAAGAGACTCGGCCATAGTTAGTTAGCGTCAACCGTGGGAGGCTCCGCGCCGTAGCCTTGGCCGACGATCTGGATGAGGCCCTCGCACGCGTCGATCTTGTCGCGGAGAACTTGGCGGAGGTCGCCAGGCTCTGTGCCGCCATGTGCCGGTGAGATCACGCTCCGCGCAGATGGGTAGACCCAACAGTTGTGTCGCCAGCCGCCATTTTGCAACAATGCCGGGATAAAATAGCGGGCACGTTCTCAAACCAGACCGCGCAAATTCCCGGTCGCAAAGCAATTTTGGCCTCCCTAGTTTTCGTCCGGCATAACCCCGTTTATGACTGGCCAAAAGGGGACCCTTTAGTGTACTCTCTGCGGCCAATGCCGGATTCCGAACTTGCCGTTGTTTCTCAACAATCTTTCGCAACTCCAACCATCATCACGCGCGCCGGCCCGTCAACCCGCAAAAAGTTCTTCGAGTTTTTTACGGTCCCGATCCGCAACGCTAACACACGAGCCGCCTATTACCGGGCGATCCAGCAGTTCCTGGCCTGGGCTGAGCGCGCCGGTTACCAGCACCTCGAAGACATTGAGCCCATCACGGTGGCCGCCTACATCGAGACGCTGCAACGCCAGGCCGCTGCGCCCACGGTTAAGCAGCACATGGCCGCCATCCGAATGATGTTTTCCTGGCTCACCGAAAAAGGAGTGCTCGCCATGAATCCGGCCCGGGAAGTCAAGACCGAGAGATTTTCACGGACCGAAGGCAAAACGCCGGCATTCGTCGAAGGCGAGGTTCAGAAGCTTCTGGGCGCGATAGACTCATCCACGCACACCGGTCTGCGCGATCGCGCTCTGCTCGGGGTCCTTGCCTACACTTTCGCCCGGATCGGCGCCGCCGTGAATCTCAAAGTCGAAGACTATTATCCTTCAGGGAAACGGTTTTTGCTCCGCTTTAAAGAGAAAGGCGGCAAAGAGAAAGAGCTTCCCGTGCACCACAAGCTCGAAGAAATCCTGGACCAGTACCTTAAAGCAAGCGGCTTAGAGAAGGAGCCCGGCTCTCATTTGTTCCCGGCCTCTATCGGAAAGACCGGCAAGTTATCGCGCCGGCCGCTCATGCGCACTGATGCTGCTGACATGCTGAAAAGACGGCTCAAACAAGCGGGGTTGCCAGCTCACTATTCGCCCCACTCATTCCGGGCGACCGGCATCACGAATTTCCTGGAAAATGACGGCACCCTTGAAGCCGCTCAGCGAATCGCTGGCCACGCCGACAGCCGGACCACAAAACTCTATGACCGCCGAGGCCAGAAGGTGTTCCTGGAGGATATGGAGCGCATTAGGTATTGAATCCAGCTGGATTGACAATGCACCAAGTGACACTCGCAGTGAACAAGCCACTAAAGGCAGCGGGCGATCTGTTGGCCGGCTGGATCGTCGACGGATCTCGGCGCGACTCTCGGAGTGATCAGCAGAGCTGCGCCGTTCCGAGAGAGGAACACCACCCTCACCCGCCCAGGCGGACAACACGGTCGCCTATTCCTCTCCGTGCGCGTCCTGAGCTGACCGCATTGAGTTCTCACGTATTTCAGAAGCTGGTCGACTGACGCGCCCCATTGACCAGCCGCAGGAACCATTGCGAAGCGCGATTGCATGAAGAATGAGAGTACCAACGCAGCTGGATTTGATGCTGCTCTTGCGCACGGCCTGGCGCGAGTGGCGTTGGGATTGAATATAGCCATGCACGGGTACACGCGTTTGCCAAATCTTCCCGGATTTGCAAACGGAATGGTGAAGCAGTTTGCTGGGACATTTCTTCCGGGTCAGCTCGTCTATGTCACAAGGTTTGGCATCGCAATCGGTGAAGGGGCCATCAGGACACTCCTGTTTTTTGGGCTGCTTTGTCGGCCCGGCTCTTGTGATTGGTACGTTGTTAATGCTGCTATTGATTTTCGGCAGCACGGTCCTTCAGCAGTGGGAAATAGCTTCGGTCCAAATAATATATGTTGCGTTTTACTCCGGATTGCTTGCAACAGTTCGCTACGATCGTTTTTTCCCTGGACGGGTTACGTCAGCGCAAATAGGCGCGTACATTCGATCAACCGATTCGCCCTTAGGCGAAACAGATCATTGACTGGCAAAATTTACGCTGTGTCCTGTCGCTTTGACGGTATTCCTCGATCACGGCTATCGCTTTGCGAATCATTTGTCACAACTTTTTGCCCGCTTCTTTGGCATATCTGGCCTCCGCAGAAGGATCTTTACATAGGAGAACCGATGCTATTTCTTCAAAAACATGAAAGTCTCTAGGAAATTCGGTTAGAGAAACCTCGACGTCAGCGCGCACAATGCTAACCGCTTTTCATGCAACCGAATCTCCCCCCCACCGCCCATTTCCTCTCGAGGGCCACTTTCATTTAATCAGGAATAAAAAGCAAAGAATAATGCTCCATCTGTAAGCATTATGGATACAAACAAAATCACGCTTAATACGCATACAGTAAGGGACTTGGCGCAGAATCTTGCAAAAGATTACCCGCGCAGTCCGCGCGAGACCCTGGGTGGTTATGTGATAGCGGCGCGGACCCTAGATAAGTGTCGTGCAACACTCGCCGGAACTCCCGGGGAATACCACTTTGACTGCCCGCTCGATAACTTCTTTTTCGCTTTCGCGCAAATCTCCGCTGACGACTTCAAGAATTTTGTCGCCACGGGCGCTTCCGACGAAGAGGTCGCCACATTCATTGAGCGGAAGGCCAAGCCGAGGCGGCGAATCGAGATCATCAAATGGAACAATGAATGGCGCTATAAGCGGCTCGCAGAGCTGCCGGATGCAGTCCAGGAATTCATGGAGGATTATATTCCGCAGTTTGTGCCCACGCCGATCCGGCACCACATTGATTACTTCTTTGACATTTATGACGCCGAGGAGAGGCGAATTAAAGCCTAGCGTTAGATTACGCCCTCAAAATGACTCCCGACGTTTTTGGAGGCGCTTAACCCGTTGTCCTCGTCCGTACCCTTCAGGACCAAAATCAGCCGATGCGAATAACTGGTCGACGCATTGACATAGTCGACCGGCTCGCCGGCAAAGAAGGCGACCGTGGCGAAGTCATCCCTTCGGACACTTTCGGTTGGCGAACAAAAAAACTCAGTGCGAGCTCGAGCTCGCACTGAGTCGAAGGGGGCCGTTAATACTGTCTGCTTAACCTTAGAAGGACAAAGGATCTGGTCGTCATTTTCTAGCCCGAATTTGATGCTTCTTCGCTTGTCTGAGAATTCGGCGAAAGCCGCAGCAAAACTAACTCGAACTCACCAAAGTCTTCGGTAACTCGCAAATAAAGTCGGGGATTTCGTGCCACAGAGACGCGTCTGTTCCGAGTTGCTCATTATGCAAGAAAAAAAAGGTTTGGGCATTTATAATGTGGTGATCATCGGGGCCGGTACCGCAGGTCTGGTAGCCGCTGCGGGCACTGCCGGGCTCGGCGGACGTGTCGCTCTCATCGAGCGAAATAAGATGGGAGGCGATTGTCTTAACTACGGCTGCGTGCCGAGCAAAGCGCTCATTGCCTCGGCGCGTGCTATCAACAGTATCCGACACGCTTCCAAATGGGGTTTAGATGAGGAAGAGCCACGATTCGAATTCCAAACCGTTTTCGAGTCGATGAGATCTCGGAGAGCTAAGATTGCGCCGAACGACTCAATCGAGCGATTTGAGTCGCTTGGAGTAGATGTTTTCCTGGGCGCGGCGCGCTTTGTCTCGCCGCACGAGATCGCCGTTGGGGACCAGACTCTGCGAGCGAAAAACTTCGTGATCGCGGCCGGCACTCGTGCGCGTATTCCGCCGATCGAGGGGATATGCCACGTACCATTTTTCAGCAATGAAACGATTTTCGATGAACTGCACAAAAAACCAGAAAGCATGATTGTTCTTGGGGGCGGGCCAATTGGCTGCGAACTCGGCCAAGCAATCGGTCGGCTAGGCGTCGCTGCCACGATCGTCCAAGTGCACGAGCAAATATTACCGAAAGAAGACCCCGAGGTCGCCGACTGGATGGAAACGCTGCTCGAGGCCGAGGGCGTCCGCGTGCTTTGCTCGTCGCGAGCGGTTCGTGTGTCTATGCGCGACTGCAAAGTGCAGCTCGATCTGGTTCACCAGCCGCGCGGCGGACACGAAAGCCACACGATGCAAGTCGTCGCCGATACCTTGCTGGTGTCTGCCGGCCGCGTGCCGAACGTAGAGACACTGAACTTGGACGCAGCGGGCGTGAAGTTTAACCCCCGAGGTATTGAGGTAAACGCCTACTTGCAAACCGCTCAGCCGCACATTTACGCGGCCGGCGATATCGCTGGTCCCCATCAATTCACGCACACCGCTGATGCGCAGGCAAGGGTGGTAGTCAGAAACATCCTCATGCCGTTTCAAATGTTACGACAAAAGATGGATTACTCGGTCGTACCGTGGTGCACATACACCGACCCCGAGATAGCACATGTCGGACTGAATGAGACTAAAGCAAAGCAACAAGACCTATCCTATGACCTGATCAGCGTGCGAATTGATGAACTCGATCGCGCTGTCGTCGAAAGGGAAGAACTCGGATTCGTCAAAGTGTTAACGGCTAAAGGCACAGATAGAATTCTTGGTGTGACGATGGTGGCGGTACATGCTGGCGACCTGCTGCACGAGTTCGTGTTAGCGATGAAACATCGCATCGGCCTCAGCCAGCTTGCTGCGACGATTCACGCGTATCCCACCTTTGCCGAGTTGGGACGAAAGGTTGGCGATCGTTACAGCAAGAAGCGCCTGACTCCGTTCTTGAAAAACGCTTTTACGTGGCTTTACCAGCGTTCAAGAGGAGCCGCAGGGTTCACTTTTCCGCGTGTCGAAGCCGCACCTGATGCCTTCTCTGGCAAAGGCGATCGAGCATAAGAAGGCGTTTTTCGGTGTCGCCTAGCCATATGATTTCCGTGATCATACCAACTTACAACGAGGCGACTTATCTTCCTGCGACTCTCGAGTCGGTCGCAGATAGTAACACGAATAAGGAGGTGATCGTAGTCGATGCGGGGAGCGCCGACGGCACCAGTGACCTAGCGCGAGCAAGAGCCGTACGTGTTCTGCTCAGCCAACGGCGACAGCGCGCATACCAGATGAACCTCGGCGCCCACCATGCATACGGCACCGTATTGCTGTTCCTACACGCAGATACCGTTCTGCCGACCGCGGCGCTCGATCATATCGCTTTGTCTCTATCGGAGAACAGAATTGTCGGCGGCGGATTCGCGAGACGGTACAACGCAGACTCGTGGTTCTTGCGAACGACGTGTCTATTTGCCGATTTGCGTACGCGATGGACAGGGTGGTTTTTAGGCGATCAGGCCATCTTTGTCCGCACGGAGACTTTTGAGAAACTGGCAGGTTTTCGCGATCTCGAGCTCTTTGAAGACTTCGATTTCTCGATGCGAATGGCCGAAACGGGTAAGGTGACCACACTCTATCCACCGGTTATTACCTCTTCGCGGCGCTTCCGGCGGGATGGAGCGGTGACGACGACGTTATCGGATCTCTGGTTAACCTGTCGTTACCTGGCCGGAGCCGATCCGAACGCTCTGGCCGGCGTCCGGCGAAGCGCCTTCTTCGCGGAAAGCCCAAGTGTCAGCGACTCAGGAGTGAAACAACCGGCCCCAAAATCATGAATGATCGGAATGCCGACGGCGAATACGGTGCCCGGACAAAAGCGATTCCGTGGAAGTGGATCGGCATCGGAGTTCTGATAATCGCATTGCTTATTTCGCTCCGCGCCTTGCCGGTCACACAGTGGCTGACCGCATTCAATCATTGGATCGCCCAGCTCGGCATTTTAGGCGTTGTTCTCTTCATGGCTGTGTACATCGTAGCAACCGTGTTGTTTTTTCCTGCTTCCGTCCTAACCATTGGCGCCGGGTTCGTCTTTGGTGTGCTCGCGGGGACGGTTATCGTATCGGTCTCCGCTACGATTGGAGCGGCTCTGGCATTTCTCATCGCGCGTTACTTGGCGCGTGGCAAGATTGAACAAAAGGTGAGCAGCAACCAAAAGTTCAAGCAGATCGATCGGGCGATCGGCGAGCAGGGCGCCAAACTTGTGTTTCTCCTGCGTTTAAGCCCGCTGATCCCATTTAACGTGAGCAACTATTTTTACGGACTCACTGCAGTCAGATTCTCGCCGTACGTCCTGGCTAGTTGGATCGGCACACTTCCTGGAACGTTGCTCTACGTTTACCTGGGAGCCGCGGGTAAGGCAGGCTTGACTGCTGCAGCTGGGCAATCTTCTGCTCGGTCGCCTTGGGAGTATGTCCTCTTCAGCCTGGGCTTGATCGCCACCGTAGTTGTGACCGTGTGGGTGACGCGCATCGCCCGGCGAGAACTCAGCAAGAGTGAAGTCGACCAGCACTAGCCTTCGTTCGTTCGCTTATGCCCATGGCTTTCGATAACCCGACACAGGAGCTTGATCATCTGGATACTCTCTGGTTCCAGATCGCAGGCACTCTTTGCAACCTCCGGTGCAACCATTGCTTCATCTCTTGTTCACCGAAGAATCACACGCTTGGAATGATGACTTTCGATCGGTTTCTTCCTCATCTCCAAGACGCTGTTCAGCTTGGCGTCAAAGAGTTCTACTTTACCGGAGGCGAACCCTTTGCTAACCCGGATCTCCTTAAAATTCTTGAAGCGACCCTTCAGGTGGGTCCAGCCACGGTCTTGACCAACGCCACTCTCTTCGCCGGGCAAGTCGTAAGGCAACTGGCCTCGCTGCGAGACGCCTCGATCTATTCGCTTGAGTTGCGTGTCAGCATGGATGGCTTTTCACCCGAAACAAACGATCCCATCCGTGGACCCGGCACGTTTAAACGCATTATGCGGGGGATTAAGCTCCTGCTCGATCGAGGGTTCTTGCCCATCATCACGGCAATGCGTAGTTGGCCGATCGAAAGGGATGAAGCCGAACTTAACGGATTTAAAACTTCCTTAACCGATATCGGATACGGGTATCCTCGGATTAAGCTTCTGCCATCGTTGAAGATTGGTCAGGAAGCTTTGCGCGATCACGGGTATTCGGACCATGACTACATCACGAAATCGATGATGGTCGGATATGACAGTAGTCAACTAATTTGCTCTAACAGCCGAATCGTTAGTGCCCGGGGCGTTCACGTTTGTCCGATTTTGGTCGATCAATCCGATTCAATTCTCGGTACCCGGCTCCCGAGTGCAAAAAAATCGTTTGAACTCAGGTATCAGGCTTGCCTGACCTGTTACCGATACGGCGCTCTGTGCTCGAATGCGTCGTCCGTCGGGGTGAACTTGGAAACCATGCGATTATCCCGTTCCGGACCAAAATGATTGATCGGCAGGTATGCCACCAGAGAGGCGAAACTTAGGATCCAAGACTCAAAACGCCGCGCAGCGCATCGGCCTGTTCGGCGGCGTCTACAGCAATTATCTGGCTCTAAAAGCTCTACTGAAAGATTCCAGAGCGCCCGAGATTCAACACCTGTACTGTCTTGGAGATCTCGGCGCATTCGGCCCATTGCCTGATCGAGTGTGCGAGATTCTGCGTGAAACCGGAATTCCGGTCATTCAAGGAAACTACGATAACTCGGTCGGAAACGGACTTGCGGATTGCCAATGCGGTTACACTGATCCTCGCGATAACTATTTCGCTAGGGTCTCTTACGACTACACTTTTCGACACACCAGCAACGATAACAAAACCTGGCTGCGGAAACTTCAACCGGAGATGAGGATCCGGGTTGGCCCTTATCGCGCTTTGCTCTGTCATGGATCACCGAGGAAAATGAATGAATTTCTCTGGGAGACCACTACATCAGATGCTTTTCTCGATTGGTTATTCGAGCGATACGACACTGATATTATCGTGGCAACTCACACCGGCTTGCATTGGCATCGAGAACCGTCACCTGGTAAACATTTCATCAATTGCGGCGCGATCGGACGCCCGGCCAACGATGGCCAAACAACGGTTGTGTACACCGTTATTAGCGCCGACAACACCGGGCGTCTGAAAGTGGACTTCATCCGTTTGGCCTTCGATCACGAGCGCCTCGCTGCCGAGATGGCCGCCGAAGGGCTGCCTGAGGAGTTTATCAGGACGATCCGGACAGGATGGTGGACCACGTGCAATGAAATTCTCCCTGCCAAGGAGCGTGCGCGCGGCAACTATTGAGATATCTCAAGGCGCGGGCATAGGTGCAAGGCTCAATACGGCTAGCGCATTCCCACGAGCTGCCCAAAACTGTTACGCAGCGGTGGTTCCGCAGTTGGCGCTCAGATCTTAATCCCCAGCAAATCGCGGGTCATGGGCCGAACTCAACGGGCGTGGAGCTGCGGGTTCAGCAGAACGCCCCAGCGTTCATTGTAGGGATGCACCACATGAACAGCGCGACCATTCGCGACCAACGTTCGGCCTTCGTTCGCCCACTGGAAGATGGAGCCTTGCAGGTTGAAAACATTAGCTCGCCCGGATCGCACCAAGGTCGCGGCCGCCTTGGAAGAACGCATGCCTACGGAACAGTAGAGCACGACTGCCTGCCCATCCGAGGCTTCGCGCAGGGCGGAGGCAATCTGCTGGGGTGTTTCTGCCCAGACGGCTCCCGGCAGGTGACTGACTTCGTACTCTTGGCGCGTACGCACGTCAATGAGGAGTGGGCGAGCCCCATTATTGGCGGCTATGCGCTCTGCGAGTTCGCGTGTGCTCATCTGGGGCACTTCCGGCCAATCGCGCTGGATCCAGACATAGACGGCGTCCGACGTAACGGCGTCCTTGGTAGCGGCGATTAGCACTGTCTCATTGATTATCCCGACTTGTCCGATCAGGAGAAGAGCAATTCCCGCCGCCAACTTCAGAGCTCGTCGCAACCGGACTCGTTGCGCAAGAGGAACACAAGTGCCCTCTTATTCCAGATCGTAACGATCGAACTAATCCTAAACATACCGCTGATATCGGTTTTCCTGCGGCGAAAAGGTATTAGGTATTAGGAACGATTCCGCCACAGTTGTTATAATCAGTCTATTATCGAGTGGAAACTATTTCAATCGAGAGGGCTTTATCCCTCCCGGCGCGGAATCTGGCAGAAACCTTGCGCCGGGACTCCAAGAGCGCTGTTGAACTTACTCGATAGATTTTGGAACGCGATAAGAGCGGTGAGCTCAATAACGGCATCGTCGTCGAAGTGCCTCTTCAGCCGTTCCATTAAGCGTTCGTCAATCGCGTCAGACCGGAGCGTGACGGCCTCGGCGTACTCGAGCGCAACGCGCTCGCGGTCGCTGAACAGAGCGCTGTGTTGCCAAACATCCAGCGCTTCGACCTTGCCGACAGGAACGCCTCGTTTCAGGAGCGTGGCTGAGTTTATATCGACGCAGAAGCGACAGCCGTTGAGTTGGGACACGCGCACCGTAACCAGCGACCGCAAGCTGGGATGCAACCAAGAGTCTCTTCGGTCGATCATCCCATAAAGAAAAGCGACTCCCAGAAAGACTTTGGGCGCGCGCGCCCAGAGCAACGCGGAGTCGAGCACGGCTCCATATTTGCGTCGTTGATTCCAAAAGAAAGGCCAGAGGTACCACGGACAGGCATCTGCCGGTTTGGGAGAAATTCTCATGATCGAGGGTGGCCTGGAAAATCGCCGAGATCAACTGGCAGGCGTTTGACGAGGTTCCATTCTGAGATGAGCTCGATGCAATCGGTGTCGTTGCCGAGTTCCCATTCTCGCGCTGGAGTAACCGTGGGCGGGAATACTCGCGCAACAGATGCGATAGCAGCCAGCTGATCGCTTCGGGAATATTTTGGCCGCGAGGATTCTCGTCCCACATAGGAACGATGGATTGCATCCGGAAAGCAGACCAGCAGGTCGACAAACTAAGAACAACAACGAAGATAGAAAATCGTTTACCCTTAGCATTGCTTCTCCTGCGTTTAAGCGTCTTTCTAGTTATGTTCGTGTGGACAGTCGACAAGTTCGTCGAGCCGCAGCGTGCATCCAAGATAATGGCGGATTTTTATTCTGTCGGCGGAGTAGGCAACTTTGTTATTTATCTCCTCGCGACGATTGAACTCGCGGTCATGTTGGCGTTCTTATTAGGATTCGCGAAACAATGGAGCTATGGCCTTGTGTTCCTGATGCATGCTGGGTCAACTCTTGCTTCCCATAAAAAGTACTTACACCCATTCGAATCGCCGAATCTTCTCTTCTTCGCAGCGATTCCCATGTTAGCGGCTTGCTTTGTGCTCTACTATCTCCGGGAGGTCGATGTTCTCTGGACGATCAAGAAAAGAGAGCGATGAACCTTCTGGAAAGCGGGATTTTATTCGCTGGAAAATTCTTTGCTGCTCTTTGGCGCTTCGAGACGGAACTGCATCGATGGGCTTTTTGTAAGGTTATTGCTCCTCGTCCTACTAAATCACGATGGTCACCATGGACTTAGCCCAAATGACACCGCATCGTCCTTGTCGTGTCTCGCCGTTTCACGCCTTGCTGACCTATCTTGGACTGGTGGTCTCGCTGACGGTCCCGATCCGAATGTTTGCACAAACGAGCGTGCAACCGGGGACGTTCGGAGTGAAACTGAGCGGATACGAGAATCTCGTTGGTGGCGGTGCTTCCGTCGGCCCCGGAGGAGGCGCGGGTGGGAGTACCGAATCTGAAATCGAAGTCACTCCGCAATACAAGACATCATCCGGAACGGTGTTTGCGGCCCGCGGCGTGCTCAATCTGCAGGCAGACAGCAACGCCAACGGCGCGAGCTATGCCTGGAGCTTGACGGTCCCGGAGCTAAGCTTCTTCACGATCGGCGATTTCGGTCGGATCGAGATCGGAGACCGATCTGGATTCCCCCAGAGCCTGATCGGCTTTACGCCATCGGAGATCGCCTTTACGAGTGCGGAATTCGGCCCGGAATCGGGCGCGAGGCTCGATCCGAACGGTCGTCTCCCGACGAGGTTTTTGCCACACCCCTTAGCCGATCGTATCAACGACCTGACCTATCTGGGTTACGCCGCACGCTTCTACGATGATCGATCATTTAAACTGATCTATCTGACTCCGCGTTCCGTCAGTGGCTTTTACGGTGCTGTCTCCTATACACCGTCCACCGACATATCAAGCGGCTTCGAGCTCGCTGGGGCCATGCGCACGCCGGCCAGCAGATTCGAAAACGCTGCCAGCCCCGGCGTTTTCCGCAACATCGTCCAGGCCGCCGTGGTTTGGAACCACCGAACCGACACTGTCGACCTGTCGGTCGGATCGACGTATTCGTACGCCAGGGACAGCGCGGGCAGTCATCAGAATCCGACGGTTCCCGAATCGAATTCACTCAGCGGGGGCATCTCGGCAACGTTATATGATGCCTGGACATTCGGCCTGAGCGGTACCTATGACGGGTTCTCGACACAGCGCACGAACTCCAGCGCCAATCCATCTTCGGTGACACCTTATGGTGTGGTGGCGAGCGTGAACTACGTCAAAGGTGCCTGGACGTTTGGAGGGTATTACCAGCATGCCACGGCCGACAGCCTGACCCCGCACTCCAGCCGCGACGCCGTTGATATTGCTGAACTGGGACTCTCCTGTCTCATAGACAAGAACCACAACTTGCTCGGCATGGGCAACTATACGGACGTGAAGCTGTTTGCTAGCGTCTATTACTACCGCTTTCGCGGCGCGCAGTTTTCTAATGTCCACACCGATCAAAACGGGGCGGTATTCCTCGTCGGCGGCCGCTTTTCCTTCTTCTGACCTCGTTCGTACAACCCGAAGCTAATAGCGCCTCATCAACTTCAACCAACCAAAAGGAAACCTGCAAATGCGCATACCGAAAATATCAAACGTAATCACATCGACTAGTCTGGTAGCAGCCGTCACGGCAGCGGCCTTCGTTGTCGAAGCCCAAGTCAATGTTCCAAAGCCAAGATACCCATACGAGAAATGCTACGGCATTGCCAAGGCGGGCGAGAACGATTGCTTCGGCCAGGGGAATAGCTGTGGCAGCACTTCCAAGAAGGATCACGATCCCCAGGCGTGGATCTACGTGCCTGTCGGAACCTGCAAGAAGATCGCCGGTGGGAAACTGTCCCCATCACGATGAACCGAACTATCGTAGAAACAATTGGTATGGAATCCAATCACAGAAATCCGTGTGCCGTCCGCGAGCGTCTCAGGGGACCGACCTTCATGGGCCTTGAGAACTCGGTGGGAATAGGCCTGCGGACATCGCATTGTGAACGCTTTCTCGATCAGAATACACCTCCGCCAGTCACCTGGCTCGAAGTGCTCGCGGAGAATTATTTCGATCGGGGCGGCATCCGCCACAAGATGCTCTCCATGATAGCCGAGCGCTATCCGATCAGCGTGCATGGCGTGGCGCTGTCGCTTGGTTCTCCGGAGGGGCTTGATTCGGAGCACCTCGAACGCCTGGCCTCGCTGGTGGCGGATGTTGGTCCATGCCTCGTGTCCGAGCATCTGGCTTGGAGCCGGTCGGGGGAGGTCTATTATAACGAACTTCTCCCGCTGCCACTGACGGATGAAACCCTCGACGTAGTCTCCGCGAATATTGATCGGACTCAGGATTGCCTGGGACGGACGATCCTGGTCGAAAACCCCTCGGGGTACCTTGAGTTTGAACAATCAACCATGAGCGAGGCGACGTTTCTTACACGTCTCACCGAGCGAACCGGTTGTGGGTTGCTGCTCGACGTCAACAATCTGTTCATCAGCGGTTTCAATCTGGGGATTGACACGGCCGAGTGGCTTTCAGCGGTCCCGGCGGATGTAATCGGCGAAATCCACCTCGCCGGACACGAACATGGCGGGACGGCCGATCATCCGCTGCTCATCGATACTCACGGAGCGGCGGTTACCGATGAGGTATGGGCTCTTTACACCGCCGCGTTAAATCGGTTCGGCCCGAGACCAACGATGATCGAATGGGACAGCGATGTCCCGTCGCTGGAGGTGCTGCTCGAAGAGGCCGCGCGAGCCCAGCGGATCATGGACCAGGTTTTGGTGGCGTGACACGTTCGCGTATGCTTCTGCAATTACAGCGCACTTTTGCCGCCCGCCTGCTGCAAGGGAAGGCAAAGGGAACCTCGCCCGATGGGCTGCGGGTTGACGCGCTCGGGTTCGGAGTCCACGCTAACAATACGCGTGTCTCATTGAGAATAGCGGTGGAGAACGTCTATCCGGTAACGAGACGGCTCGTCGGCGCCGATTTTTTCACGGCGATGGCCGAGCAATTCGTTGCCAGCCACCCTCCGAACCATGGCTGGTTGTCGGCCTACGGC